>Ga0137412_10001802_pt1 | contig 16741 bp, 10 predicted proteins | sample CZODoug2_1_16fun_FD_122160 | JGI IMG/M metagenome (GOLD analysis project Ga0137412, IMG submission 122160) | Vadose zone soil fungal communities from Angelo Coast Range Reserve, California, USA - CZODoug2_1_16fungal (Hybrid Assembly) | ecosystem: Environmental > Terrestrial > Soil > Vadose zone...
CGCTCGCACACCCAGCAGGGAACTGTTTACGTGTTCGCCAACGTGTACATGTATCCTGAAAAACCGGGCGTCACCGGTAAGTTCAAGAAGTTCAATGTGGTGACCGGCAAGACCGAGTGGGAAATTCCTGACCAATACCCGAACTGGGGCGGCGCGCTGGTGACCGCCGGCGGCTTGGCATTCTACGGCAGCCTGGGCGGTGACTTCCGAGCGGTTGACCGTACCAGCGGCAAGGTGGTCTGGTCCCGCAAACTGGGTTCCGGAATCATCGGCAATCCCATCACGTACTCGGTGAAGGGCAAGCAGTACGTCTCCGTGTGGTCCGGTATCGGCGGTTGGATCGGCCTGCCGGTGACGGCGGGATTGGATTTGAACGACAAGTTCGGCGCGATCGGCGCGACCGCGATGACCAAGGCCGCCAACCTGAGCTTGATCCCGCAAGGGGGCACGCTGTACACGTTCAAAGTAGGAAACTGACGCACCCTTGGGCCTCGAAAATATACCCGGTGGTCAACGCCACCGGGTTTTTTGTGCATGGTGCGCGGCGACAATTCACTGCCGCAGGTGAAACCTTCCCCGCGGCTACTGTCCAATCTTTGGAGATGGCAATGTTTAAGACCGCAATCTTAAAGACCGTAATCCTTTCCCGGCCTGCTTGCCTGCTCGCCGGGTTGGCGCTTAGCGGCGCGGCGTGGGCTGCCCCGCTCAAGTCACTGACCGTTTGCGCGGACCCCGGCAATATGCCGTTGTCAAATCAGAAGGGCGAGGGATTCGAGAACAAGATTGCGCAGCTCATCGGCGCGTCTTTGGGCACGGGCGTTCAATACTACTGGCGGCCCTCGATCGAGCGCGGGCTCATGCGCACGACGTTGAGCGAGGGCAACTGCGATCTGTGGATGGACATGGCCTCGGACACCGAAGGCGCCGAGGTACTGTCCCCGCTGTACCGTTCAACCTTTGTCCTCGCCTATCGCAGCGACAAGGGCATCAATATCAAAAATCTGGATGCGCCGGTGCTGAAGAGCCTTCGCGTCGGCGTATTCCAAGTCTCTGCCATTCGCACGGCGTTGGCCGAGCATCACGTCATCGACAACACCGTGATTCATTATCTGAGCCACAACGGCGACCTGGTGGCGGACAACCAGCCCTCGCACCAGGTACAGCAGGTCATTGACGGCAGCCTGGATGTCGCTGCGGCGTGGGGACCCATGGCCGGCTACTACAAGTCTGTGGTGCATGCGCCGTTGACGATCCAGCCGGTGAATATGCTGGAAGATGAAGTTCCGATGGAATTCGACATGACCCTCGCCGTGCCGCGAGGCCGGCCGGACATCAAGGCGGCGGTCGAGCAGGCAATCGCGCAGAATGCGGGCGAAATCCAGCGGATTCTGTCCGACTTCGGCGTGCCGCTGGTCAAGTGTCAAGAGTGCACGGTCTCCGGCGACCTGCCTTCGCACGGACCTTATAAGCGGCCGAAACCTGAAACCCAAGCGGCGGCGGTGACGGCAAAGATGCGGGCGGCCCGGATGGCCGAACTGAAAAAATGGCTGGCCGAGGGTGCCGATCCCACCGATGAGTTGAACGATGCCATCGTGGCCAATGACATTGATCGTGTGGGCTATCTGTTGGCTCACCGCGCCGAGGTCAACTCCCATGACGGGGATGGCTTCACACCGCTGATCAGCGCCATACGATTCGGCTTCATCCCGGTCGCGACCTTTCTGGTGGATCACAAGGGTGATGCCAATCTGCCCGACCGCAATGATTGGACACCGCTGATGTGGGCTGCCTGGGGCGACAATCCTGCCTTGATCACGATGCTGCTCAAGCACGGCGCGAAAATCGATGCGGCCGACCGCGACGGTCTGACGCCGCTGGCCATCGCCACCCAAAACGCCAAGATCAAGGCGGCTCGCGCAATTCTCGAGGCCGGCGCCGACGTCAACGCGCCGGTTGCCAAGGGCGGCTACACGCCGCTGATGCTTGCATCCATTTCCGGTTCCAAGGAATTGGTGGCATCGCTGATCGAACATGGCGCAAAGGTCAACGCGACGAATCCAGGCGGTGTCACCGCACTGATGGTCGCGGCGGCGGGCAATCGTTCGAGCATTGCGGTGTTGCTGCTCAAGTCGGGCGCCGACCTCAATGCGCGCAGCGAAGATGGCCGCACCGCGCTCAGCATTGCGCAGGCGAACAACAGTGAGGCCGTGCTCAAGATGCTGCAGGAAGCCGCCGCGGATGGCTCTAAAACAAGCTGACGGCGCGAGCACCTGAATGATATTACGATCGAAGGAGAGTGACAGTGAGAAGAGGCTTTCTTGTTGCGGGGATCGTCGCGGTTTTCGCCGGCGCCGCCGCATTGTGCACCTTGGAAGCGGTGTGGGCCGATACGCCTGCGGCAGCCGTGGACTACACCAAAATCTTGCCGATGGATCTGGTTAAAAAGGCGCCGAAAGGCTCACTGGCCAATCCTTACAAGGATTCTCAAGCCGACATCGTTGCCGAGGGTGGGAAGCTATTACTGCAGTATTCCTGCAGCGGCTGTCATGGCGGGGGCGGGGGCGGGGGGATCTGCCCCCCATTGACCAACGACATCTGGGTGTACGGCGGCGACGATGACACGCTGTTTCGGCTGGTGGTGCTCGGCAGCGATGAGCTTCAGAAACAGGGGTACTCACGCAAGGGTCGTGAGAGCGTCGTCGGTCCGATGCCGCCCTTTGGCGAAATTATCAAGAATTCCGATGATCTCTGGAAAATCTTTGCCTTTGTGCGCTCGAAATATTCCGGCGATCCCGCCTACAAATTTGGGACACCTGCGGGTCAATAACATAATGCTGCAATGCAGATTGCAGGCTGGCCGCAAAAGGCACAGCCTCCCGAGGCGCGGGCGGCATAGGCACGGGCGCGATTGATGCGGGCACGACGTGGCTGATTAAAAGCCACGGGTTGCTTTGGTTTCGCAAGGACGATGGGGGAGTTCATGACGAATCTCAGTCTCGCTACGAGCCACGCGTCGCGCGTGATTCATGTGGTCCAGAACCGTTTGCAACCTGCAGGAATCGAGCCGCATGTGACTCGCTCCTGGCAGCGCTGTTTGCAGGAATACCACCTCGAACCCGCGGCGCCGCGGCAAAGTACGGTACTCACGTCGCACGCCGTCAAGGAATCGCAGCAGCGAATGGGTGAGTTGCTGCCGGTGGCTCGCGCTGAAATGGAGAGCCTGTACGAACAAATCGCCGGATCGGGTTTCGCAGTCATTTTGTCCGACACCCAAGGCGTCGTCCTGACCACCATCAGTGATCCGACATTGCAGCGCGAGTTTCGGCATGCCGGGCTGTTGCTCGGCGCCCTGTGGGATGAACGGCACGAAGGGACCAATGGCATCGGCACCTGTCTCGCCGAAGGGTATCCGGTGACCGTGCATCGGGAAGAACATTTCCGCGGCTATAACCTGGCATTGTCCTGTTCAGGCGCGCCGATTCTGGACGCTCACGGTTCCGTCATGGCGGTGCTCGATGCCTCCACGGCAAATTCGAACGATAGCCGCCTGATTCAGCGCCATACGATGGCGCTGGTCTTGATGTCCACGCACCTCATCTCGCGCTGGAATTTTCTGAATGAGTTCAGCCAATCCTGGATACTGCGTTTTCACAGCCGACCTGAATTCGTCGGGCTTCTGCATGAGGCGCTGGTGGCGATGGATGGCTGCGGCCAAATCCTGGCCGTGAATGAGAGCGCGCTTCTGCAGCTTGGCTGCTCGTCGCGCAAGGCACTGGTGGGTGAATCGATCGAAAGGTTCTTCCAGTTCGATTTCGGTGCGCTCGAGCGGCGCGCTCACTTCGAGCCGAGCACGATCTGGCCGGTGCGCGATCTGGCGCATGGCCGGCGATTCTTTGCAATTGCGCGCGGACCGCTGCAGCGTGCTGCGCGCACCTGGAAGCTGGCAGCGCCGAATCACGGCAGCGACGTGGAAGAGGGCAAGCAACCCGGACGCCCGCAACACCACGTCGGCGAAGATTCGCAAATGCGCAAGAACCTCGCCGTGGGCCGCCAGCTATTCGCGAAGCAAGTGCCGATACTGCTGCAGGGCGCCACCGGAACCGGCAAGGAAGCATTCGCAAGGGCCTTGCACTACAGCGGACTGTGGTCCGATAAGCCGCTGGTGACGGTGAATTGCGCCGCCATACCGGAGAGCCTGATCGAAAGCGAATTGTTCGGCTATACGCGCGGCGCATTTACCGGCGCGGTCAAGGAGGGCCGGGTCGGCAAGATCCTTCAATCCAATGGAGGCACCTTGTTCCTGGACGAGATCGGCGATATGCCGCTGATGTTGCAGACGCGCCTGTTGCGCGTCATCGAAGAGCGGGAAATCGTGCCGCTCGGCAGCGATCAAGCCATCCCGGTGAATCTGCACGTGATCAGCGCCACGCATCGCGACATTTGCCAGATGATTCAGAGCGGCGAGTTTCGCGAGGATCTTTATTACCGCTTGAACGGCATCACCTTGCAATTGCCGCTGTTGCGCGAGCGCGAAGACAAGGCGGATTTGATCCGTACGCTTCTGCAGGAAGAGAACGCCGATCAGGGAACGGCGGAGATTGCGGAAGATGCCTTTCAACGGCTGTTGGACTACGCGTGGCCCGGCAACATCCGCCAGCTGCGCAACGCGCTGCGCACTGCCTCCGCGCTTTGCCGCGACGGCGTCATTCGCCTGTCGAATCTTCCGCAGGAAATTCTGCACACCGACGCCCGCTCGATACCGCCGCTCGCCGCCGGCAATTCGAACCCGGGCCCCACGATGGCATTGCCGTCGGCCGCATTGCGCGAAGCCGAGTGCGCCGCGCTGCTGCGGGAACTGGAAAGGATGCACTGGAATATCAGCCGCACTGCGCAGGCGTTGGGCATCAGCCGCAATACGCTCTATCGCAAAATTCACAAACACAATATCGTTCTCGAACAATAGCGGCTTAGGCTTGCGGGGAGACGCCGCCTTAAAATGGCGGCGTCTCCCAAGGCTCGCCCGCAAGAGACGGCGTCAGGCTTTCAGAACGCCCGACAGTTTTGCAGCCTGCGTTGCCAGCGCGTCCATCAATGGCGGACTCAGGCAGTCATACGGTTCGAGGCGCAGCTCTTTGAGCCGGCCGCGCACCGCATCCATGTTCGCGGGATTCGCACCCGCCTCGATGATGGAGGAAACAAAGGCGGCGAATCCGGGTGCCGACCATCCCGTCTCGGAGGACAATTCCGTATGGACGAAATCGAGGCCGTAGAACGCGTGCTTGCTGTTCTCGATGCGGCCGAACATGTGCGTGCCGCAAACCTTGCAGGCATGGCGTTGAATGGTCTTGGAAGGATCGACGATTGCAAGCTTGTCGCCATTTTGGGTGACCTTGACCTTGTCCTTCGAAACCACCGCGATCATCGAAAACAGCACACCCTTGGGTCTCCAGCACTGCGTGCAACCGCATACGTGGTTGTGTGCCGTCTGCGCTCCGACCGCTACTTTCACCGGTTTGTCCTTGCATTTGCAGGTCAGAGTTCCGCCGGAAAAGTCCTTCGATCCCTGCTTGACGCCATTGTCGACCGACGGATGAATTGAAACTGCCATGATTCTTCCTCCAATGTTTTTCGTACAGCCGCTGACACGGCATTCAATACTTGATCACCGAACGGATCACCTTGCCTTCGTGCATCAACTCGAAAGCATCGTTGATCTTCTCCAAGGGCAACACTGCGCTGATCATCTCGTCGATCTTGATCTCGCCGGACAGATACCGATCCACGTAGCCGGGCAATTGTGAGCGGCCTTTGACGCCGCCGAATGCGGAGCCCCGCCAGACCCGGCCCGTGACCAACTGGAACGGACGCGTTGATATTTCCTGGCCGGCGCCCGCCACGCCGATGATAACCGATTCGCCCCAGCCCTTGTGGCAACACTCCAGCGCCGAGCGCATCACGTGGACATTGCCGATGCATTCGAACGAATAGTCGACGCCGCCGTTGGTCAGATCGACGATAATCTGCTGCACCGGCTTATCGTAGTCCTTCGGGTTGACGTAATCGGTGGCGCCGAGCGCTTTGGCCATGGTCCATTTGCTCGGGTTCAGATCCACCGCAATGATGCGCGACGCCTTCGCTATCACGGCGCCTTGCACCACCGACAGGCCGATGCCGCCGAGGCCAAATACGGCCACGGTTGATCCCGGCGTTACCTTGGCCGTATTCAGCACGGCACCAATGCCGGTGGTGATGCCGCAGCCGAGCAGGCAAACCTTTTCCAACGGCGCCGTCGCATTGATCTTTGCCACGGAGATTTCCGGCAGCACGGTGTGTTCGGAAAACGTGCTGGTTCCCATGTAGTGCAAAATCGGCTTGCCCTTGATCGAAAAGCGCGACGTGCCGTCCGGCATCACGCCCTTGCCTTGAGTCACGCGAATTCGTTGGCACAAATTGGTTTTTCCGGAGCGACAGAATTCGCAGGTGCCGCATTCCGGCGTGTACAGCGGAATCACATGATCACCGGGTTTGACGCTGGTGACGCCGGCGCCGACCTCCTCCACGATTCCACCGCCCTCGTGACCCAGAATCACCGGGAATAGCCCTTCGGGATCGGCGCCGGATAGCGTGAACGCGTCCGTGTGGCAGACCCCGGTGGCGACGATGCGCACCAACACCTCACCTGCCTTCGGGCCTGCCAGGTCGACCGCCTCGATGCTCAGCGGTTTATTCGCTTCCCACGCAACAGCCGCTCTGGTCTTCATGGAAACGAGCTCCTTAAAGTGGCTCCGCCATGCCTATTGGCTACAAATACAAGCAGCTAGCGTGCCAGTCCGCACCAAATCCGCCGATATCTGCGCAATCAAGTACTTGCGCGCTGCGGGGGCACCCGCTCAAGGGCGCCTCGAGTGCGATGTTTCTGATCCGCCACAGTTTGTGCCTCAAAAATGAAGCAGCTCGAGTGTGAGTGAAGAAGGCGGATCCAAGCATCGCCGCCGCGGCCGCTTCCGCCTCTGTATCCAATTCAACACAGAGTGCGACAAAACTGATTCTGTGCCGTGACAGCCGCACAGACTTCTGCGCCTTTTCAATACGCAGCATTCGCTTCAAAACCCAAGCGGCGTGCGCCGATCGCTGATGCGGAGCTGCAAAAATGCATCGCGCCCAACGCCGTTGCGCCATTGGTACGTCTCTTGCACATGTTGGAAACAGGCTTAGCCCGACGCTTCGGCGCGGCCGCGACAAGGGAAGAAAGGCCGATCGGCTTTGACGTTCAACGTCACGACAGAGAAACGAAACGGAGAGGGAGTTTTTCATGAAAAAGCGCACCCAGCTTGCGATTGCAGCCAGCGCCGCGATCCTCATGGTTCCAATGACCCGGGCGGTCGCCGGAATAGACGTCAACGCGGGCGATTGGAAGATAGATTTTTCCGGCAACGTCAATGCTTTCTACGTGGGGTCGCAGTGCGACGATCCGGGCACCAACACCACGGTGACCGGCGGACTCGCCTGTACCGGCGATCATTCCGCCGCGGTACGCAACGGCTTGCTGCCGGCCGCGCTCGTCTTCAGCGCGACCTCGCGGCAGGGCGATTTCGATATCGATGTGACGGTCGGGTTATACCCGGGCATCAACAGCTCAGCAGCCGCGGGTGTGAATGGAGCCGGTCAGCCATCGGCACTCGCGTCTCCCGGCATCGATGCACGCCAAGTGTTTTTCACCTTCGGCGATGCCAGCTGGGGAACGGTCAAGATGGGACGCGACATCGGCCTCTTCGGCAAGGACGCCATCCTCGATGACATGACGTTGCTCGGGGTCGGATCCGCCGGCGCCAATTCCGCGCCGAGCAACACCAGTCTCGGACGCATCGGTATTGGCTATATCTATACCGATTGGGAACCGCAGATCACCTACACCACAGCGACCTACAATGGCTTCAGCGGATCGATCGGACTCTTTCAGCCCCTGGAGACGGCGGGCTACACTTCCCACAATTCCCCGCAGATTCAGGTCGGCGGCAGTTATGCGTGGGGAGATCCGAAAGGCGATGCGCTCTTTGGCAAAGCCTGGATCGACGTCGTCTATCAGAAATTGAAGGACAATTCCGCGGCTGCCGCCCAAGACGCGCTCATCGGCAAGGCGACGAGCTTTAGCGGTTGGGGGCTCGACGGCGGCGTCAAGATAGATGTCGCCGGCTTTGAGGGAGTGTTGTATGGCTATACGGGCAAGGGAGTCGGAACGACCGGCCTGTTCATCCTGCCGACATCCGCGTTGGGCGATACCCGAAAGTCCGACGGCGGCTATGTGCAGGGCACCTATAAACTGGGCAAGCTGAAACTCGGCTTGAGCTACGGTCTGTCCGAACTGAAGCTCGCCGATGATGAACGCGCAACGCAGAACGTCAACAATCTGGTCAAGCGCAATTCGTCCGGCGTACTCGGCCTGTACTACAGCTTGACCAAGAGCATCACGCTGGTGGGCGAGTATATCGATACCAAGGCGGAAGCCTGGAACGGGAACTCGGCGACCGAAAAGGATTACGCGCTCGGCGGCATTCTCTTCTTCTGACATGGTCCTAGGGTCGTGGTCGGAATCGGCGACGTAGTGGTTGCGCCGCCGGTTCCGTGCCACTCACTGTCGCTGACGCGTCAATCTTCGCCAGGCCGCTCGCGCCCGCTGAATGTTGACCTGCGGCTGATCCAGGAAGAATTCCAGCGACGTGCCGCTTGCAAAGCAATAGAGCCTGCCGTCGTCCGGATCAATCCAGTTGAGCGAACAGTCGGCGGCTATTCTTGCCCCCGCCACGACGCCGAGCGGATCAAGATTATCAAATTCGCCCTTCATGGCCTTCGGCGGCACGGCTGCTTTCCATATCCCCTCGGGGCGTTTGGGAGGATCGACCGGCTGCGCAGAACAAACGAACGCGGCTGCGGCAAAAGCCATCGAAAGCGCTGCCGCAGTCCGCAAATTCAAACGCATTTCGAGATTCTAGCAAATGATGACAGCGCCGAGAACAACGCAGTGGCGCGTCCGACTGCTCCACTTCTGGGACGGATTTTATGTGTGTGGATGGGCGAGTATGATCGTTGTCGGGAGAAATTCTCGGATCGCGGCGGACGGTTTCCCGCAGCACCAAGGAATAGTCAGTTGAGCAGTGTTGCGGGTCGAACTAGAAAAATGTCGCAGGTGCCCATGTGGCGCTGTGCCGCGGTGATTGCAGCCGCAACTGTTTCCGGGTGCACTCACTACCAAGCGCAACCGCTCAAACCCGAACGCAGCGCCGAGGAATTCGCATTGCGCCGGCTCAGCCCGCTGCGGGAATGGAATCGCGCCGAACTGCTGGCTCTGGCGTTGAAGCAGAACCCGGAGCTCGCGGTCGCTCAAGCCGAGATCGACGCAGCCCTGTCGCGCGAGATCATCGCCGCGCAGGGACCCAATCCGGACATCACGCTGCAGTCGGAATACGCGCGCCATGATTCGCATCCCTGGCTTTACGGCGTGAGCTTCAATTGGCTGTTGCGCTCGAGCGAACGACGCCGCTTGGGAATGGAGATTGCGCGGCTCGACACCGGCAGCGCGCGCCTGCAGCTGATGGATCATGCCTGGGCCGTGCGCCGCGCCTTGGCTGCCGCGCTGTCCGACTGGGAGAGTGTGCGCCTCCGTTCCGGTTTGCTGGATAGGCTTGCCGCGGCTCAAGATCGCCTGATAGTGATCGAGGAGCAACGCGTCGCACTGGGAGAGGACGCGCCCAGCGAATTGCTGACCAGCCGGCAAGCGCGGATCCGAATCGAGCTGGAACAGGCGGAATTGCACACTCTCGCCGCTGCCGCGCAAGCCGGCGCGGCGCGGGCGTTGGGAATGCCGCCGCAAGCGCTCGACGGGATGAGCTTCACGTGGCCGGAATGGGGCGAGCCGCCGCCGGTGGACGAGGACAGGCGGCGCGAGGCCCGCGAGCAGGCGCTTCTGTCGCGCGCCGATCTTGGGGTCGCGATCGGCGACTACGCAGCCGCGGAGGCCAAACTTCAACTCGCGGTCGCTCGCCAGTACCCGCAGTTCATGCTCTCACCCGGTTACTACTGGGATCACGGCATTGCGAAATTTCCATTCGACGTCGGCTTTACACTTCCGCTCAATCGCAATCGCGGTGAGATCGCGGAGGCGCGAGCCGGCCGCGAACTCGCCGGCCAGCGAATGCTGGCGCTGCAGGCCGATATCTACGGGGAAATCGCGGCGGCGGAGCGTGAGGAGCATATCGCACGCGAGAGCAGCAATGCAGCCGAGCGCCGCCTGGCTGCGGCGCATCGACAACTGCAGCATGCTGAGCTGGCGCTGCGCTTGGGAGCAACCGATCTTCTCGAGCAACTGGGCGCGCAAATCATCGCCACGCAGGCGGAACTTGAAGTGCTGCAGATGCGCGCGCAGTTGCAGGCGGCGCGCAATAACCTCGAGGACGTGCTGCGCACGCCTTTGTCGGGACCGGAGCTGGCACTCGGGGCTGAAACGTGAAGTTTTCGATCGTAAAGCCTTCGATCATGAAGCCTTGGGTCGCAGTTGCGGTGTCCATGGCACTCTGCGCGATGTCGAGCTCGATCATTGCGGTTGGCGATGATGACGACAAACCCGCCGATGCCGGCAAGCAGACGGCGCAGGCTTCTTTAAGCGATAAGCAGAAGCAGGCGGTCGGCATTATGGTCGCGCGGCCCATCGCCGCCAAGACGCCGGAGCGCCTCGACGCACTGGGCTTGGTGCTGGATGCAACCACGCTGTTGTCCGACATGGGCGAATCGACGGCCGCTGCCTCCGCAGAGCATTCCGCATCCGCGGAATTGTTGCGGGTGCGCGCCTTGTTCAATTTAGGCGCAGGAGCTTCGCTCAAGATGCTCGAAGCTGCGCAGGCCGAGCAGGCGAAGGCGCAGGCCGGGGCGGAATTGACAACGGCGCGGTTGGCATTGCATTGGGGCCCGCTGATTGCGCTGCCGTCCGGGCCGCGTCAAAAGGTCCTCGACGCTGCCGTGAGCGGACATGAGTTGTTGGTGCGTGCCGATCTGCCGGGGCGCCACAGCCTGGGTGCGTTGCCCGGCAAGGCGCTGTTGGATGTCGATGGCATCCAAGTTCCCGGGCGCATTCTCGGTACTTTGAAGCAAAGCAGCGAAGCACAAAGCGTCGCTCTGTTGCTTGAAATTCAGAACGCACCCGCGGGCCTCGGGCCGGGCGCGCGTGTGCCGGTGACGCTGTTGACGGAGCAGCGTTCGGGCCTGCTGCTGCCGCGCGACGCCATTCTCTATGACGAAAGCGGAGCCTACGTTTACAAGCAGCTAACGGCAAAAGCGGGCGATGAGAAAACGCATTATGCGGCCGTGAAAGTGACATTGCTGGTCCCCTATGGCGATGGTTGGCTGGTCGATGGCGTGGATGACGACGACAACATCGTCGTGCGCGGGGCCGGTGTACTGTGGTCGCTGCAGGGCGTCGGCGTGACTGCGCCGGATGACGACGACTAGGGCCCGACATGCTTGCCGCCATCGTCCGCGCTTCGCTGGGCAATCCGCGCATTGTCACGGCGCTCGCTTGCCTCATTGCCGTATTTGGCGCGGCCGCGGCGGTGTCTGCGCGCTTCGATGTATTCCCGGATTTCGCTCCTCCACACGTGCTGGTTCAAACAGAGGCGCCGGGACTCGATGCGACCCAAGTCGAAGCACTGGTCACCCGGCCGCTCGAGGGACTACTGGCCGGTACGGAAAACGTGAAGACCGTGAGGTCGACGTCGAGCCAGGGTCTGTCGGCGATTCAAGTGGTCTTCGATCGCGGCGGCGATCCGTATCGGCAACGCCAGGTCGTTACTGAGCGATTGGCCGAGTTCGCGGGCACGCTGCCGCAGGGTGTCGGGGCTCCGCTGCTGTCACCTTTGAGTTCCTCGATGGAGTACCTGGTGCACTTCGGCTACACCAGTGATCGGCTTTCGCCGGTCGAGTTGCGTGATGTGGTGCAGTGGATCGTCAAGCCGCAGATTCTGGCCGTCCCGGGCGTGGCTCAGGCGCAGATCTTCGGGGGCGAAGTGCACGAGCGCCAGATCGATATAGATCCAGCCAGGCTTGCGCTAAGCGGGTTCACTCTCGAAGATGTCCTGGCCACGGCCAAGCGCGCCACCGCATTGATTGGCGGAGGGTACCTGGAAACGCCCACGCAACGCATCGTGATCCAGGCGCAGGCGCCCGGCGCCGGCATCGATGCGCTGGCAGGCGCGGTGCTGGGTACACGTGAGGGTGTGCCGGTGCGCCTCGCCGATGTGGCGACCGTGCGTGAAGGCTCGCAGCCGCGTTTCGGCGATGCCCTGATCGCAGGTCGTCCCGGCATTCTCATCGAGACTTCGACGCAGTTCGGCGCGAATACGCTCGATGTGACGCGCGCGCTGGAGGAACGGCTCGACGCGCTCGCGCCGGCGCTGGCCAAGCAAGGCGTTCTATACCATCCGGCGCTGCTGCGGCCTGCAAGCTTCATCGAAAGCGCCATCGAGAAACTGCGCAACTCCCTATTGATAGGCGCCGTGCTCGTGGTGGCGCTGTTGCTGATCACGCTGCGCGATTGGCGCGGAGCGCTGGTGTCCTTCAGCGCGATTCCTCTCGCGCTGCTGACCACGGTCTGGATCCTCGAGGCATTGGGAATGAGCCTGAACACGATGACGCTGGGCGGCCTGGTCGTCGCGCTGGGTGTGGTGGTCGATGATGCCGTCATCGATGTCGAGAACATACTGCGTCGGCGGCGTACGGTGACGGGCAATGTGAATATCAATGAATTGTTCATCAGCGCTTCGCTGGAAGTCCGGCGGCCCGTGTTCTACGCAACGGCCGCGGTCGCGGTGGCGTTTCTGCCCATATTGATGATGTCCGGATTGCAGGGCGCATTCTTCCGTCCGTTGTCGATTTCCTTCCTGCTGGCCGTCGGCCTCTCCTTGCTGGTCGCGATGAGCGCGACGCCGGCGCTATGCGCGCTGGTGATGGCGGGGCAGCATCCGAGGTCCGAGGCGGCCTTCCTTGGGCACCTGAAGCGCGGACAGCTGGGCGCGATTGCCTGGCTGAACCAGCGACCGCGCGCGCTCGTGGCGATTGTGCTCGTGAGCGGGATCGCCGGAATCATCTGTCTGCCGCTGCTGGGAGCGCGCTTGCTGCCCGATTTTCGCGAGAATTACTTGATCGCCCACGCGTCCCTGCGTCCCGGAATCTCGCTGGCGGAGACCACGCGGATCGGCGAACGAATTTCCAAGAGCCTCATGGCCATTCCCGGGGTGAAAAGCATCGCCGAGCAGATCGGCCGCGCCGAGAATGGACAGGATCCGGATGCGCCGAACAAGAGCGAGTTCGAGGTGCAGATAGACCCGCGGCAAGGCCATCGCGCGGCGGAAATTGATGCCGACATCCGCGCCGTGTTTGCCAACTATCCGAACCAACTGGTGGAGATCTACTCGGTGCTGGCCGAACGCATCGGCGAAACACTGGCGGGCGAGTCGGCGCCATTCTCCATCAGCGTCATCGGTTCGGACCTCGATGCGGACGACCGGGTCGGCGCGCAAATCGTCGACGTATTGCGGCACCTGCCCGGCACGTCCAACGCGCGCCTCACGGTGCCGCCACGCGAAGTCGAGCTGCACCTGGAACTGCTTCCGCAGCAACTGGCGATTCATGGATTGCTGGCGGCGGACGTGCTGCAGACGGTCAATGCGGCTTTTCACGGCACCGTTGCCGCTGAACTGAACCAGGCCGATCGCAGCGTTCCGGTGGCCGTGCGCATTGCGCACCAACGCGCGGATCCCGGTGCGCTGGGCGCGTTGCTGCTGCGCGGGCGGGATGGCGCGCTGACGCCGCTATCCTCTGTCGCCCGAATCAGCATGCCGTTGGCGCGAAGTGTCGTGGATCACCAGGATGGGCTGCGCCGCCAGGTCGTGGTTGCATCGTCAAAGGGCGCCGATCAGGCGCGCTATGCCGAACTGGCGCGCCGGTCGATCAGTGCGCAAGTTCAGCTGCCGCCGGGCGTGTTTCTGCGCTATGGGGGAGCGGCGGAGGCGCAAGCGGCCGCCAGGAATGAATTGCTGCTGCACTCGGCCGCCGCATTCGTGCTCATCGTCCTCTTTCTCGCACTTGCGTTCGGCAGCACGCGTCACGTGCTGCTGGTGCTGCTGTCGTTGCCGAGCACGCTCATCGGCGGTGTCGTGGCGGTGGCACTGAGCGGCGGCACGCTGACTCTGGGCGCGATGGTGGGCTTCGTGGCTCTGTTCGGCATGGCGGCGCGCAACACGATTTTGCTCGTCTCGCACTATGACCATCTGGTGAAGGCGGAGGCTCAGCCGTGGAACCGCGAGACGGCGGCGCGCGGCGCCGAGGAGCGGCTGACACCGGTGTTGCTCACTGCACTGCTGACGGGGCTGGCGCTTCTGCCGGTGGCTTTGCAGCTGCACCAGCCCGGACACGAGATCGAAGGTCCCATGGCGGTGGTAATTCTCGGCGGCTTGGTGTCATCTACGCTGGTCAGCCTGTTGCTGATTCCGCCGCTGGCGGCGCGCTGGCTGCGGCCGCAACGGATTTGATGGGTGGGGTAAATTCTACGAGGACTGGAATATCATGAAAATCAGAACTGCGATTCTTTTTGGGTTGACCGTAATGTCATCTGGGTACGGCTGGGCGGCAGCGCCTATGCTGCATGTCAGCAAGACGATTACCATCGAGGCTTCGGCGTACAAAGTGTGGCACACGGCGAAGGACTTCAATGCCTTGAATACATGGCATCCCGCCTTGGCCTCCGACGAAATCATCGAGGGCACCAATAACACCGTGGGCGCCGTTCGCCTGCTGACCTTGAAAGGCGGTGGAACCATCAAGGAGAAGCTGCTCGCGTACGACGCCGCAGGCCACTCATTCAAGTACGCGATTCTCGAGGGCGTGGTGCCGTTCAGCAACTACACGTCGACGTTCGTCGTGAAATCGCTCGGCAAGGGGAAGTCTTCGGTGACCTGGTCGGGCCGCTTCAAGCGCAAAGACCTCAGCGATCACCCGGGCGAAAAGGAAAATGACAAGGCCGCCATCGACACGGCCAGTGCCATTTATCAGGGCGGCTTGGACAATTTGAAGAAGGTTGTCGAGGCGAAGTAAGTTAGCGCAGCGATGCAATCCATGGCGAGCTGCCCGGCGATGGATTGCCGAGCAGCCCGCGTTTGCACTGAGCGGGGAATGGCAGCGGCGCGATTGCGGAGCATCTTGTCGATCACCGCGGCAGCCGCCATGTTGGTTTGGTCGTCCGCGTGGCCTGCCGAGGAGGTAAAGGAATCTCAGCCGCTGGCTCAAATCGTAGTCATTGGCTCGACGCCCGTACCGGGCTTGAATATCGACGCCGACAAGATACCCGGCAATGCGCAGAGCCTCAACGCCGCCGACTTAAGCCAAGACGGCGCGGCAAGCATCATCAGCGGACTCTCGAATCGCCTGGGCAGCGTCAACATCAACGACACGCTCGCCGATCCATTTCAACCCGATATTCTGTATCGCGGATTCGAGGCCTCGCCGGTGCTGGGCACGCCGCAAGGATTGGCGGTCTACCAGAATGGCGTGCGCATCAACGAAGCCTTCGGCGATACCGTGGACTGGGACCTGTTCCCCGACATCGCGATCAGCCGCGTTGACATTGTAAGTTCGAACCCTCTGTTCGGCCTGAATGCCTTGGGCGGCGCCTTGTCCGCGACCATGAAGAACGGCTTTACCTTCCAAGGCGCCGACGCGGGCCTGTCCGGCGGCTCTTTCAATCAGCGTCAGGGTTCGGCGGAATACGGCATGAATAGCGGAGCATTCGGATTCTACGGCGCGGCGCGCATTTTGGATCAGGACGGCTGGCGCTTGTTCGCGCATGATTCCATACGCCAGTACTACATGGACCTGAGTTATCACGAAGGCCGCACCACCCTGGACCTAAGCTATGCCCGCGCGGACAACCAATTGTTCGGCCAGGGAGCAGCTCCGATACAGTCGCTCGAATTGAATCCCACGAATGTCTTTACCGGGCCGCAGAACAATGTCAACACGCTGAACTTCGTTACGCTGAATGCGGCATTCGCGCTGACCGACGCGTTTTCCGCCCAAGCCATCCTGTACTCGCGCAACATCCGACAGACCATTGCCAATGGAGACACTTCGCATTACGCCGGCTGCACTGAAATCAGCGCCTTGTGCCAGGGGGACGGCCTGACTCCGCTGACTGATGCCGCCGGGACGCCGCTTCCCGATATCAGCAATGGTGGGGCGAAAATCATTGGTCAGAACGACTTCGAAAGAATCAGCAGCGACGGCCTGGGCGGTTCTTTGCAATTGACCAGCAATCACGCGCTTCTGGGGCACGGCAATGCGTTCGCGGTGGGCGCCACCCTCGACACGGCGCAGACCCATTTCTTCTCGGGCACGCAGGTGGGGATTCTTGATTCGGAACTCAACGTTTTGCCCCCCACGCTGGTCGTATTCACGCCGGAAAACAGCGTCAATTCAAATGGCGATTTGGTCGCTTCGACGCCCGTGAGCCTCAATGCCGACAACAAGTACTATGGCTTCTATATAACCGATACCTATGATGTGAATTCGCTGCTGTCGGTCACCGCCAGCGCCCGATACAACATCGCCAAGATCGATTTGGTGGATCAACTCGGCGCCAACCTGAACGGCAACAACCGCTTTACTCATCTCAATCCTGCCATCGGCGCTACGTACAAAT
>Ga0137412_10001803_pt1 | contig 16738 bp, 14 predicted proteins | sample CZODoug2_1_16fun_FD_122160 | JGI IMG/M metagenome (GOLD analysis project Ga0137412, IMG submission 122160) | Vadose zone soil fungal communities from Angelo Coast Range Reserve, California, USA - CZODoug2_1_16fungal (Hybrid Assembly) | ecosystem: Environmental > Terrestrial > Soil > Vadose zone...
CTGGATCTCGTCGGTCCACACCCCGGTGGCGTTGACCACGACGTGCCCGCGCACGTCGGTGACCTCGCCGTTCTCGGTGTCGCGCGCCCGGACGCCGACCACCCGGTCACCCTCGCGCAGCAGCGACACCACCTGCGTCGAGGATCGCACCACCGCGCCGTAATGCGCGGCCGTGCGGGCGACCGTCATGGTGTGGCGGGCGTCGTCGACGACGGTGTCGTAGTACCGGATGCCGCCGATCAGCGAGCTGCGCTTCAACCCGGGTGCCAGCCGCAGCGCGCCGGCCTTGAACAAGTGTTTCTGCGCCGGAACGGATTTGGCGCCGCCGAGCTGGTCGTAGAGGAAGATGCCCGCCGCCACGTACGGTCGCTCCCACCAGCGCTTGGTCAGCGGGAACAGGAAGGGCAGCGGCTTGACCAGATGCGGGGCCAGCGTCGTCAGCGAGAGTTCGCGCTCGTGCAGCGCTTCGCGCACCAGCCCGAACTCCAGTTGCTCGAGGTAGCGCAGGCCGCCGTGGAACATCTTCGACGAGCGGCTCGACGTGCCGGATGCGAAGTCGCGGGCCTCGACGAGTGCCACCTTGAGCCCGCGGGTCGCGGCGTCCAGGGCTGCGCCCGCGCCGACCACGCCACCCCCGATCACGACGACGTCGAACTGCTCGTTGCCGAGTCGCTCCCAGGCTGCAGCGCGCTGCTGGGGGCCTAAAAAGGTCTGACCGTTGCCCGGACCGGGTATCGGGTCACTCACGCCGGGACTCCTCAGTGTTACTCGTCGGTAGGCGTTCCTACTTGAGAGCCTACGTGGACTCAGTCCAAGTCGTCGTGCGCCATCAGTCGGCGGGCCGCTTCGACGATCGAACCCGACAGTGACGGATACACCGACAACGTCTGGGCGAGGTCGGTCACCGAGATCCGGTTCTGCACCGCCAGCGCGATCGGCAGGATCAACTCCGACGCGATCGGGGCGACGACCACGCCGCCGATCACCACGCCGGTCGCCGGGCGGCAGAAGATCTTGACGAAGCCGCGGCGCAGCAGCGACATCTTCGCGCGCGCGTTGGTGGTCAGCGGCAGCATGATCGTTCGGGCGGGGACGGTGCCGTCGTCGATGGCCGTCTGCGGCACTCCGACGGCGGCGATCTCGGGCCGGGTGAACACCGCGGCCGCGACCGTGCGCAGCCGGATCGGCGAAACACCCTCGCCAAGGGCGTGATACATGGCGATCCGGCCCTGCATCGCCGCAACGGACGCCAGCGGAAGCAGACCCGTGCAGTCCCCCGCCGCGTAGATCCCGGACGCCGTGGTGCGCGACACCCGGTCCACCGACAGGTAGTTGCCGGGGCCGAGTTCGATGCCTACCCGCTCCAGGCCGAGTCCGCCGGTGTTGGGCACCGAGCCGACGGTCATCAACGCATGACTGCCCTCGACGGTGCGCCCGTCGGCCATCGACACCTTGACCCCGTCGGCGGTGCGGGTCACCGAGTCGGCGCGGGCGTTCTTGACCAACGACACGCCGCGTTCGGCGAAGGCCTCCTCGAGCACCGCTGCGGCGTCGCTGTCCTCGTGGGGCAGGATCTGGTCGCGGCTGGCCACCACGGTGACCTTCACGCCCAACTCGGTGTAGGCGCTGCAGAATTCCGCACCCGTCACACCCGATCCGACGATGATCAGGTGTTCGGGCAGTTCGGTGAGGTCGTAGAGCTGGCGCCAGTTCAGGATGCGCTCGCCATCGGGCGCGGCGTTCGGCAGCACGCGCGGGCTGGCACCGGTGGCGATCAGCACGACGTCGGCCTTGAGCACGCCGACCTTGCCGTCGGTCGTGGTGACCTTCACCCTGTGGTGGGCCATCCCTGGGATGTCGTCGACCAGCTCACCGCGACCGTGCACGACGCTCACGCCCTGGCTGAGCAGTTGCGCACCGATGTCCGCCGACTGTGAGCGGGCGAGCGTCTTGACCCGGTTGTGGATCTGCGGCAGCGAGATCTTGGCGTCCTCGATCGCGATGTCGAAGCCCAGCCCGTCGGCCCGGCGCAGTTCGGTACGCACACCCGTCGAGGCGATGAACGTCTTCGACGGCACGCAGTCCCACAGCACGCACGCACCACCGATGCCGTCGCTGTCGATGACCGTGATCTGCGCAATGTCGGGGCCGTTGCCGGCCGCCACTAGCGCGGCTTCGTACCCGGCGGGCCCGCCGCCGATGATCGCAATGCGGGTAACCACGTCGCTAACCTAACCTCCCGGGTCGCTTCGTTCCTGCCCACCGGGCGAAATCCCCGAGGGCAAAGCCTTAGGCTTGCCCCCGTGCCGATCTACGCCGCCTACGGATCGAACATGCATCCGGAGCAGATGCTGTTGCGCGCTCCTCACTCGCCGATGGCCGGAACTGGCTGGTTGCACGGCTGGCGGTTGACGTTCGGCGGCGAGGACCTCAGCTGGGAAGGCGCGCTCGCCACGCTGGTCGAGGAACCCGACTCCAAGGTGTTCGTGGTGCTCTACGACATGACCAAGGAGGACGAGGCCAACCTGGACCGCTGGGAGGGTTCGGAGCTCGGCTTCCACAAGAAGATCCGCTGCCGGGTGCACCGACTGGCGTCGGACACCAACACGGAGCCCGTGCTGGCGTGGATGTACGTCGTCGACGCATGGGAGGGCGGCATACCATCGGCGCGCTACCTCGGCGTGATGGCCGAGGCCGCCGAGATCGCCGGTGCGCCAGCGGAGTACGTGCACGATCTGCGTACCCGCCCCGCGGGCAACGTCGGCCCGGGCACCTAGCTCCGACCGCGTCCCCGCGAGCGTGCGTGTCTGTTGGTCGACACGCCGCAAAACGTCGACATTCTGGGCACGCTCACGCCGCGCGAGAGCGACTCAATTGGTGATTGATCCGGGCGACGAGGTCGGCCGACCGGTACCGAACGTCGTCGAACAACGCGGGTATCGCCACCCAATCGATGTCCTGCAACGCGACGTGACGCCTCCGGTCCCGGCGCATGGCCTCAACGCCGCTGTGCCACGGCTCCCCGTCGTACTCCACGGCTATCCGATGCTCCGGCCACGCCAAGTCGAGGCGCCTCAGCTCGCCGTTGCCGTCCACGATCTCGTACTGCACCGCCGGGGTCGGCAGGCCTGCGTCGAGGACGATCAAACGCAACTCGCTCTCCATCGGTGATTCCGCTCTTGGGTCAGCCAGCGGGATGAGGTCCCGGACCACGACGATGCCGCGTCTGCCGGCCTGTTGAAGCGCAGCGCGCCAGAGTTCGGCTCGGTCACAGGTGCGACTGCGCAGGGCGGCGTCCAAGGTCGCGAACGCCCGCGGGCGACGCAGACTGCGTGCCACCTCGACCGCAGTCCACGCCGGGGCGGTGACGGGTCGCCCGTCGACGACGGTCAGCGGTGCTCCGTCCCGACGGTGCACCGACAATCCATCGGCCGACCGCAGCTGGCAGTTCGGCGGGTTCATCACGTGCAACGTCGTGGTGTCTTCGGTATCGAATCCGTGCAGCGCCGCTGCGGTGCCGAGACATACGGCAACCGTTCGGCCACAGGACAAGTCGATGCCCCGTAGTCGTGCGGCATCGCTCGGTTCGCCGCGACAGTAGATGCCCTGCCACATGCGTTCGAGCCGGCCATCCTCCACCATTCGATCGAAGGCATACCGCGTGACGCACTGCAAGATCTGGCCGCTGGTGGCCACTCCGCCCTGCTGCTCGAGAGTCCGCACTAGTTCGTCGTCCATGCAGGCGATGGTCAGGCTCGGCGACGGTGGCCCACCAGTGACGAATCGACATTTGTGGATGAAAGGCCAACTGTGCACAGCCAGTTCGTCGCGAGCGTGCGCATAGTGCTGGTGTTTTGCGGCGTGTCGTGCAACAGACACGCACGCTCGCGGGAAAGGGAACTAGAGCAGGGCGGACTGCTCCACGATGTTGGTCATCACCCGCACGCCGACGGCCAGCGCCCGCTCGTCGAGATCGAACGTCGGCTGGTGCAGATCGAGCTGCGGCCCGCGCCCCGACCAGACGCCGAGGCGGGCCATCGCGCCGGGCACGTCCTCCAGGTACCAGGAGAAGTCCTCGCCGCCGCCCGACTGACGGGTGGCGGTCAGCGCGTCGGGCCCGACGGCCTCGATGGCGTGGGTGAGGATGCGCGTCGACACCGCCTCGTTGACCACCGGCGGAACGCCGCGCCGGTATTGCACGCTGTAGTCGACGTTCAGTGGCGCCATCAACGACGAAACGATTTCGCGGACAAGCAATTCCATCGCGACCCAGGCCTCGCGGCTCGCCGTTCGGATGGTGCCCGCCACCGTGCCGGACTGCGGGATGGCGTTGGCGGCCACCCCGGCGTTCACCGCGCCCCACACCATGACGGTGCTGTCCCGCGGGTCGACGCGTCGCGACAGCACGCCGGGCACACCGGTGATCAGCGTGCCCAGCGCGTACACCAGGTCGCCGGTGAGGTGCGGCCGCGAGGTGTGCCCACCCGGCGAGTGCAGCGTGATCTCCACCTGGTCGGCCGCCGACGTGATCGGGCCCGCGATGACCGCCACCTTGCCGACTTCCAGCCGCGGATCGCAGTGCAGCGCGAAGATCCGCGACACGCCGTTGAGGGCACCCGCCGCGATGGCGTCGATGGCGCCACCGGGCATCAGCTCCTCGGCGGGCTGAAAGACCAGCCGCACGCCGACCGGCAGCTCGGGCACCGACGCCAGCGCAAGGGCCGCGCCGAGCAGCACCGACGTGTGCCCGTCGTGGCCGCAGGCATGGGTGACACCGGGCATCAGCGACGCGTACGGCGCGCCGGTCCGCTCGGTCATCGGCAGCGCGTCCATGTCGGCCCGCAGCGCCACCCGTGGACCGTGTTCGGGGCCGAAGTCGCACGTCAGACCGGTGCCGCCGGGCAGCACCTTCGGGTTCAGGCCGGCGTCGGCCAGAAGCGATGCGACGAATTGCGTCGTCGCGAACTCCTGGCGACCCAGCTCGGGGTTGGCGTGGATGTGTCTGCGCCACGCCACCAGATCATCGACGTGGCCGGCCAGCCACGCGTCGGTGTGATCCCTGATGCTCATGCGCGGTCCGCCTTCAGGCGCAGCACGCGGTCCCGCTCAGCCGGGGTCTCGGCCAGGGCGACGACCGTGCGCGCCAGCATGATGGCCCCTTCGACGACGGCCTTGTCGGCACTCGGTCCCGCTGCGGCCACGGCGAATCCGGGCTGGTGGATCGACGCGCCGTTGGCGTCGATGCCCACGACCGGGTGGATGCCCGGCATCACCTGCGTGATGTTGCCCATGTCGGTGCTACCGAGCGGCAGCGCGGCCTCGACCTCCACGGCGACGGGAGTCCGGCCCATCCGCACCATCTCGGCGCGGAAGACGTCGGCCAACCACTGGTCGGGGGTCAGCTCGAGGTAGGAGGGCTCGGTCTCCGAGACGTCGAACTCGCAGCCGGTCGCCACCGCGCCTGCCAAGAAACAGTCCGACATCCTGCCCTCGAGCTCGCGCAGCGACCAGGCGTCGGTGGCGCGCATCGTGTACTCCATCTCGGCGCGTGCCGGAATGATGTTCGTGGCCTGTCCGCCGTCGGTGACGATGCCGTGCGCCATCTGCCCCGGCGCGAACTGCTGCCGCAGCAGCCCGATCGCCACCTGCGCGACGGTGATCGCGTCGGCCGCGTTCAGGCCCAGATACGGCGCGACGGCCGCGTGCGCCTCTCGGCCCGAGTAGACGACCGCGACCTGCGACAACGCCAACGAACGTGCGCGGGCGATGTCGAGCGGCCCGGCGTGCAGCATCACCGTCGCGGCGATGTCGTCGAACGTGCCCGCCTCGAGCATCAGCGCCTTGCCCCCGCCGGCCTCCTCGGCGGGCGTGCCGAGCAGCACCACCGTCAGGTTCAGCTCGTCGGCGACGTCGGCCAGCGCCAACGCCGCCCCGACCGCGGACGCCGCGATGATGTTGTGCCCGCAGGCGTGACCGATCTCGGGCAGCGCGTCGTACTCGGCGCAGATGCCGACGACCAGCGACCCGCTGCCGTACTCGGCACGGAACGCGGTGTCCAACCCGCCGGGCGCGGCCGTGATCTCGAATCCGCGGTCGGCGACGAGCGCCTGCGTCTTGGCGCAGCTGCGATGTTCGTTGAAGGCGAGCTCGGGCTCGGCGTGGATCGAGTGCGACAACTCGATCAAGTCGCCACGACGTCGCTGGACTACGTCCTCGACGGTCGTCGAGGCGGTGGCGGTGGGCATCCTGGCAGTATCTCACCGCGCAGATAGGCTCCTCCCCGTGACTGGTGCGACCGATCCCCAGGCCACCGCGGAAGCGGCCGCCGCAGAACTCCTGGCGCGCACCGGCGTGGACTCCTTCGACGTCGCCGTGGTCCTCGGCTCGGGATGGGCGCCCGCCGCCGCGGAACTCGGTGAGCCGTCCGCCGTCGTCGCCATGGCCGATCTGCCAGGGTTCACCCCGCCCACCGCGGCAGGCCACGGCGGCCAGGCACTCGCGGTCCCGGTCGGCGACCGGCGGGTGTTGGTGCTGCTCGGCCGCACCCACGCCTACGAGGGCCATGACCTGCGCCACGTCGTGCATCCCGTCCGCACGGCCTGCGCCGCGGGCGCCGGGACGGTCGTGCTGACCAACGCCGCGGGTGGGTTGCGCGAGGACTTCACGGTGGGCCAGCCGGTGCTGATCAGCGATCACCTCAACCTGACCGCGCGTTCACCGCTCGTCGGCGCCCAGTTCGTCGACCTCGTCGACGCATACGCGCCGCGACTGCGGGACCTGGCCCGCGACGTCGATCCGACCTTGACCGAGGGCGTCTACGCCGGGCTGCCAGGGCCGCACTACGAGACGCCAGCCGAGATCCGGATGCTGCGCACGCTTGGCGCCGACCTGGTCGGCATGTCGACGGTGCACGAGACGATCGCGGCGCGGGCGGCCGGGGCCGAGGTACTGGGCGTCTCACTGGTGACGAACCTGGCCGCGGGCATGACGGGACAGCCGCTCAGCCACGTCGAGGTGCTCGAGGCCGGACGTCAGTCGGCGACGCGGATGGGTTCCCTGCTGGCCGACGTGCTGGCCCGCCTGTAGGCGAACCGCTTGGTCAGTGCGACGACGCCGCGCGCCATCAGCGGAGCGGCGAACAGCATGAGCAGCACCCGCACCACCTGCGCGGCAATGATGAACGTGACGTTGGATCCCGTCTCGACGGCCGTCGCCAGCACCGCGTAGACGCCGCCGGGGCTGGTGGCCAGGTAACCCTCGAGGGGACTGATCCCGGTCGTGTGCGCCAACAGCACGCCAAGTCCCGCGCAGGCGACGTTGAGCAGGACGATCAGCCCCAGTGCGGCGGGCAGTGCTCGCCCGATGGCCTTGAAGGACGTCTTGGTGAACGCGACACCTGCCTGCCAACCGATCACGGCGTAGCCGAGCTGAACCAGCGCGAACGGCACCGACAACCCGAACGACAGCCCGGTGAGCTGCAATGCGATGGTGAGCGTCATCGGGCCGAGCAGCCCAGCGCCAGGCAGTCGGATGAGCTTGCCGCCCGCGGCACCGACGAGCACGATGGCGACGATCATCGCCATGCTGAGATACCAAGGGGCCGAACTGGTTTGGGCGGGCGGGGCGAAGTGTCCGGTCTTCTGGGCGTGATAGACGAGGGTGACCACTACGGGCATCGACGCGGTGATCAGCCCGACGCGCAGGTACTGCACGACGGCGACCACGCGGTCGTCGCCACCGAGTTCGCGGGCGATCGCGACCAGACCGGACGCGCCGCCCGCGACCAACGCGAGCGCTCCGGTGAGCGGACTGACGTCGCGGTGCAGGCCGAGCAGCGCTCCGGCGATGATGCTCAGCACCAGCGTGGCGACGGCGACCCCGAGCACGATCGGCCAGTCCGCGCCAAGCGCGGTCAGCGCGTCGCGGTGCACCATCGTGCCGATGTAGATGCCGAGCACGCCCTGCGCGGCGATGCCCGCCTTGCGGGGGACGCGCTCCGGGGCGTAGGACAGCAAGGCCAGCACCATGCCGACGACCAGCGCGGCGAACAGCGCCGCCGAGGGCACGCCGACGATGGTCAGCGGCACGGTCACGGCAACCGTGACCAGCACCAACAACGTCCATCGCATCATTAATGCAAGTATGCGCTTGTCACTTCGAGCTCACAACCTGATGTTCATCACACAAATACCAAGGTATAACTTGGTAATGCGATCAAGCACCGCGAACGCCACCGAACTGCGGGAGTCGATCATGGCGCTGACCCGCCAACTTCGTCGGCACCGCAGCGACAACGGGCTCACGCTCAGCCAGCAGCAGCTGCTCAGCGAGGTGAGTCGGGCCGGCGTCACTACCCCGGCCGAACTCGCGACCCGGATGCGCGTGCGCGTGCAGTCCCTGACCGACGGCATCAACCATCTGGAAGCACAGGGGCTGGTGGAACGCAGGACCGACGTCGGCGACCGGCGCCGTCAACTCATCGAGGCGACCGCCGACGGGATCGCACTGTTGCGAGCCGACCGCGCCGAGCGCGACAAGTGGCTCAACGTGGCGATGCGCGACTCGCTGACCGATCTCGAGTTCGACCTGCTGATGTTGGTCGCGCCCGTGCTGCGCAAGCTCGCAGATGCCGACGCCGCACAATGAACGCATGACCGGACCCGCGCTCCAGCCTCTGACCTTCGGCACGGCGGGGTTGCGGGGGCCGATGCGCGAGGGTCCCGACGGGATGAACGTCGAGACCGTGACGAGGGCGAGCTGGGCGGTGGCGAAAGTACTCAAGGACCGTTGCTTGGGCGGTTCGACCGTCGTAGTGGGCCGCGACGCCCGCCACCAGTCCGACGACTTCGCCTTGGCGACCGCCGAAGTGCTTGCCGCAGAAGGCTTCTCCGTCGTGCTGCTGCCCGACCCGGCGCCGACGCCGGTGGTGGCGTTCGCGGTGCGCCACCTGCGCGCGGTGGCAGGGGTGCAGATCACGGCGTCGCACAACCCGCCTGCCGACAACGGCTACAAGGTCTACCTCGACGGTGGCCTGCAGATCGTCCCCCCGAGCGACCGCGACATCGAATCGGCGATGGCGAGTGCACCGACTGACATCGCCCGGTCGGAGGTGGCCCCGGTCGACACCGAGCTCGTGCACGACTACGTCCGGCGTGCTGCCACGGTGCGCCGCACGACGGGCGACGTGCGAGTGGCGCTGACCCCGATGCACGGCGTCGGCGGCGAGATCGCGCTGCACGCCCTGAGCGAGGCAGGCATCACCGACGTCCACACCGTCGCCGAGCAGTTCGCGCCCGATCCCGACTTCCCCACCGTCGCGTTCCCCAACCCCGAGGAGCCGGGCGCCATCGACCTGCTGCTCGCGCTGGCTGCAAAGGTCGACGCCGAGGTCGCGATCGCGCTCGACCCCGACGCCGACCGATGCGCGGTGGCAGTACCCACGCCGACCGGCTGGCGCATGCTCACCGGCGACGAAACCGGTTGGCTCCTTGGCGATTACGTGCTATCGCAGACCGAGCCCGGCGACGTGATGGCCGCAAGTGTGGTGGCCAGCACGGTGGTGTCCTCACGCATGCTGGCCACGATCGCCGCAAGCCACGGCGCCCAGCACGTCGAGACCCTCACTGGCTTCAAGTGGCTGGCCCGCGCGGATGCCGGGTTGCCGGGCGCCACGCTGGTCTACGCCTACGAGGAGGCCATCGGGCACTGCGTCGATCCGGCCGCGGTGCGCGACAAGGACGGCATCAGTGCAGCCGTGCTGGTGTGCGACCTCGCCGTCGCCCTTCGCGACGACGGCCGCACGCTGCTCGACGCGCTCGACACACTGGCCCGCGCACACGGCGTGCACACGACGACTGCGGTGTCGGTGCCGGCCGACGCGACGGTGATGGCGCGGCTGCGCGCCGAACCGCCCGGTCTCGTCGGCGGCGAATCGGTGGAGGTCACCGATCTGCTGGAGCGCCGCGGCCAACAGCGGACCGACGCATTGATCTACACCGGCGAACGCGTGCGGGTCGCGGTCCGGCCGTCGGGCACCGAGCCGAAGATCAAGGCGTACTTGGAGATTCGGCTATCGCCGACCGACGACGTGCCCGCGGCCCGCGCCGTCGCAGCACGGTTGCTCGACGAGTTGCGGGCCGACGTCGTCGACCTGCTTCAGCGCGGGCCGAACTGACGGTCCCCTGCGTCGCCGAGCCCAGGCACGATGTAGGCGATCTCGTTGAGCCCAGAGTCGATCGCCGCGGTGTAGAGCCGGACGTCGGGTGCCACCTTCTCAAGTGCGGCAATGCCTTCCGGCGCACACACCACGCAGACCACGGTGATGTCGGCGGCCCTGCGGGCGTGCAGCAGCCCAACGGTGTGGGCCATCGAGCCGCCCGTGGCCAGCATCGGGTCGAGCACCATCACCGGCTGCGTGCTCAAATCCTCCGGCAAGGACTCCAGATACGGTGTGGGCTCGTGGGTTTCCTCGTTGCGGGCCACGCCGACGAACCCGACCTTCGCCTCGGGGATCAGCATGTGCGCCCTGTCGACCATCCCGAGGCCCGCGCGCAACACCGGCACCAGTAGCGGCGGGGCGGCCAGCCGCGACCCGACGGTGTCGGCCATCGGTGTGCGGATCGGGAGGGGCTCGCTCGCGGCGTCGCGGGTGGCCTCGTAGACGAGCATCAACGTCAGGTCGCACAACGCGGCGCGGAACGCGGCGTTGTCGGTGCGCTCGTCGCGCAGGGTGGTCAGCCGGGCCGCGGCCAGTGGGTGATCGACAACGCGAACGTCCATGCGCGGAAACCCTAGTGCGTCCATGGAACCGAAGCGGGCCGTCCCGCGTCATAACCCTCGTGCTCGCCGATACCGCCGTGATCCGCGCCCTCGGCGCTGCCCACTCCCGCCAGGCTGCCGACCTCGATGCCGTCGCCGCCACGTTGCGGTCGGTCCCCGGGCCGGGGTGCGCCGCCGCGTTCGGCCCCGTTGGCGTGCGGTTCCTGGCAGCGCTGACCGAGGCGATCGCCCGCGAGTCGGGCGTCGCAGCGCAGCTGAGTGAACGCGTCGCCACGGCCGGCCGCACCGCAGAGGCCTCGGCCGCCGCGTACGGCGGCACCGAGCGTCGCGTCGGGCAGTCGATCACCGCAGTTGGCGGGTGACGGTGCCCAGTTCCCTGGTCTCGGCGTTGTCGGCGCCCATCCGCGAGGTGCAGGCACAGGTCGGACCGGGCTGGTCGGGAGACGACGACGCGGCCGCCGTGCTCTCGGGCGCGCGCGACGCGCTGGCCGACGTGTCCGCCGCAGGCCGACGGGCATGGAACGACGCGGCAGGCCAATGGGTCGGCGACGGTGCCGACGCCGCCGCTCAGTTCAGCCACGCGACGGTCACCGCGGTCGACGCACTGGCGATCCGTGCCGAGCACCTCGGCGCGAGCACGGCGAAGGCGGCCGACGCGGTGGCCGGGGCACGCGCCCGGCTGCGCACCATCGTCGAGGAGTTCGAGGCGCGCGCCGCAGCGCTCGAAGCCGACCTGGATGCGCCGGGTGCCGCCGAGGAGCTGATCGCCGAGGCGCGCCGGGCGCTGGACGAGGCCGTCGCCGTGGTCGACGAACTGCGCACGGAGTTGGACGCGCAGGCCGCGGCGGTGAGCGCACCCCCGGGATCGGCCACACCGACGATGCCTGCGGCCGCGGTGCCGGGTTGGGGTGGCGGCTCTGGTTCGGGCACTTCGGGTTCTGGGGGCTCGGGTCCCGGTCTGGGGGCGTCGGGCGGCGGGTCACCGTTCTCATCCGGCCAGGCAACCCCGTGGTCCGACACCGGCGCAAGCGCCCCCGCCAGGGAGCTGGCCGATCCTGCGGAGTTCGGCAGCGGCGTCGCGGTCACCCTGCCCGACGGCAGCACCGCGACAGCGCCAAACGCCGTCGCAGCCAGCGCCGTCCGGCATGCCCTGACCCAACTCGGTGTGCCGTACGACTGGGGTGGCACCACGCCGGGTGTCGGGCTGGACTGCAGCGGCCTGACCCAGTGGGCGTATCACGAAGCGGGACTGGATCTTCCGCGGCTGGCGCAGGAGCAGGATGTTGGCGCGGCGGTAAACCAGGCCTCGCTACGCCCGGGCGACCTCGCAGTGTGGGACGGCCACGTCGCGATGATCGCGGGTGGCGGCCTGATGGTCGAAGCGGGAGATCCGGTTCAGCTCTCCCCGATCCGAACTACCAACGCAGGTCAGGGTTTTCAGGGGTTCTGGCGGCCAACGGAGTGAGAAGATGGTCGTGTGCTTCCAGAATATATTGTCAGGGACACAACGCGGAAACACTCACGCCGTAGCGTTTCCGACAGCGTGCCGTGCGCTGAACGGACCGAAGCGCTGATGGAGGGCCGGGTCGATGTCGACGACTCCCGCTGTGGACGGGCCGGGAGTCGAGCCGGTGAGTCCGTCACTCAAGGCGCAACTCGAATCTGCCCTGGAGCGCATTCCGGTCACTGGAGCACACCGACAAATCGTGTTCATGATTCTGCTGGGCGTGTTCTTCGACGCGCTTGAACAGAACGCCGTCGGCCTCGTCGGACCAATCCTTCGCGAGCAATGGGAACTGGACGGCCAATCACTCGGTCTGCTGAACACCATCACCTTCAGCGCCACGGCCGTCGGACGACTGCTGACCGGACTGCTCAGCGACAAATACGGCCGCCGGACCATGCTCACCATCAACTTGCTGGTCTTTTCCGTCGGTGGCGCGATCTGCGCGCTGGCGCCTACCTACGCCGTCTTGGCTACCGGACGCGGGCTCGTCGGCCTGGGTCTTGGCGGCGAGATCGCCATCGCCGTCATCATGATCTCGGAGTTCTTCTCCACCAAGGCTCGCGGCACCGCCGTCGGCATCGTCAACGTCACCGCAGCGGGGCTTGGCAACATGCTCGCCCCCGCGTTCGGCATTCTGGTCTTTGCCATCTTCACCGGCCCCGACCGCTGGCGCTACATCTTCGCAGCCCTGGTGCTCCCAGCGCTGCTGGTGTTCTGGTTCCGACGCTACGTCCCCGAAACCCCGCGTTACCTCGTCTCCCGAGGAAAGGTGGCCGAAGCGAACGTCGTCCTGAATCGACTGGCGAGCGGCAAGCTCAAGGGTGGCGGGGCTGGCACCGAGCACTACCTCCACGTGTCCGGCGGCGCAGTCCTCGAGTCGGAGAACACCGGCTCACTGCGCGAAGTCTTCGCGGGGCAGTTCCGCCGTCGCACCGCTGCGCTCGGCGTCGCGGCGGCCATGAGCTATGGCGCACAGATCTCCGTATTGACGCTCATCCCAACGATTCTCGTTGCCCAGGGCCACAGCATTACCAAGAGCCTTGTCTTCACTCTGATCATGCAATCAGGGAGCCTCGTCGGGGCGCTCACCGCGTCGCTCATCGCCCGACGATTGCCCCGCAAGCGCGTCATGACCGTTGGCGCAGGGCTGGCGTTTACGTTCGCGCTCGGCTTCGGCTTCCTCTCCGGCAACCTCGCCTTGGCCCTGCTGTTCGGTGCGCTGTTCAACTTCTCGATCATCTTGCTCAACACGTCCATCTGGATCTTCGCACCCGAGCTGTACCCCACCCGCGTCCGCGGTCTGGGCACGGCCACCATCCTGGCCATCGGCTCGCTGTCGGGTGGTCTGTTCCCGATCCTCGCCGGTGGCATCTTCGACGCAGCGGGCATACCAGGAATGTTCTCCCTGCTTGCCGGACTCTTCGTCGTGTTCGCCATCGCGACGCAGTTCACGCCGGAGACGTTCGGCATGCCACTCGACGATGGCTGACCCCCGTCGATAGGCGCACCGGCAGAAAGGAACCCGACGTGGGCCCGGTGGTGCTGATCAACCCCAACACCAATACCGCCACGACGACGATGATGACGGACATCGCCGCGAGGCGACTGCGCGACCATGGCATCGACGTCGTCGGCAGAACGGTTGCGGCGGGACCACCGATTATCACGGAACCCGTTGCACTCGCCGGTGCCGCCGACGAGGTCCTACGAGCGGCGACCAGAGCCATGACGCAAATACCCGACGCATCTGCGTTCATCATCAGCGCCTTCGCCGATCCTGGGATCGATGCCGTGACCGCAGCAGCCTCCGTCCCCGTGATCGGCATTGCCGGAGCCGCTTTCCGCGCGGCATCAATCAGTAACCGTCGCTTCGGCATCGTCAGCCCCGCGCCTGCGCTCTCACCCGCCGTGGTTGAACTCGTCGACCGCTACGGGTGTTCGACCACATTCACCGGAATCCGCTCCGTCGACATCAGCCCGGATGTCATTTCGGGCGATCCCGATGCCCTCGTCGAAGCCATGATCAGCTTGGCGCACGATTGCGTGATCATGGACGGAGCGGAAGCAGTCATCATCGGTGGCGGTCCACTCGGTGCCGCCGCCGAGATCATCCGCACCCGCCTCGACATCACCGTGATCGCCCCGATCATCGCCGCATGCGACGAGATCGCACGCCTTCTCTGAGGCGCTTCGATCACGCTCGAGGCTCGATCTCGAAGACGAACTCGTGCTGGCAGATCCGGATCCGGTCCCCGTCGGACAGCGGGACACTGCCTCGGATTCGACGGTCGTCTACGTACACGCCGTTGGCAGAGCGCAGATCGGTGATGACGAACGTCGTCCCCGTGTCGCTGAGCACGGCGTGGTGGCGGCTGACTTCGGCGTCGTCGAGCACGACGTCGTTGTCGGCAAGCCTGCCGACCCGAGTGGCCGACCCGATCAACGGATGGACCTCTCCCGATAGCGCGTGAAGGCGCGCCACGGCGGGCCGCCCGGTCGATGTCGTCCGCCGATCGAGGGTGCTCGCGGCGACGGAGGCGGCGGTGAGCGCGGCTCGTCGGACGTCCATGACCTCTTGGCGTAGCACCCGCTCGTGCAGGGCCCGGATCGTCGGCCCCGGTTCGATACCCAGGTCCTCGGCGAGCGCGATCTTCAAGCGGCGGTGGGCGTCGAGGGCGTCGGATTGCCGTTCGGCGACGTAGTAGGCGATGATCAATTGGGCCCACAGCGGCTCGCGATAGGGATGCTCGGCGGCAAGGCTCTCGAGTGCACCGATCACGTCATTGGCACGCCCACAGGCGATTTCGACTTCCGCACGGGCGATGTGCACGGTGACTTCGTCTTCGACGAGCGCGGCGGCATAGGAAGTGACGAATTCGAGGTCACCCAGGTCCTCGAGTGCCCGGCCGCGCCATTCGGCCAACGCCGCCGACAGGTGACGGCTGGCCAACTCGAACTGGCCGGCCGCCGCCGCCCGTATGCCCGCAGTCTTTTCGCCAACGAATCTGCCTATGTCGCAATCGATGTCGGCCACACTGAGCCGGTAGCCCGAGGACGCCGCGGCCAGGACCGTGCGCCCATCGAGGCCGCCGTCGTTCAGAAACCGCCGAAGGTTGGAGACATAGGTGTGCAGGCTGCCGCGTGCCTCCCGCCCAACCCGTTGCTCCCAGACGGCGTCGATCAGCGCGTCACTGCCCACCACCCGATTGCGGTTGATGAGCAACATGGCCAGCACGGCACGCTGTTTCCGGGAACCCAACGACACCCGTACGCCGCCGACGGTCATCTCCAGCGGGCCAAGCACGCCGAAGCCCACCTGGCTAGCAGGCACGCGCCCGCGGTTCCGCCGTACCCGTCTTCACCCACGCGTCCGGCACGAAACCGATATCCGCGCCGTCCGCAGAGGTTCTGACCTTGTCCCATACCGGGGTTGAGATCGGCGGTGCCCCGGCGGCACCGGGCCCCTGCACCGCCTCGCTGATCGTCGTGCAGACGATGAAGACCTCCGACTCGTGCGGGAGGTACCCGGTGATCGCGGCGGAAAGCGCGGGCTCGGCCCGGACCTCGAGGCTCGGTTCCTGCAAGACGAAGCCGCGAAACAGCGCCGCAGGCCGGCCGGTTTCATCGGGCCCGGGCGGCGGGCCCGCTTGCTGCTTGGTGAGCAAGCCGATGGTCACGCCGACACCGCCCACGATCAGCGCCGTCGCGACGGCGATCACGGTCGGCAACACCCAGGCCCGCCGCTTCTGAACCTCGTGACGCTCGACGGGCATGTCCGTGGGACCAGCAGGCGCGACACCCAGGGGTATGACGAGGGTGGAGTTGCCGCCCGCGACCGCACGTTGCGCCGCGCGCACCAGCCCGCCCGCGGTCCCAAATCGGTCGTCGGGGTCCTTGGCCATGCCCCTGGCGATCACGGAGTCGAACGCCGCGGGAACCCGCGAATTGGTGACGCTGGGTCGCGGCGGCGGCGACACGAGATGAGCCGCGACCAGATTCTCGAGACTGTCCCTGGCAAACGGACTGTCTCCGGTCAGCGCTTCGTACAGCACGCACGCCAGTGAGTACACATCGACCGCAGGGCCGGCCTCCTGCCCGCTGAACCGTTCGGGCGCCATGTAATTGATGGTGCCGATGGGCGTGCCAGCGGTCGTCAGGCGGGAGTCTCCCCTGGCCTCGGCGATTCCGAAGTCGACGAGATAGGCGAAGTCAGCCGTGGTGACGATGATGTTGTGCGGCTTGATGTCTCGATGCGTCAGCCCCTCGGCATGTGCCGCGTCCAGGGCAGCGCTGATCTGACCGATGATGGCCACCGCCCGTGGCGGTTCCAGCGGAGCCTTCGAGATCAGTTCGTCGAGCGTCTGCCCGCGTACCAGCCGCATCTCGATGTACAGCCTGCCGTCGATCTCACCCCAGTCATGAATCGGAATGACATGCGGTTCCTGCAGGATC
>Ga0137412_10001804_pt1 | contig 16733 bp, 11 predicted proteins | sample CZODoug2_1_16fun_FD_122160 | JGI IMG/M metagenome (GOLD analysis project Ga0137412, IMG submission 122160) | Vadose zone soil fungal communities from Angelo Coast Range Reserve, California, USA - CZODoug2_1_16fungal (Hybrid Assembly) | ecosystem: Environmental > Terrestrial > Soil > Vadose zone...
GAGCTGTCCGGAATCCATCGGTCGTAGGAAAGCTCATCGCGCAAAAATAGAACGATGAAGATCGCGCAAGCGAGGCCAACGGAAAGGCCGACGATATTGATGAAGCTGTAAAGCTTGTGCTTCACGAGATTACGCAAGGCCGTGACGAGGTAGTGACCAAATAGCGTACGGGCGCTCATACAACTCTTCGATGGGCCTTTTTGACCCGTTCATCGCCCGACTGGAGACAGGCCAACCTATTCATAGCGCAGCGCAATGATGGGACTCGCGCGAGCAATTCGAATGACGTGAGCAATAATCGTGACCCAAGCAATCGCCAGAGCGGTAACGCCTGCGGCCAAGAAGTAGAGTGGATTGAGCGTGATCCGGTAGGCGTAGCTCTCCAGCCAATGGTGCAAATAATAGTAGGCCACGGGCCATGCGATCACATTGGCAATGAGCACCGGGATAGAGAATTGCCATAGCAAGAGCCGCACGATATCGCGCGTGCGCGCGCCGAATACTTTGCGAAGACCGATCTCCTTGGTACGGCGCTCGACCGCGAAGGCGGCCAAGCCAAAGAGACCCAAGCAGGCGATAAAAATCGCGATGCTGACGAAGAACGCAAACATGTTGCCCCGCCTCTCGTCCGCCTTGAATTGCATCTCGAAGACATTGCTGAGGAAGTATCGTTGGATGGGAAATCCCGGTGCCATCACACGCCAGGTCTTATCGATGAAAGCGAGCGTGTCCGACACTCGATCGCCCCGTATGCGAACCGAGACGACGGTGTTTTCATCCGGATAGTAACCAAAAACCGTCGGCTGAACCGGCATCTTCAGGCCATCTATTTTTGAATCACCCAGGACACCCACTATCGTCACGTGGGAGCCGTCGAGAACGATCACCTTTCCGATGGCTTTTGTTGCCGAGTAGCCGAACTGTCTCGCTGCCGCGAGGTTGATCAATATGTTGCGTCCTTCATTCTTACCGTCTTTCATGTCAATGTGCGCGCCCGTCAACAGGCGATCTTCTCCGCGTTCATCGGAGAGCAAGCGGCCGGCGAGCAGACGCATATCGTAAAGACTTGGGAAATCAGGACTGATATCCATTGTGCGAACGAGAATGCGGGATTGGGGCTCGCCGACTCGTTCTACGAAGCTGTTCGATTCACTGCCACTGAAGGGAAGGATGCTGGTAGAGGCTACGCCGAGAATCGCCGGGTTGATCCGTAGCGCTTGCGCGAAGCTCTCTCGGGCGGTCGAGGTGAGACTTTCGCCCCCTATAATTACCACACCGTCACGATTGAGTCCCATGTCTATTTTGTGGGCGTAGTCGATTTGCCGAAATATGACGAGAGCGGCAATCCCGAGGCCAATTGATACCGCGAACTGCATGACGACCAATACCAATCGAAGTGAACCCGATCCTACTGGAGCCACTCGGCTCGTCTTTACCATCGCCCCTGGGCGGAAACTAGACAAGACGAGTGCCGGGTAGACGCCGCTCAGTAGACCCGCTGCGGAGGTTCCCGCGATCAGGCCAGTGAACAATAGCCAATCAGTTGTGTAGTCGAATTCAATCCGCCGATCCAAGAAGACGCTATAAGCGGGCAGCAGGATTTCAACGAACGCGAGTGCGAGGACGAGCGCAATCAAAGCCGTTAGCAGCGCCTCGCTTAGAAATTGCGCGATCAGCTGCCGGCGTGTCGCGCCCACGCATTTGCGAAGCCCGATCTCTCGCCCGCGAAGCGTCGCCCGTGCTGTGGCTAGATTCGTGAAATTGAAGCAAGCGACCAGGGTGATCAGAACGGCAATCGCAGCGAAGCCGTAAACCGCCGTCAAGCTACCGGCGGGCCGCAGGCCACCGTAATTGTCACTGGTCAGATGGATATCGCGGAACAGCGTGAGATGGAGTTCGAGCAGCTGGCTGGTGCGAAGTGTCAACCCCAATTCTTTGGGATTTGTAGCTTTGTCGAGTATCGCCCCAAGTTTTGTGACTACTTGGTCAGGCTTCGTGTTCGGCGCGAGCTGCACGTAACCAAACAGACTGCTATTCCACCAATTCTCCTTTTCTAGCTGCGGAATCTGGTCGGCCTTGGATGAGTTGGGCAGGAGGACGTCCGCCTCCAGATGCGTGTTCTCAGGTAAATCTCGCAGTACGCCCGTCACGGTGAGGGAATGTGACTCCGGAGTCAGTCCGCCAAGGCTGCGGCCACTGATTGTGACGACTTTCCCGAGTGGGCTGGCTTCGCCAAAATATTTTTTCGCCACCCGTTGCGACAGTACGATCGACTCAGGCTCAGAGAAAACCTGTGCAGGATCTCCAGTCACGAGGGGGAGCCTGATGACGTCGAAGAAATTGGGATCAACGACCAGCACGGTCTCCGAGAACTGCCGATCGCCGACGGCCATCGTCTTCCACTGCGGAGAAATACGGGTCATTGCTGTGACTTCGGGCAACTGTTCCTTCATCAGGGGCGGGAGCGGTATTGGAGTCCTGGCCGTTTGTTCCTGGGAGCGACCGGGCGCATGTGCGGTCATTTCGACCCGATAGAGGTGCGAACTCCCGGGAATCCACCGGTCGTAGGAGAGTTCGTCGCGCAGGAACAGCCCTATCAGGATGGCGCAAGCCAGTCCCACCGCCAGCCCAACGACGTTGATAAAGCTATAAAGTTTCTGGTGGGCGAAATTGCGCGCAGCGGCGATAAGGTAGTGACGGAACATCGTGAGTAGCGGACTAGAGAATTTGCCGGATGTTTTCGGTGACGATGGCGCCGTCGAGCAGATTGACAATGCGATGCGCATACTCAGCGTGCGAATGAGAATGCGTGACCATCACAACGGTCGTGCCTTCGTTGTTTAGTTCGGTGAGTAGCTGCATCACCTCTTCGCCGTTGGCCGAGTCCAGGTTGCCGGTGGGCTCATCGGCCAGGATCAGCCTGGGCTTTGAGACAACCGCGCGGGCGATGGCGACACGCTGTTGTTGGCCGCCGGATAGTTGTTGAGGCATGTGCCGGGCACGATGCCCGATTTTCATCCGTTCCAATGCCTCGCGCACGCGGGTCTTACGCTCGCGATGCGAGATATCCTGATGGTAGAGCAGCGCCAATTCGACATTTTCGGAAACGTTCAGCTCGTCGATCAGATTGAAGCTCTGGAAAACAAAGCCTATGGAGTTCTTGCGCAGCTCTGAGAGCTGTGTCTCCGAACGGCCTGCGATGTTTTCATCACCGAACCAATATTCACCGCCGGTCGGACTATCGAGCATGCCGACGATGTTAAGAAAAGTGGATTTGCCGCAGCCGGATGGCCCCATCACGGCGATGAACTCGCCAACCGCGACCTGCAGATTGATGTCGCGAAGCGCTGCGGTTTCAATCTCGGTGGTGCGATAAATCTTGGTGAGACGCTTGAACGTTATCATCGGTTCCTCCGCTGTGATCAGTGGCTGCCGTGGCCCGGCTTTTCGAATTCGATCCGCTCGATCTTCTGGAAGGCCTCGTAACCGGAGACAATGACTCTCTCGCCGGTCTGCAACCCGTCGATGACTTCGACATGTTCGGGATTACGTCGGCCCAACCGAACCGTGCGGCGGGTTGCGTACCGTCCATCCGGCGCCACCACGAACACCCAATTGCCGCCGGTCTCCTGATAGAAGGGGCCATTGGGGAGCATCATCGCCGTGGCAGCGCGTCCTAGTTCCAGCTTGATGTCGAAGGCCTGGCCCGTGTGGATACCCTGAGGATTCGGATTTCCGAAGTGGAGATCAATCCGGAATGTGCCGTTGGTGACCTGCGGATAGATCTTCGACACCGTGGCCTTGTAGTCGGTGCCGTCACTGGTGAAAAGGGCGCCCTGTCCGAGAACGACGCGGCCGAGATAGAATTCATCCACCTGCGCACTCAGTTTAAAGCGGTCGAGGGAGTCCACCTGGCCCAGCACGGCGCCTTGCGCTTTGGATTGACCTGCCTCGGCGCTGAGCGCCGTCAACTGACCGTCCGTCGCGGCACGGATGGTGAGCGCATCAAGGCTCGCCATAGCGGTGGCGCTGCTCGCGTTGAGCCGGGCCAGCGTCTCCTGAAGCTGGGTAAGCTGGTTCGCGCGCACTGATTGCTCCGCATCGCGCGAGGCAACAGTCGCGTCTCGGAGCTTCAGCTCATAAGAATATTCTTCCTGTTCCTGTTGGTAGGTGGCCGGCGCAATGGCATTGCCGTCGAGCAGTATTTTGTCGCGCGCCAGATCCCCGGTCAGTTTGCTGATCTGATGTTCGATGTCGAGCAGATCGCGTTGGTATTTAAAACGAGTTTCCTCCAATTGCAATTTTGTGTTTTCCAGCGCGTTGATCTGGCTGGCCGTATCCGCCTCGCGCGAAGCGACCTGCAGCTGCAGAGTAGTGTTGGCCAGAATGATGAGTGGTTGTCCTTCCTTGACGGTTGCGCCGTCCTCGGCCAGAACCTGCTTCACCGTGCCGCCCTGATCAGCGGTCAGATAGCGTGTCGTGAAGGGCGCGGCCGTGCTGCGCACCGCGATGAAGTCCTCGAAGGGACCTCTCGTCACCTCGCCAAACGTGAGTCTGTCCACCGGCACTCGGTAGACATGGCTGTTCGTATGCGCGAGTAGCCAAGCGCCGGCGCCGAGGACCACAAATCCGCAGATCGCGTAAGGGACGTAGCGCTGCCAAGCAGGCCGGCCGGCAAGCGGCGTGTCCATGCCCTCAGCAGGCAATGGCGCCGCCGATACGGTGGAACGCCGGCTCTGACTCGTTCGGAAGAGACGGGTGATGCGGTCTCGTTGTGCAAAAATGTGGTCGCCGTAGCCCATGAACCCAGTAAAGCAATTACCGAGCCAAAGGCCATGGCTAAGTAATTTCAATGAGTTAGCGGCGGTGGCTGGCGTCGGAGCGTCCGCTGGCGTACAAGTGACCGGACACCTGTCCGTTTTCGAACACATGGCTGCAGAACTCAACACCGCACGCATCCTGATTATCGACGACGAGGAGGACATCCTGCTCGCGGCCCGCCTGCTACTGAAACGCCACTTTGCGTCCGTTCAGACTTTTCGGGACCCTTCGCTTTTGCCGGATCTGGTGCGAAAAGGCGCGTTCGACGTCCTTTTACTCGATATGAACTTCGCCGCCGGCGCCGATGATGGCGCGGAGGGTTTGAAACGGCTGTCGGAAGTCCTGATGCTCGACCCACAGGCGGTTGTCGTGCTGGTCACGGCCCACAGCGGTGTGGAGTTAGCGGTGCAAGCCATGAAGAAGGGCGCCGCGGATTTTGTCACCAAACCATGGGAAAACGAACGACTGCTCGCGACGCTGTTGGCCGCGGTCAATCTGCGCCGATCGCGCATGGAGACAGTGCAACTGCGCAATCGCAATCGCGGACTCGCCGCCGCCACAAATACTGAAGTTGAGATGATTGGCACATCATCCGCCACTCTGCGAGTGTTCGACACGATCCGTCGGGCAGCCCCTACCGACGCCAATGTGCTAATTCTGGGTGAGAACGGGACGGGCAAGGAGCTGGTCGCTCGAGAGATTCATCGCCACTCACGCCGCGCCGACGAAGTATTTCTGCGGGTTGATCTGGGGGCCTTGTCGCCGCAGCTTTTCGAAAGCGAGCTATTCGGGCATCGTCGCGGAGCTTTCACGGATGCTCGCGAGGACCGCATCGGTCTGTTCCGCGCGGCCACCGGCGGCACGTTATTTCTCGACGAGATCGGCAATGTACCCCTGCATCTGCAAAGCAAATTACTTGCAGCGCTGGAGCGCCGCGAAGTCCTACCCGTAGGCGCGGACAAATCGGAGCCTATCGACGTGCGGCTCATCTCGGCCACCAATCTCGCGCCAGGGCACCTTGCCGATGCAGAGCGATTTCGACAGGATTTACTCTATCGCATCAATACCGTGGAAATTCGATTGCCGCCATTGCGGGAGCGGCGGGAGGACATTCCATTGTTGCTGGAGCATTTCATCGCCTTCTATTCGCAGAAATACAATTTTCCCGCCAAGCGGCTGAGCGCGACCGCACTGGACGAGCTGATGGCCCATGCATGGCCTGGCAATGTGCGTGCGCTTCGCCATGCGGTAGAGCGCGCCGTAATCTTGAGCGAGGGTACAACATTGGAGGCCGACGACTTTTCGCTCGTTGCAGAACGAACAATTGCCCCCGCCGGTAGCTCGTCGGACGCGTCCAGGCTCGACGACATTGAAAGAAGTACCATCGCGCGCGCACTTGCGGAGAACCAGGGGAATGTCAGTCGGGCGGCGGCCGGTCTCGGTCTCACGCGTGCGTCGCTTTACAGGCGAAAAATGAAATATGGCCTATAGCCGCTTCCGCACTGGCGTAGCTCTGCGCGCCGTGGCACTGGCACTCACCATCGTCGCCGTTGCATGCATGGTCGCGCAGACACGATGGTATGTGACGATCACACTCGTCTTGGCAGTTGCGCTGGCGCAGATTGTTGCGCTCGTCCGCTTTGCGACGCAATCAAGCCGCGAGGTGGCGAGATTTCTCGACGCCATATCCTTCGATGACGCGTCGCAAAGTTTTTCAGGACTGCTTGGCGATAGCGCCCACAGCGAACTCGGTGCGGCCATGACACGCGTCCTAACGCAGCTTCGCGTGGTCAGATCGGAACGCGAGGAGCAGGCCCGCTATCTTCAAACACTGGTCGCCCATGTTCCAGTGGCTTTGATCTCTGCTGACGAACGCGGCGGGGTGCAATTACTCAACATGGCGGCGCGGCGGTTGTTTGGAACCGCGCTCGCGGAAACCGCGCAGTTCGCACGGCACGGTGAGGCATTCGCCGTCGGCATCGAATCCATCCGCCCCGGCAGCACCGCGATCCTGCGAATGGAGCGGCCGTCCGGAACTTTGCAGCTCAAGGTCGCGGTTACTGAATTGGCGCTTGGCGGCACCCGCTATCGACTTATTTCGCTGCAGAATATCGAGAGTGAAATGAGTGCGCAGGAAATGGTCGCATGGCAGACCGTCATTCGCGTCATGGCCCATGAGGTCATGAATTCTCTCACTCCTGTGTCATCGCTTGCGGCCACAGCTCACGATCTAGTAACCGGTGTGATCAAGCAATTGCCGGCAGACGATCCACGCGCAGCCGCCCTGACAGACGCTGCAGAAGCCCTGGAAACGGTCACCCGGCGCAGCCAAGGACTTCTGCATTTCGTACAGAACCACCGTCGCCTAACCAAACACCTGGTGACGCAGATAGAGGTTGCGCCCATACAGCGCATCTTCGCGCGACTGCAGCGCCTCCTCTCCAATGACCTGGCGGCCCGCGACATTCGCTTGACGACTAGTGTCGAGCCGGAAACACTCGAAATAGCTGCGGACATCGAATTGCTTGACCAGGCCCTCATCAATCTGGTCAGGAACGCGATCGAGGCACTCCGCGACGCTCCTGCCGGTCTCATCTCTTTGTCCGCCCACCGTGATCCTGACGGTCGCGTGGCTATCGTGGTCGCAGACAATGGCTCCGGTATTGCGCCAGATCAGCGTGAAAAGATATTCGTGCCATTTTTCACGACTAAGCGTCAAGGTAGCGGCGTCGGACTAACACTTGTTCGCCAGATTGCCACCGCTCACGGTGCAACTGTCGACGTTTCGAATACGCCTGGCGGCGGCGCTACCGTGAGCTTGCGAATTTAGAGCCCGACTTAACACTTGTTAACCCTGCAATTTCGATCAGTGAATGCTTCGTACGCGTGACGGCCGTGCGCCGCGCGGATCGCGCGTGTGCGACAATGATCCCGGAGGCGTAAACGTTGATGCAGTGGCTTAGGAAGAACGGATATTTGGTTTTCGCGCTTGTGCTCGTTGGGCTGGTAGCGCTCATCGTGCGCGTGGCGAAGCTCCCGTAACCGCCCAGGTGGGCTTTGGGCGCGCTGTACCTTAGTACCGCCGGCGCGCAACCCACGAACAACGCCGTTCGAGTTTGGCTCGTCGGGCTAGAGAAATGGTGTGAAGGGCCCGCGCATGCGCGGCCCCAGTTGTGATGGCGCCCCTTCTGTGAGGGCAGGTTTCTTATTTGCGCCGCGACGGCGCATTGATCAGCATGCGCGTCTCATGTAGAGAGCGCAACCGACCTCGCCCGTGAGGCGCTCAAACGAACAGCGCATTCACTCCGGCGTTGATCGCAGCTCCGCCGAGCACCAACCAGGCAAACAGCAGCGCGGCGAGCGCGAGAGGTTTGAATCCCGCGGTGCGGATCGCGGACACATGCGTGGTAACGCCGAGCGCCGCCATGGCCATCGCCAGTATCACCGTATCGAAGTCAACCGCGGCGCCGACTGCCGTCTTGGGCAGCACCACCAGGGAATTCAGCGCCGCGACTGCGACGAAACCCAGCGCAAACCATGGGATGACGATGCGCCGCGCCGACTGAGTATTGTCAGACGAGATCTTCTCGCTTCGATCAGGGTAGCGCGACAGGTAAGCGGAGAGGATGACAAGAAACGGCGCCAGCATCATCACACGCACCATCTTGGTAATCACCGCGGCATTGGCGGCCGTATCGCTTACCGCCCGTCCCGCGGCGACCACCTGGGCGACTTCGTGAACCGTCGATCCGGTGAATATGCCGTACGTCCTGGAGGACATTGAGAGCACTTGAAAGTGCTCACTCAGGTGATAAAGGGCGGGATACAGGAAAATCGCCAAGGTCCCGAAAACAACCACGGTCGACACGGCCACGGCGACCTGCGCGGCTTGCCCGCGCACCACCGGCTCCGCAGCCATGACCGCTGCGGCACCGCAAATCGAACTGCCGGCACCGATGAGCATGGCGGTTCGCCGGTCTAGCCCCAAGACGCGAGTGCCTGCCCACCAGGACAGTGTAAAGGTGCTGCTCAACACACAAGCATCGATAGCCACTCCGGCAAGTCCCACGTTGGCAATATCCTGAAACGTCAATCGCAGGCCATACAGAATGATTCCGGCGCGAAGTAGGGTCTGCTTCGAGAATGTCACGCCGCTCGAACTCGCCGCCGCAATGCGCGGATACAGCGTGTTGCCCACGACCATGCCGAGCGCGATGGCAAGGGTCAGTGCGCTGATCCCATTTGCCTGCAGCCAACCAACCTTACCGAGCTCAATGGCCACGATCGTTATCGTGCCCACCAACGCGATACCGGGGAGCCAATTAACTGCGCTTTCCCAGCGGTTAGGCGGGTGTCCAGAGACGGTATCAATCCCTGCGCTCGTTACGGTATGTGGAATCATGCGTTCGTTCCCGACCGGTGGTCCGCGGCATCACAACTATGGACGAGGTCGATCTACTCGTAAAACAGATTGTTTAGCTATAATCGATTGACTAAATAGCTTAATATTGCTGCGCCATGCGACTGACCTTGCGCCAACTGCAAATCCTTCGGGCGATTTCGACCCACGGGAGCACCAGCGCAGGCGCTGCCAGTGTCTCGTTGTCGCAATCGGCAACCAGCGCGGCCTTGAACGAACTCGAACGCGCACTGGGGGCACGCTTGTTCGACCGGGTGGGTAAACGACTCGTACTCAATGACAACGGACGGGCCGTGTTGCCCGCTGCGCTGGCCGTCTTGGACGGCGCGCACGGCATTGAAGCCTCGTTTCAATCCGCCGATCGAGGACTTCTTATCGACCTGCGTGTGTCCGCAAGCACGACGATCGGCAATTACTTGTTGCCTGCCATGTTGGCGCGGTTTCGCGAGGGCTATCCGCGGGCACGGCTTGAACTGCGGATTGGCAATACGCTCAATGTCGTCATGGCGGTCAGGGATTTTGCGGCTGACATGGGATTGATCGAGGGGCCGTGCCACGAATCCGACCTCCAGGTTCTTCCCTGGTTGGAAGACGAACTCGTCATCGTCGCCGCGCCGACTCATCCTCTGGCGAAGGCCGCGAAGCATCGAAAGCTGACCGCAAACCAGTTGCGCGGCGCCCATTGGTTGCTCAGAGAGCAGGGTTCCGGAACTCGAGAGGCCGTGGAGGCAGCGCTGTTGCCGCACCTCCTTCACATCCAGTCGGCGATGATACTCGGCAGTTCCGAGGCAATTAAATACTCGGTCGCGGAAGGCTTGGGGTTGAGCTGCTTATCGCGCTGCGTCGTGCAAGAGCTTGTCATCGGAAAACGGCTTGCCATACTTTCCACCCAATTGCCGCGGCTGTCGCGACAATTCAGTTTGATTCACCATCGAGGAAAGGTGCTGTCCAAACCCTTGGCGGCGTTCATCACACATTGCCAACGATTCGCCGATCGCGATCGTCGGTCGTGGCCCGACAAAATATAGGGGTTCAGGCGAAACCCCGGCGTCATCTGAGACCTTAGCGCTGCCGTCCCTTGCCTGTTTTCCCCGCTTCCCTTCTTTACGCGTTGGTGTCAAGCCCCAATGCAAACCCGATGGCTCCGGCCGCGGCTTTCATTTTCGATGCTGACAAATGGGTGATTGGCGCACTGATGTTCGCTTTCGGAACGGTCTGAATGTTGTCGAGGTTCGCGGCGCAGGTGTCAGGTAGCCCATCGTCCGAAGTGAGCAAGACTTCAGTCGGAATACTGCGGATCGTCGACGTGATGGGCGCAACAGTAACGCTATTTAGCACGGCAATCGCCGAATCCCGCGTCAAGATCAGCACGGGACGGCGTTTGTTCGGAGCAGGGAATGTATACCAGCAAACATCGCCGCGTTTCATTGACTGCCCCAATCCTGTTGATCGAGCCATGCGTCGAATTCGCCCGGCAAAGGCGGTTGCCCTGCATAGCCGGCGGCATGACGTGCTTCGAGTTCACTGACGCGCGCGCGTCTAAGCTCTGCCTCGAGCGCCCCACGAATCAACGCGGAGCGCGTGGTTTTGCGCACTCGCGTCAGCTTGTCGACCGCTCTTAGTAAGTGCGCGTCAATCGTCATTTGTATGGTCTTCATGGCTACACATCTTTATGTGGATTCCAATCGACATAGTAATCCACATTCTCCGCGCAGGCAAAATTCGGCCGACTGCGATTGCGTTACGGCGAAAAATCCGTCGGTTCCCTGATGTACAAATGTTGTGCGCAATATGCTATTCAAGCACTTACGGGTGTTTGCGGTACACTTACAGCGACACTTACGGACGTACAGATACAGTGCCTGATGTAGAAGCATTGAATTCCAACCGCCCACCCACGGTTTTCTTGAGCTACGCATCTGCGGATCGCGAGGCGGCGCGAGCGCTCAGGGATGCGCTCCCAGCCCTAGGTCTGGAGGTCTGGTACGACGAAAGCGAACTGGGCGGCGGAGAACTGTGGGATCAGAAGATCCGCAAGCAGATACGCGGATGTGATTATTTCATGCCGCTCATCTCGGCGCAGACGGAGGCTCGGCTGGAGGGGTACTTCCGCAGGGAGTGGCGCCTCGCGGTCGAGAGAACTCTGGACATGGCTGATGACCACCCCTTTCTATTGCCCATCGTCATTGACGATACCAGCCAGGCCGGGGCACGCGTTCCGGAGAAGTTTTTCACGATTCAATGGTTGAGGGTTCCGGCCGGAAGGCCGACTCCCGCCTTGGAAGCATTGTGTCGCCGGCTTGTATCGGGCGAGGCACTGGCGCCGAAACCCGCGGGTATTTCTCAGGCGCGGGCGGCCAAGGCGGGTTCGCGGAAGATTCCGCCTCAGTATCCCGAATTTCCGGCTGAGCTCCCTGGGTCGAAAGCTCAGTACCGGCGTCAGGTGTTCGGCTGGGCATGCAAGTCCGCTTGGATATTCTTCAATCAGCTTCCCCGATGGGTCCGGGCATTCGTCTATGTCTGGCTTTGCATTGCATTGGTGTCGCGAGGTTGTAGCTCGGACAATCGTCGGCATGATTCGTCCAAGATCTCGACTCAGGATGCCAAAGAGCTGCGCGCCATTTCCGACACATATCATGGCAGCATGGACAAGAAGGACATCTCAAACCTCGCTCGACAGATTGCCCGCATCACCTCGGACGATGCGACTGAAACCCCGGCCGAACGAAGTCCGCTGCTGGCGATGCCGTTCACGGCACCCGCCGGTGACACGCAAGCGTCAAAGCTCGCTGATGCCACATTCGCCCAGGTGTACGGAAAAACGGCCATATCGCACCATGGCCGCGTGGGCTTGAGCCCGGAATCCGTACCTTGTGGTGATGTAAAAGCGGCGGTGGAAAAAGGACGATTGAATCATTCCAGGTATGTTCTTTGCGGCGCCATCGGAGCGGATGCTGCCACCCAAGTGCTTAACATCAAGATGGCCAAGGTCAGCGACGGTACGCTTTTGTGGTCGAAGTCATATCCGCTGGCAGGTGCCGACCCGGCAAAAATCGCAGCCGAAGTCGATTCCCAAGTCCCGTCGCTGGAAGAAGATTAGCTGCAACGCACCGGCCGGTCTTCTTTGTAAAGGACATCACACTTCCAACCGATCTTGAGGGCGGGCCACCAGCGCGTAGAGGACTGGCATGAGAAAAACACTGATGAGCAGCCGCGTGAACAGTCCGCTGACGATCACCAAGGCGAATGGCCGTTGCGTGTCGGTACCGACGCCGGTGGCCAGCGCGACCGGCAACAGGCCCAGCGCCGCGACCAGAGCGGTCATCATGATCGGCCGCAAACGCAGTATGGCGCCTTCTCGAATGGCCTCGGCGAGTGGAGTGCCGTTGCGGCGAAGTTCATTGACGTACGAGATATAAACCACCGCGGTCTGCACCGAAACGCCGAACAACGCCAGAAAGCCGATACCCGAAGAGACCGAAAACGGTGTGCCGCTGATCCACAGGGCCAAGATGCCGCCGACGGGCGCAGAGAGCACCACGCCAAGCACGGTAATGAAAGGGAACTTAAGGTTGCTGTACAGGGCGAACAGCAGCAGGAAAATCAGGAAAGTCGTCAGCGGAACGATGATGTCCAATTGATGGCGTGAAGCGGTGTATTCCTTATATTCACCGCCCCAGTCCAAACGGTAGCCCCGCGGCAACGTGACTTTCGAGTTGACCTGCTGCATCGCATCGTCGACGGCGCCCGCGAGGTCGCGGCCCTCCACCGAGAACTGGACACCGATGTAGCGGGAATTGTCTTCCCGGTAAATGAACGAAGCGCCGCTCGAGACCTGAATATCGGCGAATTCCTTGAGCGGAATCTGTTGCCCGGCAGGCGTAGCCACGAGGATATTTCCGATCTCTTGCGGGTTGTCCCGGAATTGGCGTTCAAGGCGCACGATCAGATCGAACTGCTTTTCTTCCTGCACCACCTGAGTGGCCACGTCGCCCCCGATGGCGGTTTGAATCAACGAATTGATGTCCGCAACGTTCAATCCGTAGCGGGCAATTCTGGCGCGGTTGATATTGATGATCAGGCTCGGTTGTCCGAGCTCCTGCACCAAGGTCACCTCGCGGATGCCGCGCACCCCCTCCAAGATCTGTTTTATCGCCTTCCCTTTTTGTTCCAAGGTATCTAAATTGGAACCGAAGACTTTGACGGCCAGTGCGCTCTTGAGTCCGGTTTCCGCCTCGTCCACGGCATCTTCAGCGGGCTGCGTGTAATTAAAGTTGATGCCGGGAAATGCAGCGAGTTTCTCGCTGATGGCCTCCGTGAGTCCCGCTTTGTTCCGATACGAGCCGGTCCACTGCGAGTAAGGCTTGAGGGCGACAAAAAACTCCACATTGAAGAAGCCGGTTGGATCGGTGCCATCGTCAGGCCGCCCGAGTTCCGAGGCAACGGTCGTGACTTCCGGAAAGGAGCGCAGAATTTCACGCACCCTGGGGGCAATCTTTGCCGACTCGTCGAATGAGATGGTGTAGGGCATCGTTGCGCGCACCCACAGGGCGCCTTCGTCCAGATGCGGCATGAACTCGGCGCCGATGCGCGGAATGAGCAGGAGCGAGCCTGCCAGTAGAAGCGCCGAGGCGATGGCCGTTCCCCAAAGGTGCGCCAGACAAAAGTCGAGGCCTTTCGCGTAGATCGATTTGATGGACTCGAATGCGGCATTGCGCCGCTCCTGCACGCCTTTGCGCATGAACCACGCACACAACACGGGCAGCAGTGTCAGCGTGATGATCAGGGAGCCAATCAGTGCGAAAACCATGGTGTCGGCCATCGGTTTGAACAGGGTGCCCGAAGGACCGGCCAACACGTAGATAGGCAGGAAACCGGCCACAATGACCGCGACTGAGTAGAAGAGCGGACGATCCACTTCGGCAGCGGCATCCCGGATGATCTCGGCGACACTGACGGAACTTCCGCGACGAGCAGCAATTTGGCGGAAAATGTTTTCGACCATCACGACCGCGGCATCCACCAGGATTCCAAAATCCACGGCGCCGATGGACAATAGATTCGCCGACGCATTTTGCAAATCGAGACAGATAAACGCGAACAATAGGGCCAATGGAATGGTCGCCGCGACAATCAGACCGGCGCGAAAGTTGTAGAGGAAAAATATGAGAACCACGACGACCAGCAACATTCCCCGTAGCAAGTTGCGCTCGACCGTCTGCGTCGTCAGCTCGACCAGGTCGCTGCGGTCATAAAAGGGAAGGATTTTCACGTCCTTGGGCAGGATTTCCTCGTTCAGTTCCTTGGTCTTCGCCTCTACTCGCTTCAGGACGTCTTGGGTTTTCTCCCCGGTCCGCAGCAAGATCACGCCCTCCACGGCATCATCCTGTGACTGGAAGCCGAATTCGCCGAGGCGCGGGGCAATGCCGATGACCACTCGGCCAATATCCTTGACCAGCACCGGGGTGCCGTCATGCACCGCGAGCACTACGTTGCCGATGTCTTCCAACGTGCTCAGGCGCCCCAAGCCGCGAACATAGTAGAACTGGCCGCCTTGAGAATAAAATCCACCGCCGCCATTGCCGTTGTTGGCGGCCAGGGCGCTCTGTACCTGCGTTACCGACAATCCGACGGAAGCAATCCTGGCCGGGTCCAGCAGTACCTGGTACTGCATCGTGCCGCCGCCAAACCCGGAATCATCCGCCACGCCGGGAACGGATTTGTACTGGGGCTCAATGACCCAATCCTCGAACGTTTTGAGCTCCATCGGTGAGCGGTCTGCGCTTTGCAGGACGTAGCGGTAGATGAGGCCCGAGGGCGAAGATAGCGGCGACATCGATGGCGCCACGCCGCTCGGCAGGCTGACATCGCCGACGCGATTGAAGGCCTGCTGGCGCGCGAAGTAGATGTCGGTGCCATTTTGGAATGTCAGGATCACGACGGACAGCCCGTACAATGAGATCGAACGGATCGTCGTCATCTGAGGGATGCCATTCATCTCGCGTTCGACGGGCACGGTGATCAGCCGTTCGACTTCCTCGGCGGCGTGTCCTGGCCACTGGGTGATGAGCTCAACGATGGGAGGAGACAGGTCGGGATAGGCGTCAACCGGCAAACGGTCCAGGGAGCGCGAACCGGCGCCGATGAGCACCAGCGTCATCAGGATCACCAGAAATCCTTGCCGCAGCGACGAGGTCACGATCCGATTCATGAACGACGCAGAACGCGGCGTGGAACCTGGGGTCGGATCGTCGCTCATTGATTCTGCATGAACTGAACAAAGATGCCGCCGTCGATGACAATCTGGTCACCGGCCTTCAGACCATCGGCAATGTCGTACTGCTCGCCCGAGCGGTAGCCCAATGTCACGTGCTGCCGGGCGAAGCTGCCGTCCGGTTGCAGGAAATACACAAACGGCAGATTCACATCGTCGCGCAAGACGGCGGACACGGGAACCAGCACTCCGGTATTTTCCTCGCGAGCCTGAATCAACACGCGCACGTACATCTGCTTTTTCAAGAGGTCGCCCGGGTTCTTCACCACCACGCGCGCGACCACGGAGCGGGTGTCGGGATCCACCAGCGCTGAAATGTTGTCCACGATTCCGGAAAACTTGGCCGATCCGATCCCGGTCACCACCTCGGCTTGATCGCCGACTTTCACTGACTCCAAGTCCGAACCAAAAACCTGCGTCATCACCCAGACGCGCGACAGATCGGCAACCGTAAAGCACGGGGTGGTGCCTGCCTGCAGCAGTTGGCCCGGCGTAATCAGCTTTTCAACGACTGTCCCTGCGATCGGTGCGCGGATAATTCCGTCGAGGCGCGAAATGGGCTTGCCCTCTTGGATGTCTCTGATGGCTTGTGCAGGTACCTGCAGCGAGACGAGTGCTTGGAGGGCGGCTTCGCGGTCAGCCTCGGCATTGGCGGCATCGGTTTCCGCCTGTTCGGCTTCGCGTTTGGCAACGCCATGGTGTTCCACCAGATCCTTGTCCAGGTCGGCAAGTCGACGGGCGGTCTGAGCTGTGGAAATCGCCTTGCGATAGGCGCTGATGGCGGTCGCAAAATCGGGCGAATCCACGACCGCCAATGGCTGGCCTTGCTTGACGTGTTCACCGAGGGAAACGAGCAGCCGCGATACGGGTCCTGAGAAGGGCGCCAGAACGCTGGTGGCCTGATCGTTGTCGAAATCAACCGCTCCGGTAGCCTCGACGGTTTTGCGGAACTGCGAGGCCGCCACCGTATGGAGGTGGATATTCCCTCGTTGTGCCGGGGTTAGCGTGACGTTGCTCGGCGTCACCGATGCGGTTTGCGCAACGCCGCCGGTCTTGGGTGAACAGGCGGTGATGAACAGGGCGCTGCCGAGGAACACATAAGCAAGTGCGCGAGCCGGAATCGATTTATTGTTCATGTTTTTCTTTGGCCAACTCCGCACGGTGCCACCATCCACCACCCAATGCTTGAAACAGCGCCGCTGTATCGGCAAAACGATT
>Ga0137412_10001805_pt1 | contig 16732 bp, 25 predicted proteins | sample CZODoug2_1_16fun_FD_122160 | JGI IMG/M metagenome (GOLD analysis project Ga0137412, IMG submission 122160) | Vadose zone soil fungal communities from Angelo Coast Range Reserve, California, USA - CZODoug2_1_16fungal (Hybrid Assembly) | ecosystem: Environmental > Terrestrial > Soil > Vadose zone...
AGTCAATTGGCTTGCCATATCTGAAGGAGATAAATATATCCGTACAAGATACTGTTATTTGTAGAATAACTTGACTTTAAGTATTTTACAAGTTAGATTAGTGTCCATTAAGACTTTTTAATATATGGGGGAATGGTTATGGAGAGTGATATAAATAATATTTTTGAAGGCAAAATTTTTTTGAAAGCGGAAGAAGTTATAAGGATCTTGCGAATGTCTAGGGCTGCTTTTTATAAAGGAATTGCTGAAGGAATAATTCCTAAGCCCTACACCCCTACTGGACAGAGGAGTGCGCTTTGGAAAGTGGAAGAAATAAAAAACTTTATTAATAATATGAGTAAAAAATGATTTACACACGCAAGATTACAGAGAGTGAATATCCGTCGCCGATTTATAGATCGCTCAGATATGAGTTCAATGATCTAGACGTAATTAATTTTGTAAGAGGATATGATCAGGCAAGGAGCAGAATAAAAAAGTGTGTAAAAAGTCATGGCTTTATATTGCTTGATGGAGATGGCGTATTTCGGCATATAGATGGACGGTATTTTGTATTGAGAAAAGGTGACTATGTAGTGAAGATCGTATCGTCATGGAGACAGATGCTTTGCCCAGATCTGGAAGAAGATATCTGGGAAACTGTAAGCGCAGAAAAATTCAAAACAAATTTTATAGCGCGCCAGGAAAGCGAGTGGAGGTCGATACAAGACTCTTGGATGCCCACCGTAGAAAAATGGACGCCAAAATTTAGAGCGGAACGCCATCATTGATGGAAAAAATTTACAATTTTTTTAAACTTAAAAGGAGCTAAGCATGAGCAAGAAAAAAATAACATTAATTAATTATATGTTTGCTACTAGTCTATATTGTCTGATTGCATCTTATGCTGTCATAGGATTCATGTATACTTTCAATCCAAAACTGTGGGGTGAACAAGAAATTACTGTTCTAGCATTTTCATGTGTATTTGGAATACTTTTTTCATGGATGTTCTGGCCACTTATGAAAAAAAGATTGATGAAGAAAAATCTATGACATTATATATATTGGAATGGATTGCGACGGTTTCTACTTTGGTTTTTATATGGCTAGCCATAAAATGGATGAACAAAATATGTGATTATAATGAATCAATTTTATTGATATCTCGAGATCATATAAAGGCAGTAGAAGGTAATATCATGTGGTTAAATAAGGAGGTAAATAATATGAAAGTAAAAATTAGTTATCTGGAGGATAAAGATAAAGTAAATAAAAATCAACCAGTTGGGGAGAAAGATGCTTAATTATATTCTAGCATTTTCAATCGGATATTTATTATCCTCTATAATAATGTATATCTATATGACAAAAGAACGAAAACAAGTAAAATATAAAATCTATGAAATAGAAAATATATTAGATAAAATTATGAAAGATTACTCATCTAAAAATAAAGAAATTTAATTTTTTTCAACATGTAATTTTTTTATGTAGTCTTTTATCTGCTGTTTATATTTAGGAAGGATGCGTGTCTGTAAGATTACATATCCTTCTTCTTTAAGTCTTCGTGCCCATTTTTCATTTGCAATCTTATGAGCTGCTATCATCTTTTCTTTTTTATCATCACTCATAATATATCCTTGACTTTATCGTAATCTTCTATAAAATATAGAATGTGTGCTATTGGTTTTTACTTCCTTTCCCGTTAGAGTTGCTGAAATTCTAACGGGTTTTTTTATTCTACATTTACAATCTTTATAGAATCCTTCATTTCCTGCATCATTGCCAAAATACTTTTCAATATTTCCTTCATTTCTATTACTTCAATTCTCATAATTTTCACATCTTTTTCTAGTCTCTCTTGATCACTAGAAATATTTAGATCATCTCCAAATTTTTGGTCTTTCAAGTCTATAAATGATGGCATTGTTTGCTACTCTCTATGAGTTCAAAATGTCTAGGTATTTTTGCAACAGCATTTATCCCTGAATGGGGACATTTAAAAATAAAATTATTTATTTTTATTGTATATCTATGCATGACTGTAGACCAAACATCTGCTTCTTTATTTTTACCAATGATTCTACTCTCCATATAAAAATGACCAGGAAATAACAACGCCATATCCATCATATTTTTATAAAAGCCCTGATATATAAAGCCTCTAATGGTATAACCTTTAATTATATGTCTATATATATAAATCATTTCACTTCTCCTCCACCATTATCTTATATGGATAACTCACTGTCAAGTCCATATCGGATCAAATAAATTTCTCTTTTTTGATCTTGTGTGATATAAATAGAATCAATTTAATAATAAAAAGAGATATTTAATGGGAAATCCACATAATGTTATCTCAAGACGGATCAAAAAAGGAGAGTCAAGAAATCCGACTGGGCGACCAAAACTTGGGAAAACTATCCTTAAAGAACTAAATATCGATTTCTCTTTAGCAGATATCCTTAAGACGATGACTACTTTCCTAAGTATGAGCAAGGATAGTCTTAAGATTATCACTAGCGATCCTGACAGTAGTTGCTTGGAAGTAGTGCTGGCATCAGCTATATGTACTGATATCAATAAGGGTCGCATCACAGTGCTAGAAGCTTTACTAGATCGTGTATATGGTAAGCCAAAATCTACGATGGAGATCATAGAGCCAGCGAAAGCAGTGATGTCTATAAGAGAACTCACATCTGATCCTATCGAAGCATCTAAAAAATATCAGGAGCTCATGAACTGACCTTATGCCCATCCCTTTCCCTTTCGACTTTAAGCATCCCGACTATCTAGAGGTCTTTGAGTGGCGCGCTGATCGGCTAAGAAAATTACGATCCGATCCAGATAACATCAATATTCTAAAAAATCACTACAAAAACGATCCAGCACAGTTTATAATTGATTGGGGATGCACTTATGATCCGAGGCATGTGGCTATAGGCCTCCCCGCTATTGTGCCTTTTATACTTTTTCCTAAGCAGGAAGAGTGGGTGCATTGGCTAATGGATCACTGGAAGAATCGCCGTCCAGGAATCACCGAAAAGTCCAGAGACATGGGCTTGAGCTGGCTTTCATGCTCAGTAGCGGCAACGCTATGCCTTTTCCATGACAATCTGAATATAGGCTTTGGATCCAGAAAAGAAGAATACGTCGATAGGAATGACGATCCAAAAAGCCTGTTCTATAAGATACGTGAGTTTGTGTCACTTCTGCCAAAAGAATTTAGACCTGGATGGGATCGAAAACGTGATGCTCCTTTTATGAGGATAAAGTTCCCTCATACGTCTTGCATCATCACAGGCGAAGCAGGTGACAGTATAGGGCGAGGAGATCGTACCAGTATAGAGTTTCTGGATGAGTCAGCTCACTTGTCGAGACCTCATCTTATAGAAGCTTCTTTATCTGCTACTACTGACTGCCGTATAGATATCTCTACACCTAATGGCATGAATAATCCTTTTGCCCGCAAACGTTTCTCTAAAGAGATCGATGTCTTCACTTTTCACTGGCGTGATGATCCGCGTAGAGATGAAGAGTGGTATATAAAGAAGTGTAAGGATATTGCTGATCCTGTCGTGATAGCGCAAGAGCTTGATCTTGACTACGCCGCATCTATAGAAGGTGTACTTATACCAAGCGCATGGGTGCAGTCTGCAATCGATGCACATGTGAAGCTAAAGCTAGATATCACTGGTATAAAAAAAGCTGGACTAGATGTAGCTGATGAAGGAAGAGATAAGAACGCCATTTGTTTCCGCCATGGCATTCTAGCAGATCGTATAGAGAGCTGGTCGGGTGTGGGTGGAGATATATATCGTACTGTAGAAAAAGCTTTGATGCTATGCAAGACAAAAGCATATGAACTTCTTGACTATGATGCTGATGGTCTAGGTGCGGGGGTTAGAGGTGATGCGAAAAATATAATTGAAAAAATGAAATATAAAATTTATGTTTCACCTTTTCGTGGTTCTGGCTCAGTTGTTGATCCAGAAAAAGAAATGATTCCAGGTCGATTGAACAAAGATTTTTTTGCTAATGCAAAAGCTCAGGCATGGTGGTCTCTTCGATCACGATTTCAAGAGACGCACAGAGCAGTAGTGCATGGACTTGAATATGATCCCGAAAATATAATTTCTATTTCCAGTTACAATTTGGAGATTTCAAAATTAATTGTAGAACTTTCTCAACCAACTTTTACAACAAATAATTCTGGGCAAATTATTATAAATAAGTCACCAGAAAATAGTATGTCTCCTAACCTCGCAGATTCACTGATGATAGCTTTTGCGCCGATAAGAAGAATACCTAAGGGGTTTTTCAGTGGTTAAAAAAATAATTAAATTTTTCTATAAAAAAGAAAAAAAAGTAGAAGAAAAAAAACAAACTGAGAAAAGTGTTCCACGTGGAATATTTTCTACAGATATTTCGCAAGATCTTTTTTATAGAAAGCAGATATCTCTATCTGACATACATGAAAGATGTTTTCCAGTAAAAGCTCCAGTGCCCGTTGACAAAGATGGTAATGCTTTTGCAATGGATGGTCTTAATGCAGCCTTCCAATTATCCCAGCCTAATGCCCCTATAGCTTTATTGGATTGGTACTCAAGACAAGGATTTATAGGTTATCAGTTCGCTGCTATTCTTGCGCAGCATTGGCTTGTAGATAAAGCATGTACCACCCCAGCAAAAGATGCGATTAGAAAAGGATATGAGATCACGGTTAATGATGGTATAGAAGTGTCAGAAGAAATTTTAGATGCACTTCGTCAAGCGGATGTTAACTATCGTCTCAATGAAAACATGGTGCAATTTGTTAGATTCGGAAGAATTTATGGAATAAGAATTGCATTATTTTTGGTTGATAGTAATGATCCTAAATATTATGAAAAGCCATTTAATATTGATGGAGTGAAGAAGGGAAGTTATCGTGGAATTTCTCAAGTCGATCCATATTGGATTACGCCAGAACTTGATGCGGAAGCTTCTGCAAACCCAGCATCAATTTATTTCTATGAGCCAACATGGTGGCGCGTAAATGCAGTTCGTATTCATAGATCACATTTGATTATCATGAAAACAAGTGAAGTAGCTGATGTATTAAAGCCTAGTTATTTTTATGGTGGAGTGCCGATTCCACAAAAGATTTATGAGCGTGTATATGCTGCAGAACGTACTGCAAATGAAGCTCCGCAATTGGCAATGACAAAAAGAACAGATGTACTTCAGATTGATATTGATCAAGCCCTTGCTCATCAGGGTGACTTCGAAACTAAAATAGAACAATGGGTTTTTAATCGCGATAACTATGGAATAAAAACGATCGGTCTCACTGAAGACATGAAGCAGTTTGATACATCTCTAGCAGATTTAGATGCTGTGATCATGACGCAATATCAAATCGTAGCTGCTGCTGCAAATGTGCCTATTGTTAAGCTTATGGGAACATCTCCTAAAGGTTTTAATGCAGCGGGTACATATGAAGAAGCAAGCTATCACGAAGAACTAGAAAGTATACAGGCGCATGATTTAACACCTCTATTGCAACGCCATCATTTGCTCGTAATTAAGTCTGAAATAGCGCCAAGATTTGGAATAGAGACATTTTCTACTTGCATTCATTGGCATGCCTTAAATTCTTTGACAGCAAAAGAAGAAGCAGAAATTAAAAAAATGTCTGCAGATACTGATGCTGTATTAGCGAGTATTGGTGCTATAGATGGTATGGATAGTAGACAGCGTCTGATCAGTGATCCTGACAGCGGATATAATGGACTGTCTATAGAAGATGAAAATGAAGAAATAGAATTAGACTTTTCTAACGAAGTTGAGAATGATCCAGAAGAAAAAGAAATCTAAAATTATCGAAGGTACACGCTTAGCTTATGATGCTAAAAGACAGATGCTCTATCGCAAGAAACTTCGATCACTAACGGATAGAATGACCAGAGAAGTTACAAAAAAAGTTCTATCATTATTCAAAAGTAATGCAGCCGAAGAATTCAAAGACGAGCAAGAATATTTATCTGCAATGGATGAAAGTATATCTAGTATGTCTCGTATATTGATGAACAAACTCACTAACAAATGGCAGAAGACATTTGCATCACACTCTAAAGATTATGCAGAGCAGATGGTTAAAAGTGAACTTGTTGCCAGCAATAAAAGTCTCAGACGTAGCCTAAAATCAATGAGCGTAGATGTAACGCTCACCTCAAGTTTTATTCCTAAAAATATTCGAGAAGTTGCCAAAGCTGCAATCGCAGAAAATATTGGATTGATAAAATCTATTCCTGATGAATACATGCAAAAAATTACGGGAACAGTAATGCGTGCAATCACGTCTGGCGGAAATATTCAACTCCTACAAAAAACACTTTCGAAATATGAAGGCATCACCGAAAGACGCGTAAAAAATATCGCGGATGATCAAACACGTAAAGCATATAACACCGTCAATCAACAACGCATGATGGACGTAGGTATAAAAAATTTCATGTGGTTACATTCTGGGGGTGGACAAAAACCAAGAAAAAATCATATCGCAATGAATGGGAAGATTTTCAGTTTTGATGACTTGCCTGTGATAGATGAGCGCACAGGAGAGATCGGAATCCCCGGGCAGGCTGTAAATTGCGGGTGCACCATGAAACCGATTTTTCAATTTGAATTAGAACCAGGAGGACAGTATGCCACTTAAATCAGGCAGTAGTGAGAAAACAATATCGAAAAATATCGGTGAATTAATAAATTCTGGTTATGGAGAAAAACAAGCTGCAGCTATTGCATATAGTAAATCAGGTGAAGATTCAGAAGAAGAAAATTCTAATAGAAAAGCTGACATCAATAATTTCATTGAGATTAAAGGCAATCCAATTTCGAAAGTAGGCGTATTCCCTTATTCCGGAGCACAGATCAGCCCAAAACTTGATCCAAATCAAATCTATAATGTTTACCGTCCCGAAGATGAATTATCTGATCTGGATTGCATCGAATCTTTCAAGCTGCTTCCATGGATAGATGAGCATGTCATGCTTGGGTCGTCTGATGAAGGCCTTATGCCTCCAGAAGACAAGGGAATACACGGTGTAATAGGTGAAGAAGTTTATTTCGAGGATGGATTTCTGAAAGGGAACCTGAAAATATTCTCAGAATTAATGCACGAAACTATTCAAAATGGAAAAAAAGAGCTTTCAATTGGATATAGGTGTGTGTATGATTTAGTCAAGGGCGTTTTTAATGGCCAGAAATATGATGCTATTCAGAGGAAAATTAGGGGCAATCATTTGGCGTTAGTCGATGAGGGCCGTAGCGGTCATGATGTCGCTGTTTTGGATCAATTTAAGTTCACTTTTGACACAAAGGGGTTAAAGATGGAGATGGAAAAAGAAAAAGATACAAAAGATGAGATGTCTCTTGAAGCACTTCTAGAAAAGATAGAGATGCTCGAAGCACGCCTTATGAAGATGGAAGGTGATGAAGATGAGGAAGAGCGCGAGCAGAAAAAAGAGCTTTATGATGAAGATATGGAAGAGCCTATCTTAGATGAAGAAAAAGCTGGTCCTACCAAAGGTGATAAAGAAGACGCCGCTGAAAAGATGCTAGAAGGTGGCGATGAAGAGGAAGAAAAGAAGGAAGGTATGGATGCTGCTTTGAGAAAAGAGTTTCGTACCTATCGGCAAAATGCGTTCAAGCAAATTCGTTCTGAAATGTCCCAAGTTAATTCCTTGGTTGAAGATTTATCTCAGCACATAGGAACTTTTGATCATGCTGATAAAAGTCTAAAAGAAATTGCTAAATATGGCATTAGAAAACTCAGCTTATCTTGTCATAAAGGTGAAGAACTCAGCGTTTTAAAAGCGTATTTAAAAGGTAAAAAAAGTATTTCTGCTGTTGCTACGATGGATACAAGTTTCAGAAAGAGCAATACAAATCAGATTACCGCTTACTTAAATGGAGCAAAATAACAATGGCATTCCCACAAGGTATAGTCGCTTTTAATCAGGGTTTTGGTGTCATAGGGGAATTATATGATGATTCTCCTCGACGTGTTCAATCTTTCATTCTCACTTCAAATGCCATCCCAAATGTTGTCGGGTATGCATACACTTTTGTTTCCGGATTACAAGGTGTAGTGACCGCAGGAAATGTGGGCGGCGCAAATGTGTTTGCGGGTTATTTGGTAAATCCAAAAGCATATGCGAGTCCAGGACCTTCTGGTGGAACTCCACTTCAACCTACTTTGACTGTATCAAATTATTTGACAGCTGAATTTCTGAATATGGGTCTCATAATTGTTGCATTGCCAGCTGTAGCTGCCGTAGGCGATCTAGTGGTCTTTAATAATTCCACTGGGGCATTAGCAACCATTGCTCCTGGAGCATCAATTCCAAGTGGATTCTCTAATGGATACGCTCTTGTAGAGCCATATTCTACAGCATCTGCTGGTCTATCTGTCATCCGCGTCACTACTGTGCCATAAGGGGTATAACTCATGTTACAAGAACACTCTTACATCGCTGCTAGAAATGTGCGTGCGATACAAAATTTTGATGTAAAAAAATTCGTCAATGAAGAAAATTTCGATAGTTTAAGAACTTATGGAATTAATATAGATAAAAATTCTACGTATCAATTAATGCATGCAATGGATAATTTGCAGCCATTAATAACAACTGCAAGCATCACAACTCCGATACAATTTTTACAAAATTGGTTGCCGGGGTTTGTTCACATTATCACAGCTGCAAGAAAAATCGATGACTTAGTTGGTATAGCAACTTTAGGATCATGGGAAGACGAACAGATAGTTTTAAGTGGTATGGAACTCGTCGGAACTTCTGTTCCTTATGGTGATTATACTAATCTTCCTTTAGCTTCATGGAATACGAATTTCATTCCTTATACAGTCGTAAGATTCGAAGAAGGTATGATGGTTTCTAATCTTGAAGAAGCTCGTGCATCACGAATCAATGTAAATTCAGGTGCATCAAAAAGAGAATCTGCAGCACTTGCTTTAGAAATCCAAAGAAATTCTGTTGGCTTTGTTGGTTTCAATGGTGGCTTGAATGCCACTTATGGTTTCTTAAATTTCCCTCAGCTTCCTGCTTATGTAACTGCAGCGAATGGTGCTTCCGGCTCTGCATCATGGGCACGAAAAACTTTTGCAGAAATACAAGCTGACATTCGTTCTATGATTGTTGGAGTTCGTTTCTCATCGCAAGACAATGTTGATCCTGAGTCAGTAGATATGACTTTAGCTTTAGCTACTGTCGATGTTGATTATCTTTCTACTACGACAGATTTTGGTATTTCTGTACGCGATTGGATGACTAAAACTTATCCGCGCATACGTGTAGTATCTGCCCCTAATCTTACTGCTGCAAATGGTGGCCAAAATGTTGCTTATTTATATGCTGATCGCATAAATGACATGTCTACTGATGATGGTAGAACTTTTATGCAAGTAGTCCCAGCCAAATTTCAAGTACAAGGCGTGCAAAAATTAGTAAAGGGTTATCAGGAAGGATATACGAATGCAACTGCTGGTGTTATTTGTAAACGTCCTTACGCTGTATACAGACTAACAGGAATATAATATATGCCATACATATACTCTACACTTTCTGCTGATACAAAATACACACTTTATGAAAAAAATGGACAGGGAGATCTAGTAATTCCAATCCGTGGCATTACTATAAAAGGTGGTGCGAATGTCGCTAGCAAATCTTTTGTGACTCCTCAAGGAGTCGTGACTGAAGTGACTGATGAAGAACTTACTTTTCTACAAGAAAATTCCATTTTTAAAGCGCATGTTGAAGGCGGATTTTTACGCATTGATAATAAAAAAATCGAAGTTGAAAAAGCAGTAAAAAGTTTAGAGAAAGGTGATAAGTCTAAGCCTCTTACTCACGCAGATTATCCTGCAGATGGACGTACTCAGCTTGGTCCAGTAGGTGCTATTCCTGGACATATTTGATGGGAGATTACGTTTTTGATGTATCTGCTTTTCGCGTTTCATATCCTACTTTTAGCAATACGGTAACATATCCAGACGCAACTTTACAAATGAACTTCGATAATGCTACCTGCTATATTGCCAACGCAAATTACGGTTGGTTAAATGGAGATTGTCGTTATCTAGCATTGACATTAATGACCGCGCATTTAACTGCACTTTCGGATTTGATTGCAGCAGGTCAAGTTCCTGGTTTAATACAAAATGCAACTATTGACAAAATTACTGTAGGACTTACTCCACCCCCATTAAAGAATCAATGGCAATGGTGGTTAAGCTTGACTCCATATGGTCAGCAATTATATGCACTTTTGCAAAGTATTTCTGTGGGTGGTTTATATATTGGTGGACTTCCTGAGCGCGCAGGTTTTAGAAAAGTTGGTGGCATATTTTGAAAGTAGAAAGAAAAATTACACCACAAGGTGAAAATTTTTATAAAGCGATAAAAGATTTAGATAAGAATAAAAAAGTTGGGAAAGTTGGTTGGTTTAAAGGTGCTAAATATGCGGATGGGACACAAGTTGCATATGTGGCAACCATACAAGAATATGGAGTGCCAGAGAAGAATATTCCTCCCCGTCCAACGATGCGTCCAACAGTGTCTGCGAAACAAAATGAATGGAAGAATATTTCTGAGCAGCTAATAAAAGGAATTTTAGATAATGGTGGAAGTATCGAAAAAGTTTTAGATGCGATAGGACAAAGAGCAGCAGGAGATATAAGAGAAACAATAAGAACACTGCAGTCTCCCCCTCTAAAGCAGAGCACTATAGATGCAAGACTATCCAAAAAAGCAGACAAGACTACCTTAGGTCTTTTATCTAAGCCTCTTATAGATAGTAAGATACTTTTGAACTCACTGACTAGTGTAGTAGAAGATAAATGATACCTGGATCAAATCTACTTAAACAGGCGCTGACAGTAATAGCAAAGCAGCCGGTTGATTACTACCAGTACTTATCTAGAAGTACGAATGCAATCGGTATGTTTGTTTCTATTTATGCAGATCCCATTACAATCAGGGGAAGTTTTCAACCTGTACCAAGAAATTTTTATCAGCAATATGGTTTGGATTTATCAAAATCATACTATACATTTTACACATTGAATGACATTTTTAGTTTAGATAGAGATGTAGCTGGAGATAAAATTGTAGCTTATGGAAAAGAATATCAGTGCCAATCTAATAATGATTGGTTTTCTGCTGACAAATGGAAAGGTGTGCTCTGTATAGGAGTGCCAGATTAATGTTAGACAATCAATTGATCCAATTATTTTATCCAATTATTTCGTCAGGATTAATTGCAAATGGATTCACTGGAGTTAATTTAAATCAATCTTATCAGCCAGTTCAGCAAGGCGCGAATTCACCGCCATCAGTTTATTTCTATAAATTATTTGATAAACGATATGGATTTTTAAAAAGAACAAATATTTGGGACCCGATAAATTCTCAGGAAGTTCATACAGAAACGCAGCAGTATGAAACTACCTTTCAAGTGAATGCGTGGTCTCAACAAGATCCAACAAATATAAATTTTTTAACTGCTTCTGATCTTGTAAATACTGTTTCTTCAATCATTCAAAGTGATAGCGCAAGAAAAACTTTATTAGAAAGTAGTGTTGGAATTTTAAGAGTTACAGATGTCAGAAATCCATATTTTGTAGATGATTTTGATAGACATGAAGCATCACCTTCTTTTGATTTCACCTTGACACATTATCAACAAATAACGAGTACAGTTGATATAAATCAGAGTGTGCTTTTAAATATCTATCCAGTATAGGAATAAAAAAATGGCCATTGCTTTTTCTAAATATATCAATATTACTTCTGGTGTAGGTGCTGGTGTTACAGTTGCTCAAAGAGAATTAATTGGAAGATTATTTACAACTAATGCTCTTGTTCCTACGGGGTCTTATGTGGAATTTGATTCTGCTGCAGAAGTTGGTGCATATTTTGGTACAACTACTGAAGAATATAAAAGAGCATTATATTATTTTTCTTTTATTAGTAAGAATATAACTACTCCTCAGAAAATTTCTTTTGCTAGTTATCAACCAGCCTCTACGGCTCCTAAAATTTTTGGCGCTCCGATTACATCCTCTCTTTCTTCTTTTACATCTATAGCTAATGGTTCTCTTCACATACAGATGGGATCGTTTTCAACTACTTTTTCTTCTATTGATTTTACTGGTCTTACAAGTTTTGCACAAGTTGCTGCAAAACTTACTACCTATATTATTAATTATACTACTGGGGGAACTTTATGGACATCCGCCGCAGTAACTTATAATTCGACTACAGCTTCTTTTAATCTAGTAGGAGGTGCTGTAGGAAATGCGGTGATTTCTATAACTCCAGGGATATCTGCTGATATTAGTCCGCTTATTGGATGGAATTCTCCACAAACTATTTTCTCTAATGGAATATCTGCTCAACAACCTTCAGATGCTCTTGTAGCAAGTACACAAGCTTCAACTAATTTTGGATCTTTTCTTTTTATTCCAGCACTTACCTTAGAAGAAATAACTGCTGCAGCCATATGGAATGATAGCCAAAATATTTTATATCAATATATGATTCCAATTTTAACTATTACTGATGCTCCTACTTATTCTACTGCACTTCTTCCATATGGGGGAAGTGCAATGACATTGTCATTTACTTCTGGAGAATATCCGGAAATGTTACCTATGATGATCCTCGCTGCAACCAATTATGCAGGCATAAATTCTGTACAAAACTACATGTATCAGCAGTCAAGTTTAACTCCATCTGTAACTGATACAACTGTGTCTAATAGCTTAGATTCACAAAGTGTAAATTATTATGGCGTGACCCAAACCGCAGGACAATTTTTAGCTTTCTATCAGCGAGGATATCTCACTGGCATGGGAACTGACCCAACTGATATGAACACTTATGCAAATGAACAGTGGCTTAAAGATGCTGCTGGTGCAGTTCTTATGACAGTATTTTTATCACTTGCAAAAGTATCTGCAAATGATCAAGGTCGCATTCAAATTATTACTGCACTTCAGAGTGTAATATCTCAAGCACTTTTAAATGGAACAATTAGTGTAAATAAATTTCTACTCATTCAGCAGATTGTTAAGATTGGTCAGCTCACTGGTGATCCAAATGCATGGCAACAAGTTCAATCAATTGGATATTGGCTAAACTGTGAAATTGTTCCTATCGTTGTTAATTCTATCACTGAATATCAGGCGGTTTACACGCTAGTTTATTCTAAAGACGATATCATCCGATCCATCAAAGGCACCCACGTTTTAATTTAAGGAATTACTATGAACATTATTTCAGGTTTTGGTTTACAAGTTCAGGTAAGTGCATCTAATACTTTTCCTGGCGTGGGATTCACCGTGACGCAATTTGCAGATGATTCAGATCCTTTTGACATTCCTTCTTTGCAGATTTCTGATAAAGCAATGGGACTAAATGGAGATTTAATTGCATGGTCAAAAGCAAATCCAATAATTATAACTTTGAATGTTATTCCTTCTGGAACTGATGATATAAATCTGGGTATTTTATTAAATGCAAATCGCGTATCACGTGGAAAATCAAGCGCTAATGACGTCGTCACAATTACAGGTGTATATCCATCAGGAAATATAATTGTATTAACGCCAGGAATTATAACTGACGGTATGATTGGAAATTCTGTTGCTAGCGCAGGAAGATTGAAAACTAAGCCTTACTTATTTGCATTCGAAGCCGTATCGGGAGTCATCTAATAAATGATCGAACCAAAAGAAATAGAGATCGAAAATAAAAAATATATCCTTACTAAATTTCCTGCCTTTGAAGGCATGTCAATCATGACAAAACTCCCTATTTCTGCTGTGCCGAAATTAGGGAATCATGATGTATGTATGCAGACTGCGTTGGAAATTTTGAGTTATGTTTATATTCCTATTAAAGATGCTTCACCATTAAAGTTGTCTACTAAAGAACTGGTAAATTGCCATATAAAAGATTGGGAAACTTGTATAAAAATCACGTGGGAGATGGCGAGATATAACTGCAGTTTTTTTACGGACGAGCGTCTCTCGAATTTCTTGGAAGAGTACGCTCAGAAAGCCCAACAGTGGAGTTCCAAAACCTTAACCAGATGCTTGCAGCAATTATCGCAGACAATAAAGCAACACTCAGAGAATTGAAAACAATCTATTCTGTAGAAGAAGCTTTGTTAATTTGGGAAACAATTGCGATCACTAGATATAACGAATACTTGGCTTATGAACACTCTAACAGGAAAAAATAATGTCGGTATTGGAATCGCTTTACATAGTACTTGGAATAGAATCTTCAGGTGTTAAAAAAGGTCTAGATGAAGCGAAAAAAGCTGGCGATGATTTTGGCGGATCGTTTAAGAAAGTACAAGATAAATTGTCCAATGGTTTTGATGGACTAATAAAAAAAATAGGCGGTTTAGTCTTAGCTTATGTTTCTATTAATTCCATTGTGTCAGGCATAAAAAATTCATTAAATGTTGCTGATAGTTTGGGAGAATTATCTCAAGCTTTGGATATAGATATAGAGAAGCTAAGTGCATGGGGACATGCAGTAAAAGTTAGCGGTGGTACTGCAGAGTCATTTCAGAGCACCATTAGAAATGTAACAGCGGACCTTGAAGAATTTTCAGCGAAAGGTAAAAGTAGAGTAGCACCTTTTTTCCAGGAGCTTGGCATCCAAGTGCTAGATAGCACAGGAAAAGCGAGAAAATTTTTAGATATTCTTCCTGAACTAGCAACTGCTTTTGAGAAGGTAAGTAAATCAAAAGCATTAGGTCTGGGACAAAAGCTTGGCCTTGACGAAGGTACAATCATGCTTCTTCAGAAAGGAAGAAGAGAAGTAGATGATCTCATCAAAAGACAAAAAGAGCTTGGCGTTGTAACAAAAGAAGATGCAGAAATAGCAGCAAAATTCAATGACGCTTGGGATGATGCGTCACATGTTTTCCAGACACTTTTCGTAAAAATAAATTCTTACATCCTTCCTCCTTTAACTAAAGTCGTAGAAACTTTTGAGAAGCTAGGGAAACTTTTTGTAAAATATGAAACTTTTTTTATAACTTTAATCATAGGTGTCGCCGGAGCAATAACTCTGTTTTTATTGCCCGCAATCATATCTTTAGCGACAGCGGCAGCTCCTTTTCTATTGATCGGTGCAGCTGTTGCAGGACTGTTAATACTCATAGCTTTGATTGCAGATGACATTTATAATTTCGCACAAGGGAATAATTCCATTCTTGGTGAGTTAGTAAAAAAATGGCCCATACTTGGAGACATAATAAAAAATGTGGGTGAAGCTTTTAAATTTTTATTCACTACTGCAAAAGCCGTTTTAAAATTTCTTGTTGATTTGTTTAAAGACCCGGAAAATGCCTGGAAAAATTACGAAAAAAGCGTACGAGAAGGTGTGGAGAAATTATTAAATGCATTTCCTTTTTTAAGAAAAGTTTTAGAAACTATTGCACCAATATTTAATAATATTAGAGACGCAGCTGAATCGGCACTTATTTATATTGCAGATCTGATAGAAAAAGTTTTCGGAAGAGTATCTAAAAATATTGATAGAATTATTTCTCTTTATCAAAAAGCTAAAGGAATAATAACTAACGTAAAAAATAATTTAGATAACACTCCTCAGCATGATCGTCGCCTTTTTAAGACTGCTTCAGATGCAATAAAATTGTCCAGTGCTTTCCCACTAAATTCACAGAATTCAAATTCCATTTTTGCTAATAAAAGTTCAACTTCTAATAAAAATACATCCGTAAATATTAGTGAAATAAATATACAAACACAATCCAGCACGCCTGGTGATATAGCTTCCGGCATAAGCCAAAATTTAGATTCTCAACTTCGTCAAACAATAAATAATTTCGATGATGGAGTGATGATTTGACACAGGAAGCATTATTAATAAATTCGGTTGCACAATATACACCTAATTTTGCTGTAGATGTAGTAGCTGTTTTTGATCAAGATTATACGCAACTTTTTCAAAATGCTAGACCGATAAAAGCGATTGTAAAAGAAGATTCTAAAGTAATGGAACATCCTTTGGAAACTGGCGCGACGATTATTGATCACAGAATTATACAGCCGATAGAAATTGAGATGTCACTGATATTGAATCGCGATGATTATCAAGATGCATATCAAACTATAAAACAACTTTTTTTGAATGCCACATTATTGATTGTGCAGACTAGATCAGCTACTTATATAAATCAACTTATACAATCTATGCCGCATGATGAAGACCCTGAATTTTACAATACACTTTTGTTAACTTTGAAATTAAAAGAAGTTCAGTTTGTAACTTCTAAAACAGAACCTGTGCCAAGAAATAAAAATAATGTGTCGACTGTTAATCGCGGAAATATAGAGCCGACATCTGCAACATCTTCTCAAGAGAAAGCTGGATCTCTTGGTTTCGATACTTTCCTTAGAAAAAAAACATGATAAATATAGATATACAAACAATTCCAAATCAATCTTTGTCAATTCGTTTAGACAACAATTTATTTGATCTGCAAATAAAGGAATCTAACGGAATCATGGCTTGCGATGTTGTGCTAAATGGTGTTGTTCTACAGACAGGAGAGCGTGCAGTTTCTGGATTTCCATTGATCCCATATCAATATCAAGAGAATGGAAATTTTGTTTTTGTAACTGAACAAGAAGCAT
>Ga0137412_10001806_pt1 | contig 16731 bp, 14 predicted proteins | sample CZODoug2_1_16fun_FD_122160 | JGI IMG/M metagenome (GOLD analysis project Ga0137412, IMG submission 122160) | Vadose zone soil fungal communities from Angelo Coast Range Reserve, California, USA - CZODoug2_1_16fungal (Hybrid Assembly) | ecosystem: Environmental > Terrestrial > Soil > Vadose zone...
TCACAGCACGGGAGTAGCGGTAGTACGCCTGGCCGCCGGCCGCCTCGGCATGGCGCAGCGCCGTGCCCACCTCGTCGTTGCTGGTGCCGGGGTTGAACGTGATCAGGTACCGGTCGCGCAGCAACTGGGACCGGAACGGTTGTTGGTCGGCGTGATGGGCGGCCTGCACCGCCACCCAGTGCGGGCCGGGTGCGGGCCGAGAGACGGCCGCGGCCGAACCGAGCCCACCGACGGCAAGCGCACCACATGCCGCAAGGGCGACCAGACGCACGCGCACGCGCTTAATGGCCACGCTGCATCCCGCTCCCCCCGGTGTCGCGACATCTCCTCAAGTGCCCTGAACCGTTCGCGCAGGCTATGCGCGCAAAAGTGGGCGACGTGGCGGAACGACGAATTGTGGAAACCGGTCCGGGAATGCCCCGTTCGGACCCGTCCCGGGCGCGGCGCCCGAGATTTTCCACGGTCAGGTATTTGCCCCCCGCGCAGCGACCGGCCAGACCTCGATCACGCGGCCCGCACGCGTGAGCAGCAGCTCGTCGGCGAGGTTGACCGCGTTGCAGACGTGGTTCGGGACCACCGCGAGCGGGCTGCCCAGCGACGGAAGTTCACCCGGCCAGCGCAACGTGGCGTGGTGCTCGGCCAACGCGATGACGCGTGCCTCGGGATGTGCCGGGACGTACCCGAACCCCGCGGCCCAGGCCGGCCGATCCGCGCCCAACACCTTGCTGCCCGCGTCGAGCACCACCTTCTCCGGGCCGCGGTGCACCACGGTGCCGACCGCGGCGAGGGCCACCTGATCCGCACCCATCGCGCCGAGTTCGATCTGTTGCGCGTCGCCGAACACATAGACACCGGGGCGAGCCTCGGTGACCGTGCCTGCCGCGATGTGGCCGATGCTCGGGGTGGAGCCGCCGCTGCGGATCAACGCGTCCAGGCCCACGGCATGCAGCGCCGCGGCCGCGGCGGCCAGCGCGTGCGCCTCGTCGTGGGCGGCGGGAGCGCCGGCGCCGGGAGCGTAGGAATGACCGGGGAAGGTGAATACTCCGCGCACCGCCAGCCCGGCGCGCGCAGCGGCGGCGGCGACCTCACCGGCCTGCTCGGGTGCCACCCCGGTGCGGTGGTGGCCGCTGTCGATCTCCACCAACACGTCCAGCCCGGGGCCGACGTGGCGGGCCAGCGCGGCCGCGCCGTCGGCGGAGTCCACGCCCACGGACAGCCGGACCCGGTCGCGCAGCGCGCGCAGCCGGGCGCCCCGCGCCGCGTCCGCCCAGAGCGGGTAGGCGATGAACAGGTCGTCGCAGATCTCGGCGAACACCTCGGCCTCGGCCACCGTGGCCACCGTCAACCCCACCGCACCGGCAGCCAACTGGCGGGACCCAACCTGCAGACACTTGTGCGTCTTGGCGTGCGGCCGCAGCGCGAAGCCGCCGGCGGCGGCGCCGGCCGCCATGCGGGCCAGGTTGACCTCGAGCCGGTCCAGGTCGACCACCAACGCCGGGGTGCGCAGTCCATCGGGAAGCAGCATCCGGGCATGGTCGCACCCGGTGCACCGCCCGGCGAGTTGTCGGGGCGGTGCGAGAAGGTGAACCGCGATGTTGCATGTGCACCGGTCCGCGGATGCGGACGTCCTGGTCGAGGGCCTGGCTGCGTTGCTCGACACTCCGGTCGGCGACGCGTTCGCCGCGGAGATCGTCGCGGTGCCCGCGAAGGGCGTGGAGCGCTGGCTGGCGCAGCGGTTGTCGCACGCGTTGGGCGCGGGCGGCGGCGGGGCCGGGGTGTGCGCCAACGTGCTGTTCCCGGCGCCCGGTCGGTTGCTGGACGAAGCGCTGGCCGCGGCCGGTCCGAACCCGGCCGGCGATGGCGATCCCTGGGATGCGCAGCGGTTGGTGTGGCCGCTGCTGGTCGTGCTCTGCGATTCCGACGATCGGCTGGCCCGCAGGCTGACCGAGAACGATCGGCGGTTCACCGCGGCGGCCCGGTTGGCCGGGGTGTTCGCCCGGTACGGCCGGGAGCGCCCGCGGATGCTGACCGCTTGGGCGGCCGGGCAGGACGACACCGCCGAGGATCCGTTGCCCGCGGACCTGTCCTGGCAGCCGGGGTTGTGGCGGTCGCTGCGCGAACGGGTCGGCGTGCCCAGCCCCGCCGAGCGGTTGCCCGAGGCGTTGGCCCGGTTACGCGCGCAGCCGGAGTTGGTGGGGTTGCCCGAACGGTTCTCCGTGTACGGCGCGAACCGATTGTCCCGCTCCCGGCTGGAGGTGCTGGCCGCGTTGGCCGCGCACCGCGATGTGCACCTGTGGTTGAACCACGCCTCGCCGGCGCTGTGGGAGGCGGTGGCCGCGGGCCGCGCGGGCGCAGGGCCGTTGCTGGTCTCGCTGTCCCGCGACGTGCAGGCTCTGCAGCGGCGGCTGGCGGCGGTCGCACCGGACCTGCTCGACCACCTGCATCCGGCGCCGCCGCGACCGGACACGTTGCTCGGCCGACTGCAGGAGGCACTGGCCCACGACCCGGCGCCGGCCACGCCCCCGGAGCTGGCCGCTGACGACGCGAGCATCACCCTGCACGCCTGCCACGGTCGCGCCCGGCAGGTCGAGGTGCTGCGTGAGGCGGTGCTGGAGCGCCTCGCCGCCGACCCGACGCTGCAACCGCGCGACATCGTGGTCATGTGCCCGGACGTGGAGGAGTTCGCGCCGTTGATCGCAGCCGCGTTCGGCGGCCTGGTCGACCCGGCGGAGCCGGCGGACGGGGTCGCGGCCGGCCACCCGGCGGCGCGGCTCACGGTGCGATTGGCCGACCGGGCTGCGCACAGTGCCAACCCGTTGTTCGGCACCGCCGCCACGCTGCTGCGGCTGGCGGCGGGTCGGGTCACCGTGCCGGACGTACTGGACCTGGCCTCCTCCCCCGCGGTGCGCCGCCGGTTCGGCTTCGACGACGACAAGGTGGCCCGGCTGCGCGCCTGGGTAGCCGATGCGCGGATCTGTTGGGGGCTGGACGGGCCACATCGCGCCCGCTACCGATTGGCGGCCACCGCGCAGGGCACCTGGCGGGACGGCCTGAACCGCGTGTTGCTCGGCGTGGCGATGGAGGACGGCTCCGGGTGGTTGGGCGACGCGGTGCCGTTGGACGACGTGGACTCCGCGGACCTGGAGTTGGTCGGTCGGTTCGCGGAGTTCGTGGACCGGGTGCACGCCGCGGTCGTCGGCTTTGCCGATGCGCAGCCGGTGGCGCAGTGGACCCGCCGCCTCGGCGATGCGGTGCTCGCCGTGGCCGCCCCGATTGAGGCGTGGCAGGGCGCGGCGTTCACCACGGAGTTGGCCGAGGTCGCCGAGGCGGCGAGCGGACACGACGTGGCGCTGAGCCTGGCCGACATGACCGCACTGTGGGCGGGTCGGGCCGCGGGCCGGCCCAGCCGCAGCGGTTTCCGCACCGGCGGGTTGACCGTCTGCACCTTGGTGCCGATGCGCTCGGTGCCGCACCGCGTCGTGGTGCTGCTCGGCGTGGACGACGCGGCGTTCCCGCGCGCCGGGGTGGTGGACGGGGACGACCTGTTGGCGCGCTCGCCGCGAGACGGGGAACGCGACCCGCGGGCGGAGGACCGTCAACTGTTGCTGGACGCGGTGTGCGCGGCCGGGGAACACCTGGTCGTGCTCTACACCGGCGCCGACGAACGCACCGGGTTGGAGGTGCCACCTGCGGTACCGCTGGGTGAGCTGCTGGATGCATTGGACACCGTGGCCCGGGTACCCGGAGGCGGGCGGGTGCGGGAGACTGTGACGGTCCGTCACCCGCTGCAACCGTTCGACCCGCGCAACTTCGGGGTGGACGATGATGGCCGACGCTGCGTCAGTTTCGATCCGGGTGCGTTGGCCGGTGCGCGGGCGATGCTCGCCCCGCGCCGCCCCCGGCCGCCCTTGGTGGCCGCACCGTTGGCCCCGCTGCCGCCCGGCGACGTCGACCTCGACGAGCTGCGCAGGATGCTCACCAACCCGGCCAAGGCGTTCCTGGACCAACGATTGGGCGTGCGGCTGTCCGCGGAGGACCCGGAACCGCCCGCCACGCTGCCGGTGGAACTCAACGGCCTGGCCGAGTGGGCGGTCGGTGATCGGTTCCTGGCGGCGCGGTTGCGGGGCGTGGAGCCGGGCCGGTGTCTCGCTCTGGAACAGCGTCGGGGCACGCTGCCACCCGGTGCGTTGGGGGAACGCGAGGCGCGGCGAATCGGCGGCTCGGCGGAGGGCGTCGCGGTGTTGGCCCGGCCCTACCTGGGGACGGCGCCGGAGACCCTCGACGTCGACGTGGACCTGCGGGTGGGTGGGGTGGCGCGCACGCTGCGCGGCACGGTCGGCGGGGTGCGCGGGGACACGCTGTTGCGCGTGTCGTACTCGAAGGTCGCGGCCAAGCACCTGCTCGAGGCGTGGGTGGACCTGGTGGCGTTGACCGTCGCCCGACCAGGTCGTGCCTGGCAGGCGGTCGTGGCGGGCCGGGACCGTCGCGACGCGATCCGCAAGGTGTTCGGCCCCATCTCGCCCGAGGTGGCGAGCAGCGCCCTGGCCGAGCTGATTGCGGTGGCCGACGAGGGCCGCCGCGCACCGCTGCCGTTGCCGGTGAAAACCGGCTACGCGCACGCGCTGGCGATCCACCGCGGGATGAACCCGGACAACGCACGACGGGCGGCCGCGCAGGAGTGGCGCACCAAGTACGGCGGTGAGGTCACCGAGGGCGCGCATGTGCTGGTCTGGGGCGAGGACGCGGAACTGGCCGAGCTCGGCATCGCCCGGTTGGCCGCGTTGGCGGCCAGGGTCTGGGCCCCGCTGTTGGCGGCGGAACAGCGGGGGTCGGCATGACCACCGCGCAAGCGCCGGTGCTGGTGCCGTTCGACGTGCTCGGCCCGTTACCCGTGGGCACCACGCTGTTGGAGGCCTCGGCGGGCACCGGGAAGACCTGGACGATCGCCGCATTGCTCACCCGGTTCGTCGCCGAGGGCGCGGCCGACCTGCGTGAGGTGCTGCTGATCACCTTCGGCCGGGCGGCCACCCGGGAGCTGCGCGAGCGGGTGCGCGAGCGGTTGAGCGAGGCGCGCGACGTGCTCTCGCTGGGACCCGGTCCACACCCCGACGCGCTGCTGGCGTTCCTGGCCTCGGGCAGCCCCGAGGACGTGGCAACCCGGCACGCGCGGTTGGCCCGGGCCTGCGTGGACTTCGACGCGGCCACCATCGCCACCACGCACGGCTTCTGCCAGTTGGTGATCCGCTCGCTGGGCACCGCCGCGGATACAGACCCGACCACGGAGTTGTTGGAGGACCTCGGCGACCTGGTGGAGGAGGTCGCCCTCGACCTGTATCTGCGCCGCTGGGCGCCGGGTGGGGATCCGCTGTTCACCCCGGCCGAGGCTCTGTCCATCGCCCGCGAGGCGACGTTGGACAGCCATGCCCTCCTGCTGCCCGACGGCGACCAGGACGAGCGCGCGGCGATGCGGGTCCGGTTCGCCGGGGCGGTGCGCGAGGAAGTGGCGCGGCGACTACGTGACCGGCGGGCGATGAGCTTCGACGACCTGTTGGGTCAGCTGGCCCGGGTGCTGGCACACGAGCAGGACGGGCCGGCGGTGGCCCAACGACTGCGTGGCCAGTACCGCTTCGTGCTGGTCGATGAGTTCCAGGACACCGACCCGGTGCAGTGGCAGATCCTGCTCCGGGCCTTCCACGGCCACGCCACCCTGGTGCTGATCGGCGACCCCAAGCAGGCCATCTACGCCTTCCGCGGCGGGGACGTGCACAGCTATCTCGCGGCGGCCGACGTGGCCGACACCCGCGCCACGTTGCGGTTCAACTGGCGCAGCGACGAGGTCCTGCTGCGCGGCCTGGACGCGTTGTTCGACGGCGCCGCGCTGGGCCAGGACGAGATCGTGGTCGGGCCGGTCCAGGCCGGTCGTCCCGCGCCGCTGCTGCGCACCGCGACGCCGCGCGCCCCGGTGCAGGTGCGCATCCTGCCCACCGCCGGCCTGCCCGCGCGCAGTAACGGCGACCCGTTGGTGGACGGCGTGCGACCCCTGGTGATCGCGGACCTGGTGGCCGCGGTGGTCGACGTCCTCGGGGACGGCAGCACCGTGGCCGATGCGGCCGAGGGGCCCTGGCGTGCGGTGCGGCCCGGCGACATCGCCGTGTTGGTGCGCAGCAACCAGCAGGCCGAGGCGGTGCGCGACAGTTTGGTCGCGGCCGGAGTGCCCACCGTGTTGCGGGCCACCAGCAACGTGTTTGCCACCGCCGCGGCGCGGGACTGGCTGGCGCTGCTGGAGGCGCTGGAACAGCCGCACCGGGTGGGCCGGGTGCGTCGGTTGGCCGTCTCGGCGTTCGTCGGCTGCGACGCCGAAGCCCTGGACCGCGGCGGCGAGGCGGCGCACGACGCGCTGGCGCACCAACTGCGCGGCTGGGGCGTCGTGCTCGCCGAACGCGGCGTGGCCGCGTTGTTCACCGCGGTGGACGCGGCGCACGCAGCGGTGGCTCGGCTGCTCGGCCAGATCGGGGGCGAACGGCAGGCGACCGATCTGCGGCACGTCGCGGAGATCCTGCACACCGCGGCGGTGCGCGAGGGATTGGGTCTGGCCGCGTTGTTGATCTGGTTGCGCCGGCGGATCGAGGAGGCCTCCGAGCCGTCCGGGTCCCCGGAGCGCAGCCGGCGGTTGGACTCCGACGCCGCCGCGGTGCAGGTGGTCACCGTGCACGCCAGCAAGGGCTTGGAGTTCCCGCTGGTGTACGTACCGTTCGGCTGGGATCGCAATGTCAGCGAGCCAAAGGTGGCGCTGTTCCACGACCGGAACGGCCGCCGCTGTCGTGACGTGGGCGGGCCGACCGGGAGCGGCTGGACCGCGGCGGTGCGGGCCCATCAGCAGGAGGATGCCGGCGAGGACCTGCGGCTGCTGTACGTGGCGGCGACCCGGGCCCGCTCGGCGCTCACCGTGTGGTGGGCCCGGTCCACGATCACCGCGGAATCCGCGGTGCACCGGCTGTTGTGCCGCGCGACCGGCCCCGGCAACCCACCGGCGAAGGTGGTGGTGCCGGACGACGCGGGCGCCCGACGGCTGATCGGCGAGCGGGCCGCGACCTCCGGTGGTGCCCTCGCGGTGGTCACCGCCGTGCTGGGGCCCGCCCGGCGATGGACGCCCGACGCGGCACCGGCCGGGTCGCCGTTTGCTGCCCGGTTCGACCGGATCCTGGACAGCGACTGGCGGCGCACCTCCTACAGCGCGCTGACCGCGCTTGCCCACGAGGCCGGTCCGGTCTCCGCTGCGGTGGCGGAGACCGAATCCCCCGGCACCGTCGATGAGCCCGACGAGCCGACGCCCGCCGCCACCGCCGGTGCGACCATCGCGGCGCCGGCGTTCGCCCTGCTGCCCGCCGGCGCCGCCTTCGGCACCGTCGTGCACACCGTGCTGGAGACAGTCGATCTCGCCGCGGCCGACCCGGCGACGGCGCTGGTCGCGGCGGCGAGCGCCGCGCTGGCCCGCACCCCGATCCCGGAGCTGACCGGCGCGGAGCTGGGGATGGCCCTGCTGCCCACGCTGCACACACCGTTGGGGGCGAGCGCGGGCGGCCGGTCGCTGCGGGAGTTCGCCGCGGACCGACTGTCCGAGCTGGATTTCGAGTTGCCGTTGGCCGGCGGGGATCAGCCGGGTCGGCTGATCCGATTGGCGGAGCTCGGCCCGGTGCTCGACACGCACCTGGCCGGCGACGACCCGGTACGGGGCTGGCTGCCCCGACTCGCCTCGCCGGACCTGGCCGGCCAACCGCTGCGCGGATACCTGACCGGCAGCATCGACGCGGTGCTGCGGGTGCCCGCCCCGACCGGACCCGGCTACCTGGTGGTGGACTACAAGTCCAACCGGCTGCACCCGGCCGAGGACTCCCCGAGCCTGTGGCACTACCGGACCGAGGCCCTGCAGGCGGCCATGTTCGCCGCGGATTACCCGCTGCAGGCGTTGCTCTACCAGGTCGCGCTGCACCGTTATCTGACGTGGCGTCAGCCCGACTACGACCCCGAGCGACACCTGCGCGGGGCGCTGTACCTGTTCCTGCGCGGCATGCCCGGCGCGGCGCCGACCGGCGCGGACGCCACCGACGAGGTGCCCGGGGTGTACGCCTGGCGCCCGCGGGCGGCCGCTGTGGTGGCCACGTCGGAGTTCCTGGCCGGAGGCGCACCGTGACCGGCACACTGCCGGTCTCCCGGCCCGATCACGACCCCGACCTGGCCCGCCGGGCGGAGGGTCTGCTCGCGCAGTTCAACCTCGCAGGTGTGCTCACCGCGGCGGATGTGCACGTGGCGAACACCCTGGGGCGCCTGGGCGAGGAGACCGATCCGGCCGTGCTGTTGGCCGTGGCCCTGGTGGTGCGCAACACCCGGGCGGGTTCGGTGGTGCTGGACCTGGCCGGTGCGCAGGACACCACCAGCCCGGACAGCGAGGAGAGCCTCGGCCCGATCGAGGCAGTGGCCCTGTCCTGGCCGGACCCGGTGCAGTGGATCGCGCGTTGTGCGGCCAGTCCGCTGATCGGCGACGCCGATGACCCGCCGGGACCACCGCTGCGCATGGTCGGCACCTCGCTGTGGCTGGACCGCTACTTCGGACAGGAACGCCAGGTCGCCGACGGACTGTTGGCCCGGGCGGCCGGGGCGCCACCGTCCCTGGACGAGGCCCGGTTGGTCGCAGGCCTGACCCGGTTGTTCGGCGCGGCCGAGGACGCCGACCAACGGGCGGCCGCCGAGCAGGCCGTGCGCGGGCGGCTCGCGGTGATCGTCGGCGGGCCCGGCACCGGCAAGACCACCACCGTGGCCCGGTTGCTGGCGTTGCTGCACGACCAGCCCGGCCCCACTCCGCGGATCGCGCTGGCCGCACCCACCGGGAAGGCCGCAGCCCGGCTCACCGAGGCGGTGCGCGGTGCCGTCGCGGGGTTCTCCCCGGACGACCGCGCCCGGGTGGGCGAACCCGCCGCGACCACCGTGCACCGCTTGCTCGGCTTCCGGCCGGGCAGCCGCAGCCGCTTCCGACACGACCGGGACAACCGATTGCCGCACGACGTGGTGATCGTCGACGAGACCTCGATGGTGTCGCTGACCTTGATGGCCCGACTGATCGAGGCAGTGCGCCCGGCCGCGCGACTGGTGCTGGTCGGCGATGCCGATCAGTTGGCCTCGGTGGAGGCCGGGGCGGTGCTCGGTGACCTCACCGCCGACCCGGAGTCCTCCGCGCTGCGCGCGCACGTGGTGCGGCTGCGGCGCACCCGCCGGTTCACCGAACACGGCGAGATCGCCGCGCTGGCCGCCGCGGTGCGCCGGGGCGACACCGACGCCACCCTGGCCGCGCTGCGCGCGGGCGGCGACGTGGTGCAGTTCGTCGAGGTGCACGACGACGCCGACCTGCCCGACGCCGTGCTCGCCGACCTGCGCGAGGACGTGCTGCGCACCGGGACCGCGATGCTCGCCGCAGCGAGCATCGGCGACGGCGCGGGCGCGCTGGCCGCCGCCGACGCGCACCGGGTGCTCTGTGCCCACCGGCTCGGCCCACGTGGGGTCCGGCACTGGACCGGTCGGGTGAGCGGTTGGCTGCTGGACGCGGGCCGGGTGGGCGCGCACCGGGTGGGCGAACCGTTGCTGATCACCGAGAACGACGCCGACCTCGGGCTGTTCAACGGCGACACCGGAGTGTTGGTGGCCACCTCGGACGGGCCGCTGGTGGCCTTCCGCCGCGGCAGCACCGTGCGCCTGGTGCCGCTGGGCCGGTTGCCCGCGCACCGTCCCGTGCACGCCATGACCGTGCACCGCGCGCAGGGCAGCGAGTTCGGCCGGGTCAGCGTGCTGCTGCCCGCGGCGAGCTCACCGCTGGCCACCCGGCAAACGCTGTACACCGCGATCACCCGGGCCACCGACTCGGTGCGCCTGATCGGGTCCGCGGATGCCGTGGCCCGGGCGGTGACCCACCCGGCCGCCAGGGCCAGTGGGTTGGGCGCGCGGTTGCACGTGGACTGATGCAGCATCAGTTGGGTCGGCGGGCGGCCAGGTGGGCCACCGCGACGCGGCGCACGAAGTCCCGTTCGACGAAGGCCCGGGCCAACCGATCGCGCAGTCGACCGGCCGCGTCCGGGGTCAGCGCGCGGGCGAGCAACTCGCCGTAGGTGGGCGCCAACGGGTTCGCCGCGGTGGCCAGGAAGGAATCCACGTCCGCCGCGGGCGGGGACCCCGCGGCGATCTCCGCGTGGTAGTCCATGCGCACGTCGACCAGTCCGGCCCGCTGCACGAGTGCGAACAGGTCGCGTTCATCGAAGCCCAGCATGGTGGCGTGCTCCGGGGCATTGGCTGCGGCGACCCGGCTCACCGTGGCGGCCTCGTCCAGCGCACCGTCCACCCCGAAGCCCCAAAGCCGGTTCGGGTCGGCGGGCAGGCCGAAGCTGTTGATCGGCTCGAACAACGCCAGCCGGCCACCGGGACGCAGCACCCGGTGCACCGTGGCCAGCGCGCCGGCCTTGTCCGCGACATAGATCAGCACCGAGCGGATGGTGACCACGTCAAAGCACGCGTCGGGCAACTCCGCGAGGTCGGGCAGCGCGCTGTGCACGAACGAGCAGCGCTTGTCCAGACCGGCCAACGCCGCAGCGTCCGCGGCATGGCGCAATAACAGCGCGGAGAAATCGGTGAACGTGACGTGTCCGTCCGGGCCGACGAGTTCGGCCGCACGTAAGCCGACCAACCCGTCCCCGCAGCCGACATCGAGCACCCGATCTCCGGGCACCAGCGCAGCGTCGGCGAGCACCTTGTCCCGGATGCGCTGCAGCGCGCGTGCGGTGACCTCGCGGGTGGCCGGGTAGTCACCGTCGCGGCGGTGCAATAGCCACTCCGCCCACGGGTCCGGGGCAGCGCTGCAGTGCCCATCGGCTCGCTCGCTGCGCTCGCTCACATCAAGAGGGCGCGACTCCGGAGGCACACGCGCTGCCCTGGCCGAGGTCGAGACCGAGCACGTCGACGCCGAGGCACAGCGGCAGTGACGGTCCGCCAGGGGCGGGTGCCGGCGCCGGCGCAGCCATCGCCGAACCGCCCGCCAACATCGCGAGCATCATTGCGGCCATCAGGGTCCCGAACGCTCGACGCATCGACCTCTCCCCGGGTAGTTCGTGACGTTCGATCAAAGTAACCGACCAAACGGACATCCGCGGTTCAAACGGCCGAAACGTGTCGCGAAAAGGTTCGCCTCTGGCGACATAGGTACTGCGCCTCTGGCGCCATAGGTACTGCGTCTCTGGCGACGTACGCTCTGTCAGCCGTTATGGGCATCGCGGAATGCGACCCACTCCTTGAGCTTGCCCAGGTCGTAGTCCGGCCCACCGCGGTGCACCGTGAACATGGTCACGCCGGCCGCCAGCAGGTCATCGGCCACGTCCTTCGGTGAGCTCTCCCCCACCCCGGCGGACCGCTCGATCTCCGCGGGATCGCGGCCGACCTCGGCGCACCAGCCGTCCAGCACCTTGCACTTGTGGGCGATCTCGTCGCCCGACCCGAAGCCGTGCCAGATGTCGGCGTGCTTGGCCACCAGGCGCAGCGTCTTCTTCTCCCCGCCACCGCCGATGAGCAGCGGGATGTGCCGGGTCGGGGCCGGGTTGAGCTTGGCCAGCCGTGACTCGATCCGCGGCAGCGACTCGGCCAGCGCATCCAGCCGCGAGCCGACCGTGCCGAACTCGTACCCGTACTCGTCGTAGTCGCGCTGGAACCAGCCCGAACCGATGCCCAGGATCAGCCGGCCATCGGAGATGTGGTCGACGGTGCGTGCCATGTCCGCGAGCAGTTCGGGGTTGCGGTAGCTGTTGCAGGTGACCAGGCAGCCGATCTCGATCCGGGAGGTTGCCTCGGCCCAGGCGCCGAGCATCGTCCAGCCCTCGAAGTGCGCCCCGTCGGGCTCGCCGTAGAGCGGATAGAAGTGATCCCAGTTGTAAACAACGTCGGCGCCGGTGTCCTCCACTCGGGCCACCGCGTCGCGAAGCTGTTGGTACGTAGCGTGCTGCGGCTGAAGCTGAATGCCGATGCGGACGGGTCGAGTCACGAGCGCTCCTTGGTCACGAGTTCACCTGGTGGGTGCAACGACCGGATGCTGCCCGCTGCTTCCCGATCAACACTGTTTCCCGGTCGACGCCCCTAGGGTGGCCGGCATGACGCCCATGACTGGTTCGGTGACCACGACCATGCAAGCGGCTCCCGCCGCGGTGTGGGCGTTGGTGACCGACGTCACCCGGATCGGCGAGTTCAGCCCGGAGACCTTGGAGGCCCGCTGGATCGAGCCGGCCACGGGTCCAGCGCTGAATGCGCGGTTCCAGGGACACGTCAAGCGCAACGGCAGGGGCCCGATGTACTGGACGACCTGCCGGGTGGTGGCCTACGAGGTGGAGCGCGAGTTCGCGTTCGTGGTCGAGGCAAAGGGGTCGGCCGGGCTGAACACCTGGCGTTACTCGTTGCGTCCGACCACCGAGGGCACCGAGGTCACCGAGTCGTTCCAGCTGTCGGACACGGCGACCATCAAGCTGTACTGGGCGGTGTTCGGCGCCATGCGTGCCCGGACCAATGTGCGCGGCATGCGGCAGACGCTGGAGCGGATCAAGGCTGCCGTCGAGCGGGGCTGACCCTCGCCCCCGGTGCGCCGCCGGCCGATGTAACACGCGTGCTCTAGGGTGCCGGGCCATGCAGCTCAGTCCCCATGAGACCGAACGGCTGCTCATCCACGTCGCCGCCGATGTCGCCCACCGACGCCGCGCCCGCGGGCTGCGGCTCAACCATCCCGAGGCCGTCGCGATCATCACCGCGTTCCTGCTCGAGGGCGCCCGCGACGGGCGAACAGTGGCCGAGTTGATGAACGCGGGGCGCAGCGTGCTGACCCGCGAGGACGTCATGGAGGGCGTGCCCGAGATGCTGCACGAGGTGCAGGTCGAGGCGACGTTCCCGGATGGGACGAAGCTGGTCACCGTCCACGAGCCGATCCCATGATTCCCGGCGAGGTGTTGGTGGGCGAGGGCGAGATCGCGCTCAACGTCGGCCGGCCGACGTTGACCCTGGAGGTCAGCAACACCGGCGACCGGCCCGTGCAGGTCGGTTCGCACTTCCACTTCGCCGAGGCGAACGCGGCGCTCGCCTTCGACCGGGTCGCGGCGCACGGCCACCGCCTGGCCGTCCCGGCCGGCACCGCGGTGCGATTCGAGCCGGGCATCCCGCGGGAGGTCACGTTGGTGCCGATCGCCGGTGCCCGGATCGTGCCGGGGCTGCGTGGGCTCGTCGGCGGACCGTTGGACCCAGCGTGACCGGGCTGGATCGCGCCCGGTACGCGGCGCTCTACGGGCCCACGGTGGGCGATCGAATTCGGCTGGCCGACACCAACCTGCTGATCGAGATCACCGAGGACCGCGCCGCGGGTCCGCTCGCCGGGGACGAAGCGGTGTTCGGTGGCGGCAAGGTGATCCGGGAGTCCATGGGTCAGGCCCGTACCACCCGCGGCGAGGGCACCCCGGACACGGTGATCACCGGCGCGGTGGTGCTCGACCACTGGGGCGTGGTGAAGGCCGACGTGGGCATCCGCGACGGCCGGATCGTCGCACTGGGCAAGGCCGGTAACCCGGACACCATGGATGGGGTGCACCCGGACCTGGTGATCGGTCCGTCGACGGAGGTCATTGCGGGCAACGGGAGGATCCTCACCGCCGGCGCGGTGGACTCCCACGTGCATCTGATCTGCCCTCAGTTGATCCCCGAGGCCCTCGGCGGCGGGGTGACCACGCTGATCGGTGGTGGCACCGGCCCGGCGGAGGGCAGCAAGGCGACCACGGTCACCCCCGGCGCCTGGCACCTGGCCCGGATGTTCGAGGCGATGGACGCGTTCCCGGTCAACCTGCTGCTGCTCGGCAAGGGGAACTCCGTGGGGGTGCCCGGCCTGGAGGAGCAGCTGCGGGCCGGCGCGGGTGGGTTCAAGCTGCACGAGGACTGGGGCACCACGCCGGCCGCGATCGACGCGTGCCTGTCGGTGGCCGACCGCTTCGGCGTGCAGGTGGCCATCCACACCGACACCCTCAACGAGGGTGGCTTCGTCGAGGACACCCTGGCCGCAATCGCCGGTCGCAGCATCCACGCGTACCACACCGAGGGGGCCGGCGGCGGGCACGCACCGGACATCATCACCGTGGCCGGACATCCCAACGTGCTGCCGTCCTCCACCAACCCGACGCGGCCGCACACCGTGAACACTCTCGACGAACACCTCGACATGCTGATGGTGTGTCACCACCTCAACCCGTCGGTGCCCGAGGATCTCGCGTTTGCGGAGAGCCGCATCCGGCCGACCACGATGGCCGCGGAGGACGTGCTGCACGACCTTGGCGCGATCTCGATGATCGGTTCGGACAGCCAGGCCATGGGCCGCATCGGCGAGGTGGTGCTGCGCACCTGGCAGACCGCGCACGTGATGAAGGCGCGGCGCGGGTCGCTGCCCGGCGACGGGCGCGCGGACAACCTGCGGGCCCGGCGGTACGTGGCCAAGTACACGATCTGCCCGGCGGTGGCGCACGGTCTGGAGGAGCACATCGGGTCGGTTGAGCCGGGCAAACTGGCCGACCTGGTGCTGTGGGATCCGGTGTTCTTCGGGGTGCGTCCGCACGTGGTGCTCAAGGGTGGCGCTATCGCGTGGGCCCAGATGGGCGACGCGAACGCCTCGATCCCCACCCCGCAACCGGTCTTCGCCCGGCCGATGTTCGGCGCGTACGGGAAGGTGCCCGCCCGCACGTCGCTGGCGTTCACCTCCCCCGCCGCGCTGGAGGACGGGTTGGTCGAGCGGCTCGAACTCGACCGGGCGCTGATCCCGGTCGCCGACACCCGCCGCCGCGGGAAGGCGGACATGCCGCTCAACGACGCGCTGCCGCGCATCGAGGTGGACCCGGATACCTTCACGGTATCGATCGACGGCGAAGCGGTGGAACCCGCGCCGGTGGCCGAACTCCCGATGGCCCAACGTTATTTCCTGTTCTGAGCGTGCTGATGACGACCCATCAGATCGTGCCCGCGGCCCTGCTCACCCTGGCCGACGGCCGCTTCCCGGCGGGAGGCCACGCGCACTCCGGCGGTGTAGAGGTGGCCGTGGCCGACGGCACCGTGCACGACGTGGCCAGCCTGTACGAGTTCCTGCACGGGCGGCTACACACCACCGGGTTGACCCAGGCAGCGCTGGCCGCCGCGGCGGCGGATGCCGCGGACCCGGCGGGGCTGGACGCACACGCGGATGCCCGCCACCCGGCTGCCGTGCAGCGACGGGTGAGCCGGGCCCAGGGTCGCGCGGTGTTGCGGGCCGGGCGGGCGGCGTGGCCGGCACCGGTGCTCGAAGCGTTGGCGGTCGGGTGCCCGGACGGGCCACACCACGCCGTGGCGTTGGGCGCGGTGGCCGCGGCCGCGGAGTTGTCGCCCGGGCACGCGGCACTCGCCATCACCTACGGCACCGTCACCGGGCCGGCCTCGGCAGCCCTGCGCCTGCTCGGCCTGGACCCCTACGGCGTGCACGGCGTGATCGCGCGCCTCGGGGAAGACTGCGAACGGGTCGCGGCGCAGGCAGCCGCGTGCATCTGCGAACCGTGGGCGGACCTACCGGCGGCGACCGGTCCGTTGAGCGACCTGGCGGCGATCCGTCACGAGCACTGGGAGGTGCGTCTCTTTGCATCGTGATCACCTCGACCCCGCCGACCTGATCGGCCTCACCCAGGACCGGTCCGGCCCGCTGCGGGTGGGGGTCGGCGGACCGGTGGGTTCCGGCAAGACCGCGTTGGTCGCCGCGCTGTGCCGGGCGCTGGCCGACGAGCTGTCCGTGGTCGTGGTGACCAACGACATCTACACCACCGAGGACGCGGACTTCCTGCGCCACAACGGAGTGCTCGCCGACGACCGGATCAGGGCGGTGCGCACCGGCTGCTGCCCGCACACCGCGATCCGCGACGACATCACCGCGAACCTGGACGAGGTCGAGGACCTGGAACGGCGGCACGATCCGGACCTGGTCCTGGTGGAGAGCGGCGGCGACAATCTCACGGCGACCTTCAGCTACGGCCTGATCGACCGGCAGATCTTCGTGGTGGACGTGGCAGGCGGCGACAAGGTGCCACGCAAGGGCGGCCCCGGCGTGACCAGGTCGGATCTGTTGGTGATCAACAAGATCGACCTCGCCGACCGGGTCGGCGCGGACCTGGACGTGATGCGCCGGGATTCCGCCACACAGCGCGGTGATCTGCCCACGGTGCTGATCTCGTTGCGCGCGCCCGACGGCGTGCGGCCGGTGGTCGACTGGGTCCGGGCCGGCCTACACGCGCACACGCACTGATGGAGGCCGCCGCGACGTTCGCGGTCGACCGGGACGCCCGCGGCCAGCGCACCCACTGGCACGACGCGCCGCCGGTCGTGGTGTCCGCGGCGGACGAGCGCCGGGTCTCCGGTTCCACGTCCTGGGCGGGGCCGTCCTGGGCGGGGCCGTCCTGAGTGGGGCCCTCTTGGGCGGGTTCGTCCTGGGCGGGTCTGTTCCGGACCGGGTCCGCGCTGTGGATGGGGTCGTCAATGGCCATGACTGTCCTAGGTGTTGGCGTGGGCATGGGGGAAGCGGCCCCGGTGCCGGCCGACGTCAGACAGTGAGGGTGGGCGCGGCTCCCGGGTCCGTGGTGCGAGCGGTCGGTGACAGGGGCGGGCCACGCC
>Ga0137412_10001807_pt1 | contig 16731 bp, 8 predicted proteins | sample CZODoug2_1_16fun_FD_122160 | JGI IMG/M metagenome (GOLD analysis project Ga0137412, IMG submission 122160) | Vadose zone soil fungal communities from Angelo Coast Range Reserve, California, USA - CZODoug2_1_16fungal (Hybrid Assembly) | ecosystem: Environmental > Terrestrial > Soil > Vadose zone...
CTGGATCCGAAGCTGAAAGAGCTGATGGGAAAGATGAAGGGGATGACGGCTAAACCCTTGTCCAGCTACTCGCATGAGTGGCAAGCTCTGCCGCAGCACATAGTCGAGATCGCACCTTCGGCACGCGCCGCGTCCGCGCCTGAAAAAATGGTTCGTATCGAAGGTGGCGATTATTTATACCGCGTGCAGGGAATAGAGATCGAGGGGTCCAACGATGTCGGCGTAGACGTAGAGTATCCGTGGGAAGACAGCGCTCGCCGCTTTCATGAACATCCTATGCAGATCAATCCCTTTTTCATCGACAGGTATCCGGTGACCAACGCTGAGTTCAAGAAGTTTCTCGATACCACGCACTATCACCCCAAAGACAGCCTCAACTTCCTCAAAGACTGGAAAGATGGTTCCTATCCCGATGGATGGGCCAACAAACCGGTGACCTGGGTATCGCTTGAAGACGCCCGTGAGTATGCAAAATGGGCTGGTAAACGGCTTCCCCACGAGTGGGAGTGGCAGTACGCCGCGCAGGGTAACGATGGCCGCGTGTTTCCGTGGGGAAACTGCGATTGGCTCGCAGCCTCGCGCGGCGGCGGTCCGAGTGGCTGCCCTGCGGATAACACTACTCTCGCGCCGACTCCGGATAAGGGACGCACGATGCTTCCCCCGAGTGATGTTGATGCGCATCCCCAGGGAGCAAGTCCATTCGGCGTAATGGATATGGTGGGCAACGTATGGCAGTGGACCGACGAGTATCTTGATGACCACACGGCCGGCGCCATTATTCGCGGAGGCAGTCACTATCAGCCGCAAGGCTCAATGTGGTACTTCCCACAAGCCTACAAAAACGATCAGCATGGCAAACTGCTCATGATGGCTCCTAGTTACGACCGTTCGGGAACACTGGGATTCCGCTGTGTCAAGGACACACAATAGTCCGGCTTAATTAATTCAAGACGCGAGATTGGGGTGCAAAAAGGGGCACGTGCTTGCGGCTCTTTCGTACCCCAATTTCGCTGACAGCCCTATGCGACTCGTTGGAGAATTCTTTCTGACCTTTCTCTATGGGTGAGAAATATCCACGCAATTCAGCGAGCACGAAGGTCCGCTTTACTGCAATATAGCGGCAGTCCACGCCGAAACCACTTAGTTGTGATCCTTCTAAGCTAGTCCAGTCCAAGTTGGAAACAGACAAGCTGATCGCTGAACAAAACTTTCCGAGTCATAACGGCAAAATGCCCTCGTTTCCAACCGGATGATCGCTTCTCTTATTACCAGACCTGCCGTGCAGGTTACGCAGACTCGCGAGCAGCTCTTTGAATTCGAAGGATTCGGCCATAACCATATAAATGACAGGTCAACCATACCGATGACACGTCGCTATATATTTCGCTTTGGACGTAAATCCCATTTCGACAATCCCTTTCTGCTAATTGAACATGTCCCTGCCGCTCGGCCAAATTGTCACCTACGTCAACCGCTTTTTCTGCGAATGTGCACTGGCGGGACAGTACGCCACGCTGATGCGGGCTGGCCAAGCCGACCGGAGAGGTAGAGATCCATAACGCCGGACATTGCCCTGCAATCGTCGTTGGGCGCGGCGGCGTATTTTGTATTGAACCTAACGGTTTGCCTCTGGGGATGTTCCTCGAAACAGAGTTTTCCGCCACGCCCGTGCAACTGGAAGCCGGCGACACGCTCTTCCTTTACACGGACGGTCTTTCAGAAGCCAGCAACGAGAGTGGTGAGTACGGCGTGGACCGCGTCATGACATTGGTGCACCAGCAGGCTGCGCGGCAACCTGCCGAGTTGATCGACGCCTGCCTTGACGACGTGCGGGCGTTTACCAACGGCGTCCCAAGCTTCGACGACATGACTGTGTTGGCCCTTCGGCGCTGCGGCTAAGCGGATTAGTACCTAGATGTCGACTGTGGGTAGTCATGTGAATTGCTGGGGAGATGTTGCTGTTGTGCGGTTGGAGGCAAAGTCGCTCGCTCCAAGGTGACTGGTGGCGCATCTTACATGTACGTCCCGTGTGGTTGAGATGAGATCATCCGCATCTACCGATCTGGATTAATTCGCAAGACAGGACACAAGTTGACCTTCGACGTGTACGACGAGTTGGCGACTGGCTACGTCCAAAAGTGCCACGCATACGCCGAAGCAGACATCGCAGCGGAGTTGCACCGCCAGCATTGTTACCGCGTTAGTTTCAATGACGATCCAAAACACCCGAACATTCTGCGGATATCAGAAGAGGTGGCTTGTGCATCCCTGGACATCACCATTCCTCCGACCACTGCAGTTCTGGATTCACAAGGTGAGACTTAGAAGTCTGATGTCAGCGACTCCGTCCGACTCGTGGATGGATAGGGTGGACGGGAAAGGGATCGGGAGCACGAAGAGACAGCTACACCTCTTTGCGTTTAGCGCTCTTTCTCGGGTTAAGTGCCTCCTTCCCCAGGGTAGTAGTACCGTATCTTCGGACATCCACTCCTACTGCTGCGAGGTCGCACCGGAGCACGGATCGAGATCGGCCTCGCAGTCATGGCTTACAACATCAAGCGCATGACAAACGTCCTCGGCGCAACGAAGTTGATGCAAGCACTTCGTATCTGAGTAGAAGCGGTTCCCTCGGAGATTCTTTGACTCGGCTATTCGACTACGTTCGGAGTCTCACTAATAAGGTTGAAGTGATGCTTCGCTAATCAGGGGATTTCGCTCCGCTTCCGATATTGACATTGCGATTCTGAGTATCGGCAGAATCGCTCGGTACTGAATACATGAACGGCATCAACTGAGGAGCGTTAAAGGCTGTTGTCGGGATAGTTCGTAACGTCCCGCCTTTAGTGTCAGAGAGATAATAACTAATTCCCTGTGGCTGAGTGGCTGAGACCCCAAACTGAAGCCAATCTCCGCTAAATGTAGAGTCGTTTAAGGTGATTCCACTGATTCCAATGTTCGGACACTGTTGACCTGTAATTTTTATAGTTCCAGTTGCTGTTCCTGAGGTTTTTGAGGGGAAGGTATACGTTGTTGGAGTCTGTGCACCTGTCCCAAGGAAGTTGCCATTGAACTGACTGGGAGATGATACGCCTGAAATATTAACATAGTGAATATTGTCGAAGGCACCTGTGTACGTTCCGGTTAGAGCAGGGAACGTTGCGGTGGCAGTTGTCCCATTGCCAACTATCGTTGCAACAGTAGTTGTTCCGAGGTTCGCTAATGGATTAGGTGTCCAAACCGGGCAATCGACAGGATAAGTAAACATCCCATAGACCTTCATGGCAGATCCGGCGTTTAATACCCAACCAGTCGGACGTTCATGCTTTGCCCCCACACCCCAGATTGTCGCGCCATTCGCGATAACCTTAGGAGTTGGCAGCGACGCTGCGGGTGTGCCACTTGGTTCTGGACCTTCGTCATCAAATTGCCAGAAATAGACAGACTGGCCTGGAACAAAGGTAACACCGGGTGTTATCGTTACGTTCTCAAGGTAAAGCGATCCGGCACCGGTTCCCGCGGTGTAGGAAGCAGGGGCAGTCCCTCCCATCGTCGCGTGAGACACAATGACGGTTCTTGCTGAATTGTGCGCAACAATATAGTTCATTTCGCAATGATCGATCCAAAGAGCCTGGGGTGAATTGGATGCAATATTGAGGGTTATAAAACGTGTGGCGGACGAAGCTCCGGTCTCAGAGTAATTGCACTTTATGTGATTGATATTGGCTGGAACGTCGACCGTAAAGGAGCCCGACAGGGTAAGTGCTCCTGGTGGAAGATATACAGTTGTGGACGTCGACGCCTGCATTTCTGCACCCCATGCGCTGGGGCTGCAGTCTGCTGGCGATCCATTACACAGATTTACCCATGTGGTCACTGGTGGATCGCTCGGGTAGGGAATTGCGGATTCGGCAATATCGACGGATGCGGCAATATCAGTGGGTGCGGTCGTGGGGGCGCACCATACGCATTGTGCTGTTCCCGACCATGCATCTGTTACTAATCCGGTCCGTGTTACTGGGGTTCCGGTGTAGTTATCAATCTCCGTCGATCCATAATTGTTGGATGTTACGTTATGCAATAGCATGCTGCGGTTGGTGCCATTGCTGATTGCGGTATTACTTGTGGGGCCTATTGCATCGAACTCTGAATCAACAAGGTCATTCAATCCACTTGGACTTGTTGCATTGGGAACGGTAAAGGCAGTGACAGCGTCGTAGCACCAGACGTTCTGGCTGGAAAGATTTCCTGCTTTGTTCTCGATGCAGCCATTGGCGTTTTCCTGTGAGGTAAATCCACGTGCTGTAACCAGGTATTCCGATTCACTCAGGTAGATACCATTCTGGAAACCTATCGTTTCGACGTTCTCGATTAGCGTTGGGCCAGGATAGCTCCCATTCATTGCTATAGCATAGGGACAGCTTTGATCATCGCACTGAAGATAGTCGTTTTCGATTGCCCCAACGTTATTGTTGTACCACTTGATCGCCGCTGCTCCAGAGTTGCCGTAGCCAATGTGGATACCAATTCCTCGAATATGCTCATGATAGTTCTCATTGCCCTGGATGCTCGTCGGGCTGATCAGATAGCTATACCCAAGAATGGCAGATGCTATTGCTCCAGAACCATTATCGCTGATAAAACCGACCTGAGGCGGGGTGGCATATCCTGATCCAGGAGCCGTAACTATAACCGCGTTCACTTTTCCACTGGTTGATATAGTTGTTCTACAGGCTGCCGGAGAGCCGCCCGGAAGAGTTGGAGCCGATAGCGTACAGGTTGGCGCTGACGAATAGCCCGAGCCCCCAGAATCTCCTTGGTTCGTAACGGATATGGAAGAAATTCGTTGGCCAATAAAATTAGTGGAGTTTGGCGGGACGATGAATTGTGTATATAGAGGCCCATCTCCCTCCAGCTGCCAATTGTCCGCGCAAGGCGTGATCTGATTCAGAAATTTGTAAGTGCCTTTGGGAAAATAGAGAGTAATGGGCTGCCGGTAGAATTCTGTTTTCCCCGTATAGCACAGCGTTGTATTTCTGCTCCCCTGTAGCAGTAGATTCAATTTGTCAGTATTGTCCGTAGCCCCGGTATTATCCAGATTCGCTATGCTATTCGACGTGACGTTAATCGCGGGAAATGGTGACGGACCGCTGGTAAAGTCGGACGGATGAATGTCCTGAGCAAAGTTTATCTGAGCTCCTATGTTGGTCGTGCTTGTTGCCACTACCGTCAGGCATCCTGTACAGGTAAGGCCAACAATGGGGTACCCCGCGGTGGTGGTCATGGCACTGGTATCGACGGTAATGTCGTAAGTGCCTACCCCTAACCTGGTTGTCGAAGTAGGTGTGAACTTTGGGGCTCCGCTGAAGGTATACGCGGTGCATCCCGTAGCTGCTCCAGTTTCTCCAAACTGAATAGGGTAGCCGAATGGAGGCGCCGGGTCGCCAAGATGAATCTGCACTGCTAATGGCGTTACTGTACATCTATCTTGGTCGGAAGATTGCCCGTGCGTTCGTCCTGGATTGCCTCCAGGAAGCCAGCGGCACGCGAAGCAATTATCCCAGTTTGCTCGTTTGTTGGTGTAGAGAGGCATGACAAGGCCGCTGCCGCGGGTAATAGAGTACGGTTGTGCGCCAGTCTTGCCTTGGACGGATGTGCTCAACAGTTTATTGGTCCCGCCAGCCTGCTTCTCTTCCACCTGGATCTTGAAGTTACCATCAGGTGCTTCTGGCGAAGGTAAGAGGGGGTTATGAACCGAGGCGGCATATACCAGTGACGCTTGTGAGTCGTGGATTACAAATGCTGCCTCATTGACTGGGACCTCTGCGGAGATAGGATAGATTAAGCCCCCAAGTAACTCGGTATTTCCGCGGTCCTCGGTATCGATAATGCCAGCTATGTTGGTACCGTCTCCGGGCTGCTCCGTTTTGACACCGAGAATCCAGAGTGTTCCGCCTTTGTTGAAGAACTTACGCACGTTACCTTCCATATCTAACTGCCTGGCAAAGACATTCTGCGGGTAGTTGACCTCCCAATAGGCGCCCGCGACATCCTCAAGATAAAGGTCGCCTGTACCGGTTTCTGTATTCGTGTAGGCGGAAGTGGCAAAATTTTCGTTATTGAGTACGGTATTTCGAATGGTGATAGAGCTTGCAGAATCATGTTCAAACCAGCGCAATCCTGGTACACCCTGTTGTGCGAGCAGGCCGCCAAAACGAAAGTGGCTGACGATGACACCTGAAGAATTGAGAAAGAGAAAGAAGGGAGCTACATCATTTGCATTCTGAAACGCTGTCGTGAGCGGCAGTACATTGGAATCGAAGCCTTCGATCACGCGGACGTTGCCGCGAACGACAATAGTGTTCGCTACTTTATAGGTCCCAGCGGGGAAATAGACCGTAGTAGCACCTGAGTCGATCGCAGCCTGGATTGCTGCAGTGCTGTCCCTGACGCCGGTTTTGTCCGCGCCAGAGGCAACGACACTTTTCCAGTTATCGAGGTTTGTCTCTTCAAACTCAGGCGTCTCTTTGATGGGAAGATTGAGGGACATCGGTTCCCGGTCGAACGAACGGAAGATCGGACCGGAGTCTAAAGGAAAGGTTGGGCCCGAGTCGTATTCTCTCTGCGAGGCTCCGGGGACCGGATTGCCGAACCTGTCCTGTATTGCGGAGATGAAGCCACGCGTGGTGAGGTCTCGCGCATAGAGCGTTCCGGCATTTTGGATCGCAGAGACAGTTCCTCTTTCCCTCCCAGCGGTGAACCTACCGTCAATTAGTGTTACCAGCCCGGCCGGTGTCAGGTTCTGAATGCCCGGGACCGTATCGAGAGGATTCGTGAAAGTGAGATTGTGTATGGAAAGGACGTTATCTCTGTTAGCGATGCCAGCTGAAAGCTGGTTCTCGAGTAGAAGATTCTCGAACGTAACACTGTACTCCTGGTTCTCTGATACGATGCCGGTGTTGAAGCCGTCGATGACAACGTTCTTCATCAGGCACGGACCGGTGGCGTAGCGAGTCATGTTAAGTCCTACTGCGCCAGCATGACCCTGATCGCTCGATTTTAGGGTGACATTCCGCAGACCGCAGTAGTTATTGCCCACAAAATCCAGCGCAGTGGCGTTGGGATTACCTGATCCGATGTCGAACGTGATATCAAAGAAATAATTATCGAACCCGCTGTTGCCACCGCCATCTGAGGATGGGTTGACAGACGCGGTGGTGATTAGGGTTCCTGGTTTTGAGCCAGTCGGATAGAGATTATTATCGAACTTGATGATGGTTGTGAGTTCGTTCTCTCCCTGAAAGGTTAACTCGGCATTAAAGGCGCCTGTGGAGTCTTTCCAGACAAGCGGCTTCGAAACAAGATAGGTGCCGGCCGGGAAGTAGATGATCCGGGAGGTTGGCTGCTTTCGAATGACGGCTGAGATTGCCTTTTGGATGGCCGCGGTATCATCTGTAATCCCATCTCCTGCAGCGTGGTATGCGGTTTTTACGTTGATCATGCCAGAGTCGGCAGGAAACGTACGTTCAGAGCCCAGGGTTGACCACGAGGTTGGAATGCCGGTGTGAAGTTGGGCATGAAGTACGCCCACGGTGGTCGATATAAATAATAGGCAAAGAAGGCGGAGACAGCTGCACATGGAGAGTCCTCGTTAAACGGATATCGTTTCAGATCACGTGTTAGAACGAGCCTCCAGCTACTAGTCCTCACAAAAGCCGTGCAATGTGGTTTCTTTGGCAGAAAACAACACGTATGTCTTTCGCTTTGGATCTACCAACTGTGGAACTGTTCTAGTGACTAGTACAAAGTTGGCTTCGCAAGGAGATGAATCCTTTTGAGCTTCACACTGCATCGAGCCTTTAGGTGACCGGCGACCTACTGTTCTCCACAAAATGGCCGTTCGTGAAGTTACTCTATGTTTCTTGTACTTGTTACCGAGTAAAATCAGCGAGTTGGCGATTTCACCCGCAACCTTCGCGTCATCGAAGTGCCTATTGACCAGCAAAGATATTTGTGTGCAACCAGTCAGCAGATGCGCTGCCCGTCTCCAGACCAACGGCCTTGGCAATTACGAACGCAATCGGTTCTACAACCGCAAACTCAAACGGTTAGTTGACAGGAGGACTTTCAGCCTCAAAGGGATTGGGACTTGGCCTTACCGGTACTAAGGCTGCAACGACCATTGCCGAGAAACTGGCGCTTGAAGCTGCAGAAGCCGCTCCCACCGAAGGAAAAAGTCCTACAAACGACTCTGATTGATCCCAGATTTCCTGCGACTGACGGATGGGTAAAGATGGAAAGCAAATCACCTGGGGGCGTCGTAGTTCATTGGGTGGTAAACACGGTTACCGGCGCAGCTGCCGACTTCAAGCCGAAGTAGGGATTATGAAGCTAAAAGGATTGTTCACTAATGGTGCTTTGTTGCCTAAAGAGTATAGAAAGGACTGTTAGAACTATTTCGTATCGTCGTTTCCTCTACTCGGCACGGAGCACCTTCATGGGGTCAATCCGTGAGGCACGGTATGCTGGCAAAAATGCAGCCACGAACGTGGCCGCCAGCAGAATACCCACGCTTACGACGATCGATACGGGGTCAGCGGGGCTAGTCTCGTAAAGCAGGCTGCGGATAGCACGGGTAGCTGCAAGGGAGGTCAATAGGCCGAGTGCGATACCTCCGCCAACAGGCCCGGCAGCTTCGAGTAGAACGAGGCGGATGAGCGAAACCTTGCTCGATCCGAGCGCGATGCGGATGCCGAATTCGGGTGTTCGGAGCGAGACCGAATACGCCAGAACGCCGTAGACTCCGAGGATCGCGAGGACCAGAGCCGCGGTGCCGAATGAAGACAGAACGATAGACTCCAAACGCTCCGGCGCAACTGACTGCACCAACTGCGTGTCGAGCATTTCAATGACAGGGATGGCGGCTTCAGGATCGGCATCCCAGACTAGGCGGCGAATAATCGGCGCGAACTCGTCGAGGGTACGAGAAGTGCGAACAAGGAAGAATACGGAGGCGGGCGGATCGTGCCAAAAGGGCAAGTAGACGACGGGAATGTTTTCCTTGAGATTCGCGATGCGTGCATCAGCGGCGATTCCGATCACCGTGTAAATGGGCCCATCGATCTTGAACTTGCGACCAAGCGCCTGGCTATCGGGCCACGCTGCTTGCGCCGCTCTTTGCGAAATGATCGCACCCTGCGGGTTGAAACGCTCACTGGTCGTAAAATCGCGGCCAGCGACGAGCGTCGTCTGCATCGTTGCGAAATACGCGGGACTTACGTTGCGGAGATTTGCCGTGGGAACTTCGCTCTCTGGCAGCGGATGATCGGGACGGTACATGCTGTGCACGGCGGCATCGCCGCTCAAGGGCATGGTGCTGGTGATTGCGGTGAATTCAACTCCGGGAGTCGAGCGAATCTTCTCGAGTATCCGGTCGATGAATTCGGAACGGACGGAGTCGCCGGAACCGTTCGGCTGTTCGTACCTTGGGCTGAGCAGATCCACTTCGGCAAGGACAACGTGGCTTGCATTGAAATCATGCGGTTGATTCAGAACCCGGGAAAAGCTGCGCACCACAAGCCCGGTCACGATGAGAAGCACGATTGTGCATGCGATTTCAAAGGTGATGAGCAACCGTCGGACAGAGGAAGTTTGGCCGGCATGAGATATGCGCGCCGACGCAGACTGCAATGCGCGCTGAGGGTTGGAGCGAAGCGATCGCAGAGCAGGAAGCGTGCCGGACAACAAGGCAGCAGTTCCTGAAATTCCGCACGCGAACAGCAGAACCGACCAAGTGATATGGATCTCGTGCAGGCGTGGAAGGTTTTCAGGGGCGATGGCTGTAAAAAGCCGAATTCCGCCGAGTGCCAGCAGAATGCCGAGGGCTCCGCCGGTGAGACAGAGGACGACGCTTTCCATCAATGCTGCCTGGAAGAGGCGCATCCGTCCGGCTCCGAGTGCGGCGCGAACTGCGTTATCGCGTTCACGCACAATGGCCCGTGCCAGTTGAAGGCTGGCAAGATTCACGCAGGAAATCAGCAGTAGACCGAGAACCGCCGCGAAAAGTAGCCAGAGAGCCTTGCTGACGTTGCCCGTCACCTCCTGCGAAAGCGGCTCGACGATTGCACTCAGGTGAATGGGCAAATGATTGGTCGCCGAGTAAGCGCTCAGCATGGATGCCAGTTCGGTGGACGCTTGGCCGACTGCTATGCCTTGTTTGAGGCGTGCTATGACGAGGAAGGCGAAATCGGCGTCGTCTGAAGTGAGATCGTCTCCCTGTGGAACGAATGGCTGAAACACTCCGTATGGGGACTTTTGGTCTGGGCTCGCACCGCCGCGCATTTCATTGATTACAGGGATTTCGATGTTGCGAGGAAGAACTCCAACAACCGTGACTGATTCGCCTTTGATCTTGACGGTCCGGCCTACAACGCTGGGGTCGCCATGAAACAGGTCCTGCCACGCAACCCAGCTGATGACAATCACATCATTCCTGCCTGGTTGAGCCTCTTCTGACAGGAAGGTGCGACCGAGCATCGGTGTCACACCCAGCACGGAAAAGAAATCGGGCGAGACATTGAGTCCTTTCTCGATGCGCGGATGATCGCCGCCAGCCGCGACGGCAAAGGATGCGTTCTGAACTAGTGCTGCGTCTTGGATGCTGTTTGCGTGCGACCGCAGATAAACGAAATGGCGATAATTGTCAGGGACGGAAGGATACTCCTTGGCTGCCTCCTGAACCACCTCGCGCCAGATCACGATCTGCCCAGGATCGCGGAAAGTATAGGGACGCAGGAGGACCGAATCGAGGATGCTGAAGACGGCCGTGCTGGCACCGATGCCACATGCCATGATGAGCAGGGCGACAAGGGTGAACCCGGGTGTCCGACGCAGCTGTCGGAACGTATATCGAGCGTCTTGCAAAAGTCGTTCGACTGGCGTCCAGCCCCAGGCTTCGCGGGTTTGCTCCCTAATTAAGGTCGCATTGCCGAAAGCGCGACGAGCGGCGTATCGGGCCTCTTCTGGAGGCAGGTCATTTTCTCGTTGCTCTTCTTCTTCCAGCTCAAGATCAGAACGCAGTTCTCGTTCCAGGTCCGCGTTCCGCTTCTTGATCTGCCACCATCTCATTTCAGCTCTCCTCAGCGGCTGGCCACATCACACGCGCCACAGCTTCAGCCATCTGCTTCCACTGGGATTCCTCCACCAACAGTTGCTTCCTGCCCTTATCAGTCAAGCGGTAGTATTTGAATTCCCGATTTCGGTCGGGAGCCATCTCCCATTTGGCACTCACCCATCCTCTTTGCTCCAGACGATGCAGCGCGGGATAGAGTGAGCCGTGCTGCATCTGCAGGAATTCATTCGTGGTTCTCTGAATGTGCTTGCCGATCTCATGACCATGTGAAGGTCCATAAAGAAGTGTCCTCAAGATGAGCATGTCTAGCGTTCCCTGGAGAAGTCCGGTTCGTTGTTGTGTTTGCTTCGCTATAGAAGACTGTCTACCCACAAGCTGGCGACGATGGTAGACGTTCGACCATCGACTGTCAAGGCCCGCAATGGAACATGGATTCTTATCTTAAATGACTACTCCAGGCCAAGTCGCTCATTGACCGCACCTTCGGCCCGACTCCCGTAGATTAGTCCTCACAAACGCGCTTGGCGGAAGTGATGGGCAAGTGACTTCCTGCAAGAAAGTTTCCCGTGAACGATATCCTAGAATTATTGCTAGACGCTGCCCCAGCGGTAGAAAGGCTCCCATCAAATGAACGTATCAACCTTCGCGGCGAACTATTGCAACTGGATTGCCCGATGTTTTGCACCAGTTGAGAAGCGATAAAACTGGAAATCTGAAAGGAGATTTTGCCATGAAGAAGAAGCGGGCAGGCCACTTGCAATCTCACCGATAGGTGACCATCATCGTCGTTGTCACAGGTTATCTGATCCAACAGTGCCGTTTCAATGGCCGTCCATGGCTCGACCGTAAAATCAATCAACTTAAAACAAATGATCGGCTCGACTTGTATTGCCCTGAAAACTTTAGTCTCCGCTATCTGTGTTCCATTGACATCAACTGCCGGAACTCAAGCGTCTCGCGTAGGCTTGCGAATTCTTGATCTTGCTGAAGACCAGTCATGTTGTGGAAACCTGCGAGTATAGCTTTACGCAGATAGTCAATAGCAATACTGTTCATTCCTGCTTGTGCATAGATCTTAGCGAAGCAGTAATCCATGTTGGCTAAATCTTCTTTCGAACCGTCTTCTCGGAGGCCTTTCTCAGCCACCTCTTGGAAAATATTCGCATCAAGAATGAAGGCCCGCTGAAAAGCTTCGGCACCGTCGCGGAATCTCTTACGAGCCATATAGAGAGTTCCAAGGTTGCTATAAACCGCCGCATTATTTGCGTTCAGTTTAATAGACTTCTTGTAAGAATGCTCAGCATTATCATAGTCCTTTTCGTGGTAATAAACCGTCCCCAAGTTGTTGTAAGCCTCGCTCAGTTTGCGATTTGTCTTGATTGCGCGCTGAAAACTATCTTTAGCATTTTCATCCATCGACATGTGCTCGTAAGCCACACCCGTTTTATTGAGTATCTGCGCCGTCTGCGGCTTGATTCTCTTATATGCTGCGACTGCGTCCGCATATCTACCGCGCGCTACTAGAAGATCTGCTTCGATTTCTGGAGTAGGCTGTGGAAGCTCAGAAGGTAATGTAACCGCAGATGCCTGCTGGATCTTTTTCCCATGCGTGAAAATGCTCTCAGCAGATGTTGGGTGACTTTCAACCATAGAGAGACCGAGCAGTAGAACCGACACTCCTGTCCAATTTAGGAGCAGCATTTTTGCTGATTTCATGGCAACCTCCAGGCTGATACCCCGGTTCTTCAGATCAATCGACTTGGCCCAATGCCGAGATTAGATCTGTACCCAGAATGAATCCATGTGGCCCGATTGAATAGGCCCACTTAGCAGAAATTGACTGAGCCACTCTTAAATGCAATATTGTGCGGGAAGGGTTATATGACAAGGCAAGTGTCCACTTTCGAGTTGGTTCTTCCTCCCCGCACAGTAGGGACACCTGCTTTTCATTGGTTGAGAAATTCTCTTCGAGCCGAAATCCTTAGCGCCAGACTCAGCCCAGGCACGAGGCTACCGGCAAGCCGGGACTTCGCACGGCAATATCATCTCTCGCGTGGAACAATCCTGGCGGCGATGAGCGACTTGCAAGCCGAGGGTTATCTCGAAGCACGCAAAGGGTCCGGTACTTATGTTGCTGAGATCCTACCTGAGCACTTGCTTCAGTCCGATAGGGTGCTCCAAAGAGGGACCGACCCGCGATTAACTGGACGGCAGCATCTTTCGGATTTTGCAATGCGAGTACGTCCAATCTTCCACTTCGTGGACCCCAAAAGTAAGGCCTTTCGGACCAATCTTCCTGCCCTCGATTTGTTCCCAACGACGTTGTGGGCGCAGGTTGCGTCACGACGACTGCGTAAAGTCTCAACTCGACTTCTTCTCGGTTGCGAGCCGCTCGGATATTTGCCATTGCGTGAGACTGTGGCTCAGTATGCACGCAGCTCGCGCGGCGTCAATTGCCTAGCAGATCAAGTCATTATCATTTCGGGTATACAGGAAGGGTTGGACCTTGTAGCACGACTGCTCGTCAATCCTGGCGACAGAGTGTTGATAGAAGATCCTGGTTACCAGGTCGCTTATGCTGCCTTTCGTTCCGTCGGCGCTAAACTCATCTCCGTGATGCTGGACGATCAAGGCGCTGCGCCTAGAGAAAGGGACTTTAGGAATTGTCGGCTCCTCTACGTGACGCCCGGTCATCAGTACCCTATGGGAACCACCATGAGCCTAAGGAGGCGGCTGGAGTTGCTCGCATGGGCACACAAACATGGGACGATCATCTTCGAGGATGACTATGACAGCGAATTCAGATTTTCGGGTCGCCCTATACCCGCGATGCAGGGGTTAGATCAGAAAGGGAATGTTATCTTTGGCGGTAGTTTCAATAAAGTTCTATTCCCGTCACTAAGATTGGGTTATCTAATCTTACCTCCGAATCTGGTTGACGTCTTCGCTGCCACAAAGTCGATGATAACAAGACATCATCCACTCTTTGATCAAGCTATCCTTTGCGATTTTATCCAGGAGGGACATTTTGGTCGTCATATCCGACGAATGCGAAAGATATATGAGGAACGTCTCGCCATTTTACTGGAGAACTCTCGTATGCACCTGGCAGAGTTTCTCAAGATGACTAATATCGAAGCAGGACTACAGACAACTGGATTTTTGCTGAAAACTCTCTCGGCGGAGTCTGTCGCGCATGCTGCTGCCGTACAAGGTATCGATGTCGTGCCGTTGAGCCGCTACAGCTCAACATTATCGATTCCAGAGGGGCTTCAGATAGGATTTGCAGGTGTGGATGAGCGCCAGATTAAGAATGGCGTTCAAAAGCTGGCACGCATTCTCAGCAATATGGAGTCTCGCCCGAACACATAGATCCCAAGTCTCACGCGCAATGAGAGAAGACTTCTTCATGGCTGTCATCCAACTCGCTCCATCTGAAGCCGGACGCCTTACTGCCAAACCTCAAGATAATTTCGTCAAATTCTGTAGAACTATTGCTGTCCGAAGCGGTGGTCGTGTTTGGGGTGTTTTTCGAAGAACTTCCATAGAATATCGTTCGTCCTTACTCCCGTATGAGCGTCTAAATTCGGATTGAAAGGAAGTTGGCCAGGCACATTCAGAGGAGTTTGATTCCAACGATCCAGCCCACCTATAAGGCGATATAACTTCACCGCTGTCTCTTCTTTGCAACTTGTGGCTTCTTTCTCCACGAGAGAGCTTGGGGTCCCCGGTGTAACATTTGCTTGCGAATCTCCGATACCAACGCTCTCGCACAATGGATTGGAGGTACTAATGTGCGAGCATTGATTTGCCGAAGGCCCGGTCCAGTAATCGAAATCCTGATCGGCTGACGCTTCGACTATGCCGAAAGTTGGATAGACGGCTCCACAATACTGGTTGTAGGGGTCCTGATCTCCTTTCAAAAAGAGGACCGAGATGGGTGCGATTGCGTGCGGGACCATCTGTGGGCTATTCGGTATAGTGACAAACAATCCCCCTTCCACCACGCCGATCGCCGCCACACGGTCGGAGAGTTCCACGCCGGCCGTCTGGGCCATGAAGCCGCCTGCCGATGTCCCGGTGACGTATATGCGTCGACGGTCAGGATAGATCTTTGCTTGCAGCGAATCGATAACTTCGCGCACGAAACCCACATCGTCCGGCCCGTTCGTAAAGAAGGGATCGTAAAAATAATTCCAGTTTAAGGTGCCTGTCGCATCCGTAAGCCCGTCAAGATAAGCAACAGCAAAACCAGCTTGGTCGGCTTTGTCGTCCAACTCACTGTACTGTTCCATCTTAGAACCTGGTCCACCACTTCCACGTCCATGCAGCGCAATGATCAAAGCACTCTCACCTGGTTCATAATTTCGAGGGATATACAACACATAAGTACGGGAGACGCCACCCACATCGATCGTTTCCTGAATCGAGTGCCGAGCACCCTCTTTCTCCAGAGTTACCGCTGTTTGCGCATTGGTCCATGGGGCGCTATTCGCCAATAGGGCGAGCAGGATTGCAGCTCCTCCCAAAGACAAAAGAGATCTTTGCTTCGCCTTCGTTTTTATCCTCACTGTGGCCTCCTTCATGAGTGGTCGCTGCCACTACTAGGCTCCCGATTCTTGCTCTACGTTACCGATGCAACGCGGAGAAATCATGGTCTGCGCTCTGCAATGAAAGCATCTGACGGGGTCTCTGTTTGGTTGGGCCTGGGAGAGCCAGCCCTTCCGATATTTGCTCAAGCCTAACTAGCAGGGGCATAGTCGTATAGATCCACTTTCCTGCTTTTAGCTGGGCCACTTTCAGGCGCCGGTGGCATTGGAACGTAGCTGAGTCGAGATGCAGGGAGATGATCGGCTGGCACCAAGTCATCCAACACCACAGGAAACAGTGTTCCTTGACTACGTCCCTCGTCTTCGATGTAACTCAGTAAGAAGAGATACCTCCTCTTAGCAAGGCAATCATCTCTGCCTAATTGCGATTTCGAATGCCCACAAAGCCCTCTCCTAACGGCGTAGGAGTTTGAGACGTGCGTTTCTGAGATGTCTCCAAACGACTCCAAGCTCTTAATAAGAGTCACTTCGCTGCGCAAATCTGAGTTCCCTGAGGCTTTTCTCGCCGTCGGTCCGTGAACACGATAGGGCACCTTCCCTCGCTCACAGAGGAGAAGGAAGATGCGTCGAACTCGTTGTGTTTCTTGCCATTGTAAAGATCTCTCAATGTGCATGTGGTTCGCGTGGTCGCGTCCCGGAACACATCTCGTTTCAACTCGCCACTCACCCTTGCACGCCACAATCTCTAGGTTGCTTTTCTGCTTTCCAAAGAGAAGGAACAATCTGAGCGGAAGTTGGCAGAAAAGGTTGACTTTTTGTCATTGCTGGCATTGGTTGTTGCAGCTATAGTTTGGCCTGTGAACACATGAACACAAACACGAGGAGGACATCGCCGATCACTTCGCCGAAGCTCTAACTCTTGGTGGTGGCTCTGCGCCTGCACAGAAAGCATTTTGTGCAAGTCACAGTACCTCGATCATGACACCCGGCTTCAGACTCTGCGGGAGCCCGGACTTCGACCAACAAAATATTTCGAGAACTACTTAGGAGATA
>Ga0137412_10001808_pt1 | contig 16729 bp, 18 predicted proteins | sample CZODoug2_1_16fun_FD_122160 | JGI IMG/M metagenome (GOLD analysis project Ga0137412, IMG submission 122160) | Vadose zone soil fungal communities from Angelo Coast Range Reserve, California, USA - CZODoug2_1_16fungal (Hybrid Assembly) | ecosystem: Environmental > Terrestrial > Soil > Vadose zone...
GCCTGTCGCCTGGCGCTTTAGTGGTGCTAGATGACTACGCCTACGTGGGGTACGAAGAGCAACGCATAGCCCATGACGCGGTGGCGAGTGAATTGGGTGTGCCGATCCTCGCATTGCCCACTGGCCAGGGCCTGCTCATCAAGCCCGCTTGACCCGTCGCGTGTCGAGGGCCAGCGATCGGCGATACCGAGCCAAGCGTGCACGCCTGAAACGATCAGCTACAGATAACTAGACTGCGCCACGGTCCAGCCCACATGCATCCGCCCGGTCCACATAGCGGCGCACCGTCTTGCGGCCAATACAGCAGCAACCGGAAACCCCTACAATGACCAATTAGTATGAGCGATCCACTGTGGCGGCGGATCCGCAATCGCGTGCCCGCTAACGTGTCGGTGATCGAAGTCAGAGACATCCTGCGGCAGTGGCTGGTGGGTCCCAGATTGCGGGAGGTGGCCCGGCTGGCGGTTTCCCACATCGCTCGACGCTATCCCCGCTATCGCTATCGGGGCCGCGGCAGAATGTTAAGAGCCCTGGGACCAGATCTTGCGTCAATGACCACGTGGTCGGCTGTGGACTCCGAGCTTCACGGTGAGCTGGCCGAGGTATTCAACCGCACTCCGAGGGTCCATACGTTGGCGCACCTCTTGCCGATCTATGAGTCTGTAGTCGACCGAACTAGGCCGATCCGGATGCTAGAGATTGGCGACTTCTATGGGGACTCGCTGCAGATGTGGCAGGAATACCTTCACCCCGACTCGCTCATCGTCGGTATCGACATTAACTCAAAGCTCTTAAAAATCGCGGATTCACGTGGCATTCACGTCCGCTTCGCTGGCGAGCAGGGCGTTTCTTTCCTGAGCGAGGTGGCTGCGGAATTCCGCCCGTTCGATGTCATTCTCGATAAGGGCAGTCATACGAGCTCTCATATGGTGGATTCGTTCCGCGGCCTGTTCGCGAATGCGTTGAGCGACAGCAGCATTTACATAGTCGAAGACGTTGATTGCGACTATCGGAAGTTCTATCGCGACAGCCGCGTTTCGTTCATCGATTTTGTCAGGGCGTTGATCGATGCGATGCACGGCCACTACCAAGTCGCCACCAGTGAAACCAACTTCCGAGTTGGTCACCCAGACCGAATCCAGGAAGTTTCGGTGCCGGCAATCACGCCGATTTTGGGCAGTATCGAGATCTACGATTCTATTGTCGTTGTGCGCCGTGCCACCCGGGATCTCACGCGAAGCATCTACCGGTCCTGAGTCGCCAATAACCCGACTTGGCTCACATTTTGCGGTTTGGGGTTATGCGGCGGCCGACGCCCACGCTCCGGCGGCTTGGCGTTCAGCGAGGTGGCTGCTCGCGAAGCAGCGCCTCCAGTTCAGCTCGGCCCTGCGGTGACCCGATCTCGTAGAAGCGATCGGGAACCTCGAACCCGGCCAGCACCCGCAGCGCCGTCGTTTTTCCGCAACCGGACGGGCCCAGCATGGCCAGCATCTGGGCGGGGGCGACGGTCAGGTGCAGGTCGGTCAGCGCGGTGGTGGGTCCGTACGTCTTCCGCAAGGCCTCCAGCTGGACCGGGGCGGCCTGCCGCGCCGGCTCGACGGGCGCTTGCGTGGTAGTCACGGACATGTCAGACACCCTTCACAACGGCCTGCTGGCCACGCTTGCCACCCAGGTAGGACAGGGCGAGCAGGGCGAACCAGGTGATCAGCAAACTGAGCACGGACGCGGCGACGGAGACCTGGGCCTCGCTGCCGCTGATTGCGTAGATCCATACCGCGAACGGCTGGAAGCCCAGCAGCACCGCGATGGTGAACTCGCCGAGCACTAGTGCCAGGGACAGGAAGGCGGCATTGAGCACCGAGGTGCGCAGGTTCGGCAACACAACCTGGAGCATCACGGTGCGCCACGAGGCGCCCAGCCCGGAGGCGGCCTCCACCAGGGTGCGCACCGGCAACGCGGACAGCCCGGCGTCCAACGAGCGATAGACGAACGGCAGCGCCAGGATCACATACATCAGCGCCAGGACCAGCGGGAACGAGGGGTTCTGCAGCGCCACCAGTAGGTCGAAGACCGGTGTGTCGGCGATGCCATCGGCACTCGAGCGCATGACCGCGATCACCCCGGCGCCCAGCGCGATCGGCGGAATGATCAGCGGCAGCGTGCACAGTGTCTCGACCACCGGCCGCAGCTTCGGCAGCGAGAGCTCGACGGCCACCATCGCCGGCAGCAGCAGCGCGAGCACAGCCACGACAGACACCACGCCGAGCCCGAAAGACATCAACAGGCTCGGGCCGAAACCCTCGGTGGTCAGGATGGCGCCGTAGGCGCTCGGGCTTGCCTCGCTCAGGCCACCGCCGGCCGGGACGATGGTGAAGTAGATCGATGCGAGGATCGGCAGCGCGAAGTAGACGCCGAGGGCGATCAGCGCGATCAGCAGCCCCCAGCGACCTTTCAGCCCAGCCATTTGGTGCTCCGTCGCTGCAACGGCAGGTAGATCGCCATCACCACGAAGGTCACGATGATCATCGTGACGCTGAGCGCGAATGCGATGTTTTCCTTGCCCGGGGACACATTGCCGCCCAGCGCGTCGGAGATCTGCAGGGTGATCAGCGGCACGGTGCTGCCGACCAACGCGTACGCGGTGGCGTAGGCGGCGAACGCGCCACCGAACAGCAGCACGAACCCACCCAATACCGAGGGCCAGAGCACCGGGCCTCCGACGTAACGCCAGAACTGCGCATTCGTCGCGCCGAGGTTGCTGCTCGCCTCCTTCCACTGCACTCGCAGCCCCTCCAGCGCGGGCATGATGACCAGGATCATCAGCGGCAGCAGGAAGTAGAGGTACACCACGGCCAAGCCCCAGAACGTGTAGAGGCTGAAGCCGATGGCCTGCAGGTTGAACAGCTGGGTGACCACGCCGGCATTTCCGAGGGTGGCCACGAACGCGAACGCCAGCGGCAGCCCGCCGAAGTTCGCCAGCACGCCGGACGCGGTGAGCACCCAGCGTTTCAACGGTGGCACCTGCGCTACGGCGTAGCCGCCGAACAGCCCGAGGATGGTCCCGGCCACCGCTGTGACCAGGGAGAGCTTGATGCTGCCTAGCAGCGCCGTCAGATAGGCGCCGTCGACGGTGCCGGCCATGTTCGCCAAGGTGAAGCTGCCGTCCGGGGTCTGCAGCGACCCGACGACGAGCATCGCGACCGGGATCCCCAGGAAGATCGCGACAAAGATGAAGAACGGCAGCACCGCGAGCACCGCGCCCCGGTGACTCGCTCGCCGACGAGGGCCGGCTGGTCCGACGCCGGGGCTACCGGTGTCCGGACCCGCCGCGGTGGACACACTCATCCGGTGATCGCCTTCGCCCAGTTGTCGGTGAGCACCTTCTTGGCAGTGTCGACCTGGGCCGTGGTCGGCAGCTTGATCTCCGAGGACACGTCCGGCAGTTGCGCGACCGCCTCCTTGTCAGCCGTGCCCGCCTTCACCAGTTCGGGCAGTCGGATGGGCCGGGTGAATCCTTTGAGCAGGAGGTTCTGACCCTCGTCGCTGTACAGGAACTCCTGCCAGAGCCGGGCAGCGGCCGGGTGCGGCGCGGTTTTGTTGATTGCCTGGTTGTAGTAGTTGGCGTAGACCCCGTCGGAGGGAACGCTCACCTCCCACTTGATGCCCTTGGTGGCGAACTGCTTGGCGTAGCCCGCGTTGAGGTAGTCCCAGTCGATCGAGATCGGGGTCTCGCCCTTCTCGACGGTGGCGGGGGTCGACTCCACCGGGATGAAGTTGCCGGCTTGCTTGAGTTTCTCGAAGTAGTCGATGCCCGGTTGGATGTTGTCGAATGAGCCGCCATTGCCCAGTGCCGCCGCGTAGAGCCCGCCGAACGCCGAACCCGACTTCGTCGGGTTGCCGTTCAGTGCGACCTTGCCCTTGTAGTCCGGTTTGAGCAGGTCAGCGAACGTCTTCGGGCACACCGGAACCTTGCCGGCGTCGCAACCGATTGAGATGAAGCCGCCGTAGTCGGCGTAGAACAGGCCAGTGGCGTCCTTCAGGTCGGCTGGGATCTGCTCCCACGAGGCCACCTTGTAAGGCGCGAACAGGCCCTCCTTGGCGCCGGACTCGGCGAACGCGCCACCGAGATCGAGCACATCCGGCGCCCGGCTCTGGCCCTTGCGGCTCTTCACCGCGTTGATCTCGTCCTGACTGGAGCCATCCGGATTCTCGTTCTCGATCTTGATTCCGTACTTTGCCTCGAACGCCTTCATGATCTCGCCATAGTTGGCCCAGTCCGGCGGCAAGGTGATCGTGTGCAGGCTGCCCTCTTGCTTGGCCGCCGCGACCAGCGCGTCCATGCCACCCAAGTCGGCCACCGACGTTGCGGACGCGGCCTTGCTGGTATCGCCACCGGCAGACGACCCGCCGCCACAGGCACTCAGCGTGAGCGCGAGGGCCATTGCCGCGCCGCCGATCGACAGAGCTTTCGGTCTCACATTGGGCTCCTTCTCCGCGGGCCGGCCGCGGCGCGACGATCCGGCCGAGTGGACGTGTCGTTCACCCAGCAGAGTGGAACGGTCGACCACGCGGCTGTCAACTTGACGGATCAACAGGTAAACGGATCTAAACATTTGGACCAACACCAGGTGCCGAGCCAAGGGCTGCCGTATAACTTGTATAGCCAAGTTCGTCTCAATGAGAGGTCACCTGATGCCCACCCTCACCTCGGTGAGTTCCGAGCGGCCGGCATTGCCGTTCGCCGCCGTCTGGCTCCGCGACAACTGCCCGTGCACCGAGTGCCGCGATCCCCGCAACGGTCAGAAGCTGTTCGGCATCGCCGATGTCCCCGTCGACGTCCGTGTCCTGGACGTGACGGAGTCTCGGGAGACGATCACGGTGACGTTCGCTCCGGACGGTCACCGCGCCGAGTTCGCGCTGGCCTGGCTTGATGCCCACCGCGCGGATTCGGCCGGCGACGGACGCAGCGAGCGTGACAAAACGATGTGGTCCGCCGCTGATCTCGACGATCCGTTTCCCCGGTGGTCGTGGTCGGGCTACCGAGCCGATCCGCTGGAACGGGCCGCCGCTCTGCGGCAGGTGCAGCGGCTCGGCTTCGCAATCCTGAGCGGAACCCCGGTCGCGGATCAGACCGTGCTCGACATCGCCGCGACATTCGGGTTTGTCCGGGAGACGAACTACGGCCGGCTGTTCGACGTACGGGTGGAAGCCAACCCGAACAACCTCGCGTTCACCGGAATGGCGATCGCCCCACACACCGACAACCCCTATCGCGACCCGGTACCGACGCTGCAACTGCTGCACTGCCTGCGCAACGCCGTCGAGGGAGGCGAGTCCGGGCTGCTCGACGGCTTCCACGCCGCGGCGCTGCTGCGCAAGGAGGACCCGGCGGCCTTCGACGTACTGACCTCGACGCTGGTGAGCTTTGCGTGGTCCGACACCGGCACCGTCCTGCGTGCCGACCGCCCGCTGATCGAGCTCGACGCCCTCGGCCACATCCGCGAGGTGCGGTTCAACAACCGCTCGATGCAGGCGCTGAACCTGTCACCCGCCCGGACTCTCGAGTTCTACCGGGCGTACCGATGCTTCGCCGAGATCATCTCCCGGCCGGACCTGCTGGTGAGTTTCCGGCTCGAAGCCGGCGACTGCGTGATCTTCGACAACACCCGGCTGCTGCACGCACGCACCGCGTTCGCCGATTCGGGATCACGGCACCTGCAGGGCTGCTACGCCGATCTCGACGCGCTGGCCAGCACCGTGGCTGTGCTGGGCGCCGGGCGATGAACCCGATCGATGTCATCGCCGCCCTGTTCGAGGGCGAGGGTGCCCAGGACTACCTCGGCGAAGCCGTCACGCAGGCCGAGCACATGCGCCAGGCTGGCATGCTCGCCCGGGCCAGCGGCGCACCCGATGCACTGGTAGCGGCCGCGCTGCTGCACGACGTCGGGCACTTCCAGGGCGCGATCACCGGCCGGGACCTGATGCGCGGCACCGACAACCGCCACAGCGACACCGGCGCCGATTGGCTCGCGTTATGGTTCGGACCCGCCGTCACCGAGCCCATTCGCCTGCATGTCGCGGCGAAGCGCTACCTCTGCGCGGTCGAGCCGGCCTACTTCGGCACCCTCTCACCCGCGTCGATTCACACCCTGGCCGTGCAGGGCGGACCTATGACTCCAGCTGAAGTGGAGCGGTTCGAGACCAACCCATACTGGTCAGACGCGGTCGCACTGCGCCGCTGGGACGAGCAGGCCAAGGACGCCGCCATCAGCACGCCTGAATTCGACTCGTTCCGCGATACGCTCGACCGGCTGCTGATCAAGGGGCGTGCCCGGCCCGTTCACCGGTGAGCTTGCCGAGGGCGTTGGCCGACGTCGAGTTGCGCACCGTGAAGGCGACCGCATCGGCGACGTAGCGGTCGTCGGACCACTCCAGGGGCTGCCCGGCCACATCGGTGCTTCGCCTGCGGGTACGCAGCATCGGCGCCCCGATGCGGACGCCGAGCAGGCTCGCGTCCTCGCCCGTCGCCGGCACCGCGTCGATCGTGTGATCGGCGTGGGCGAACGTCCAGCCGCGCGCCTCGATCCACTCGGTCAATGATTCCGTCTCGGCCTGTTCGACGGTGATCAGCGAGCCGATCCGCTCGGGATAGGCGGTGTGCTCGATCATCACCGGATGCCCGTCCAGCATCCGCACCCGCACCAGGAACCACACCGGTGAATCAGCCGGGAGACTCAACTCCTGGCACTCCAGCTCCGTGCCCACCCGTCGATCCAGCGAAACAACCCGCCCGGACGGCACTGCCCCCAGCGACCGCGCCCACAGCGAGAAGCTACGCAGCTCGCCGAAGCTCTGCCTACGTGGACCACCGACCACGACCCGACGCGCGCCCTGCCTGGAGGTCACCAAACCCTCGGTCTGCAGCGCGGCGAATGCCTGACGGACTGTCCCCCGTGACACCCGGTACTGCTCCGCCAGCTTGCTCTCCGACGGCAGGCTCGCACCTGGCGGATATACCCCGTTGGCGATCTCGGCCGCCACCCCGTCAACAACCTGGCGATACAGCCGATCCTCGACGAACCCACTCATCCCGAACCAACATCCCCGCTGGCCGCCGCCGGATTGATCATCTGACCAGCAAGAATAGCGTCCCCCAGACTCGGTACGACCCGGTCAGGGGCTGCACTCTTCGATTCGAACGAGTTTGTTGTTACGACTCTGGACTGGGGAGGAATCGATGACACCAGCACGGGTACTGGGGCCACAGGACGGGGACCGTTCACAGCTCGGCGGTGTGGCCGACCGCTTCATGATCGACGGCAAAGACACCGTCGGCCGGTTCGCCCTGGTCCAGCATCTTTTCGAGCCCCGGGCACTGGCTGCACCGATGCATCGGCACCGCGACGAGGACGAGTACACGTTTGTCCTGACTGGCCGCATTGGCGCCGTGCTCGGCGACGAGGAGGTGGTCGGCGGCGCGGGCGACCCAATGTTCAAGCCGAGGGGCCAATGGCACACCTTCTGGAACGCGGGCGACGAACCTGCCGCGGTCCTCTAGCTGATCTCGCCGGCCGGGCTCGAGGAGCTGTTCCGGTCCTTCGCCACGCTTGCCGAGGAGCCCGCGCCCGACGTCCTCGCCGCGATGGCGGCACAGTACGGCTGCGAGCTCGACTTCGATGCCACCGGCTCGATTCTGGCGCGGCACGGGCTTACGTTCTGACCCTGTAATGGCGCAGTCGATTCGCACGGCAGGCGCACACAGCCCCCCGAACCGCTCACACAGCCCGCGGCATGCGCACACAGCCGCCCAAACCGCTGTGTCGAGCCACCAAGGCTGTGCCGGGCCACTTGCCCGGGTCGCGCTGCTGGTGGGCAGCTGATCGGGGGCTTGGGCACTTGGTCGGCTACTGGCTTGGTGGCGGGCTTTCGCCGCTGTTGAGCGTCGCCGCTGTTGTGTCGCTGTCGGAGGTGATGTCCAGCGGTCCCCGGCCTGGCTGTGCGGTGGACCCGGCCAGCCGCAGGGCGAGCTCGGTGTGGCCTTGGTCGAGCAGGCCGCCGAGCAGCAGTGCCCGAAGGGCCTCAGCAACGTGTCGGCCGGCCTCGATTGCTTCGGTGACCGCGCCGCGCAGTTCAGGGGAGCGGGAGCGCCTACGCCCGCATGTTCGAACGACGTGAGCTGGTAAGATCGTTTGCTCGGCGGCTGGTGGGAGGCGTCGGGTGCGCTCGGCGCGTAACCGGCTCCACCGGAACCGGTGGGTGTCCCGGCAGCCGTGACTACCGAGAGGCACCGGTGCCAGCCGGCCCGCCGAGCTCCGCCCCGTCGGCGCAACCGTCGTTACCGTCGAGGCGAAGCCGATCGCACTGGCAGGAGACCCCATGAAACGCAAGCCGATGGAGGCCGCCGGGATCGTCGAAAGGTTCTTCCACACCGGGGAGTTCCGGATAAATTATGTCGCCGGCCCCGCCAACGGGCGACCGATCGTGTTCATCCCGGCCCAAGGTATGGCCTGGGAGGAATACGTTCTGCTTCTGCCGATGCTCGTCCCAGACTTCCAGGTCTTCGCGATATCACTACCAGGCCATGGCAAGTCGTCGTGGACGCCGGGAAATACACCTTCGATCAACTCGGTGTGGCGGTGAGTGCATTTCTCCGTGAGGTGGTGGGCCGTCCCGCGATCGTCGGCGGAAACTCCTCCGGCGGAGTGCTCACCATGTGCCTGGCCGCGAACGCGCCCGAATTGGTGACGGCGTCGATCATCGAAGACGCTCCCTTCTTCCGTGCAGAATGGCCGGCCATCAAAACCCAGGTGGTCTACGACGTGTTCCTCGGGCTCGCCCAGACCGCCATTCCCGGGAGCGGCGGATTCCCCAAGTTCTTCCTCGACACCCTCGCCCCGATGGCCCAGGAGCTCGGCACCATGTCCGACATGACCGTGCCACCCAAGCCGGTCCTGCGACTCGCTGCCGCCTGGATGACGCTGCACCAAACGCTGCGGCCCGGAACTCCCATCGACCTCCCCTTCCTGCCGATTCCGATGCGGATCCTCCTGCGCGGTTTTTCGCATTTCGATGGCAACTTTTCCCGCGCCTTCGTCGACGGCACGGCCGGAGCGGGATTCGACCACGCCACCGCACTCGCCCGAATCACACAACCGATGCTGTTCCTCCACGCCAACTGGTCCGTGTCCGGCGACCGCATCGTCGGCGCGCTCACAGACGACGACGTCGCGCGCGTGAAGTCGCTTATCCCAGCAGAATTCGACTATGTACGTCTGCCGTCCGGCCACTTCATCCCTCTCGAACAACCTGAAATGGAAAACACCGAGATCCGGCGCTTCCTCGACCAGCATTAAGGAAGTGGCCGCACGAGAACCTGCTGCGCTCGGCAGTTCATCGGATACCAAACTTGGTAGATGAGGACGAAACACCACGCCACAGTACGAGGAGGTAGCCGTGTACGAACCGGCTGGCAGCGGAGCCTTCGACCACGCGTTGCACGACGGGACGCCGATGCGGATGCAGTGGTACTTCCGAAAGGAATCCCGACTACCCGTCGCGGTCCAAACCTGGGACCTTCCCCCTGGCGGAGTCGAAGGAATGCACACACACCGTGCCGACGCCCCACTCGACGAGCTGTACTTCCTGCTCGAGGGTCACGCCGAGATGACCGTCGACGGACAGCGACACACCCTCCGGAGCGGGGACGCCGTTCTCGCACCGGCGGGCACGCCACACGACTTCCGCAACGTCGGCGACAGCAACGCCAGAGTCCTCGTCATCTGGGGTCCACCCGGCCAACGAATCGACTGGACCGCATTCGGCAGTGGTCGAGCATCCGCCGCTGCCGAATCCCGCTAACACCCCGCCGCGAGGCGACCGCCGGTGTGCCTCAGGCCTCGGCTGCGCGTTGTAGGTGGAGCAGCCGGGCGATCCCGTAGTCGAAGCGGGCGTCGAACGAGTCGTCGAGCATCGTGTCGATGCCGACCTTCGCCAATGCCGGGTACGCGCCGGTGTTGAGTAGCTCGGTGAACTGGGCTCGTGGTTTGTCGGTGGGGGTCTGTTGCTCCTGGGTCAGGCCGAGGGTGAGGTACACGATCGACCAGCACAGCCGGGCGGCGTCGGGTTCGGGATAGCCCGCCTCCAGGAGGCTTGCGACGATGGCGTCGGCGACGCGGAGGGTTCGCCCGGTTCCGGTGAACGTGCCGGCGACCAGGCGACCGCCGTCGCGGTGGGCCAGCAGCGCGGACCGGTATCGAGTGGCGATGACCCGCACCCGATGCGCGGGGTCGGCCGGGAGGTCGTCGGTGCCGACCGAGCCGATGATGGTGTCGGCCATGGTTTCGATCAGCGCCTGCTTGGTCTTGACCTGCCAGGTCACCGAGTTGAGGTGGGCGCCGAGGGTCCGCGCGACCCCGCGCAGGGAGAGCCGTTCCAGGCCTTCCCGCTCCAGCGTGGCAAAGGCGGCCTCGACGACGTCGTCGTGGGTCAGGCGCATCGGTTGTCTGTCCCTCCTCGCGGCGTGGCCGTATGCGCTGGGGGCGGCCGAGGCCGCCACCCAGCGCACTTGGTCATCGTACAAGTTCGCTGCGCATGACGAAATCAGGCTCCGAACGCCGCTTGGGACACCTCGTCCCAGGCTTCCCACTCGGCGATCCGGGCGGCGTACTCCCTCTTGATCACCGGGAGCGGGCCCTGACCGAAGAAGATCCGCAGCGGCGGTTCCTCGGCGTCGACGACCTGCAGGATGGCGGCGCGGGTGGCACTGGGCTCCCCCCGCTTGCCGGCCGGGCGGGCCATGGCGGCGCGGAAGTCGTCGTAGGCGGGGAGGCGTTCGGCGTGCACGGCGGAAGGTCCGGCCCAGTCGGTTGCGTATCCGGCGGGCTCGACGAGCGTGACCTTGATGCCGAAAGCCTTCACCTCGGCGGCCAGGCTGGCGGTGAATCCCTCCAGCCCGTACTTGGAGGCATGGTAGAGCCCGAGGCCCGGCAGGGAGAACACGCCGGCGATCGACGACACCTGGATGATGTGGCCGCTGCCCTGGGCCCGCAGGTGCGGCACGGCGGCCTGGGTGACCCACAGCGGGCCGAACAGGTTGACCTCGATCTGGTCGCGGGACTGCTGTTCGGTGACCTCCTCGACCATGCCGAACAGGCCGTAGCCGGCGTTGTTCACCACGATGTCGAGCCGGTCGAAATGATCGACGACCTGCTGTAGGGCGGACGTGACGGCGCCCCGGTCGGTGACGTCGACCTGCAGGGGCAGGATCGCGTCCCCGTATTTGGTGACCAGGTCGTCGAACGCCGTTGCCGAGCGGCTGAATGCGGCGACGCGATCGCCCCGGTCGAGGGCGGCCTCGGTCCATTCGCGGCCGAAGCCTCCGGATGCGCCGGTGATGAGCCAGGTCTTGGTGGTCATGGTTGGTTCCTTTCTCACTGAGCGGGTGGTTGGTCAGCCGCGAGGTTGCGGCGTGGGGTCCGGCACGACGGCGAGGCCGTCGATCTCGATCAGCCATTCGGGACGTCCGAGCGCCTGCACGCCGAGCAGCGTGCTGGCGGTGCGTGGCCAGTGGCCGCCGAACGCCCGATGCGCGGCGGCGAAGATCGGGCCGACCAGGTCGGGGTGGTGCCCGACGACGTGGACGGTGTTTTTCAGCAGGTCTCCCGGGCTGCAGCCGGCGGCGGCCAGGGCGTTGGCGAAGTTGCGGAACGCCTGCTCGGCCTGGGCGGCGTGGTCGCGGGCGCCGACGAGGTGGCCGTCGGGGTCGAGGGCGATCTGCCCGGCGATGGCGACAATCGCGGAGCCTCGGCCGATCGCGAGGTGGTGGTAGACGTCGCTCACCGGTGGGGCAATGGTCGGCGGGTCCGCATGTTCGACGGTCATCCGCGGGTCCTTTCGTCGGTAGGTCGGCGGTCGGTCAGTCCGGGAGGCTGGTCAGCGACGGCGGGTGGCCTCCAAGCGGGTGTAATCGGGCAGGGCGAAGGCATTCGACATCTGGATCTGGGCGCGTCGCACGAGTGACTTGACGGGCTGGTGCTCCTGCAGCTGCACCATGCGGCGCCGGAACTCGATCCCCAGGGCGGTGTTGGGCGTCATCGTCTTGCCGTTGCCCGGTGCGGAGGTTTGGATCTGGGTGATCCACGGACGCAGCCGGTCGTCGTACGCGCGCAGCCCGGCGGCGAAGTCACCCTCGGCGCGCGCCAGCTCCCCGGCGAGGATGTACGCGCCCATCAGGGCCATCGTCGTTCCGTGCCCCGACAGCGGCGAGGCACAGTACGCGGCGTCACCGACCAACCCGATCCGCCCGCTCGACCAGCGTGGCTGGAGGACCTGGCTGCAGGAGTCGAAGTAGAAGTCGGGTGCCTGATCGATCTGCCGGATCAGGGTGTCGGCCTGCCAGCCCATGCCGGCGGCGCGCGACCGGACGACGGCCTTGAGCGCGCCGGAGTCCCGGTAGTCGTAGGCGAACTCGGCCGAGCGGAACGACAGGGCCGCCATCACCGCCGTGTTGTCCCGGATCGCCCGGGTGAGGATGGTGCGACCGGGCTCGGAGTACACCTCGGTCCAGTTCTCCAAGCCGGCGGTGTTCTGCGCGGTCCAGAACGACAGGTAGGTGCCCAGATGACGCAGCCGAGGATTGCCCGGGCCGAACAGTAGGTCGCGAACGGATGAGTGCAGGCCGTCGGCGCCGATGACCACGTCGAACACGCGTGCCGGCATCGTCTCGAACGTGACGTGGACCCCGTCGGCGCGCTCGTCCAGACCGGTGATGCGATCGCCGAAGAGATACTCGACGACCTCGCTGGTGGCGTCGTAGAAGATCCTCGACAGGGTCCCGCGCAGGATCTCGATCGCGGCGACGGGCCCATCGCCGCTGAAGTCGTCCGCGTGCACGGACGCCTGCCGCCGGCCGTGGGTGTCCACGAACGACAAACCGTCGGCACCGGTCCGGGCCGCGCGGACCGCGTCGGCGAGACCGGAACGATCGAGCACACCGCGCGCGCTGCCTCGGACGTCGACCAGCTGGCCGCCCGCGCGCAGCGCCGGCGCGCTTTCCACGACCGTCACGACGGCGCCGTACCTCGTCAGCCAGTGGGCGAGCGAGGGGCCGGCGATACTCGCGCCCGAGATCAACACCTTTGCGTTCAGCATGGCAGCCTCTCAACGTTCTTGTACGGTGACCAAGTTCTGTCCTCAGTAAACTTGGTCGCTGTACAAGTGTCAATGGCGGTGCTGAGTGCGCGCCGTCACAGGCGAGGAGCGGACCTGCCGCCGCGGCTTGGCGGAGCGATGGGCCCTACGGCGTTGGTTGTGACGCCATCCGCGCACGACCTCTGGCCCTGAGCTGTGCTGGCGCGACTCTCAATCCGGGCAAATGGGTGACGCGCCGGAGCGGTCCGGACCATACTCGGAGCCGATGAGCGAAGACGCGTTGTTGACCAGCCTGCTCGCGGCCGTCGAGGCCAATCCGGACGACGTGCCGCTGCGGGTGCATGTCGCTGAGCAATTGGCCAACCAGGGACGGATGACCGACGCGTTGCGGCACTGCACCGAGGCGGTGACGCGGTCCCCGGGCGATCCGGCCGCGCTCGGATTGCTGCGGCGGCTGTCCGGGGAGCTGGCCGGGCCCGACCGGGCCGCCGTTCCCGGTAGCGGCCCGCCAACGGCGCCGGATGCCCCCGCGGCGGCTGAGCCGGACACCTCCGACGGGTCCGGGATGTTCGACTGGACCAGCGCGGAGGATCAGGTAGCCGACCTCGGCGGCAAAGCCGAGGCGGCTCCGGCGCAGGACCCAACTGGCGGGTCACCGACCATCGAGGACATCGAGAGGCCGACCGTGCGGTTGGCCGACGTCGGCGGGATGGCGCAGGTCAAGGAGCGGCTGGAGCTGGCCTTTCTCGGGCCGATGCGCAACCCGTCGATGGCCAAGGCGTTCGGCAAGTCGCTGTCCGGCGGGCTGCTGCTCTACGGGCCACCGGGCTGCGGGAAGACGTTCCTGGCCCGGGCTGTGGCCGGCGAGCTGGGTGCGTCGTTCTACAGCGTCGGCATCGCGGACGTGCTGGACATGTGGACCGGCAGCAGCGAGCGCAACCTGGCCGCGATCTTCCGTGCGGCCCGGCGCAACGCGCCCTGCGTGCTGTTCCTGGACGAGATCGACGCACTCGGGCAGAAGCGGTCGCGCCTGCAGTTCAACGCGGCGATGCGGACCACGGTCAACCAGCTGCTCTACGAGATGGACTCCGTCGACTCCGACAACGAGGGCGTCTTCGTGCTGGCCGCCACGAACCTGCCGTGGGACATCGACCCGGCGCTGCGCCGCCCCGGGCGGTTCGACCGGATGCTGCTGGTGCTGCCGCCGGACGGGCCCGCGCGCCGGGCGATCCTCGATTACCACCTGCGCGACCGGCCGGCGGGGAAGCTCGACCTGGACAAGGTCGTCAAGGCCACCGAGCACTTCTCCGGGGCCGACCTGGCCCACCTGTGCACCTCGGCTGTGGAGCGGGCGCTGGCCGAGTCGATGCGCGACGGGCGGCTGCACCCGCTGAGTACCGACCGGCTGCTGGCCGCGCTGCGCGAGGTCAAGCCCAGCACCGGGCCGTGGTTTGCCACCGCCCGCAACGTGGTCACTTTCGCCAACACCGACGGCACCTTTGACGACCTGGCCGCCTACCTGAAGAAGAACCGACAGCTGTGAGACCCGCGGTCGATGGGGTCTCGGTAAGTCCGCCGTGAGCGTGGCGCGGTGAGCGATGCCGAGCGGGCCGTCGAGCGGGTGGCGCAGTTGCGCCAGGTGCGGCGCTACACCGAGGCCGAGCGGACCGCCCGCGACGCGCTGGTTGGCGATCCCCAGGACGCTGATCTGCTGCTGGAGCTGTCGGCGGTGCTGCTGAGCCTCGACCGGCCCGCCGAGGGGCTGGCCGCCGCCGAGGCCGCCGCGGCCGCCGAGCCGGAGAACGAGCGGGCCCACCGGCTGCGCGGGCTGCACCTGTCGCGGCTGGGCCGCCACCCCGAAGCGGTGCGGGCCGGCTACCAGTCGGTGACGCTGGCGCCCGACGAGCCCTACGCGGCGCTGGGCTACGCCACGGTGCTCAGGAAGTCGGGCCGGCTGGCCGACGCGCTGGCCACCGCGCAGCGGGCCGCCGAGCTGAGCCCGACGCTGGTCGACGCGCACCTGATACTGGCCGAGGTGCACGACGCCCTCGGTCACCGTGCCGCCGCCCGGGCCTCCTACCAGGAGATACTGCGGCTGGAGCCGGACCACGCGGTGGCCCGCCACGACCTGGCCGTCCAGGACCTGCGTGGCCACCGCGCCGGGGCCGCGCTGCGCGGGCTGCTCGACGCGGGAGCCCTGGACCCCACTATCGACGTTCTGGTGGGCAACGTCGGCGCGGTGCTGTGGCGGGTCGCCTACTTTCTGCGGCTCGGGATGATCGGGGCCACCGTCGCGGTTCTCGCCAGCGCCGGGTCCGGGCCGGCCGCTGTTCGGGTGGTGACCGCGCTGGTCCTCCTGGCCGCCGTCGGGGCGGGGGTCGTGGCACGTCGCCGGCTGCCTTCCGCGGCGCCGTCGGCACTGGTCGCCGCGCTGCGCGCCGAGGTGCTGCTGGCGCTGAGCTACCTCGTGTTGGCCGCCGGATTCGGGATCTTCGTGCTCGTGCTGGTCACCGGGCTCGGCGGGCTGGCCGTGCTGAACTGGGCCGTCGCGATCGTCGCGATGCTGCTGGGCGTGGGAGCCAACCTCGTTCGCCGCGCCCGCCGCCCGTGACCGTCAGTCCGACATGAATGCCGCCGTCGACTTACCGGCCTTCTCGTAGCGGCCGATTGCCTCGACGAAGTAGTAGTCGCCGAACATGATGCCGGTGTCCGCCCAACCTTCCGGGAAATGCTGGGTGCCGTGCTGCAGCATCGCCGCGAACTTGGGCTGGCGTGGTGCGTACGCGGGCGAGGACAGCGAGGTGAGGATGTCGCGGGCGGTATCGGTGTCGTGTTGCTTCGCGGCCGGGTCGGTCTCGTAGCCGCTGAGTTCGATCAGTGCGCTGGCGACGATGGCGGCAGCGGATGTGTCGCGCGGCGCGGTCGCCTTGTTCGGCACGTCGAAATCCCAATAAGGAACCCGGTCCGGCGGAAGGCGGCGAACGAAATAGTCCGCCGTGCGCCGGGCGGCATCGAGGAACCGAGGGTCCTTGGTGTAGCGGTAGGCCGTGGTGAAGCCGTAGACGGCCCAGGCCTGCCCCCGTGACCAGGTCGACTCGGTCGCATAGCCCTGTTTGGTGGAATGGCTCAGCAGGGCGCCGGTTCTCTGGTCGTAATTGGCGACCATCCACGTCCCACCGTCCGGGCGGACCAGATCCTGCAGCGCCCGCAGCGCGTGGCGTTTCGCGATGTCGGCGTGTTGCGGGTTCCCGCCGTTCTGCCCGGCCCAGAACATGAGTTCCAGGTTCATCAACGCGTCGATGTTGACCCGGTACTGCGTCTTGTCGTCGGCCTTGTCCCACACCCGGAACATCCCGACGTTCGGGTTATATCGACGCGCCACGGTGTCGGCGGCCTCCAGCACAACGCGCTTGTACGATTCATCGCCGGTCAGCTGGTAGCCCACGCCGTAGGTGTCGAAGATCTTGAAGCCGAGATCAGTGGTGTCCTGCTTCGTCTGGCGGGCCAGCCCGGCCTGCCAGGTCTCGGCCCGCTGCCGCCACGCCGGATCGTGGGTGCGCTCGTAGGTCCGCCACAGCGC
>Ga0137412_10001809_pt1 | contig 16729 bp, 11 predicted proteins | sample CZODoug2_1_16fun_FD_122160 | JGI IMG/M metagenome (GOLD analysis project Ga0137412, IMG submission 122160) | Vadose zone soil fungal communities from Angelo Coast Range Reserve, California, USA - CZODoug2_1_16fungal (Hybrid Assembly) | ecosystem: Environmental > Terrestrial > Soil > Vadose zone...
CGGCGTGGTGATCGGCGGCGTGGTCGTCGCCCCGATCGCGTCGGAGTTGATCCTGCCGATCGCGCTAGCGGTGCAAAATCGGATCTCCGTGACCGACCTTGCCCAGACGCTTTCGGTGTACCCGTCGCTGTCGGGGTCGATCGTCGAGGCGGCCCGCAGGCTGATGGCGCACGACGATCTGGACTGAGTCCACGTAGGCTCGACGAAGCAACGCCTACCGACGAGTAACCATTAGGAGTTCCTGGCGTGAGCGAAGCTTCCGAGCGCACTGAGGGCGCAGTCGACCCGATCCCGGGTCCTGGCGTCGGGCAGACCCTTCTCGGCCCTGACCAGCGCGCCATCGCCTGGGACCGGCTGGGTAGCGAGCAGTTCGACGTCGTCGTGATCGGTGGTGGTGTCGTCGGCGCCGGAGCCGCACTCGATGCCGCGACCCGTGGACTCAAGGTGGCGCTCGTCGAGGCCCGCGACTTCGCGTCGGGAACGTCGAGCCGCAGCTCCAAGATGTTCCACGGCGGCCTGCGCTACCTCGAGCAGCTGGAGTTCGGACTGGTCAGGGAGGCTCTGCACGAGCGCGAATTGTCGTTGACGACGCTGGCGCCCCACCTGGTCAAGCCGTTGCCGTTCCTGTTCCCGCTGACGAACCGGTGGTGGGAGCGGCCGTACGTGGCGGCGGGCATCTTCCTCTACGACCAGCTCGGCGGCGCGAAATCCGTTCCCGCGCAGAAGCATCTGCTCAAGGCCGGTGCGTTGCGGCTGGCGCCCGGGCTCAAGCGAAGCTCGCTGATCGGTGGCATCCGCTACTACGACACGGTCGTCGACGACGCCCGTCACACCATGACGGTGGCGCGCACGGCCGCGCACTACGGAGCGGTGGTGCGCACCTCGACTCAGGTGGTGGCGCTGCTGCGCGAGGGTGACCGCGTCACCGGGGTCAAGATCCGCGACTCCGAGACCGGTGCCGTCACCGAGGTCCATGGCCACGTCGTGGTCAATGCGACGGGGGTGTGGACCGACGAGATCCAGGCACTGTCCAAGCAGCGGGGCCGGTTCCGGGTGCGCGCCAGCAAGGGCGTGCACATCGTGGTGCCGCGCGACCGCATCGTCAGCGAAGTGGCGATCATCCTGCGCACCGCGAAGTCGGTGCTGTTCGTCATTCCGTGGGGCACGCACTGGATCATCGGCACCACCGACACCGATTGGAACCTCGACCTCGCCCACCCGGCGGCCACCAAGGCCGACATCGACTACATCCTCGAAACCGTCAACACGGTGCTGGCGACCCCGTTGAGCCACGACGACATCGACGGGGTCTACGCCGGGCTGCGGCCGCTGTTGGCGGGGGAGAGCGAGGAGACCTCCAAGCTGTCGCGCGAGCACGCCGTCGCGGTCCCCGCCCCGGGGTTGGTCGCGATCGCGGGAGGGAAGTACACCACCTACCGGGTGATGGGGGAGGACGCGATCGACGCTGCGGCCGAGTTCGTGCCGACGCGCGTGGCGCCGTCGATCACCGAGAAGGTGCCGCTGATGGGCGCCGACGGTTACTTCGCGTTGATCAACCAGACCGAGCACGTCGGCAAGCACTACGAGCTGCATCCGTACCGGGTGCGCCACCTACTCGACCGGTATGGATCGTTGATCGGGGAGGTGCTCGCGATGGCCGAGGGCCGCCCGGATCTGTTGGCGCCCATCACCGAAGCGCCGGTCTACCTCAAGGTGGAGGCGTGGTACGCCGTGGTCGCCGAGGGGGCGCTGCACCTCGAGGACATCCTGACCAGACGGATGCGGATCGGGATCGAGTATCCGCACCGCGGGGTGGCCTGCGCGCGCGAGGTCGCCGAGGTGGTCGCTCCCGTGCTGGGGTGGAGCGCCGAGGACGTGGACCGTGAAGTCGCCACGTACGCCGCGCGCGTCGAAGCCGAGGTGTTGTCGCAGACGCAGCCCGACGACGAGTCGGCCGACGCCTTGCGTGCCGCCGCCCCGGAGGCGCGGGCCGAGATTCTCGAGCCGGTGCCGCTGAATTGAGGCGAGCGCGCCAGGCGCCGCTGCCCGACCGCGACGGGGTCGGGCCGGCGCGGGTGCGGCTGCGCGGTTCGGCGGGTAGGAGCGAAGCGACCCGGGGTGAGATGGTGTCCGTGGCCTCCGAGCTCGCAGAGCGATTCGGTGTGGACGCCGCCGCGAAAGTGCTTGCCGGCGAGGTGGTCTGTGCCGACGGCACGATCGTGGACGACGCGACCGTGCTCCCGCCGGGCGCCCACGTCTATCTCTACCGCGATCTGCCCGACGAGATTCCGGTGCCCTTCGACGTTCCGATCCTGCACCGCGACGACGACATCGTCGTGGTCGACAAGCCGCACTTCCTGGCCACCATGCCGCGCGGTGGGCACGTCGCGCAGACGGCACTCGTCCGGTTGCGGCGCTCATTGGAGTTGCCGGAGCTCTCGCCCGCCCACCGATTGGATCGGTTGACGGCGGGCGTGCTGCTGTTCACGGTGCGCCGCGAGGTCCGTGGCGCTTATCAGACGCTGTTCGCCGGCGGTCTCGTAGACAAGACGTACCTCGCCCGAGCGGCCGTCGACCCAGCGCTGGAGTTCCCGCTGACTCTGCGCAGTCGGATCATCAAGGAGCGCAGCCGCTTACAGGCGTTCGAGGAGCCGGGCGAACCGAACGCGGAGACGCTGATCGAGCACCTCGGTGATGGTCTCTACCGGTTGAGTCCGCGCACCGGCCGCACGCACCAGCTCAGGGTGCACATGGCCTCGCTGGGCCTGCCCATCGTCGGGGATAGCTTGTACCCGAACGTGATCGACGTGGCACCCGATGACTTCTCGCGGCCGCTGCAGCTGCTGGCGCACACTCTCGCATTCGACGACCCGATCAGCGGGCAACGGCGCGAATTCGTCAGCAGACGGACGTTGGGCCCCGTCTCGATCAACGACGTGATCTAGCATCAGATGGTGGGACTGGAGGCGGCGCTCGACCGGTTCTGCGAGGTCGCCGATGGTCGGCGGTTCGGCATCGAAGGGGTGCACGTCGCAGCCGACGACGGCCGTGTCGTTGAGCGCCGTTGGATCGACGACATCCGGCGGGACGTGTTCTCGGTGTCGAAGACGGTGACATCGCTCGCGATCGGAATGCTCGCCCACGACGGGCTGCTCACCCTGGACGACCCGGTTCTGATGCACCTGCCCGAGCTGGCTGACACGGCGGCGCCGGGCACCGAGGCGATGACCGTGCGACACCTGCTGAGCATGACCGCGGGCAATGGCTACCGCTGGCTTGATGAAGACGCCGATCATCCAGGAGATCCCGCGCGTGACTTCCTCGCGACGCCGCTGGTCGCCGAGCCGGGTACCGCCCATGACTACAGGGGAGGGAACTCCTACGTGCTCGGTCGGATCGTTCACTCGGTGTCGGGGCTGGACCTGCGAGATTTCTTGCTGCCCCGCCTGTTCGGGCCGCTCGGCATCCGGAATCCGCAGTGGTTTCGCTGCCCGCTCGGCTTCCCGCTGGGTGCGGTCGGACTGCACCTGCGAACCTCGGAGATCACCCGGATCGCGCAGCTGCTCCTGCACGAAGGTGTCCACGACGGCCAGCGGCTCGTACCCGTCGAGTACCTCGCGCGCATGACCGCCGAAACAACGGAGACCGGAATGACCGAGCCGGACCGCCAGACCTACGGGCTCCACGTATGGATGTGCAGCCGCGACCGGGCCTGGCGCATGGACGGCCTCTACGGCCAGTTCGGGATCATGCTGCCCGACCACCACGCCAGCGTGAGCGTCACGGCCCACTACCTCGGACCGACCACCGACATCCTCGACACCATCTGGCAACACATCGTCCCGGCACTGGCCTGAGACCCAGCCGGGTTGGCACGCGATCACGAAGCTGGACCGCCATAGCACCTGCCGTGCGCCGCGACGGTGTGGTCTACAGGGAGCTGAGCGCGCGAATCAGGCTCCCCGCCAGCACCTCCGTCGTCTGTCGCAGCCACAACGATTCGGCCGTGGTAGCTAACTTCCTCAAGCTCACGCAGCACGTCTCCGTCCGATCGAGCACAGCCGGTGACGGGGAGCCGGCTGCCGCGATCCCGACTGAACCGCCGGTCCCGGCCGCGGTCGCGAACCCGGCTGTCCGTGGGGCAGGCTCGGCAGACGTGGGCAACATTGAACGATGGGTCCCAGCCGAAGCTGGGACCCATCGCTTGTGATCGTGTGGTGCGGGTGGATCAGCCGCCGCCGCGACCGCCGCCGCCTCCCCCGCCGCCACCGCTGGGGTTGGCGGAGACCTGGGCCTGGGGCAGCTGGATCTCCTGGCCCTCGGTCAGCCCGGACAGCACCTGGGTGTTGTCGTCGCCGACGAGGCCGGGCTGGAACGGGGCCTGGACCGGCTTGCCGTCGGGGCCCGGGGTGTTCACGAACGACCGGCCGCCCTGCTTGATGACCGCCGAGTTCGGCACCACCAGCACGTTCTCCAGGTCCGCGACCAGCACGCCCGCCTCGGCGGTCTGGCCGGTTTTGAGCCTGGGGTCGGAGTCGGTGAGCAGGATCGTCGCGTAGTAGTTCGTCACGCCCGAGATGTCCACACCGCCCGGGGCGATCGAGAGCACCGTGCCGTCGCGGGTCAGGTCGGGCAGTGCGTCGAACGTGACCTCGACCTTCTGGTTCGGCGCGACCTTCGCCGCGTCGGACTCCTCGAAGGGCACGACCACCTGGAACGTGTTGATGTTGTTGATCACCATGAACGACGAGCCGCCGGGGCGGGTCGCCGAGGGTGCACCGGTGGCCGAGGCCGAGGACTGGTCACTCGTGGCGGCCGCCCCGACCCCGGGGATCGAGGCATCGGTACCGGGCGCCAGCGCGCTGGTCCCGCTGCCATTGCCCACGTACTCCCCCACGGCGCCGGTGATCGACGAGATCGAGCCGGAGACCGGGGCGTAGAGCACCGTGTTGTCCAGGTCGCGCTGGGCGTTCGCCACCAGCGCCCTGCCGTTGGCCACCAGTGCGGCCTGCGCGGCGATGCTCGGAGCCTTGTCGGAGCTGTCCGAGTTGAACGTGTTCCGCGCGGTGACCACGCTGTTGCGGGCGGTCTCCTCGTTGATCCGCGCGGTGGTGTCGTCCACGTCGAGGGTGTGCTTGGCCGTGTCGTAGGTCGTCTTCGCCTGGAGCACACCGCCAGTGCCACCGTAGGCGGTATCCACCTGAGTCTGCTGCGAGCTGCAGTCCGGCTTCATAACCGGCATAGCCGGGTGCTCGCATGTGTACAACGCCTGGCGGGCCACTTGAAGCTGCTGCTGGGCGAAGTTCAGGGACTGACGCGCGCGGAAGACGGCGTTCTGGTCCCGGTTGTGGGTCGCATCGCCGTTGTTCTTAGTTGCCGAAAGAATCTTTTCGGCCTGATCCACGCTGCGGTGGTCACCATGGACCGTTGGCGACCGGACCAGTCGATCCAGAATTGCCTGCTGCTGATTCAGTTGCGCTACTTGCTGGTTCAACAACTGCTGGAACGAGAACGGGTCCTCCCGCGCCAATACCTGGCCGGCCCGAACCGTGTCCCCCACCTTCACACTGAGCTCGACCAGTTGCGCGGCCTGGGCGAAACCGAGGTTCTGCGAGGCCACCGCCGCCAACGCACCGGAAGCCGACACCTTGGTCGACACCTGACCGCGTTCCACCCGGGCGGTCGGTGGCGCCGGAGCGGTACTTCCGCATGCCCCGATCAGTACCATTAGTGCCGACACGCCGAGTGTTGCTACTGTGACGCGAGTTGCACGTGCGATCATGCGCGTCGAACTCACCTACTGAACTCCCCCCGTTGAGGTCCCTCATTTGTGTCCAACGCGGGGGGGCAATATAAGGTACGGTGCGTTTACTAAAATATCCATGCCGGGGTGAATGGGCCGTCGGCTCCGCACGTCGATCTGGGAGGCCAGGGTGGAAGGCCCGGACGCTGCATCCAATACGACCACGCAGGACAAGTTCGAAGAAAACGGTGCCGCGCCGACCAGCACGGCACCCGTGACCACCGCGCCCGAGCCGGCGCCGCCCGCCGCTCCGGGCAAGCGGCCCATGAAGCACTCCACGCGGCTCGCGCTGACGATCATCGTGATCCTCGCGGTGCTCGCGGCGCTCGGCTTCGGTGGTGCCTACTTCCTGTACTCGCGCAACTTCGTGAGCACGGACAACGCACAGGTCGACGGCGACAAGGTGCAGGTCAACGCCCCGGCCACCGGCACGCTGGTGGACTGGGAGGGCCAGCAGGGCGCCCAGGTCCGGCGAGACCAGGTCGTCGGCAGGGTGAAGCTCGGCAACAGCGGCGCGCAGCCGCAGATGACGATCAAGGCACCCGGTAACGGCACGATCGCCATCAACAACGCGGTCGAGGGCCAGTGGGTCACCGCCGGCACCAACCTGGCCACCGCGTACGACTTCAACAAGATCTACGTGACCGCCCGGGTGGACGAGACCGACGTCGCCGACATCCACGCCGGCGCCCCGGTCGACATCGACGTGGACGCCTTCTCCGGGGTCCCGGTCACCGGCATCGTCACCGAGATCCAGGGTGCCGCGGCCGACCAGTTCTCCCTGTTCCCCGAGTCCAACAGCACGGGCAACTTCCAGAAGGTCACCCAGGTGATCGCGATCCGCGTCGCCTTCACCAACACCGGCGGCGTGCAACTGGTGCCCGGTATGAACGTCACGGTGCACATCCACAAGCACTAACCACCGCACCGAGGCAACGCCGATGGCCCGCACCCGGGGGGTGCGGGCCATCGGTCTGTCCGGGGTCAGAAGTCCGGGGTCAGAAGTCAGTCGGCCGGGCAGGTCAGGAGTGCGAGTCGGACAGCGGCCCGGCGGGCGACCCCGGCTGGCTGTGCCGGCGCACGACGTCGCGGATCGTGCGCACCAGCACCGGCTCCACCTCGTGCTTGGCCACGAACGCGGCGGCGCCGGCCACCCATGCCCTGGCGCGCGTCTCGATGTCGTCGTGCAGGCTCAGGATCACCACCGGCAGGGCCGGCCGCAGCGCGTGCACCACGGCGGTCGCGTCGACCCCGTCCAGACCGGGCATCTCCACGTCCATCAGCACCACATCGGGGTCGACGGAGTCGAGCAGGCCGCCTACCTCTGCCCCGCTCTCCGCCTCGCCGACCACCATCAGATCGGGCTCGAGGGCCAACCACATGCGGAGTCCACGAAGGACCGCCGGTTGATCGTCGACTAGAAGTAGCCGAATCTTCCGAAAGGCCTCCACACACATAGACTCAAACAGCCGGCCGGTCCGTATACACCGGGCGTGCGGCCGACCGGGCAGCGGCCTTCGGCCGAGGGGAGATCGGCCAAGAGACGGAGGTGGCGGTGCCTGTTCGGGTACTCATCGCCGACGACCACAGCGTGGTGCGCCAGGGACTTCGGATGTTTCTCAAGCTCGACCCCGAGCTCGAGGTGGTCGGTGAGGCCGCGGACGGTGCCGAGGCGATCCGCATGGCGCGCGCGCTGACCCCCGACGTGGTGCTGATGGACCTGCTGATGCCGGGCATGGACGGGATCACCGCGACCCAGCGGATCCGCGCCGAGGTGCCCCAGACCGAGGTCCTCGCGCTGACCAGCGTGCTGGAGGACGCCTCGGTCGTGGGCGCGGTGCAGGCCGGCGCGATCGGCTATCTGCTCAAGGACACGCAGGCGGAGCAGCTCTGCAAGGCGATCAAGGCCGCCGCGAAGGGGCAGGTCCAGCTGGCTCCGGAGGCGGCCGCCCGGCTGGTCCGCGAGGTCCGCGCGCCGGACAACCCCGAGTCGCTGACCGGCCGGGAGACCGAGGTGCTGCGCGCGCTGGCCACCGGTCTGACCAACCGGGAGATCGGGCGCGCCCTGAACATCGGCGAGCGCACGGTCAAGACGCACGTGAGCCACCTGCTCGGCAAGCTGGGCCTGCAGAGCCGCACCCAGGCGGCCCTGTACGCGGTCCGCATCGGGCTGGTCGCCGAGTCCAAGCTCAGCGGCAGATGACCGCCGGGCCGCCGTCCCCGGAACGGGCCGAGGACCCGGTTCCCGAGCACGTCCCGAGCGGCGTCCCGAGCGGCGCCGACGACCTGCTCGACCAGGCCGAGCTGCTGCGCGCGATGTTCGACCGGGCGCCGGTCGGCATCGCGGTGTACGACCCGGACCTGGTGCTGCGCAAGTTCAACGACCAGTTCGCCGAGCTGGTCGAGCGGCACTGCGCGGCCTCGGCCGGGCCGGTGGTCACCGGGCGCAGCCTGTTCCACTACTTCCCGGACACCGAGGACCGGTTCCGGGCGCTGGCCAAGCACGTGCTCGCCGGTGAGACCCGGTTCTACCGCAGCGTGCCCCACGAGCTCGAGACGGACGTGCTCTCGCACTGGGACCTCGTGCTCTCGCCGCTGCGGCGGCACGACGAGGTGATCGGCATCGTGCAGGTCGCGATCGACGCCACCGAGCGCACCGACGCCCTCGAGGAGCTGCAGCGCAGCGAGCGCCGGTTCCGGTCCATCCTGCTCAACTCGTCGGACGTCACCGTGGTGATCGACGTGAACGGGGTGCTGCAGTACGCAGCCCCTTCGCTGCGCCGGCTGCTCGACCTGCCGATGGAGAACGCCGTCGGCACGGACGTCACGGTGCCGGTGCACCCCGACGACGTCGACGCGCTGCACCACGCGATCGCCCGGACCACCACCGAGCCGCTGCGCAACGAGCCGTTCCGCTGCCGGCTCTGGCACGTGGACGGCACCTGGCACTCCTTCGAGGTGGTGCCGGTGAACCTGCTCGACGACCCCGACGTCGAGGGCATCGTGCTGCACGCCAGGGACATCACCGAGCGCACCGAGGCCGAGGCGGAGCTGCGCCGCCGCGACGCCATCCTGGAGGCCGTCCGGTTCGCCGCGCACCGGTTCCTGGAGTCGCACTCGTCGTGGCGGGTGCACATCCACGAGGTGATGGCCCGGCTCGGCCTGGCCGCCGCGGTCAGCCGGGTGTACATCTTCGAGAACTTCCGGGGCGCGGACGGCTCGCAGTGGACCAGCCAGTCGCACGAGTGGGTCGCGCCGGGCGTTGCGCCGCAGATCGACAACGCCGACCTCGCCGCGATGTCGTTCGAGGACGCCGGCTTCGCCCACGCCGCCCGGCTGCTCGGGGCCGGTGAGGTGATCGCCGGCAACGTGTCCGACCTGCCGGTCAGCGAGCGGGCGCTGCTGGAGGCGCAGGGCATCCTGTCGATCGTCCTGGTGCCCGTGTTCGTGGAGGGCCGCTGGTGGGGCTTCGTCGGCTTCGACGAGTGCACCCGGCAGCGGACCTGGTCCACCACCGAGGTCGACTCGCTACGCGCCGCCGCCAGCACGCTCAGCGCCGCGGTGCACCGGCAGCGCGCCGAGGACCAGCTGCGCGAGCAGCAGATGCAGTACCGCCAGGTCTTCGAGGCCACCGGGGACGGCCTGGTGATCACCGACCTGGACTGGAAGCTGGTCCGCGCCAACCCGGCCTTCTACCGGATGCACGGGTACCGGCCAGACGAGCTGCTCGGCCGCAAGGCCACCACCTGGATACACCCGGACCACCACCAGGCCCGGTCGGACTACACCGCCGCCATCATCGCCGGTGAGCGACCCCGCTCGCTCGCGGTCGACGTGCGCAAGGACGGCAGCACCTTCCCGGTGCAGGTGCACGGCTCGGCCTTCACCTTCCAGGGCCGCCCGCACATCCTGGGTGTGGTGCGCGACGACACCGAGCGCACCCAGGCGTTCGCGCTGCTGGAGAAGCGCGTGTCGGCGCTGTCCACGGTGGCCGCCAGCCTGACGGTGAACCAGGCGCTGTGCGACACCCTCGAGGTGATCGCCAACTCGGTACTGGGCGCCACCCCGGCGGTCGCCTGCTCGGCGTTCGTGCTGGACCAGGACAGCGGCCAGCCGAGGGTGGTCGCCAGCGCCGGGCTGCCGGCAGGGTACGCCGAGATTGTCGAGCGCTGCTGGGACCACGGGGTGGACCCGTCGCACCAGACCTATCTCACCCACGAGCCGCTGATCATGCACGACGTAGTGCGGCGGAACCTGGAAGACCCCGCCCTCGCCCCCCTGCACGACATGCTCCGCGAGGCCGAGTGGGACACCGTGGCCGTGGTCCCGATGGCGTCCCGCGACCGCGGCTTCGGCTCGGTGAACGCCTACTACCCGAGGGGCGTCGAGCCGTCGCCGGACGACATCGCGTTCCTGCGCGCGGTGGCCGACCAGGGTTCGGTGGCGGTGCAGAACGCCCGGCTGCTCACCGAGGCGCAGAGCAAGGCCGGCCTCGAGGAGCGCCAGCGACTGGCCCGCGAGCTGCACGACTCGGTGTCCCAGGCGCTGTACGGCATCGCGCTGGGCGCCCGGACGGCCCGCGCGCTGGCCGAGCACAGCCCGGAGCAGCTCACCGAGCCGCTGGACTACGTGCTCTCGCTGGCCGAGGCCGGCATGACGGAGATGCGCTCGCTGATCTTCGAGCTGCGCCCGGAGTCGCTGGCCTCCGAGGGGCTCGTCGCCGCGTTGGAGAAGCGGGTGGCGGTGCTGCGGGCCCGGCACCAGCTGACCGTGGCGGCCCACCTGGGCGGCGAGCCGGAGCTGCCGCTGCCGCTCAAGGAGACGCTGTACCGGATCGCCCAGGAGGCGCTGCACAACGCGGTCAAGCACGCGCACGCCTCGCACGTGGAGGTACGCCTCTCGCTGACCGGGTCGACCGTGGAGCTGCAGATCGGCGACGACGGGGTCGGCTTCGAGCCCAGCGCGCCGAGGCCGGGTCACCTGGGCATGCAGTCGATGCGCGAGCGGGCGGCGGCGCATCGGGGCTCGATCGAGATCGACAGCGAGATCGGCGGCGGCACCACGATCCGCGCCCGCCTACCCCTCCCCCGCTGACCGCCGGACCCGTTCGCCGCCGGCCCCGCTCGCCGCCGCCCCACTTGTCGCCGCCCCACTTGTCGCGGGAAAAAGACACGACAAGTGCCACTAGCCGCGCCTAATTCACGCGACAAGTCGGACGGTCGTGCGGGTCAGTGCACCTGTACTTCGTCGCCCAGGTTCAGGGTGTTGTAGAACGTCTCGGCGGTGGTTTCGGCCAGGTGCACGCAGCCGGCGGAGGCGCGCTGCACGCTGCCGCCGTGGAAGGCGACCCCACCGTCGGCCCAGAACACCGAGAAGTCCATCGGGGCGCCCTGCCCGTTCGGCAGCTTGAACTCCTGGCTCTTGTGGTTCTTGTCCTTCCACTGCACGCGGAACGTGCCGACCGGGGTCTCCTTGCCGGGACCACCGGAGCTCAGCGGGACCGGGCCCAGGGTGACGTTGCCCTGGTCATCGAGCAGCCAGCCCTGCTGCTTGGCCAGGTCGACGCACGCCCGGGCGCTCTCCGTGCAGGGCGTGCTCTCGTAGGTGGCCACCTCGGGGGCGTCGCTGTCGGAGTTGTCGTCGGACGAGTTGTCGTCGGACGAGTTGTCGTCGGAGGAACCACTGTCGGAGGCGCTCTGGGCGGACGAGTCTCCGTCGGAGTTGTCGTCGGCCATGGCGGGCACCGCAACCGCGATAGCGAGGACGCACACGATCCCGATCACAGTGGCAACGCGCGCGGAGACCGAGGCCCGCCAGCCACGCGTTCCGAGGTGCCTACCCATTCCCGTCCTTCCCGCCGAATCCAGGCGGATCAACGAGACGACCTGGGAAAGGTGACGAGCTGGGGCTACTCCAAGTACCGACACGCCTCGGAAAGAGGGAATCAATGGGCGGTTCGGGCCCGGCCTCGTGACTTGGAGTGACCATTTCGGCGGGACGGCGCCGCCCGGGTGGCCTATCGCCGAGTGATGATCGAACTCACCGCGAACCACCCGCTGGGCATCCCGCGGGCGGCTCTCAGTTTCCGAAGGAGAGACTGGCCGGGTGCGGATCCTCATACCCGGCGGCTCCGCGTCGCTCCCCAGCAACGATGAGACCGAGGAGTTCCCGGTCACCGTCGAGGCCCCGGAGACCGAGTCGGTCACCGGTCCGAGCGGCGCGCCCGGCCCCGACCCGGCGACCGGCGCGACCGACCCCGAACCGATGGTTGCCCCCGACCGCGCGTGGCTGCCCGGCCGCGCCTGGCTGCCCAGCCGCGCGTGGCTGTCCCGGCGTACCACCCTTGCCTGGCTGTCCCGGCACACCCGGCCGCTGTCCGGGCGGGCCCGGCTGATCCTGCGCCTGCTCGCCACCGCGCTGGTCCTGCTGCTGGTGCTCACCGGCTGGTCGGTGACCGGCGCGCTGACCGCGCCCGGCACCGACAGCGTGGCCGCGCGACTTGCCGAGTGGGGCCGCGACCACGGCTTCGACGGCCTGATCACCTGGTTGGAGAAGGAGCAGTACCGGCCGCCGCCCACCGGTGGCGAGCCGGTCGGCGGGATCGCCGCGCGTGTAGCCGGCGAGCGCATGTTCGGCATTCGTACGGATCGTGCCTCGCACGCCGAAGATCTCAGGACGATTTTAGGTGGGTTGAAAGGGCCCCTGATGAAGGTGGCCCAGTTCCTTTCGACGGTACCTGATGCGTTGCCAGCGGAGTATGCGGAGGAACTCGCGCAACTTCAGTCGAATGCGCCCGCGATGGGTTGGAACTTTGTTCGACGGCGTATGGTGAGCGAACTTGGAAGCGACTGGCAATCTCGGTTCGTCGCATTCTCGCAGACTGCGTCGGCGGCGGCATCTCTGGGTCAGGTTCACCGCGCGACTCTACCCGATGGGCGCGACGTCGCTTGCAAGCTGCAGTATCCGGACATGCCCAGTACTGTGGAAGCCGACCTGCGTCAGTTGCGGCTGGCGATGGCCGTTTATCATCGTATGGACAATGCAATCCAGCACGAGGAGATCTACAAAGAGCTCACCGAGCGTCTTCGCGAGGAGCTGGACTATGAGAGAGAGGCAGCGCAGATGCGCCTCTATTCCTTGATGCTGGCTGACCATTCAGTGGTGCATGTCCCAAACCCGGTTCCTGGGTATTGCACGAGACGGTTGCTGACGATGACGTGGCTTGATGGGCGCCCGCTGATGGATCGTCTGGCCGAGGATCCGCCTCAAGAGGAACGAAATCAGATCGCGGAAGCTTTATTCCGTGCGTGGTACGTTCCATTTTACCGGTTCGGGGTCATTCACGGTGACCCTCACATGGGTAACTATCAGGTGCGACCTGATGGGTCGGTGAACCTGTTGGATTTCGGCGCCATTCGTGTATTTGGCGCGAAGTTCGTTCGGGGGGTCATAGACCTGTATGAGGCTGTGCGTGATAACGACGACGCCAAGGCTCACCATGCTTATGAGACCTGGGGCTTCGCCGATCTGTCTCGGGAAAAGATGCAGGTGCTGAACCTTTGGGCTCGCTTCCTGTACGAGCCACTGACCGAGGACCGAGTTCGCCGGATTCAGGAAACGGACGATCCACAATTCGGACGGGCCGTCGCCGAGAAGGTTCATGCTGGATTGAAGCGAACCGGCGGGGTCAAACCGCCACGGGAATTTGTCCTGATGGACCGGTCGGCCATTGGCCTTGGCGGCGTGTTCCTGCGGCTGCGCGCGGAGCTGAACTGGGGCAGGCTATTCCGGAGTCTGATTGAGGACTTCGACGCGGCGGCGCTGGCGGACCGGCAACTTGCGGCGCTGACGGAGGCTGGAGTCCCGCCCGCGGCCTGATGATGGACCACGCACCGATTCCGGGGTAGCGTGGCAGTAGGCACGAACTTCGGAAAAGAGGGATCCAAGGGATGAACGATATGGCGGCGTCACCGCGATTTGACCGGACGGTCGAGGATCTTGGCAATATCGTCGAACTTGGGCACGTCAACGTGACGGTGCCCGACCAGGCCAAGGCGACCGCGTATTACCTCATGGGTCTGGGCCTCACGCGTGACCCGTATCTGATGGCCGGCCTTGAAAACATGTGGGTCAATGTTGGCAGGGGCCAGTTCCACCTGCCGACTCGCGCCCCACAAGTGGTGCGGGGAACCACAGCCCTGGTGTTGCCGGACCTCGAGGCGCTGCTGCAGCGTTTGCACTACGCGAAGAAGTTTCTGGAAGGCACGCAATACAGCTATCGCGAGGCGGGTGACGTCGTCGAAACGACATGCCCGTGGGGTAATCGTATTCGTGTCCACGCGCCAGACCCGGCGCGGTTTGGCCCGATGCGGGTCGGCATGCCATATGTGGAATTTGACGTCGGGGCGGGCACCGATCTGGCAGCGATCGCTCGCTTCTATAAGGAGATTCTCGGTGGTAGCGCCGGCATTAAAAAAAAAAAGAAAGGGCCCTATGCCTGGGCTTCCTGCTCCGGCGAGTGCAAAGTTGTGTACCGCGAGACCAGCGCCGAACTGCCGGAATATGACGGTCACCATATTCAGATCACGCTCGCGGACTTCTCGGGTCCGCACAAGAAGCTGGTAGAGCGTGGTTTGATCACGGAGGAAAGCGATCAGCACCAGTATCGCTTCGTGGACATCGTCGACGTCGATACCAATAAGCCGCTGGCTCGGATCGAGCACGAAACCCGCAGCATGCGGCATCCGATGTTCAATCGTGTATACGTAAATCGTAACCCGGATATGAACAATCGCAACTTCGTTCCTGGTTACGAAGTTGGCTTGTTCGCGCTGAACTGAATTAAGATTCCTTACTTGGCCATCCGCGTTCGTCGCGGATGGCCGCCCCGAGGTTGCTGAGCCAGCGGCCGGGGTTGAGGGCGATGTCCTTGATGATCCCGGCGAGTTCGCCGAGGATGGCGATGGCCTGCTGCACAAAGGCGACGGCGGCGTTGACGGCATCGCGGACGAACTTCACCGCGGCCAGCAGGCCGGCCTGGAGCACGTCGAGCAGCTTGGACAGGGCGGCGCCGAGGGCGTCCAGGAGCTTGTTGACGGCGTTCTTGAGCCCGTCGGCGATCTGGTTGACCTTGGCGATGGCCGCGTCGCGCAAACCCTCGATGGCCTTGCGGAACTTGTCCCGCAGACCGGGGAAGGCGGCGAGCAGCGTGTCGCCGAGGGCGATCAGGGCGGTGGCCAGGGTGTTGATCAGGCCGACGACGGCCTTGCGGGCGAACTCGATGGCGTCGTTGACAAACTTCTTGAAGCCGTCGATGACGCCCTGAATGGCCGCGCGGGCGGCGTTGAAGATGTCGGTGATGGCCGAGACGATGGCGTCGAACGCCTGCTTGATCTTCGACGCGACCCAGCTGAAGAAGCCGCCGCCGTCGTTCTTCTTCTCCTCCTTCTTCTTCCGGGCGTCCTCTTCGGCCTTGGCCCGCTGGTCGTCGATGCCCTTGTTGTCGGTGTCCTTGCGGTCCTCGATGCCCTTGTTGGAATCGGTGTGCTGCTGGTCGATCTGCTTGGTGGCGTCGCCGTGCTTGTCGGCGGCCTGGGTGTTGGAGTCGGTGACGGCCTTGTCCTGCTCGCCTCGCCACTGGTCCCGCTGCGCCGAGGCCTGTGTGGAGGCGTCGGCGCGCTGATCGGCCTGCTGCTGGCTGCTTTCCTTGATCGCGTCGTTGATCTGGGCCTGGTTCTGCTGGTGCTCTTGAACGGCCTGGTCGTCATGGCCCTTCTGCTCGGTGTCCATCTGGCCGGTGCCCTGGCCGAACGCGGCCTGGATCTGCGGGCCCCGTTCCTGCTGCGCGACGGCCGAGATGGCGGCCTTGTCAGTAGTGCCCGAGGTCGTGGCACCGGGCGCTGGACCGCCGGCAGCGGGGGCGCCACCACCACCGGCGGGCACCTTGCCGGTCAAGGTCTGGGGCGGCACGTTCGGATAGACGTGATCCTCGCCGAGCGGCTGAGCGGCGTCCTGACGTCCGGTGTCAGCCACCTTGCCGGTGGTGTCGCTGAGGTTCTTGGCCTGCTGGTCGGTCAGCGCCGGATCGGTGTCGCCCTTCAGCTCGAACTGCGGCGCGGGCCCGACGGTGGCGTTGAGGGCCGGGTCGCTGGTCGGAATGTCGTCCACGGCGCGTTCGAGGTGGGAGCTCTCCTCGGGACTGAGCTTGCCCTGCGCGTCCCCGGCGACGGTGGGCGCGGCCGCGCCGGCGGTCGCCGACGGTCCATTGTGGACGTCCTTGTCGGCGGCCTGCGGCTGCTTGCCCTGCTCGGGCGGCTTCGCCTCGCCGACCCGGGGGATCTCGGCGGCCACCGGCGGGGCCTCGGGCGGCTTGCCGCTGAGGGTCTGCGGCGCGCCCGACGGCCGGTCGGCGGTGGGCGGCGCGGACTGGAGGTCGGAACGGTCCTTGCCGACCGAGGTGCTCACGGACGAGTCGACCTGGCCGAGCGAGTCCGCCATGTCGGCCGGCTGCTGGGCGCTGACGGAGGCGAGCGCGGCCCGCGGCTCCTGGGCCGACACGTCGGGCGCGGCCGCTTGCGGAGGCTCGGCGGCGGCCGCTCCCCCGCCCCCTCCGCCACCACCGCCGCAGCCGCCGCCCTGCTCGGGCCCCGCCGACTGCTCGGGCGCGCCGGCACAGCCGCCGCCACCGGCTTCGAGGGAGGCGTCCTCGGACGGCGCGGCGCCGGGGGCTTGATCCTGGCCGGGCCCTTGAGCATCCGGCCCTGCCACACCGGGCTCGTCCGGACCAGGGCCGGCCGCGCCCGGACCAACTGGGCCGGGTGTGTCGGCGGAGTCGAGCTCGGTGGGTTCCGCGCCGACGGGCTCCCGCTCCTCGGCCGGCGCCATCCGCTGGGCCGGAATCCGCGCCGCGACAGGCGAAGCGGGCTC
>Ga0137412_10001811_pt1 | contig 16722 bp, 24 predicted proteins | sample CZODoug2_1_16fun_FD_122160 | JGI IMG/M metagenome (GOLD analysis project Ga0137412, IMG submission 122160) | Vadose zone soil fungal communities from Angelo Coast Range Reserve, California, USA - CZODoug2_1_16fungal (Hybrid Assembly) | ecosystem: Environmental > Terrestrial > Soil > Vadose zone...
TAATAGCGAGCACTCACTCCAGCGCCAGCGAGGCGGTCCCAAATCGTCGGCAGTGAAGTGAAGCTGGTGCTATCGTCGAGGCGGTCCGTTTGAGCGGCATGCAAAAACAGCCGGTTCGGAAACGTCGGCCCAAGGATAGCGGCGAAGTAACGGTCGCAGGCGGTGTAGTTCCGGGCCAATGCGGCGTAGAACGGAATATCGCGTTCGCCGTAGTAGCCAATCGAAAAGACGTCGTTACTACCCGCGCGCAGAAAACCGTCCATCAATCCCTGGTCGTACTCGACGCGAGCGCCGCCGTAGGAATGGTCTGGATCCGGGTGGGGACAGCCCGTGTAGTCGCCAGAGAGCGAATGCGTCGGGTGGCTCATGCCGGCTCTGTCCGTATAGGCCAGGCCGACTTGCTTGCCATCCGCATTCGGTAGCCATCCGAGAAAATGATCGAAACTACGGTTTTCCATCGTCACCACGACGATATGTTCGATACCAGAGTTCGCGGGGCTGGGTAGATTGGGTAAATCCAGAAGAACATCCTGCGCAAACAATTTCTTGCTCGGGGGCCACGATGCGCCAACCAACGCAGCTCCCGAAACGAATGCGGCGTTTTTGAACAACTCGCGACGATTTAGCTTCATGATGTCACTCCTTGGTTAAGACGGAAAAAGTGGAGTTGGCAGGCGTGGGGCACAGCGGTGAGACCGTGCCCCGCACCTAGAATTGTCACGAGCAAGTGATACCGGACTGGGCGGAAGCCACGACGATGTCGATGCTTGGTCCCTTGACGTGCAGCGCATTGACGGTGATCGATCCGCTAGTTCCGCTCGGCGAGCTGGTCTGCTCGTTGACGATGAGGCTGATGCCGCCTGGCAACGAGATGGCGAGGTTGGGGTTGGATACGAGGACGGATTGGCCCGCGGCGACCAAGCCGACGAGCACGGCATTCCCGGTGACGGCGGCCTGTCCATTGCTGCAAGTAGCGCTGGTGTTCGATTTCACGACATCGGCAGCAACCAGACCACCCAACAGACTTAGGCTGGCGACCGAAGATTGCGACTGACTGCTGGTGCCACTGCCAGACGTGGTACTTTTCAGCGCGTCAGCCGAGGCCAAGCCCAAGACATTGACGCTCGCTACAGACGTACTCAGATTCCCGCCGCTAGCCGCAAGCGGTCCGGTATCTGAGAGGTCCAGCGAGATCCCCAGCGCTTTCGCCCGCAAAGCCACGGCTTCACCGCTGAATGTGATGGTAGCCTGCGCAAAGCTGGCGACAGGGCTGAAAACCAAAATCGCTATCAGACAAATCGCAATCGTTGAGTTCTTCGCGTTCATTTGCATGTTCTCCTCCAGTTAAAGTTCAAATGGCCGGCTCGGGCGCGATGGTAGGGCTGAACGGCGCCGAGAGGATACCGCGGATGTTAAATGCCCCCCCCGGCAACACCATAGGGCGGACTCCCTAAAACGAAGTGGGAGAGACCTTAAATGCGCATCAGGGGAACGCCTGATCCGCAGCCGGAAGATCTTGTGGTTCAGTCGTCCGACCGGAATACAAATTTCACGCGGGCGAGTCTCTTGGACGACTGAAAGCAGACCCAGGACAGCTCGAGCACGTCATCATGAACCTTGCCGTGAATGCTGGCGACGCCATGCCAACAGGCGGCAGTCTAACTATCGAAACGCGTAACCTGACGTGGATGAGCAATGCGCTATCACTCGGCCGCCAATTCTACCTGGTCAGTATGTTCTGCTTTCGGTTACGGATACCGGTGATGGCATGGATACCGAAACGAAGGTGCGCATTTTCGAGCCGTTCTTCACCACCAAGGAGCAGGGCAAGGGAACTGGATTGGGGCTCGCCACCGTTTACGGGATCGCTAAGCAGAGCGGCGGGGGCGTTTGGGTGGAGTCCGAGCCGGCGAAGAGGGCGCGATTCGAGGTTTACCTCCCACGCGTGGGCGAGACCATTCCGAATTTGTGAAGTCCGCTGGCTACACAGTGCTAACTTGTGCTTACCAAAAACTCCATCCAGCCGTTTTCAGCCCAATATAACAGTGTTACATTCCGATCTCCTGGTTAGCCTGCTTCAATTTCATCTTCTTGAAAATCACTGATTTCAAGGGTATTCGCGCCGGATGCATTTTCGATAGGGACAGCCTGTCTCTGGCGAATTGATACAGGAACTGCCTATTTCATTGATTAGGGAGTTTACCTGATTGACACTTCCAAGGTTTGGAATAGGCTGCTGTCTTCCTTCCCCCACCGGCGAAATACCCAACCCTTGCCGTCTCAGAAATCGGAACGTGCCATGGAAACAGAAAGAGCCTTTGCTAGACTCGGCTCAAATCATCTCGACGAAGTAGCTCTAGCGGATAGTTAGCCCGACCGATTTGGGGTAGGGGCTACTTTGATTTGGGCCACTGCCCTCGGAGAATACTCGGAGAATACCGCTTGACGGGCATAGCCCAGAATGTTATATCACTTCTGTTAGACACGAAGCCCTTGCCCTCCGTGACCCTGTCACTTGGGGTAGCGAACTCCGTGGAGGCCATATGCCGGTTGTGCAGGCTTGTAAGGAACTTCACCTACTCTGCCACGAACATCACGTAAACATGAGGGGGACTGAGATTACCCTGATGATCGAGGGTGAGCCCGCGCTGACCCCAACCTATGCGTGTTCGGTGACCGATTGCCCCGTCCGCTATGACACTTCGCACGGATACTTCATTGCAAAGGAATGCGTACTGATGGAGCGAGACATGACGCCGCGCCACACTTGCCCCCATCACCGGCAATTCATGTATCTTGCTGAAACAAATCTAGAGGAAGGAGCTTTCGCCTGTGGAGATGCCCGCGATGCGATGCGACATGGACGAACGGCGAACGCTTGGTAGGCGGGGAATTGAGGTAAACGCCCTAGCCTGTATTGCTTTTAGGCTTCTTCAAGAGGAGTAAGGGTGTCCGCAACGTCTGCAGCACGATCCTCACTTGTCCAGGACGAAAGCGTCAATGCGGAGGTTCGCAGGAGTATGGACGAATCCACGAGCGCCCTTAACCGGGGCGACGTAGAAACAATCCTGCGGATTTATGCGCCTGATGCCGTCGTCTTGCCGCCGAATAGCCCTGGAGTTCAGGGGATAATGGCCATACGCCAACTCTGGGAATCGCTTTTGGCTATCGGGTTTTGCAATGCCGCGTTGGAGTTCGATCAAATCGAGCACTGGGGAGATGTCGCGATTGCCATTGGCCGCTATAAAGTGCAAATCCCCGTCACACCTGGCACCTTCGAAGTAGATCGCGGCAAGTATGCGAGCTATTTGCGTCGCATGGAGGATGGCCAATTTCGCGTCACCATGAGCATGTGGTACAGCGACCGCTGGCAACGCCTCAACCATCCATAACGGGCTGCAAGAACTTAAGAAACGTGCTGCCTCGGGCCGTTAATCTAAAGGCGGCGGGTGGCACGCCGTAAGTGTTGGGCACTCAATCGGGTGGCCTTCGACGTGGCAAGCATGGAGTTTCCCCTGAGGATGTCGGTAGGTAGGTGTTCCTTCGCGGCTAATGGCACATTCCCCAATCCTACACTTGCAGACAAGTTGGAGCGCGGCCGCAAACTTCTCTTCTCCGCGCATGGAGACTATACCACTTGTGCCCGTAACTTGACGTCTTCGCCTAGAAAACTCACTCGCACACGCTTTTCGGGCGGGCAGTTCGTTTACGGGTGTATCCGCGCCTTGCTGGATGTCACGGCGCCTGGCGAATCCACCAGAGCACCCTGCCGACGATTCTCCAACTTCGGTCCTTGCTCAAAAGAATGGGCTCGTAATCGCGATTCTCCGATTCTAACATTTCCATTCCGTCCACTCGCCGAAACCGCGCCAGTGATAGCCCATGTTCCCGGTGCCAGGCCACGATAATCTTGCTGCCGAGTTTGCTGGGGTCCGTCTGCGCACTGTCTACGGCCACAATGTCGCCATCAATAATCGATGGGTTCATCGATGAACCCTTTACGCGTAAGCAATTGGTATCAGGTGGATTCGGACACCACATTATGGGTGCGCCGATCATCGCTTCAGGCGCAACGCCATTCAGGTCAGCGCGCTGGTCACCAGTCTCCCCCGGAGTCGCTGCATGGACGGGAAGAACAGGGATGGCAACCAATTTCATTTTCAGCGGGAGCTTGGCGGCCTTGTTTGCTTTCTTGCCGCTTCCGGCGAGAACGATCTCGAATTCGGGTGTGCGAGCTTTACCCCGCGAGCTACGCCCTTCTGGAAGTATACGAGAAATATCAGCACTTCTCAGGCCAGCTCGGGACCAAAACAACCAGCATTCCGGATCGCCCGCAAGATTTCCAAGTTGTATCCAACACTGCGCGGGAGGCTCTTTTGTGCCGCGCTCCCAACGCGAGACGGCCATCGCCGAGTAATGGAGACGGGCACCCAATGACGCTTGGCTCAAACCGAGGCGTTCACGGAGCTCGAAGATCCGTTGGGCCCATTCAGGGACGTCCGCTTTCCGGCGCTGCATATACGTGCTGCCTTGTTTTCAGCTCGAAGAGAACAGTCGTAATCAGGTTGTCGAAATCTCTAAAGGGACGATTGAAACATGTCAAAAGGCGCCATGAATCGCGACAAACCGAATGATGGCAGACCGTCTCCTCAGCTTTGTTTCGGTCCTCCACGCGCTCTATCACAGTGATGGCAAGCCAACCGGGAATCGATCCGTCATATCCCTAGAATTTGCCAAACTGTAAAAGCTCGACAAACCTTTGGAATTTCAGCACTCAAGCGGATCTACCCAAAATCACGCGCCGCGTGAATCCAAAAAACAAAAAGCCTCCCACGCTGACGTTAGCAAAACCTATCGCCGAGCGTCAAGGGCACGCTTGCGGCCGCCGCGAACCTCAGCGCATCTCCGCCAGAACCAAAGTAGCCTCCTACCCGAAATCGGTTGGGCTAACTAGTTGGCTCAGTGGAGACAAAGAAAGCCTACTGCGTTTGCGCGGCTACAACAACTCTATTTTCTCCTTCAGCTCGACTGGGGCGTACCGTGTCTCTGGCGAATTGCTATTGGCCAGAGACAGGTTTAGACGAGGGCCAGAATCGGCTGACCATCGCCAGCCGGGGTCCGCCCGTAGTCCGCCCGTCTGTTGACGCAGTCAGGAAAAGCGGATACTCTGATAATCAGATTCATGAAGAAAACGAGCATAACCGTCACGGAAGCTTCGCGCAATTTTGCCGACTGCGTTAACCGTGCGCACTATCAGAACGTTACATTTGTGCTTCTGAAGAACGGTGAGCCGGTTGCGCGTCTTATACCGGACAACGAAAAAGTTTGTGTTGGCCGCGATTTGGCCGAGGCTCTGGCTAAAACCGACTTGCCGGAGAACGAAGCCAGAGCGTGGCATCGTGAGCTAGAAGCTGCCCGCAAGAGCCTCAAGGCGCCAGCCGACAAATGGCGATAATCCTGGACGCGGACGTCGTCATTCGGGGCGAGAAGGGTACTTTTGACCTGAAAAGCTGGGTGACCTCCCGTCCGAATGATCGATTTGAGGTTGCTGCAATCACGGTTGCCTAGCTATGGCATGGAGTGGAACGAGCGACCGGGACACATAAGGTCACGCGGCAGCGTTACCTGGACGCCGTTCTAACGTCTCTGCCGATCATTCCCTACACCGAGCAGACTGCGTACGAACACGCTCGAATCTGGGTCGAATTAGAGGCCTCCGGAAAAATGATTGGCTTCTATGACCTGATCGTCGGGGCAACGGCATTGGAGCGCGGGAGCGACGTGGCGACCTTCAACAAGCGACACTTTGGTCAGATAAGGGGACTAAGCGTCATCGAACCGAAGTAGTTCCTCGCGAAATACCCGCCTTGCTCTCTGCCCTGTCCCTACCGAAAATGCTATCCGGTGCGAATACCTGTAAAATCAGTGTTTTTCAAGAAGATGAAATTGAAGCAGGCTAACCAGGGGATCGGAATGATCGACAAGCTAGCTTAGGACGCGCGAAGCGGCGGTCCCACGCCACGCTGCGCATGCCACACCGCAAGCACTCTTACCTCGTTAGCGCGCGGGACATAGTAGACGTGATAGCGAGTTCCCTTGAGTAGGGCACGACGCGTATCCAGCACGGGAGATTGTCGATACAGGCAGGCCGACGATGTCGAACGCTGCCCCGAGTTTGTTAGCGAACAGGTTTGGTGAAGCAGGACGGTTTCTGCGCCACCAACTGTCGATCTCGCTGATCTGGGCATCCGCTTCGGGTGTGATTCGGACCGGTATCCTCACCGCCGCCGGCGGAGCGCGTCTAGAATTTCCGCCGTCGGCCGGAGACGACCGGCCTCGGCGGATGTCCAGGATGCCAACAGCGCTTCGTGCAAGGCGCGCCGCTCCTCGCTGGTGAGGGCATCGCCTTCGCCTACCCTTTTCTTACCTCTTGAAATCGTATGCATGAATCATACATACTGATACATATGCGGACGACTCTGAACATTAACGATGACCTCCTCAAGCAAGCGGCACGGCTCAGCGGTATTACCGAGAAGACTGCCGTGGTTCACGCCGGACTGGAAGCTCTGGTGGCCCGTGAGAGTGCTAAGAGGCTGGCGGCAATGGGCGGCAGCGAGCCGCGTCTGCGGAAAATTCGACGCCGCCGTCCTCGGGCCCTTCTTGCCAGCGACTGATGCTTGTGGATACCTCGATCTGGGTGGAGCATTTGCGCCACGGCCAGCTCGAGCTCATCTCGCTTCTTCATCGCGCCGAAGTTCAGTGCCATCCTTTTATTATCGGCGAATTGGCATGTGGATCCATAAGCCACCGCTCTGAGATCCTGCAATTGCTCCGGAGACTGCCATCCGTGCCGATCGTGGAGAATGAGGAAGTGATGACGTTCGTCGAGCGGCATCGCCTCATGGGTCGCGGTGTTGGCTGGGTCGATGTACATCTGCTGTCGTCGGCGGCATTGGAAAGCGTACTGCTCTGGAGCACCGACCGGCGGCTCGCTGCCATCGCGCGATCACTTGGAATTTATGGTGCGCCGTGAGCCGTAGTTGGAGTCGATTTCATAATCGAGCTTGGGACGCGTTCTGAGGCAATTGTCTCGACCGCCAGTCTGTCTTAGTGGCAAAGTCGTGGAGGCCGTTTACCGATGGTCACGGGCAGAGGGCTGCGGTAGGCGCGGAACTGGCATACTGATTGGCACTGGCGACTTCGAAATGGTTCGAAACGGCGGAACGCCCCTGCCGCAAGCGCCTGAAAAAGTGTTGGACAAGGTGGAAAGAATCTCCAACGGACTGCCATCCGGTGAAATCGCGCGAGCAAAGCGCTTGGGTTCCTTCTTCACCCAATTCGGCGCATAGCTTGAGAAAGCATTCTTCCAGCTGCCAAACCACAACAAGACAAGGCGCAAATGCTGAACTCGCGCTTGCTCGATCCAATGATCTAGAATCGCAAAGTCGAATTTTCCCTCGACGGGTTCAATCTGCTCCCAGGCAACTGGCATCAGCACGGTGTTGATGTGGGAGTGGGCAACGCGCGGCAAAATGTCATCGGCCTGCGCTGCTGTCCCTGTCGCAGAGTTACTCAGTTCGCCGCCGAAGATAATGAACGGCTGGCCACCAAGAATCATTTGCGCTGAGCCCTGAGAGCGGTCGACGCGAGGTATCTCCTGCGCCGCGAGATGTGTGACCCCAAGCAGAGCCCTCAAGAACAAAAGGAACGAAATGATGGGGCGTAGCACCTGATCCGAATCTCCTTTCGCTGACCTATCTTCCAAGGGGCGCGCCGGCTCTACTCATGCCCGCTCTTCGAAGATTGAGAATGAACGCACCATTGTGTGTGAGCGCAAAGTGAATGACTGTGATCTCGCTCAAGTATTTTCACCCAGACTGTCCCAATACGGACGGGACTGCGCATCACTACTCGCGTGAAGTTTTTCCGACGCCTCTCCTCATTACTCCGCTGCCCAAAAGCAAATCATTCGGTACAACATTCTAAGTGCAGCTTGGAGGCCAGTGGCGCCCGTATGTTCCATCACTTCAGTGTCCCGCAGCGGGATCGCCCGTAGGCGGCGGGGCGTGATCCACAGCAGCGGGGGGCCCCAACAACTTCGTAAGGATCGGTTTCAGTGCATCTGCCCAGACTTGATACGCCTTCACGGTTGGATGGAGTTTGTCTTTCGAGTTCATCATCCCGTCGAGCAGCCGTCCATCGCCGCCGGCCAGTTTGTCGTTAATATTCAGATATCGAATCTTTTGGCCATCAGCAAACTCCGACAGTCTGCGGTTGATCCTGTCGATCAGGGGAATGAACGCCATATTATCGTTCCTCGAGAAGATCCCCATCACTATGATTGTCGCCGCGGGCGCCTTCTTTTGAATCACATGCAAAATCGCCTGAAGACCTCGCGTAACGTCGTCTGCTCTCGCGTAGGCTCCACCTGGGGTCGATAGATAGCCAACGTTGTTTGTGCCGGCGAGCAGAATGACGACTTTGGGGTTGACTCCTTCCAACTCGCCGCTCTCTAAACGCCAGAGGATGTTCTGCGTTCGATCACCGCCCCATCCAAAGTCTGCCGCGTTCCAGCCGAAGAAATTCTGTTTCCAATTGGCGAGCAGATCTGGGTAGTCGACGGCACCCCACCTTCTTGTGATCGAATCACCTTCGAAGTAAACGTCGATCCCGGGTTGCTTCGCCTTCGCGAGCAACTGGGAATGAGCAACCAGAGAGTTTGCGTCCGTCCGAAAAACCGGCTGATCGGCCGGAAGTTCCCACGGTGTCGAGTGATAGTTGAAGAACTTGTCCGCCCAGGGAATGAAATACTTCCAGTTCGGGGCATCGGTGTGGCCCGCGTCATGCTGCCGCCATGCGAGTTGGCCATCGAGAAGCCCCGTATTCACTGGTGGCATCTTCGCGTTGTGATAGTCCTCATTCACTCCCAGGTCCTTCGCACCCAATAGCCGGAAGACAGCACCTGCGGCCACGGTCGCCATGAAGCTGCCCTGATGGTCCAGCCACCTTGCGTCCCCCATTTCGGGAACCCCATAGCTGATGAACGTCAGTCGCGGTGCGCACAGCGCAATCAGTTCGTTCGAGTCCACCGGCAAGTTGCTGGCATTCTTGCTTCCGAACGAAGCCTGGGCCGCGCCGTACTTCAAAAAATTACCTGCCATCCAGTGATACCCGCCGGACCCCGTGAGATTCTCTACCTCTTCTCCGAAATTGCGTCTGTGCGGTTTGACGCCACCTTCCCCGGAGGAGCCCACCAGCACGGCAGCAAAGCGGGTATCGAACGCCATGGTCACGAGCGCGGCCTTTCCATAACGAGACACACCTTCGATGCCAACGCGCTTCGCATCAACGCTCTTGTCCGTCTGCAGATAGTCAAGACCGCGCGAGGCACCCCAGCCCCACGCCCGCAACGCACCCCAGTCCTCCGGCTTTCGAGCCTGACCCTTATTTGTAAGGCCAATGATCCCCTTCGTCAGACCTGAGCCGTTGTCCGCTTGTATGCTACTGGTATTGAGGAGCGCGTAACCCCACCCGCCGGCAATGAGTTGTTCCGTCGAGGGCGGATCACTCCCCATCATCTTCTTAAATTCCGCGTGGTTTGCGATGAACTGGCGGATGGCCGCGCTGCTGAACATGATCATCACGGGCACGGGACCTTTCGCATTCCGGGGCGTGACCAGCGTCATCTCGACATCTACGTTAATCGAAGGGTACGCCGAGTTGTCCACGTGTCCGACCAACCGCTTCTCAACGATAGGGAAAACACCGGCTTTCGAATCGGTTGTACTTTTCACGGCCCAGGTCACTGTAGGTACATTGGGCGGGATGCGGCCCACGACCTCTCGCTCGAAGTCTTCGACAATCTCTGGGCGTCGCTGATTCCACCACTGTTCCGCTAACTTGACCTTTTGCCCGCTCTTCAACGTGAGCGCATCTGGCAGATCACCATATGGATTGGCCTCCGCCTCATCGTAGTTGGCGTGATTGGAATCCTTTTCATTCCCGCTCGACCCAGCACGGAGCGCTTTGATTCCCAGCTGATCCATCATGTCCTGATGGTCCTGTTCTGCCGTCCAATTCGTCGGAGGGGATTGCTGTCCCGTGGCCATCTGACAAACGAGGACGGCTAAAGCGGCGAACGCGGCACCCCTCGATAGTGCCTGCTTCGAGTGCGTGGCAAAAATCATGTTTGACGCCCGAAGAGAGATGTTATCAGACCAGGATCGGGGACGCTGGTCCGTCGCTATGGCCGGTCCGACGTATTCACGAGCGAGACGGAATGAATTTTCTCATCACTTCGAGTTAGCGCCTGATTCGTGGCGCTCCGACAAATGGGAACAACGATTCGGAATGTGACTGACGCGCAAGTGCCCGGACGATGATGAATTATGTCACCTGAAAGTCGCCAGATTCACAACAGGCGGTCCCTTGAGGTCAATTTCGGGTGTTTTCTTACGGACCTCTGAAGCACACCGATTCGGTGCCGCAGAGCCAGGTTCCTGAGCTCAAGGGCAGCACGCGAACGGAAGATCGAGGATAGAGTTGCGAGGAATGTTGAGAGAGAAATGAGCATCGGTGAGAATTATGAAAGAAATATAACTCCCATCGGTTCAGACATTTCGATATTTTCGAGAGGCACAGATTGTCTTTGAATCATTTGTGCAGTAGGCTCTTCCGGTCTAACCTTTGAGTTGGGTAGCCGGGGTGCCCCATGAACATTTTTCTTGGAAATAGAACCGCGCAATTTGCCTCATTAACGTTCCTCGTGCTGCCCGCCATTATGGCGGGTTTAACTGCGAGTGCCCCTGTCGCGATCGAATTGCACGCGTCTCATCACTCTGCTCCGAATCCTCGCACTTCGATTCAGAACCAGCAACTCGTGTTTGAGCGTAACAAAGGTCAGAGCGCTCGCGAAATTCAGTTCATCTCCAGCGCGCTACACTACACGGTCTTCCTCGAAGCTCACGAGGCGACCATCGTATTCCCGGGGGCGGGCCTACACTCAGTCCCGAAACAGGCTTTAGTCACAAAGGGCGTGGCAGGCGCCGAGTTCGTGTCCTTGCGTCTGCTGCAGTCGGATCGTACAGCCGTGCCGTTGGCCGAGGAACCGCTGCTCGCGGAAGGAAATTACTTCCTTGGCAGCGATCCTAGACGATGGCGTATCCATGTTCCGCTCTTTGGGAGAGTGCATTACAGATCAGTGTACAAGAACGTAGACGTCGTGTACTACGGCAACGAGGCACAACTAGAGTACGACTTCGTAGTCAGACCAGGCGGAGATCCGCAATCGATAAGATTCTCTCTTGAAGGCGCGCACCGGACCGAAATCGAACGGAGCGGAAACATCACCATGCGAGTTGGGGAGGCCCGGTTTGCATTGCGTAGACCCATCGCATACCAGATTGTTCACGCTCAAAAGCATAGGGTGCCAGCACGCTTTTTGCCGCTTGGCGGCGGCCAGTTTGGCATCCAGGTGGGAAACTACGATTGCCGGTTGCCGTTAATCGTCGATCCAGCGCTTGCCTACTCCACCTTTCTGGGAGGTTCGGACGATGAGGGCATCTTCGGCATTGGCGGCGGCTTTGACGGCGCGACCGGTGTGGCATTAGATCATTGGGATAGAGTATACGTGACCGGCACAACGAACTCGATGGACTTCCCACTTGTTCGCCCTTTTCAATCGAAGAATCGAGGCGGCTTCACCGACGGCTTCATCGCCAAGCTCGATTCCCAGACTTCGGAACTAATTTATTCGACATACCTGGGCGGCACAGGGTTCGACGTCGCTCTACGCATTGCGGTGAACGGGCGCGATGAAGCTTCCGTAGTCGGCTTCACCAGTTCGACCGATTTCCCGACTTATAACGCTCTGAATTCGTTTTATACCGGTGGCGCAGCCGATGCCTTCGTGGCCATGCTCGACCGAAGCGGACAGAATCTGCGCTTCTCGACGTATCTGGGCGGGAGCGGCGATGACTACGGATATGGGATCACGATTGGGAGAGGCAACAGCGTCTGGGTCGCCGGAAGCACGTCGTCGAAGGACTTCCCGACAGTTAATGCATTTCAACCCGCTTACTCAGGTGGCCCGTTCGACGCTTTCCTCATGAAGATCGTTGACATTGACGAGGACGAGGACGAGCAATAAGAGGACGCGGCAGCCTCCTTTACGACAGATGGAGGTCCTGATCGTAGATGCCCGAACGATAATCTCTCGCCAAGTTCTGTTTTCGGTATGCACAGGGTGCTCAAAGCCCTGTCGTTCGCCAATTCGTTGTGCCCGACATGAAATGCCCGCGTACTGCGAAGAAATGCGAGGACCAATCTAGACAATTAATTATTCAGGTTGGGGGAAGGGGATTTGTCTCCCGCCATACCACGGTTTGCGCTAAAGTGGCTTGCCGGGAGGTCGAGCTGCGCATCGTGCTCTGATGCAAGGATGAGGTCTTCGGGCATTAGAATGTTTTAGGGAGGTTGCCAATGAACATGACGACAAGCAATCGACAAGTAGGTGGCGTCACGATTGTGGACATCAGCGGCCGAATTGAACTTGGCGAAGAAAGCGCTGCACTGCGCAACCTGGTTTGCGACCTGTTAAGCAAAGGGCATAAGCAGATTTTGCTCAATCTTGGTGATGTCCATTATATCGACAGCGCGGGCTTGGGTTCCCTGGTCAGTGCCTTCACGAGCGTGCGGAAGCAGGAGGGAGAACTGAAACTGCTCAACCTCACGAATAAGGTGCGCGACGTAATGCAAATTACAAAACTGTATACCGTCTTCGACATCATGAATGACGAAGCGGTGGGCGTGAAGTCTTTCGGTCAATCAACAGCGGCAACCACATGACAAAGTAGCCCACAATCCCGAAATCGGCACAGCTTGAATCGCAATTGTACTATGTGCACTGACGGAGGGAGAATGGCCAATCGCAAGAGGACTCCTGCCAGTTCGGGCCAGGGACCAACAATAGACGCGACTTCTGCAATTAGCGCATTACAGAGGCACAAGCAGAAGGGCCTGGAAGTTGCATCTGATGCGGAGTCAGATTCTACGGCGAGAGGCGGCTGGTACAACACTACGCGAGTAATTTTGGCTGCTGCCGACCCGCGTCAGAAAATAGCGAAAACGTAATGTCTGCGGGTCCACACCATCAGATATATCATTACAATACACCCCAGTCAGTAATGGATGCACATGCGAGGGACAATCTTCGAGCTGCGGCGACCATGTTGAATAGTTGTATCGAGCAGTTACAGATACTCGCTCTCGGTTTGTCGGATCCCGGCGCCGAAAGAGTCGTGCAATCGCCTGAGACTGGAAGATCGGTATTCATTGTGCATGGGAGAAATGACGGTAAGAAGGAAGAGGTTGCGCGATTCCTTACCACGCTGGACCTGGAGCCGATCATTCTTCATGAACAACCTAACCGGGGCCGAACAGTAATAGAAAAATTCGAGGCACATGCAGATGTTTCGTTCGCCACATCATATTAACCGGAGATGATTCAGGCGGCCCCAGCGATCAGCCGGAACTGGCACGTCCCCGAGGACGGCAGAACGTCGTATTCGAGCTTGGCTATTTTGTTGGCCGTTTGGGAAGGAGAAAGGTTTGTACCCTGTACGAGGAAGGCGTCGAAATCCCATCGGACTTCAGCGGCATTGTGTACGTCCCGCTCGATGCTGCTGGAGCGTAGTGCACATTGTTAGCTCGCGAGCTAAGGGCCGCAGGCTTCGCGATTGACATGAATCGTGCACTGTAAGTCCCTGAGGCAACGGAACAGGTGTAACAGAAATTCTGTTTGACTGTGCCTAATCGAACGGATTCAGCAAGTTGGGGCAACTCCGAGCAATCTGCTTTCTCCTTCTTTTTCCGCCATTTGCTTGGCAATTGCCGCTATTTCCCGCATCTTGCGCTACAGTTTAGTGACAGCGTCGAAGGGGAACCTCCGCAAGTTGCGGAGGTCCGTAACTAAATGCAGATGAAGGAGAAAGTGGTGCGCCCGGGGGGACTCGAACTCCCGACCTTCTGGTTCGTAGCAAGGAAGTACAAAACTCTAAGTGCCGCTGCTGGTGTCGCTTACAGACGAACGCGCCATTTATCTCGCTCTTGAGTTGGACCGAAGTTGGACTGAAATGGCTGATAGCACGGTTGTAGAAGGTCCGTTCGAGTGAAAAGCGAGTCGCCGCGCGCCGTGATCTACCTACTCGCCGCCTTTAGGGCGTTGACCAAGTTTACACGATTCAGGGACCTGTCCTCCTGTGAAGTCCGCTACGGCTGAATGTCGTTCATGTAACTTGTTACACGACCTCCCCGTATGTCATTCATTTCAAAGGTGCTGCTAGTTTTGGCGAGGGACAGGATCTCCTGTTGTTTGGCAATCACCTATGGATTTCGGGGGAATCCCGAGTCTGCTTCATCGTGTCAGGGCTTTACCTGGCATGGAATTCAAGTTCTTCCGGCACAACAATTGCTGTCTTCGCTGGATTGAAAGCCCTCGCACAGCGCGTATAGTTCGAGGCTGGACGAGAAGGGCCCACGAATCCAGGACGAACGGCCCGCGCTGTAGACCCCGCCAACGCCAAACGATTGGCCGCCCCTCCATCGCAGCTCTAACCGACCGAGAATTGAGTGTCGTCGTGGTGCGACGTCTTGAGCATCGGAATCATCTCTGGCAGCGGAAGCGGCAAGCAGAGCGAAACAAGCTGCTCGGACATCAGCAGATCACCGTCGCAGTGGCCCGGCAGATTCTTCGCGGACACTTCCTTTGCCAGCAGCGGCACAATGCTCCGTTCCCGATAGTGGACAGACTCTACAGAGTGCTGCGACGGACGAAGCAAGCCGGTCTGCCTTGGCTGTTGCTAGGCTTGCTGGTTTGTGCGCCGATTGTCCGCGCGCAAACCGCCGGTTTCGACAGACCGCCCGTCGAGATTTTCGGGACTGTATTTCTGGAGGGAGCTAACCGCCCCATCGGCGATATCATCGTAAACATCCGGCTGGTTTATTGCGCGCAATCTCGGGGCGCTGGCTTACTCTAAAGCGGACTCTCCTGATTGCCGGAGTGTTTTACGTTGTGGGCCTTTCATACATGCTCGTAGCATTTCCGAGAGCGCCTGCTGCCGACCGTACCCTTAAAGCCATACTTGAAATGCAGTCTATCGGTCAGCAAATCGGCCAGATTGAGAATCGCGAGTATCGAAGTCCCCAAGACCATGTTGATGCGCTTCTACAGATTGAGCCTCTTGTGGTGAGGTGGAGGCAGTTAATGGTCGAGGCGCAGCAGGCTTCATCTAGTCTCTCCACCTCACCCACTCCACAAGACCTTCGACTTCAGGCAGCGCTTTCACTGTTGGTCGAAGGGATAGCTCTTAAGGAACAAGAGGTAGCCTTAGCCCATGAAATGCAAAACCTGCCTCTCGAAGAAAGACAGGAATTCCTTGTTTCCAAGCTTATGCCTGTAGTTCGCCAAATCGTTGCGCCCTGCATTAAGAGGATTTGTTTCCACTTGACGCGAGCTCGTCGGTTTGGGATTGCAGGCTGAGTCGTCACCCGGCGAGAGATGCTCGCAGAAAACGTGAACCGTGCCTCGGCCGGGTTCAAGAAATAGAGTTTGGTCTTCAGAAAAATAGCTCTTGAGTCTAAGCTGCCACCGCATAACGATGGTGCAGGCCACCGAGTCTCGGAAAGGATTGAATCTTGTTTTCAGCTTTAGAGCAAATTGCTATAGGCCGTCCCGCTGGCGTGTCCTTCGCGAGTCCGAGATGAGTCCGGTCCTCGTGGTAGTAGAGCGCGTAGCAAGACAGCAGCCGTTTGAGATGCCGCTCATTCAGGATGGTCACGTGGTCAAGCAAGTCGCGTCGGCAACTTCCCACCCAACGCTCGGCAACACCGTTCTGCCACGGACAGCGAAAGGCCGTGCGAATTGGCTGGCTTCCCATGTCCTGCACAGCCGAAACCAGATCGGCTCCCAACATTGTGTCTCGCTCGAACAGTAAGAATCTGTGCGGCTGTTTGTAGGCCCACGCCTCTCGCAATTGCTGTATAACCCAAAGCGCATTGAGATTTCGCGTCACATTGAAGTGCAGGATCTTACGCCGGTCGTGGCCGATAACGAAAAAGCAGTACAAAACACCAAGCGTGAGCGTTGGGACGGTGAAGAAGTCCTTCGCAGCAATGGCCTCGCGATGGTTTCTGAGGAACGTCAGCCATCGTTTCAAAGGATCTGGATCTCTCGGGGCTCGCCGGATCCATCGCGACACACTCCTTTCCGAGACATCGAAACCCAGCTTGAGCAGTTAGCCGTGAATACGCGGTGCTCCCCAGGTCGCATTCTCGGCAACCATACGGAAGATCAAGGCGCGAACCTCTTTGCTGACACGCTTCCGTCCTCCCACTCGTCTGAATCTGGAGACCCATGCCCAATACAAACGAAACCCCGCTCGATGCCAGTTCACGACGGTTCAAGGAGTGACCAAGACGAGAGGCCTGGTCCACCCGGACCAGAACGTTCTCAACGCAATCCAGAACAGCTTGTGCAGGGTAGTCAATCGATGGCGAGGTCGTTGCGCGTGCAGGGCCAGCAATTGCCGACGAAGAGCCAGGTTTTCGAGGACGAGGTCCTCGCGCGAACGGCAAGCGCTGAACATCCAACCGAGGAAATGTCGGAGCGACACGATCATAGCAAGAATCTTATCGGAACTATCCGAATTCAGCTTTTCGCCA
>Ga0137412_10001813_pt1 | contig 16718 bp, 15 predicted proteins | sample CZODoug2_1_16fun_FD_122160 | JGI IMG/M metagenome (GOLD analysis project Ga0137412, IMG submission 122160) | Vadose zone soil fungal communities from Angelo Coast Range Reserve, California, USA - CZODoug2_1_16fungal (Hybrid Assembly) | ecosystem: Environmental > Terrestrial > Soil > Vadose zone...
GGGCAACTTCACACCCTCGGCGACCGGCGGCAACGCGAGGCTCGCACCCTGGCGCGCCGATGCGTTTGACGTGTCGTACGAGAAATATTTCGAGAACCGGGCGATCATTTCGGTCGCCGGTTTCTACAAGAAGCTGAAAAGCTATATCTATGACATCCAGAATCCCTTTGATTTCACCGCGCAAAACGCCGCAGCCTCGCCGCTCAATCCCTGCTTGATCGGCGGCGTATCACAGCCGTGCCCGGAAGTGGCAATCGGTAAGATGACGGCGCCGCAGAACGGCGCCGGCGGACGGGTGGACGGTGTCGAGCTTGCATTTTCGGTACCGGGCGAGTTGTTCTGGGACGCGTTGCAGGGTTTCGGCGCCAGCGGCAGCGTCTCGCAGACCGCGAGCAGCATTGCTATTCCCGGACAGGTCGCGGGTACGGCTGCGCAAAACATCACCTTGCCGGGACTGTCGAAGACGGTGTGGCAGGCGACGGTGTATTACGAGCGAGCGGGTTTTTCAGCGCGCCTCGCGACCACCTATCGCTCCAACTACATCGGCGAAATTACGGATTTTGCCGGGGACCGGGCGCTAGAGTACATCCGGCACGAACAAATCAGCGCGTTCCAAACCGGATACGACTTCCAACAGGGCCCGATGAGGGGCTTCGGCGTCGTGTTCCAGATCGACAATCTCACCAACACGCCCTTCATCGACTACGCGGGTGTGACGTCGCGCGTGCGTGACTACGAAACCTATGGCCGAGTGTTCTTCCTGGGCGCCAGATACAAACTATAGGTCTATGGTGGTGAACCGTGCGATGAAATGCGGCGTTCTCGCAGCGTCGCTGCTGACGTTGAGCTTTGCGGCGCAAGTCCGTGCGCAGCCGGCGCCGGATTATCGCGACAGGCTGCCGGCCGACGAGATCATTTATTTCCTCCTGCCCGACCGCTTCGAGAATGGTGATACCTCCAACGACCGCGGCGGCCTGAGCGGCGGAAGACTCGCCACGGGATACGATCCGACGGCGAAGGGCTTCTATCACGGCGGCGACTTGCGCGGTGTCCTGCAGCGGCTGGATTACGTGCAATCGCTCGGCGCGACGGCGATTTGGCTGGCGCCGGTGTTCAAGAACAAGCCGGTGCAAGGCAGCCCGGGACACGAATCCGCCGGTTACCACGGTTATTGGATCACCGACTTTACCCGGGTGGATCCGCACTTCGGCAGCAATGAGGACATGCGCGCGCTGATCGGCGCCGCACATACGCGCGGCATGAAGGTCTACCTCGATATCGTGGTCAACCATACGGCCGATGTCATCGCGTATCGCGAATGCCCACGCGCGTGCCCCTATCGAACGCGCGCCGACTTCCCGTATCAACGCCGCGGAGGCATCGGCGGTGAGCCCATCAACGCCGGTTTCCTCGGTGATGCCGCGGAAAATCAAACCCAGGACAATTTTGCCCGCTTGATCCGGCCGGACTACGCCTACACCCCCTATATTCCGCGGGGCGATGAGCACGTCAAAGTGCCTGATTGGCTCAACGATCCGATTTACTACCACAATCGGGGGGAATCAACCTTTAGCGGCGAGAGTTCAACGATGGGCGACTTCGTAGGGCTGGATGATCTCATGACCGAGAATCCGCGCGTCGTGCAGGGCTTCATCGATATCTATGGTGCCTGGATCGATCAGTTCCGCATCGATGGGTTTCGCATCGATACGGCGCGCCACGTCAATCGAGAATTTTTGCAAGCCTTCGTCCCGGCCATGCTCAAGCGTGCTGCCGCACAGGGGATCCCGAACTTCCACGTCTTTGGTGAGGTGTGGATTTCTTCCGTGGAACCAGGCCTGCTGGCGGTGCACACTCGAGACGACGAATTGCCCGCGGTGCTCGACTTCGCCTTCGCGGTCGCGGTGCGCAGCGCCACCATGGGTGTGTCCGGAACCGATGTTCTGGCGCGGCTTTTTGCGGGCGATGCGTTATATGCGGGGGGCGAAGCCGCTGCGCTTCGACTGCCGACCTTCATCAGCAACCATGATCAAGGTCGATATGGGTACTTTCTGCACAAGGCGCTGCCGGGCATCGCCGACACCGAGGCATTGAAGCGCGAAACGCTCGCCTACGCCATGCTGCTCACGCTGCGCGGCGTGCCTGTGATTTATTATGGCGATGAACAAGGCTTCGCGGGCGCCGGGGACGACATGGACGCACGCCAGGATATGTTCATGAGCCAGGTCGCCAGCTTCAATGCGGAGCGGATGATTGGCGAGACATCCGCCACGGGGGCAAACCTCAAGGCGGATCACTTCAATTCCGCCCACCCGCTTTATCGCGAAATTCAAGAGCTGGCGCAGCTTCGCCAGTCACAGAGTGCCCTGCGCCGCGGACGCCAGATCGTGCGCAGCTATAGCGACGCGCCAGGGTTATTCGCGGTGTCGCGTATCGAGCCGGGGACCGGACGGGAAGTACTGATCGCATTCAATACCTCTGTAGTGCCGCTGCGATCGTTGGTTGAGGTTGCCGTGCCTTCGATCAAGTTTGAATCGCTGCACGGACGTTGCGATTCAGCGGTCAGCGCGCCCGGCAGCTATCGGGTCGAATTGGCGCCCCTGGCCTTCGTCATCTGCAAGGCGGCACAGCGGTAGTGGCGACCGCCATCCTGCCGGACACCGCCGCGGCGAACTCCAGGTTCAAACCGCAGTTGACGTTCTTTCAGATTTGGAACATGTGCTTCGGATTTCTCGGGTTGCAATTTGGCTTCGCGCTGCAAAATGCCAATGTCAGCCGGATCTTCCAAACGCTGGGCGCCTCACTCGATCAAATACCCGTGCTGTGGGTCGCGGCGCCGCTGACCGGATTGATAGTGCAGCCCATTATCGGTTATTTCTCCGATCGGACGTGGACCCGCATCGGCCGCCGCCGGCCGTACTTTCTCGCGGGCGCGATCCTCGCTTCGTTAGCGCTGCTGGCCATGCCGCGCTCGCAGGTCCTGTGGGCCGCAGCCGCACTGCTGTGGATTCTCGATGCGTCGATCAATGTCGCGATGGAGCCGTTTCGGGCCTTCGTCGGGGATCAGCTCGGCCAGGCGCAACGACCCAGCGGCTACGCCATGCAAAGCTTTTTTATCGGGCTCGGCGCGATTGTCGCCAGTATGTTGCCCTGGCTGTTGGCGCGTGCGGGCTTCAGCAATATGGCAACCGGCGCCAATGGCATGTCGGCTATTCCCGATACGGTTCGTCTGTCATTCGACATCGGTTCGGCCGTGCTGTTGCTGGCCGTGCTCTGGACAGTTTGGCGCACGCGCGAGTATCCACCGGAGATTCTGCGCAGCTTCAGTCCACTGCCAGATGCGGATCCAGTTCCGGTCGTCGGTGGGCGCCGCTTTCGCGGCTGGCTGTGGATAGCCGTCGGACTCGCCGGGCTCTTCCTCGTCCGCTACGCCGGGCTGAACCAGGAATTGTACTTGGTGGGCACCGGCGCCCTGCTTTGGGGTATCGCACTCGCCGTGTACAACCGGGTCCGCGGTCCCGCGCCTTTCCGTGCAGTGATGGGCGATATCCAAGCGATGCCCGGCGCCATGCGGCGCCTCATACCGGTGCAATTTTTCTCCTGGCTGGCGCTGTTCGCGATGTGGATATACACGACCGCTGCGGTTGCACAGCATCAGTTTGGGGCCGTCGATCCCCAATCAGCCGCGTACAACGAGGGCGCCAACTGGGTCGGGGTTTTGTTTGCCGCGTACAACGGCTTTGCCGCCTTGGCGGCGGTGGTGATTCCTTGGATGGTGCGCCGTGTCGGCATGCGCGTCAGCCATCTGATCAATCTGATTCTCGGCGGCTGTGCATTGGCGTCATTTCTGCTGATTCGCAATCCCAACTGGCTGTTGCTGTCCATGGTGGGCGTCGGATTCGCGTGGGCATCGATACTCTCGTTGCCCTACGCCCTCTTATCCGACAGCGTGCCGGCACACAAGATGGGTGTGTATATGGGCATCTTCAATATCTTCATTGTCATTCCGCAAATTCTGGCGGCCAGTGTCTTGGGACTTCTTCTCAAGGTTCTGTTTGCGGGCGCACCAATTTATGCACTCGTACTCGGCGGCGCGAGCTTTGTTGTGGCGGGATTATTGGTGTTGCGGGTCCCGCATTCACGCGTCGCGCTGTCTATCTAATCGGCCCCGAAGAATACTCCGTGAGGCGGCAACGTTAAGCGTGCTCCGGAGAGGCTGCCCTCCGGCAATCCGTGACCGCTGACCGGGCGCGCACCAAGCAACTCGGGCGATGAGAATTCCGCTTGCGCGTTCCGCAGGTTGAACACCACGATGAGGCGCTCCTCTCGAAGACTGCGGCGAAACGCGAGTACATCATCGGTCGCGACCATGAATTCGATTTCTCCTCGCCGAAGTACTTCGCGCTCCTGCCGCCAGCGCAAGAAGCGGCGAAACGCCTGCAGCGATGAGCCCGCATCGCGTTCCTGCTCCGCTACCGCGAGCTTCAGATGCTCGGCAGGCACCGGCAGCCACGGCGTTACGTTGCTGAATCCGCCGTGCTCAGCGTGGCTCCATGGCATGGGCGTGCGGCAACCGTCACGGCCCTTGAACTTCGGCCAAAATGTGATCCCATAAGGATCACGCATCTGCGCATAGGGCACATCCGCTTCACCCAGCCCAAGCTCTTCGCCCTGGTAAATACACACCGCTCCCCTCAGCGAACAAATCAATGCCGTAAGCTGCGTTGCCAAATGGCGTGGAGAGTCAGGCGTGCCCCAGCGGCTGACGACGCGGACTACATCGTGATTGGAAATCGCCCAGCAAGGCCAACCGGACGGCGCAATCGCCGCATCCCTTTCCACGGTTTGCTTGATATGCGCGGCGGAACCGTTTGGGCCCAACAGCTCGAAGCTGTAGGCCATGTGCAGACGACCGGGCTGCGTGTATTCCGCCATGGTCACAATCGAGTCCTCTGATGATATCTCACCGAGCGTGACGGAACCGGGATACTGCTCCAGCAGTTCGCCCAGTTCGCCCAGAAATGACAGGTTCTCCGGCTGGGTGTTGTTATAGAAATGATACTGGTACGCGTAGGGGTTATCGGAGCGGAAGCCGCGCCCGGCGCGTTTCTCGGCCGGCTTGGGAGGATTGTTGCGCAACAAGGCGTCGTGGAAACAAAAATTGATTGCGTCAAGGCGCAGACCGTCAACGCCCAATCGAAGCCAATAGCGCACATTGTCGAGCGTCGCGCGACGCACCGCAGGCTCGTGGAAGTTCAAGTCCGGCTGGTCGACCAGGAAATTATGCAGATAGTACTGCGAGCGGCGCGGTTCCCACTTCCAGGCAACGCCGCCGAAAATTGACAGCCAATTGTTCGGCGGACTGCCATCTTCGCGTGGATCAGACCACACGTACCAATTTGCAAAAGGATTATCGCGGCTCTCACGGCTGGCTTGAAACCAGGCGTGTTCAATCGATGTATGACTCAATACTTGGTCGATGATCACCTTGATTCCGAGACCGTGAGCCTTCTTAAGCACGGCCTCGAAGTCCGCCATGGTTCCAAATATCGGATCAACCGCCCTGTAATCCGCAATGTCGTATCCAAAGTCCGCCATCGGGGACTTGAAAAACGGCGAGATCCACACTGCCTCGACGCCCAAACTGGCGACATAATCGAGGCGCTCGGCTATTCCACGCAAATCGCCGATTCCATCCGCGTTCGTATCCTGAAAACTGCGCGGGTAGATTTGATAAATGATGGCGCCCTGCCACCAAGCCGGCTGGTTCATTAGCGATTTGCTCCACTTCAAAGGGTCGAATGCGAATCACGCACACAAATCAGTGTTCGCGCACGCCATTTTCGAAGGTTTCTGCGGCGGCTTCGCATATTTTCACTCATCGCAGTGGAATGCGCCACCACTTCAATGTAACTATATGCATATGTCCGCCTCGCTGGAAACATTGCAGCCATCCGCAGCGCCTCAGCGCTATGGCTCCGGCGCCATTGTGTTCCATTGGACGATGTTTGTGCTCGTCGTGTGCGTCGGCGTCTTGGGCCTGTTGCATGATTCGTGGCCGAAGCAGTGGCAAGGATTCTGGATCAACATCCATGCGCTGCTTGGCTTGAGCCTGTGGTTTGCGCTCATGGCCCGTCTTTGGTGGAGACGCCGCCATCCACCGCCGGCGCCATTCGAAAACTTGGGCGCGCTCTCACGCCGCCTTTCGGTGCCGGTTCACTTCGTGCTGTACGCCCTGATGTTTGTCACGCCGATCGTGGGGTTGGTCACGTTCGTGTATCACGGCAGAATTTTGGATTTCGGTCTCGTCCAAGTTGATTTCGGCATTGCATCCAACCGCGCCATATTCCATCCGACGGAAGATTTGCACGGCTATTTGGCGTATGCACTCTTCGGCCTCGCCGGGATTCACGCATTGGCGGCTCTGTGGCACCAATTTATCGTGCGCGACGGTTTGCTCGCCCGGATGTGGCCCAAGACTTGAGCTAATTCGAACCTGAATGCGTGCCCGCCGCTGCGGCGTCTTCGGCGCGCGCGCCCGCGAGGATATCCTGCAAACCGTAGTTGCCTTCATGGCAGGCGTACTCAAAAATCCTGCCGCCTGCCCTGCTGAATTCGTACTCGCCGCCCCAGGGTTGGGTCCAAATGGCGGGATCTTCGACCCTGAACTGATAGAGCACCCGGGCGGCGCTCGCGCGCGTGAAACGCTCGGTCACCTTGAGGTTCTTCCAGGATCCCATGAAGGTTTGGGCCGCCGGGAAATTGGTGGTCTCCACCACCAGAGAATCGCCTTCGTAATGGCCCACCGAATCGCCGAACCAAGGACGCAAGCCATCGGTGCGGTGATGCGCATTGAGACGGATGATGCGGACGTCGTGCACCATCTCCACGACGATCGCCACGCTGTCCTTGCCTTGCACGATTTGGTAGGTATTGTTGTAAAGCAGTGGCAGCATGACCGGCCCTGCGCTGTAGCCGAATGAAGTCAGGCAGCGCTCGCCCAGAGCCCGAGTCTCAGGATTGTCGTTTTGCCGCAGTCCGGGTGGCAGGGGCGGCCCGTAGCGGCGGACCGCAGCTCCAGTGGCAATGGCTTCTGCCGTGAACGCCGCAACATGTCCGTTGCTCGGGTAGGTGATAAACGAACTGCGCGGCTCGCCGTGTACACGCATCACCGTCGTGCCCGGATCGGTCCACGCCGCGTTGTAGTTGCAGTTCTCGCCGCGGCCGCCGCTGCAGTCGGCGGGAAGATCCTTGACCGTTGCTTTAGGGTCGGTGGGTTTGTTTCCCAACGCGACCAAATCACTGTTCTTCTTTTCGAGTGCGCTGACTTCGGCCGGAGTCAAAACGCCGCGGTCGCCGTACTCTTGAGGCCGCTCGAATCGCGTCAGCGAAGCATTTGTCCACGTGCCTTCCAGATCGGGCCGGCCCGGGGTGCCGCGAGGGGGTACGTAGCCGGCAGCCGTGGCCTGCAACGCGCCGAGCGCCACCGCGCCGGTTAGTATCCAGCCGGTTGCAACGCCGGTGTTCAGTTTTTTATTGGCCACCGCACCCTCCCCGCCGGTCCAGGCGTCGCATTGAAGTCTAGCTCACCCTTCTCTGATATCAAGGTGTCGGTGCAAGCCTGACATTCGATGAGGACTATCCACCCTTGTCGCAAGCGCGCATCGGAACATACTTTGCGCGCATGCTACCCAAAGCACCCCAAGCCGCTCTGCTCGATTGGAGGCTCGCAGCGAAGCGAATCACCGCGATCGGCCTGTGGAGCGTACTTCTCATCGGCACGCATGCGGTGGCGGCTCCGCCTGCGAGCCAAGCGGCCGTCGTGAAGCGCCAGATTCATGAGTGCATGGCACGGCGCATGGGCGCCAACAAGATGCTGTCCTACAATGATGCGTTGCGGACCTGCAAAGAGCGAGCGCAGCCTGCCAAGGAATCCCTGGCCTCCAACGGACCCAACGAATCAGGCACTAAAGCGCACTGATTTGACGCCTGCACTGGGCTCCATGGCCTCCCGCCGCTATTTTTGCGCGCCCGGAGCCGGCGTCTTCGACAGGTCGATATCGAGCTTCGGCACGCCGAACTGACCTTCCAGCTTGTGCAATTTGTCGAGATCAATCGCACCAATGATGTTCACAATCGTGAATTGCCGCGGTTCGCTGGCAATTAAAGCAAGGCCGATCGCTTGGTTGTTGTCGACCATGATGTAGATGTCGACATTGGCCCGTGTTTTGCGGCTGTGAGTTTCCACCAATCGGTTCCACCCCGGCGCCGCCAGCTGAGCTCGCACGGCGTCGATATCGGCCTGCTGGTAGGCGGAGTCTTTGTCAAATGTGAAGCTGCGGACATAGATGCCGCGAAGACCTTTGATGATTTCCTGGGTGGCGGCATCCTGCGGATCGTTTCCATCGAGAAACCGCCCCGCCATGGCAAGCAAGGCAGGATCGAGTGTGATGGTCACGGACTCAGTGGCCTTCTGCGCCAATCCTGTAAATTCCGGGATCGCCAGCTTGGGATTCGGAGCCGCCCAGGCCAGGGCCGGCGCCAGCAGCACAAGAAATATGGGCAAACTGCGTTTTTTCATGAAAAGAATCCTCGATTTCAATCTAGACGCCCGACTCTTCATCGCCCAGCGATGTCGATTGATTCTTAACCGCTTCGTACGCAAGATTCAGTTTCTGACTGGTCAGGCGCAGCGCTTCGACCACCTCGCGACGCGCCTCCAAGCCACTCTGCTGCAATCGTTGCTGCTCCAGGTGCCGCTGGACTCCCACCGCCAGTATCAAACACGCCGCGAGACTTGCCGTCAGCCACCACATCAATGGCCGCGCGCTTTCTGAGAAGATGCGGCGCGGTTTTGGCAGCGTCGGCCGATCGGCAATGACGCGCGCAAGAAGTTTTTGCGAAAAATCCTCGGGCGGTGCCACGGGCCGCAAGGCGGCACGCATTCGAGATTCGATTTCCTGGCTCATGTTGAACTGTCCTCGCAACGGGCTGATTGCATGCCGACGGATTTCTCGCGCATGCTCTCCAACGATCGTTTCAAATGGCTCTTGACGGTATTGATCGGCATGTCGAGCGTTTGCGCGATGTCCGCCGGATCCAAGTCCTCCTGATAGCGCAGCAGCAACACGGCCCGCGCCGGTGGACTCAAGTCCGCCAGCAGCTCGCGCAGATGCCGCTGCAACATAGGATCAGCGTCATCCTCCGTGCTGAAGAACGCTTGCTCGTCTTCGAGCGAGGTCATCTGCAGCCGCGATCGGCGGCGCAATTGATCGATGGCCCGGTTGGTGGTCACGCGGCGCAACCAAAATCCCAGGTGCTTGTTCGACTCGATCGTTCCTAGGTTGCCGTTCAGTTGCATGAAAACATCCTGCGTCAGGTCCTCGGCAAGATCCCGCGTACCCAGCATGCGCAGTGCCAAACTGTAGACCGCGCGCTGATGTGCCTGGACCAGGACCGCAAGCGCGGTCCGCTCGCCCGAGCGCGCCTTCGCGAGCTCATCGTCCAAGAGATCCAAGGACCCGTCACTCAACGCGCGCGCACTCGTTACATCAACAAATTGGCTCGAACATCGGCCACCTTGGGCAAGTGCAAGTGACTCTCCAGTTTCGGCAAGTCCTCAATATTGATTGATCCGACGATATTGATGATCGTAAATTCCCGCGGCTGGCTGGCGATCAAGGCAAATCCCTTGGTCACGTTATTCTCGATCAGCACGTACATGTCCACATCTTCACTCTTGTCGCGGTGGTGAACCTGCATGAGTTGGTTCCACCCCGGCCCGGCAAGCTGGCTTCTGACGGCGTCGATATCGGCCGCGGAATAGGCAAAATCGGTCGCGAATTGGTAGCTGCGAATTTCAATTGCCTTGATTCCGGCGAGAAGATGCTTGGTCGCCACGCTGTCCGCGTCCTTCTCCTCCATAAAGGAGCCCGCCATACGCAGCAGCCAGGGGCTCAAGCTGATGTTGACGGATTCCGTCGCCTTCCCCGCAAGGGACTTAAACTCCGGCAGCTTGAGCCTGGCGTCTTGCGCGGTGGCCAGTGCGGGCACGAGTACGCAGGCCAGCGCAATCTTTGCAAGTCGCATCTTCTTCATGGACGGATCTCCTATTAATGGCTCAGCGGGGATATCCTCAAGCCTTGATAGGAATACGAACGGCGTGCCCGCCCAGAGTGCAAAGCCGGGCAAGTGGCGTCAAGTAAATGCGGCGGGAAATCACCCGCAAAAATAGTCATCAAGATTGTCACAATAGCTGATAACTACTTGAATAGTGAGTCTTTATGCTCCAGCTATTCCGGCGGTTTGTTGGCTGTTTCCCGCTTTGCATGTGCCAAGCGCATAATTCCCGGGCAAAAAAATGACACCGGAAAGACGGCCCAATGCCCGTCTGGGAAACAAACCATGCTGAGCTGGCAAGCCATGATATTGAACGGTTTCTTCCGTTTCACGATGAAGCGTCACGGGAAAAAGCCCATCAACCTTGAGCGCTTGAGGGCAATGACGAAAAACCCGCCGCGCAGCGCCCTGGCTGTGCCGACCGGCTACGCCATTGAGAGCGTGCGCAGCGAACAGGGGCTGGAGTTTGATGTCGCCGACGCATCTTCCGCCCGCACGGCGCCGGCGTCGACCATCGTGCTGTACCTGCACGGCGGCGGTTATCTGTTCGGATCGCCCAAGACGCATCGTCAAGTTCTCATCGCAATGGCCAAAGCCTTTCACGCGCCGGCCTATGGACTCGACTATCGATTGGCTCCCGAACATCCCTTCCCGGCAGCCGTAGAGGACGCCGCCAAGGCTTATCAGTGGTTGCTGAGACGTCACCCGCAAGCTGCCATCGTGCTGGCGGGCGATTCGGCCGGGGCCGGGCTCGCCATCGCGACGGCAGTCGGCGTTCGAGACAGCGGATGGACGCCGCCGAAGGCCATCGTTGCCTTCTCACCGTATTCAGACCTCGCCGTCACCGGCGACTCCGTCGAAGCCAATGCCAAGAGCTGCGCCATGTTCACGCCGCGCGGCATCCGCGAGGCCGCGGCGATGTATCTGGCGGGCGCCAATGCGCGCGACCCCCGCGCCTCGCCTCTCTACGCGGATCTTGCGGGCCTACCCCCCATGCTATTGTTTGCGAGCCGTCACGAGATCTTGCGTGACGACACCTTGCGCCTGGCAGAACGTGCCTCGGCGGCGGGGGTTAAAGTTGAATTGGTGGTGCGTGATCGGCTGCCGCATGTCTGGCCGGTTTTCGTGACGCTGCTGCCCGAAGCCCGCGACGCCTTTGCAACCGTGACCGCGTTTGCACGCGACATAGGCGCTCGGAACGCCGCCTGAAGCACCGCCTGGATCCATGGAGACCTGAGTGACGCCAAATCATTTTGATGTGCTGATCGTCGGTGGCGGACTGTCCGGCATCGGTGCCGCCTGCAGCTTGCAAACGAACTGTCCACGCAAGACTTACGCGATTCTGGAGGGCCGGGCGAACACGGGCGGAACGTGGGATCTGTTTCGCTATCCCGGGATTCGCTCCGACTCGGACATGTTTACGCTGGGCTATTCCTTCCGGCCATGGGTCGAGGGCAAGGCCATTGCCGATGGGCCCTCGATTCTCAAGTACATCAACGACACCGCCAAGGACCACGGCGTCGATCAGCACATTCGATTCCATCACCTGGTCAAGCGAGCCGCATGGTCTTCCAAGGAGGCGCATTGGACGGTTGAAGCGGAATGCGGTCCGCAGCAGTGGGCCCGATTCACGTGCAACTTTTTGTTCGTCTGCTGCGGCTACTACAGCTACACGGCGGGCTATACGCCGGTATTTCCCGGCAGCGAGCGCTTTGCAGGTTTGGTCGTGCATCCGCAGAAGTGGCCGGAAGATCTCGCGTACGCGGACAAACGCGTGATTGTGATCGGCAGCGGCGCGACCGCCGTCACCCTGGTGCCCGCGATGGCGAAAACCGCGGCCCAAGTGACCATGTTGCAGCGCTCGCCGACCTATGTAGTGGCGCGCCCCGAACAAGATGCGCTGGCGAATTTTCTGCGCCGCCACTTGCCCTCCAAGGTCGCTTACAACCTGGTGCGGTGGCGAAACATCTTATTCGGCATCTACTTCTTTGGGCTATGCAAACGCAGCCCCGAGCGCGTGAAGAAATGGATTCTCGATCGCGTCAAGGGCGCTCTGGGAGCGGACTACGATGTCCTTACCCATTTCACACCTCGCTACAATCCATGGGATCAGCGCATGTGTCTGGTTCCCGATGGAGATTTGTTCGAAGCGATCAAGGCCGGCAAGGCTGCGATCGTCACGGATGAAATCGACACCTTCACCGAAAAAGGCATCAAGCTGCGCAGCGGCAAGGAACTCGAAGGCGACATTATCGTGACCGCGACGGGCTTGAACCTGGTGGCGCTCGGCGACATTCAAATCAGCATCGACGGCCGTCATATCGATCCGGCCAACACCCTCAACTACAAGGGCACCATGTATGGCGGGATTCCGAATCTTGCCTCTACATTCGGCTACACCAACGCGTCCTGGACGCTGAAGAGCGAACTGACCTGTGACTATATTTGCCGGGTGCTCAATCACATGGAACGCAAAGGTTTCCAGGTTTGCGTGCCTCAAAATGACGACCCGACGGTGAAGTCGGAGCCCTGGCTCAACCTCACCTCCGGGTATATTCAGCGCGTCGCGGACAAGCTGCCGAAACAGGGTTCGAAAACGCCCTGGAAGCTGCACCAGAACTATGTGAAGGACGTGTTGAGCCTCAAATTCGGCTCGTTGGACGATGGGGTGATGCGCTACCTGAACCGCGCCGATCCGTTGGAACTGAAGTCTGCGCTGCCCGGCTGAAGGGTTACCGCCGAGCGCCCGAAACTGAAGTGGCGCGCAGGCCTCGATGTCGGCGATCATAACCGCCCTCGGCGGATTCCGCCGATGCCATCAAGGGGAATGCGATGAAGCTGCGCAAATTGGGCCGCGACGGCCCGCAAGTATCGGCACTGGGTTTGGGCTGCATGGGGTTCTCGGAATTCTATGCATCGAGCGCCGCAAATGATGCGGAGGCCATAGGCGTCATACAAAACGCGCTGTCGCTCGGCCTGACCTTCCTGGATACCGCAGACATGTACGGCCCGTACAAGAATGAAATTCTCGTCGGCAAGGCGATATCGGGAAGGCGCGATCAAGTCTTTCTGGCCACCAAGTTTGGATTTCTGCGCGATCCGGCCAATCCCAAGATGCGTGGAATCAGCGGTAAGCCGGACCATGTGCGCGCGTCCTGCGAGGGCTCGCTGAAACGGCTCAATGTCGAACGCATCGATCTTTACTATCAGCATCGCGTGGATCCTTCCACGCCCATCGAAGAGACGGTGGGAGCCATGGCCGAAATGGTGAAGGCCGGTAAGGTCGGCGGCATCGGTCTGTCGGAGCCGAGCGTGGAGACCATCCGCAAAGCGCATCGGGTCCATCCCATCACCGCGGTGCAGACGGAATACTCCCTCTGGAGCCGCGACCCGGAGGATGGAGTACTGCAAGTATGCAGCGAGCTTGGGATCGGCTTCGTCCCCTACAGCCCGCTCGGCCGCGGCTTTCTCACCGGCCGATTCCGCAGCATCGATGATTTGGATGCCAAGGACTTCCGCCGCTTCTCGCCGCGCTTTCAGGGCGAGAACTTCGCCAAGAATCTGGCAACGGTCGGCAAGGTCGAGGAAATCGCAAAGGAAAAGAATTGCACGCCCGCCCAACTCGCGCTAGCTTGGTTGCTGGCACAGGGCCCGCACATCGTGCCGATCCCCGGCACGACCAATGCAGCGCGCCTCAAAGAGAACCTGGCTGCCGCCAACATCACGCTCAATGCGCAAGATTTGGCCCGCATCGCGGCGGTCGCGCCCAGCGGCGTGGCGGCGGGCGAGCGCTATGACGAGACCGGGATGCGCTTCGTAAACGGCTGAATCGTCAGCATCGTGTGCAGGGCCACGGCATTCCACCCGGTAGAGGAGCTGCCGAAGGACGTGGCGGCTCATAACCGCGAGTAACTTGGATATGCCATCTAACTATTCGACGCCTTGAGGGTGAGGGACTAGCGTGAAGGTATCCCTATCACGCCGGAGTCTACCAATGGCGGAAATCGCCCAAACTGCCCGTTCGCGGGTCATCGCGCGCCGCTCACCCTGGGGCGACTTATTCCGCAAGGAAGATTGGTGGTCCATCTGGATCGGATTGGGCCTGATCGCCGTCGCAGTGGCTCTCTTTGCCGGCGGCGGCAGCATCAAGTGGATCGCCGTCGCGCCGCAGAAATGGAGCCATCTGTCGGACGTGACCTTGCAGCTCAAGCAGCATGCGCTCCAATATGCGGCGCTGTTCGTACTTTGGTCGGTGTCATTCGGCATCGGCGCTGCTGCCCTGGGCATTAAAATCAGCCGATTTTTGCCGGCCTTCCTGCTCGTCTACCTGGCTGCGGGCAGCATTTATTTTCTGGGGCTTTGGGATCAGGCCGCTCACTACAATCTGGAGCCGCCCTTGGTGGCCCTGGGATTAGGCCTGTTGGTCTCGAATACGCTGGGTGTCCCGCGTTGGCTCGATCCCGGATTGCGGGTGGAATTCTATATAAAGACCGGCATCGTGTTGCTGGGCGCCAGCTTGCCGCTGACCTTGATAGCCTGGGCGGGACCGGTGGCCATTGTGCAAGCGGCCATCGTCTCGCTGGCGACCTTCGGCGTCATCTACTTTGCGGCCGTCCGCCTGGGGTTGGATCGGCGGTTGGCCGCCACCCTGGGTACGGGCGGCGCGGTCTGCGGAGTGTCGGGCGCGATTGCAGTGGGCGGCGCCGTCGGCGCAAAAAAAGAGGAAGTCTCTGTCGCCATCTCGCTGGTCGTGCTCTGGGCCATCGTCATGATTTTCCTGCTGCCGCTGGTCGCGCGAGCGTTGAATCTGTCGACGGGCGTTGCCGGGGCCTGGATCGGCACGTCGGAGTTTGCGGATGCCGCGGGTTTGGCCGCCGCGCAAACTTATGGGGGCTATGCGGGCAACGTTCCTGGGATCGCGGGAAATCCCGATGCGGCCGTGAGCGCGTTCACGCTCATGAAGGTCATCGGACGCGATATGTGGATCGGAGTCTGGGCCTTCGTACTTTCGTTGATTGCCACCGCCCGCTGGGAGCGCACGGCAATACAGAGCAAATCGCGGGCTGCGGAAATTTGGAACCGCTTTCCCAAATTTGTGCTGGGATTCATCGTCGCATCGGCCGTGGTGACGCTGGTGGCGCGTGGGTTTGACTATGCCGCCTACAAGAAGGAAGTCGTGCCTGCGCTGGTCGCTCCCCTGCAGGCATTTCGCACCTGGGCATTCACCTTCGCCTTTTTGAGCATTGGCCTCACGACGCGGATTCGCGAATTCGCTTCGATCGGTGCGCGGCCTTTTTACGCGTTCACCACCGGTGTGGTGGTCAATGTCGTGCTGGGTTTTGTGTTATCGACTCAGGTTTTCAACGAATTTTGGAACCGTCTTGGCCAATGAGTGCGCCCGCTTCACCCTCTTGCCTCAGCTGCAAGCACTTCAATCATGCGCCGGCTGATCTGGAAGCGGCGCTGCCGGGACTGTCGAGTTTGAGCTCCGCCTACGCGGCGGTGCGCGGCGATGACGGCATCTGCGCCGTCCACCAACGCTATGTGACCGCGTCCAGCGTCTGCCCGGCCTTTGCATAGCCGGTCTCTAGGATTCGATCCATGAAGCTTTCGCACTGCGCCAGCTGATCGAGGGCAACGAACTCATTGGGCCGATGCGCCTCGGCAATATCCCCGGGTCCGCAAATCACCGTGGGCACGCCCATCTTCTGGAATAGCCCGGCCTCCGTGCCATAGCACACTTTGCCGACGGTGGTATTTCTCGATAATTGCAGCGCCCATTGCACGATGGCATCGGTTTCCGCCGCGGCGAGCCCGGCGGTCTGACTCATCCATTGCAGGTCGATGCCGGAATTCGCGTCGACGCGGCGCATCTCGGCTGCGAGTATTTCCGCGTGCGTGCGGATTTCCTGATAAAGAGCATCGGGCGAGGCCTGCGGCAAAGTACGCATATCGAATTGAAACACGCAGTCTTTGGGCACGACATTGGCCGCGATGCCGCCGTGAATCAGGCCCGTCGACAGCGTGGAATAAGGCACCGTGAAGCCATAATCGCGCTGCTCGATCTGTGCGAGGCGATCGGCAATCTGGCGTATGAACACCACCAAGCGCGCGGCGTATTCGATTGCATTCACGCCGTGAGTGACATAGCTGGAGTGCGCTTCCCGGCCATGCACGGAGCAGCGAAAGCGATGCGTACCCTTGTGGGCAATGATGGGCTGCATGGAAGTCGGCTCGCCGACCACGCATCCTGCCGGGCGGATTGCATTTTCTTCAAGATCGCGAATCAGTCCGCGCACGCCGAGGCAACCGACCTCCTCGTCATAACTCAAGGCGTAATGCAGCGGGGCGTCGAGCCGGTTCGCGTTCAACGCGGCAACAAATTTTGGCGCTTGCGTCAGGGCGATTCCGATAAATCCTTTCATGTCCGCGGAGCCGCGCGCAAATAACTTGCCGTCGCGCTCGGTGGCTACGAACGGATCCGTGCTCCAGTCCTGGCCATCGACCGGGACCACATCGGTGTGTCCCGAGAGAATGAGGCCCGGCTTCTTTGAGTCGCCGAGGGTGGCGAACAGATTGGCTTTCTTGCCCGTCGCGTC
>Ga0137412_10001815_pt1 | contig 16713 bp, 18 predicted proteins | sample CZODoug2_1_16fun_FD_122160 | JGI IMG/M metagenome (GOLD analysis project Ga0137412, IMG submission 122160) | Vadose zone soil fungal communities from Angelo Coast Range Reserve, California, USA - CZODoug2_1_16fungal (Hybrid Assembly) | ecosystem: Environmental > Terrestrial > Soil > Vadose zone...
ACCTTCCTCGGCTCCGGCTCCTACCGCCTCATCTAATAACTCGTGCCGTTCATGATAAGCTTGATGCCAGAAACTTACCCCGTAGGTTCCGAAGACGAGGGGAAGGTTTGCAAATGACTGAAAAACTGAACGAGCTTCTGGAAAAAGCGAAAGGCGTGAAACTGTCTCCCGAGCAGAAAGAGGAGCAGCGCCGGAGCTTTGCCTACGGCAATACCAACATCGAAAATCCCCGCATCACCCGCGAAACCGTTGATCAGGCGGCGGAAGAGCTAAAGAAACTCCGCTAGCGGCAAACATGTCGGACGAAGAGCGGCACAGCAAAGCTCTTGAAATCGAGCTGATCTCCGACCTGAAACAAAAAGCCCGTCAGGAAGCGGAGAACGGCCTACGACAGTACGATGAAGTCCTCGAGCGAATCACCTATTCGCTCCAGCCCGAGCGCCCGTTCAAGCTCCGTCCATCCGCCATTCTAAGCCTTCATCGCCGCGCTCTCGAAGGAATCAGTTCCTTCGCGGGAGTGTTCCGCCCGGGCGGAATTGAAATTAAGGGGAGCAAACATACCCCGCCCGGCGCACACCTCGTACCTGAACTTCTCGAACAAATGTGCGACTACATCAACGAAAACTGGACCAAATTGTCGCCGCTGCATCTAGCGGCTTACGCCCTATGGCGTATGAATTGGATCCATCCTTTCGTTGATGGGAACGGCCGCACTTCCCGGGTGGTTTCGTATCTTGTCCTCTGTGTTCGGCTCGGCTACGTGCTACCAGGAACTATCACCATCCCTGAGCAAATCTCTAAAAACAAAGACCCCTACTACCAAGCCCTGGAAGCCGCGGACAGAGCAAACGCGTCCGGAAAGCTTGACCTCACCGAGATGGAGCACCTACTAGAATCCCTGCTGGCCAATCAGCTGGTCTCGGTCCTGGACTCTGCTCGTTCGGACATTTGAAAGGTCGCCACGTGGCCCAGAGTCGATCCGTAACTTAGGTTTTGGGTCCCCATACGCGGGTTTTGCGTGTGGGGTTTTTGAAGCCGGCTCATTCTCCCTAAAGTGCCTTGCCCCTGGCCGCTTGTCCCCGGAGGAGGAATGTCTTGGGGTACTTGCCTTCACCGCAGATCTTGAACGACCCGAAATCCTTGTACCACGGCCCGTCCGGTGCGTCCGGCTCCGATTCACGCCATAGCTTTAGCTGGTACAAATCCTCAGCAGTAATCTTGCGCTCCGCTACCCGGTCGAAGAGGTGTTGGCGCAAAGCCGGCGGAAGATTGGTCCACTGAATCTTCGGCATTACTCACCGAAGGTCATTCGCGCCAGTTCTTTTTTCAGTTTTTCGCGTTCCGTGGGATCTGCGGACTCGGTCAGTCGGTTCGCGAGGGCAAAGAACCGTTCCTTTTCGGATTCTTTGGACGCCAGGCCAGCCTCAATCAAGTCCACCAGCACCCGGCTGGCACTTGTCTTCTCGGTTTTGGCCAGCGCCTTCACTTGCTTTGCCACCCTCGTCGGAAGCGAAACGCTTTGCCGCACGGATTTCTCTGCAGTCGCCATGTGCGCCATTGTACAGCATTCTGCACCATAATGCATCACGGTGCGTCGCACTCAGCCGAGTGCTGCCGCTTTCGGATTAAAGCGCGTTTTCTTGCGCTCCGGCTGGTTTTGCGGAGGCTGCGGTTTTTGACTCTCCCGCTATTTCACCCCGGCCTCCCCTGCGATTTTTCCAATTTCCCATTGACAAAAAGAGAGCCCTAGCGTATAGTAATTCGTGGGTAATATCGTATCCGAACCCGGAGAGCGCCAGCCACCTTGCTGGCGTTTTTGCTTTCTGGAGCCTGCTTTTGGGCCTAAGTTCTCTATTCGCAACACTTACAAAACAGACCGCCTTTTGCACGATTTTGGGGCAAACAACTCCTTTAGATGCAACAGTTACGCACCTTCCATAAGTGCTGCATCTAAAGGACTTACAAGAAAGCTAACTCGTTTAGATGCAACACTTACAAAAAACCGGGGGGAGGGTGCCGGTTATGGTTAACCAGCCGGACTCCGCAGACCTCGCAGCAAGTGCGAGCTTCTTGCTCCAGTCAGTTTCTCTATACCGCTGTAACCGCGTAGCCTTGCAGCTAAGGGCTGCCGACACTCGCTTCCACTACCCAAAATCTGCTTGACGCCACCGAAAGACAGGAATAGCCTTCAACCAACTTATTCCTGATGGGGGTAACCATGATTCCTCAACCCCTGGTGTCTCGCTCAATTCCTGTACCGCAACACTTGCTTCAGCGACGAACGTGCTCGCGCGGTCACGCCCATTTCTGGAAACGCGCCGCCGCGCTTTCGCGCCGTAATTTCTTGCAAGTGGGTGCGACGCTGGCGGCAGGCCTCGCCCTTCCGCTGCCTCTCCGTGCTTCTCCGGAAGGGGCGCTGCCCAACCCTATTCCCGGCGGACTAGACCTCCTCGGCAATGGACATGTTTTCCATGTGTTCTTGCCCGGAACCTCTCCCGAACTTGCCACCATCACCGATTTCAACGGCGTCCTGGGTGCCACCGACGTTCTTGGCAGTTGGACTGCCGAAGGCTTCACGCCTCCGCCTAACACACCATTGATCTTCGATGCCGATATGCGTTTCATGTCCGGCGAATACATCGGGAGGGATGGAAGGCACCATCAGGGCAACTTCGCCTTTGTTTGAATCGACCTCTACGTGGGGCCGGAGGCCTCCGATTTCAGCAATCAGGTCCACGACTTCGATCCAGGTCTGGACAACGGGCTCTTTTGGACCGTTCCTGTCGGCGCGAACAGCGTCTTTGTGAATCCCGGCTCTGGACGAGCTTCCCTGGTAGTCAAAAATCTCGAGATGGAAGACTACTTCAACGTGGTGAATGCGCTCCAGGATGGGTCGAATAACCCGGTGACGGTGTCTTTCGACGTGCAGTGGGCTCCCGGCGTGAAGCACTTCAAAGTACGCGACGCAGGCACTGGAATGGCTGGCCATTTCATCATGAACTCCGCAACTATGGTTTGGTCCGCTGAAAGCAACGGCGTGGCTTTCCAATCGGGACCAGCAAACACGTCCGCCAGCGTCTCTGGCCAAGTCGGGCACGAACGTAACGGCGTCTTCTTCCAATAAACCATTTGGAATGGTTGGCGCCGGCGGGTGGTCCGGAGCCGATCCGGACGTTAGGTTTGATGCCCCATACGCGGGTTTTTGCGTGTGGGGCCTTTGAGGTTTCCAGCCTTCGGTTTAAAGCGCGTTTTTTGCGCTCCGGATGCGCCCCGCCTTCGTCCCTTTCTTCCGCACCAATTTGATTTCCACCCGGCTGCCCAGCGCATGCGCCACCCGGATCAACGTCCCAATCGTCAGATTCCTCGGCTCATTTTCCATCGCCGAAATCTTCGGCGCGCTCATCTCCGCTCTCGCCGCCAATTTCGTCTGGCTCAGATTCTCCTCCGTCCTCAGCTTGGCGATCTGCACTCCCAATTGCAGATTCTCCAGCTCGCTTTCCACGAGCCCCCGCAGCTTCGCATCCTCCATCTGCTTCTGATAGAACCGCTTCCATCGAGTCGTCATTTCTTCTTTCCATCCAGCCGCCGCCCATGCTGTTCTCCCGCTACCCGCTGGACCGTAACACTCCGGATTTTTTCTTCTGCTCGACGTTCTTCAGCCAGGCCGTGTGTTCCGCGTCGCTCCAATGATGGACGTCGATGATGTAGCCGTCGGGGTCGCGCAACGAGAGACTTCCGCTCGGCATGTATCCCGGATAGGTCATCACGGGCACCGCGACGCCGTTCGCCAATAGGTGCTCGCGGAACGCCGGCAGGTCCGCGGTATACATGGCTGTGAGCAGGGCATGCTTGGTGGGATCGAAGGGCTCCTCCGCCAACAGAAACATCACCGCCCCGCCCTCGCAGTGCATGCGCGCCCAGCCGGGACATGCGGGATCGCCCTCCAGGTCGATGAGCTCGAATCCCAGCAATTCGTAGAAGCGAATCGAGCGCCGCACATCCATGACGTGCAACAGCGGCGTGAAATATCCAGCCTTCGGAGCCATGGCCGTAGATTGTACTTTTCGATCACCTTCTTTTCAACACGTGCTCCAAGTCGTCCATTCGCTAGGCAAACACGAATTCACTCTCGCCGACGTCTACGCCCACACCGCCGCTTTGGCCAAACTCCATTCCAGTTCCGTTCCGTTTTCTAGTTTCTGCTTTCTAGTTTCCGTTGTTTCTCTTCCTTCTAGTTTCTAGTTTTCAGGCGACCTCGGCCTCCTCACCTTCCTCGGCTCCGGGGAGTATCGGCTCTTGTAGCGCCGTCCCTTCAGGGCGGCATCTTGACTCTTCTTACTCCGCTCCAACCGGCTGCACTTGCCGCTCGATCTGCGATGCCTTGCCTGCCCGCCTCTCACACTCCAAATCGTAAAAATTCTGCAAGTTCAACCAAAATTCCGCATTCGTCTTGAAGTACCGCGCCAGCCGCAGCGCCGTCTCCGCCGTGATCCGCCGCCGCTCGTGGACAATTACTTCCACTCTTCCGTAGGTTCTTCCAAGTTCCGTATGGCTTAAAGACGCGCGGCACCTATTTTGAACTCACGCCCCTCGCCCCTCAATTCTTGCCATCAACTGGCAAAAGGTGCAGAGGCGCGCGTGGTTCTGCAACACCGTATAAGCTCGCGCATACTTCGCCTGCAATCGCAGGAGCTCGTCGCCCGCTTCTTTTGCAATCACTGCTGACTTAACAACCTCTGCGCGATGCTGGTTCCAGATCGCCAAGGCTCTCTCGCATTCCTCCAGCAGCGCTTGATATTTTTCGCATATCCCTGTTTTGACGTATTGTGGATGGCTCATACTCATCACCTTCATTGGCAGTAATGCACTTCTCTCGCCAACAGAGATAAGTCGAGCGTTTTACGTCTCTTGCGTGAGGAGAGTGTCTCGTTTTGCACACGGTCCCGGTACGCAGAAAGGGGCCGTTTCGCCTTTCCTGATTGTAATATTTATAGTCGAAGCCCGATTTGATTTACCTAAGCCGGCATCTTTGGCCGATCCGCAGGGCGCCGCGTTCGCAATTTTTAAAGCCGCCGCCCGCGGAGCCTCCGCCTCGTAATCTTCCTGCAACAGCTCCAAAAAACTGGGCGGGCGCCTCAGCCAAACTTCAGCGAGAGTTACGCCCGCCTTTTTTTAGTTATGTTATGTGTGTGAGCTATTTGTGAAAGTTCAAGACCAACTCTCAGCCCTTCACTTTGATCGTTACGGGTTCGGAAAGCTCAAACTTGAGCGGCGTCTCCGCCCTCAGCTTGATGTCTTTCTTTCCCCTCAGTAGCGCCACTGTCGTTCCGGCGCCCGCTCCGATGGGTCCGCCGATCAACGCGCCGGTCCCTCCGCCGGCCACTGCGCCAATCAACGCTCCTCCAACGGCGCCGCCGCCGATCCACGTCAGGTCGGCTTTCTTGTGGTCACGGCTAATCTTCGGGTGCGAGATAGTGCGGACATCGTAGTTCTGCCCGTTCACCGCCACGGTCTGCAGCGCAAGCTGCAACCGCGCCCGGCCCATCAGCCTTCCCGACTGCCGCGCTTCCACCACTAACCCCTCGGCATGGGTGCCCTGAGGGATCACCGTCTTGCCGTCCACAACCACCGGCGCGGAGACCGTGGCATCAAAGTGGTCTCCCGGTCTGCTCTGATCAGTCGCCAGAGCTTGGTCCAGAGTCACGTGAATTGCTGTGCGCTCTGGCAGCGTCACCGGATCGGACGTGTCCCGCAGTGTCGCGGCAGACACCGTCAGTGCCGCCGCCAGCAGGAGCGCGCCCCCACTGATAAGGTAGTGCCGTTTGGTCAAATGCATGTGTACCTCCCGCCATAATCGGGGCATCTATTTTTCCTTCCCGCCCATTCGTAACCAGTTCAAAATAAAATGGATAAGGTTTTTCCCGTCCCTACCGCAGGGGAAATGCTTCAGCCTCGATGCAATTTTGGAGTACTGCAAGTACCAGCGGTCTGTCGCCGGTCTCGAATGGCTTTTCCGAGATGGTAATTTCTTACGCGTTGCCAGCTTCAGAATGCTACAATCCGCGAACAAGTCACCCTCACTTCACTGTTCCCGGAGGCTCCCAATGCATCGCCGCGTGCTGACCCTGCTCGCTCTCGTCCTGACGCTGTCCACTCCCGCGTTCGCGCAGGAACATCCTGACCACGCAGCCCCCTCTAAACCTAAATCCGCCACACTCATGACCGGCTACGGCAATTGGCATCACCCCGTCTCCACCAAGAACGCCCAAGCGCAGGCCTTCTTCGATCAGGGCTTGCGCCTCATCTACGCCTTCAATCACGACGAAGCCGCACGCTCCTTCCAGCGCGCCGCCGAGCTTGATCCCAAACTGGCCATGGCCTATTGGGGCGTCGCCGAAGCTGTAGGCCCTAACTACAACGATCCCGCCAGCCAAGACCGCTTCGCGCAGGCCCACACCGCCATCGCGAAAGCGGAGACGCTCGCCGCCGATGCTTCCGAGAGCGACAAGGCCTACATCGCCGCGCTGGCCAAGCGTTTCCCCGCCGATCCCAAATCCGATTTGCGCGCCGCCGCGGAACAATTTCGCGATGCCCTGCGCGAAGTGGTCAAGCGCTTCCCCGATGACCTCGATGCCGCCACCCTGCTCGCCGAGGCCGGAATGAACCTGCACCCCTGGGGACTGTGGCGCCCAGACGGCACCCCGGAAGAAGGCACGGACGAAATCGTCTCTGCGCTGGAGTCTGTGATTCGCCGCGAGCCCAATCATCTGGGTGCGATTCACTATTACATTCATACCGTGGAAGCTTCCTCAACGCCGGAACGCGCTTTGGCCGGCGCCAATCGCCTGGCGCAACTTGCTCCTGCGGCGGGACACATCGTCCACATGCCCGCGCACATCTACATCCGCACCGGCGATTACCAAGCCGCGTTACAAACCAACCAGAAAGCGGCGCTCGTCGATCAGGCGTACATCAAGACCAGCGCAGCCGAAGGCATCTACTCGATGATGTATTACAGCCACAATCTGCATTTCATCGCCATGGCTGCGGCCATGAACGGCAATTATCTGGAGTCCCGGCGCGGCGCGCAGTTGCTCGCTGCCAACGTGGGGCCCCACGTGAAAGAGATGCCGCCCCTCGGGGGCTTCATGACCGTGCCGCTGGCCGTCGAAGTGCGCTTTCACAAGTGGAACGAAATCCTGAAAACACCCCAGCCTGACCCGGCCATGCAGACCGCCACGGTGTTCTGGCATTTCGCTCGCGGCCTGGCTCTTGCCGGCACGGGAAAACTGGACGAGGCGGAAGCGGAGCACAAGATTGTTGCCGAAGTGGAAGAGAAGACGCCGCCGGAGGCCATCTTCCAGATGCCCATCAACAACAAGACCAAGGACATCCTGAAAATCGCGGAGAATGTTCTAGGTGCGAAAATCTCTCTCGCGAAAAACGATATGGACGCCACGGTAAACCAGCTTCGCGCCGCCGTCGCCACTCAAGATTTGCTGAAGTACGACGAGCCGCAAGACTGGTTCTATCCCGTGCGCGAATCTCTCGGCGCGGTGCTGTTGAAAATCGGTGACAATGCCGGAGCCGAGGAAGTCTTCCGCGCGGACCTCGATCGTAATCCCCGCAACCCGCGCTCGCTCTTCGGCCTCGAGCAAGCCCTAAAGGCCATGGACAAGGCCTACGACGCAGGCTTCGTCCGCAAACAGTTTGACGCCAGCTGGAAAGGCGCCACGCGGCCCACTGTCGACGATCTCGTCTGATACTTTTCTCTTCGTCTTCGAGCGCGTTCTTTTCCAATTTCCATTTTCGATTTTCCAAACAAAAAAGAGGGAGCTAACATCGCCCCCTCTTTCTAAACCAATCGCCGCAATCGGTTATTTATGGCTGGAGTGCGTGATCCGCGCCATGACGTCGCGCCGGCTGTCGAGCACCGTGGCGCCATAGAAAGCGTCGCGATCCGCCGCGCTCATTTTGCCCAGCGTTGCGTTCACCGCCGCCGCCCACTTATCCATGCTTTCAGCGTTGGGGTAGTTGGTGACCAGGCACCTCGTCGAAGGAGTGGTGGTATTCACGTACTGCGAGTCGAGACTGGCGTAGGTGATCACGCCTTTCTTGGCTTGCTCTTCCACCGTGGGCCATAAATACTTCTTCAGCACCGCGGCGTATCCCTCCGGCTTTTCGGGTTTGGCATTCTGGCATACCACCCGCAGGTACGCCGGCGCTCCCCCTCCCCCGACAGCGTACATCGACGACTGCATCAACAAGTCCTCATGCTTGGTAGCCGCAATTTGCCCCGGTCGCGGACCGGCCTTGCGGATTTCATCCAGCACCTTCATCAGACCAGAGATCGTGCTCGACGACCATGCTGCTCCGTGCGTGTATCCGTCGCTTGTGTGTACGACGGACTCAAAGGTAGACCAGCCCATGATGGTCCCGTCGGCGGTCAACTTCTCCAGGATCGGAACGACCGTCTTCTCGCTGTCTTCCGAATATCCTGCCCAATTCGCACGCGGCACTTGGAACTGGCTGACAAACGTGTACACCACCGGCTGACCCTGCCCCGCCTGCGAAAATGCGATCGGCGCGCTGACAACCGCCAGCGCCACCAACATCAGGCCCACCAATACACCAATCCATCGTCTATTCATACATTTCTCCTTGACTGGCCAGTTGGCCTCGCAGGGCATCACCACGGAAAGTCGTTCCTCGCCCTTCACTCGCAGACCTGCGAATGAGGGAAGATACGGCGTTCTGTTTTATGACTAACCTGGAAAAGGAGGGCTCGCGCCCGGGGCACCGGCCAGTGTCCACAGACAGTATGCCCTCGGCCCACTCCTGTCAACGCAATTCCGCCCCGCAGCGGCGGTTGGCGATGGTAAATACCGATGTGGCCGGACCCGGACGGGGCCCTGCCCAAAAGTCTCTCTCCGCGAATCTGGCACTTGGCGTCTTCGTTTCTCTGTGCTCTCCTATAGATGAAGCCATGAAGCTCCATTTTCAAAATCGCGGCGCATTTCTATTCAGTCTTACCTGGTTATTTCTTTGCTTCTTTCCTTCTTCTTCTCCCGCCCAGGACGACCAACCCACCATTCGCTTCGTTCGCAATCCCGATCCCGCGCCGGATTTCAAGCTCACCACTCTCGATGGAAAACCGGTCACGCTCGCGGACTCGCGTGGCAAAGTCATTCTTCTGAATTTCTGGGCCAGCTGGTGCGGGCCTTGCCGCGCTGAAATTCCCGACCTCATCGAGTTGCAGAATAAATACAAAGGCAAGCTGCAGATTCTTGGACTGGTCGTTGACGACGACGATGCGGATGCGATCAAAGAATTTGTTGAAAAATTCGGCATCAACTATCCCGTAGCCATCACTCCCGACGATCTCCGCATCCAGTACGGCGGTATTGCCGCTCTTCCAACTTCGTTCGTGCTCGACTCTGAAGGCCGCATCGTTCAAAAACATGAAGGCCTGCGCGATCCGATTCTTTACGAAACGGAAATCCGCTCGCTCCTGGGGCTCTCCATCGGCAACGTCAAAGTAGAAACGTTCGAGGATACCGGCCAGATTTTCCTGAAAAACGCGGAGCGCGCCAGCCAGCTTCCGGGCGTCGATCTCACCAAGCTTTCACCGGAGCAAAAGACCATCGCGCTCCATAAATTCAACGCGGAAACCTGCACCTGCGGATGCACTTTCACGCTCGCGCAGTGCCGCATCTACGACCGCAACTGCCAAACCAGCAAAGCCGCCACCTCCAAAATCATCACCGCTCTTCTCCACCCCGCCGCGCCAAAATCCGCACCCGCCGCTTCTCCTGTTGCTGCTCAACCAGCGGCTTCGCCGTCGCAGGAAAAACCACACAGGTAAAACCGCCGGCGCTGGCCCTCGGCGCCTCTTGCCTGATACTCTTTTCGCAGTCGATGCCCACACTTGCAAAAATTATTTTTGTTTCTGCTTTTGCACTTTCGTTCACGGGACGGCTCTCTCCGCCTATCGCGCTCACCTTGGGAATTCTCTTTGGCCTTAGTTTTCCGCATCCGTACATCAACGAAAGCCGCGGCATCGCGCGCACGCTGCTGCAAAGTTCGGTGGTGGCACTGGGATTCGGGATGAATCTGCATGAAGTTTTGAAGGCGGGCCGCAGCGGATTTATTTACACCGCGCTGGGAATTTCCTTCGCGCTTCTTGCGGGTCTTGGGCTCGGAAGAGTTTTGCAGGTACGCGGCAATTCCTCTTTTCTGATAACCACCGGCACGGCAATTTGCGGCGGGAGCGCCATCGCCGCCATCGGCCCGATTCTTCAAGCCAACGAAGAGGAAATGGCGGTATCGCTCGGCACTATTTTTATTTTGAATTCCATCGCGCTGCTGATTTTTCCACCGATCGGAAGCGCGCTGCATCTTTCGCAATCGCAATTCGGACTGTGGGCGGCGCTAGCGATTCACGACACCAGTTCGGTCGTCGGCGCCGCCACGAAATTCGGGCCGCAGGCCTTGGTCATCGGCACCACCGTTAAACTTGCGCGCGCGCTGTGGATCGTTCCGGTGGCATTTGTAACCGCCGCAATCAAGCGCGGCGGTTCGAAAGAGGTGGATGGCGGCAAGAGCAGTCTGCGCATCCAGTTTCCCTGGTTCATCGCGTTTTTTGTTCTCGCCGCGGTTCTCAACACGTACCTTCCCGCGTTCGAACGGCTCGCCAAGTGGCTGTTTATTGTGGGACGGCTCGGGCTCACCGCTACACTTTTTCTCATTGGCAGCGGAATTTCTCGGGCTACGCTGAAAGAGGTGGGATGGCGGCCGCTTCTTCTGGGAGTGCTGTTGTGGCTGGGCGTGGGGCTCACTTCGCTGTACTTCGTTCGAACGGGATGGATTGCGTTCTAGCCCGAGCGAGATCCGAGATTTGACGGGCATGTAGATGAGCTCAGGCAAGCGAAGTTTTTTGCGGGCCGCTTGCCGAAGGGGGATTTGGGTATTACACTCACGAATCTCTGGCAGATCATTCAAATGGAGGCAAAGCATGAATCGGCGCATCAGTATTGTAGCGGTGGTCTTGATAGTGGCGGGGGTTTTTACGGTGCGAGGAGTGTTTTCGCAACCTACGCCGCAAGCGTCGCGCAAAGTAATCAAGCTGGCGGGCGGCCCCATATCGGCGCCGTTCAGCGACGGCATACTTGCAGGAAACACACTGTACCTTGCGGGACGAATCGGGATTGATCCGAAGACGGGCAAGGTTCCGGAAAAGATAGAAGACGAAATCAAGCTTTTGCTGGATGGCGAAAAAGAGGTTCTGGCTCAAGCGGGAATGACGATGGACGACCTGGTGTACGTACAAATCGCGTGCACGGATTTGTCGCTGTTCCAGAAATTTAATCCCATTTATGCGAGCTATTTTTCGACGAAAGATTATCCCGCGCGCGAATTTATCGGTGCCGGGTCGCTTTTGATCGGGGGCCACTTCGAACTGCAAGCGATCGCTGTGAAGAAGTAAGAGAAATTCTTGCTCCGCTGCAGCAGGCCAGAATAAGCAGCCCGTGGGCGGGGCGAAGTGCGGAGCAAAGGGAACTCGAGCGATTTATGCCCATAAATGGGCACTACACTATTGACTGTATTTAGTATAACGACTAAATATGGTCATTTCTATTCCTGCTAATCTCCCCGCTCTTAAAGTTAAGTCCTTATTTTACTTTCACTTCCACACGAACTGATATTTACACACGATGGCGATCGTAGTGCATCTATCACTGCGTATTGGGGCGGAATTAATGCTGAGAATCACAACGGAAAAAAAGCGCGGAAAGATCTCCCTAAGTGTAGAGGGCCGCTTGGCGGGCCCGTGGGTTGGGGCGCTGGAGCAATGCTGGCGCGAGCTGCATGCGGCGTCGTCGCGCGAGAAGTTTCGGATTGACCTTTGCGGGGTGAGCTTTATCGATTCCGCCGGAAAAGTGCTCTTGATGGAAATTCACCGGCAAGGTGGGCGGCTGGTCGCCGAGGGCTGCCTGAACCAAGCGATCGTGCACGACATCGTGGCGGGGGAGAAGCAAGAGGGACGCCAGGCGGGGAAGGGGCGCCGCAAGTCGTCGCACATCATTTTCTACACGATATTTTTCAGTTTGCTGGCCGGGCCGGCAGTGATCCACGCCCAAGGCACGAACAAGCAGAGTGCGCTGGCGGGAAATGCGCCCGCACAAGTTTTGCGGCTGACGCTGGATCAAGCGGTGGGGCTCGCCCTGAAACAGAATACCACGGCACAGATCGCGATTTTGCAAGCGGCGCAGAGCGAGCAGGACAAAAATATTTCGCGCGCGGACTTGCTGCCGCAAGCGAGTGCGAGAATTTCAGACGAAGCGGAAAAAGTGAACTTACTGGCACAGTTCGGGGGCCAGACGCCGTTTCCCAACTTTCCCAAGACGCTTGGGCCGTACCAAGTATTTTCGGCGGGGACGAGCTTCGGAGCGCCGGTATTCGACCTGACGCTTTGGCGCCGATATCAAGCGGCGCGGGACACGGTCAATGCCAGCAAAGCGAACAGCCTTTCCACGAGGGAGCAGGTGATTTTGCTGGTGGTGTCGCAGTACATCGGAACGCTGCGAGCGATGGCTAACGTGGAGGCTTCGCAATCCCGAGTGAGTCTGGCGCAAGCGCTGTATGACCAGGCGGCGGATTTGCAAAAGGAAGGTGTGGGCACGGGGATCGACACACTACGCGCCAATGTGGAGCTGCAGAACGAAAAGCAGCGGTTGATCGAGGCGGAAACGGATCGCGAGACTTCGCTCTTTGGGCTAAGCCGGCTGCTGAACCTGGATCCGCGGCAGGCGATCGAGCTGGCGGATTCGCTGAGTTTCTATGACACGCCGCAGCCGGAGGTCGAGCCGAGCATGCAACTGGCGCTGTCGGAGCGGCAGGAATGGAAGTCGCTCGAAGCGCAAACCAAGGCGGCAGAAAATCAAAAGAAAGCGTCTTCGGAGTCGCGGCTGCCATCGCTACGGTTCGATGGGGATTTCGAGTACGTAGGAACTTCGGGAAACACCACACTTCCGACCTACACGTATGAAGCGAGCGTGAACATGCCGCTGTTTACGGGCGGGCGGATACACGCGGAGATGGTTCGCGCGGACCTCGAGATCAAGAAGCTGCAGCAACAGAAAGATGATTTGAGGAACCAGATTGCTCTGGACGTGAAGACGGCGCTGCTCAATCTGCAATCGGCGCGCAATGAAGTGCAAGTGGCGAACCTGGGCGTACAGCTTTCGAAGGAAGAAGTGGAACAGGCGCGGGACCGCTTCAAGGCGGGAGTGGCGAACAATATTGAAGTGATCCAGGCGCAGGACTCGCTGGCGCGCGCCAACGACAACCAGATCGTGGCGCTGTATCGCTTCAACCAGGCGCGCGCAGACCTGGCGCGTTCGATCGGGCAAATGGAAAAAGTTTACGCAAAGTAGCCGAGGAGACTATGAGCATTGAGATTGAAGTTGGGCTGGAAAATGCGACCAAGGCGCCGCGGGTCACGGAAGAAGAGCTGGAGCTGGAGGAAGCGCCGAAGGGGTTGGCGAACCCGAACGTGAGGCGGTTGCTTTTTGCTGGCGGGGCCGTGGTTCTGGCGGCGATCGTGGGCTTGTTCGTCTATTTCCACAATCGCGAGACCACCGACGATGCGCAAGTGGATGGTCATATTACGCCCATGGCATCGAAAGTTTACGGACGTGTAGCGCAAGTTCTGGTGGAGGACAACCAGCCGGTGAAAGCGGGGCAAGTGCTGGTAAAGATTGACCCGCGGGACTATCAAGCCGCGTTAGATCAAGCCAAGGCGTCGCTAATGTTGGCGGAGAGCGAAGCGCGGTCGGCGGGAGTGGACGTGCCGCGCACAAGGGAAAACGTAGCGAGTGGCAATTCGAGCGCGGATGCACAGTTGCTCGGCGCGCAAGCGGACTTGGCGAAGGCGCAGTCCACTTACGAGCAAGCGCAGACGGCGGATTTGGCCTGGGCGCAAGACAACGTGGACAAGAGCCGTGCGAATGCCGAGTTGGCTAAGGCCGACCTGGCGCGCTATCTGCCGCTGATGGAAAAGGGCGAAATTTCGAAGCAGCAGTACGACGCGGCGAAAGCCAACGCCGATGCGAACGCCAGCGCGTTGAAGGCGGACCAAGAAAAGTTAGCGCAAGCACACCGCAACGTGGACGTCACCAAGGCGCAACTGGACGCGGCGAAGGCGCGAGTCGAGCAGGCCCGTGCGGGAGTGGCCTCGGCGCTCGCGGACGTAAAACAAGTGGGCATGAAGACCGCTGATGCGCAGGCGAAACTCGCGAAGGTGGAACAGGCGCGGGCACTGCTGGAAGCGGCGCAGCTTAACTTGAGCTACACGGAGATCACCGCGCCCATCGATGGGGTAGCGACGCACAAACAAGTGGAGACGGGACAAATCGTGCAGGCGGGGCAAGGGTTGCTGGTGGTCGTGCCGCTGCAGGACGTGTGGGTGACAGCGAATTTCAAAGAAACACAACTGAAGAACATGAAGGCGGGACAAAAGGTGGAAGTGACAGTGGACACCTACGGGAAAACGTTCAGCGGGCACGTGGACTCGATTGCCGGGGCCACGGGAGCGGTGCTGAGCCTGCTGCCGCCGGAAAACGCCACGGGGAATTACGTGAAGGTGGTGCAACGAATTCCCGTGAAGATCGTGCTGGACCCCATTCCCGCGGAAAAGGCTATTTTGCGGCCTGGAATGAACGTGGACGCGACGGTGATCACGAATTAGGGGAATGGGGAATAAGGATAGGGTTTCGGGCGGTTATACGTAGAAACAATAGGGCCAGGGATGAAAAGGGATGCGCGACAGGATTTTAGCCAAGCTAAGGATGCCGGACGGGACGATCAACCCATGGGTGATCGCCGTTACCGTAACGTTGGCGACGTTCATGGAGGTGCTGGACACCTCTATTGCGAACGTGGCGCTGCCACACATCGCGGGAAATTTATCCGCGGGGCAGGACGAATCCACTTGGGTGCTGACTTCGTATCTCGTTTCGAACGCAATCGTGCTGCCGCTGTCGGGATGGTTTTCGGGATTAATCGGGCGGAAAAAGTTTTACATGTCGTGCGTGGCGATATTTACGGTGAGTTCGTTCCTGTGTGGGCTGGCGCCGAGCCTGGGCGTGCTGGTGATTTTCCGGATTTTGCAGGGGGTAGGCGGTGGAGGATTGCAGCCCAGCGAGCAAGCGATTTTGAACGATACGTTTCCGCTCGAGAAGCGTGGCATGGCGTTTGCAGTGTACGGGCTAGCCGTCGTCGTAGCCCCCACCATCGGCCCATGGTTAGGCGGTTGGATTACCGACAATTTTTCCTGGCGATGGATTTTTTACATCAATGTGCCGGTGGGAATTATTTCACTGCTCTTGACCAACTTTCTGGTAAGCGATCCGCCGTATATGAAGAAAGCAAACATGAAGGCGGGATTCCGGGTCGACTACATCGGGATCGGGCTGATCAGCCTGGGCCTGGGGAGCATGCAGATTATTCTGGACAAAGGGCAGCGCGAGGACTGGTTCGCGTCGAAGTTCATCGTGGTGTTCTTCTTACTGATGCTGGTGGGGGTTATCGCGGGAATTCTTTGGGAGTTGCGGGAAAAAGAGCCGGTGATCGACCTGCGCATGCTGAAAGACCGCAATTTCGCGATTGCCACCACGACGATGTTTTTCCTGGGATTTGTACTGTATTCGACGACGGTATTGATTCCACAGCTCTTGCAGCAGTTATTGGGCTATACGGCGCAACTTGCGGGAATGGCGCTGTCACCGGGCGGGGCGGTGATCATGTGCATGATGCCCGTTGTGGGAATTCTGGTGTCAAAAGTGGACACCCGGATACTTATTGCGTTTGGCTGCATCATATCGGCGTCCGCGTTGTTTGTGATGGCGGGATGGGACCTCGGGCTGGACTACGGGCACGCGGTGCGGGCGCGCATGCTGCAAAGCTTTGGTCTGGCGTTCTTGTTTATTCCCATCAATGTATCGGCGTTCGCGTACGTGCCGAAGGAAAAAACCAACATGGGCACGGGAATCATCAACCTGGCGCGGAATATTGGCGCGAGCGTGGGGATCGCGACGGTGACTACGCAGCTGGACCGGCGATCGCAGTTTCATCAAGCGCGGCTGATGGAGCACGTCAACGATTACAGCGCGGCGTATCGCAACATGCTCAATGGAACGCAGGCTCGATTGATCTCCGCGGGGTCGACGGCAGCGCATGCGAGCGCGCAAGCGCACGGAATGATTTACGGCACGATCCAACGGCAGGCGGCGATGCTGGCATTTCTCGACAATTTCAAGATGCTCGGATGGGTTTTTTTCGCGGTGATTCCGATTCTCGTGCTGATGAAGAAACCGAAACGGCGGGCAGGCAGCGTTCCAGTTCACTGACAAAAAGGGTTTTGCGCATTGAGGTCGCGCAGCGGATTTGACTTAATTGGGGGGCTACTATGGCAACGCAAGCGGCAGTGGCACTACAACCGAATGAGGAGAAGCTGATTCGCGCCGGGCAGCGAGGCGACGAGAAAGCGGTGGAGACTTTATTCCTCCGTTACCAGCGACCGTTGTTTCAGACGGCTCTGCGGGTACTCGGGAACACCGAGGACGCGGAAGACGCGCTGCAAGACGGGCTGCTCTCGGCGTATCGCAATCTGAAGCGATTCGAAGGGCGGTCGCAGTTTTCAACGTGGCTGAC
>Ga0137412_10001816_pt1 | contig 16708 bp, 12 predicted proteins | sample CZODoug2_1_16fun_FD_122160 | JGI IMG/M metagenome (GOLD analysis project Ga0137412, IMG submission 122160) | Vadose zone soil fungal communities from Angelo Coast Range Reserve, California, USA - CZODoug2_1_16fungal (Hybrid Assembly) | ecosystem: Environmental > Terrestrial > Soil > Vadose zone...
CGCCGCCCCAAGGTGTGGCCCGAAGTGACATGGCCAGTTCGACGCACCGCAGGCCGACGCTCCGACTCCACAGAAAAAACCCACCAAGATGTGAAGGCCCCGCTGGCAGGCGGCCGGCCGGCGAGGCCATATAAGGAAAAGAATTCGTTGTGAGCACGACTCTGCTAGCCAAACAGCGTCAAGGTACGTACCAGATTCATCTAAAAACCGTAATATTGGTTTGACTTGATGTCTTGAAGTGGTGGTCCTGTAAGCGAAGGCATCCAAATAGGTTACTTGGTCCGTGTTCTATTGCGCATTCCCCACTTTCTCACCATACAGTCGAAGACGCCCAAGTCTGATTTGGCTGCTCGGGTGACGTTCAATTTATGTTCATTAGCCGCAGGCTGCCTGCCGGCGAGGCAGCGGCCCCCGGTGTGAGGGAGCCACAGCCCGGCTTGCCCGGGTGGAGAGCGAGTGCAGCTCTAGGACAAAGGTCAATTCGCATTGTGTTAGACTGTATTTTCCTACGCGTCCCAAGAACGATCCGCCTCCCCGACAAGTTCTCTGTCGGGCGAGGCACTCAGTGTTCGTTCGCCAGAACTGTTGAGCGCGGCATATTTCAAGAGAGTGCGCTCTACACCTGCCTGAGCGGCTGGGAGAAGCACACCAATTGTTGAAGTGGTGGTGATGTCAAAAACATGCAAAACGTGACAAAGGACACAACTTGGACTCTCTCCCAGCCGCTAGGCAGGTGCAGAGAACCGGCCACTCCGGCCTTGGAACTACGCCATACGAGGACTCAGATGTTCGTGGGGAACCCTAGTAAAGGATTTCGTCAAGTGTGACCTTGGTACGTTGCCGCTCGACATTTCTCCATAATGCCACTGACGGTCATTCCTTATAAGACTCAAGTTATACCCTCTCCTGCGTGATTATCTCATGCAGGTAGTTCATTATCAATTTTCAGGTAAGCAGTTTTTCACCGACTGCACTCCGTCTGCGACCAACGGCGAATGCACCGCTAACTTTGATTCTTTCCGAGTCTTCATAGCGCTAGTACCATGATCTCATTAGGATGCGCATGGTCCGACACAGATATCAAACGTACGTAAGCATTTCTCGTTTCTTGTCGCTGTCTCGTTGCTCTCGCGTTGCTCTTGCGATGCTCTCTCCTTACTCTCGCGTTGCTCTCGCGTTGCTCTCTCCTTGCTGTCGTGATGCTCTCGCGTTGCTCTCGCGATGCTCTCACGTTGCTCTCTCCTTGCTCTGTTGTTGCTCTGTTGTTTCTCTGTTGTTTCTCTGTTGTTTCTCTGTTGTCGCTCTTTTATATTATTGAACCTTACTGACCTTGTCTTACTCTTCCATGCCCGCCATCAAACGCTGTATCGATCTCGCAACAACGATTCTGATAAGCGGTCCACCACCCTCGCGTTGGAACTTGGACCCGACGTCAACCACCGTCGCCACGCGCACGCTCGCCGACTCCTGTAAGTAACTTCTCCGCAGTTCCCGCCATTCTCCCGTCCTTGTCGTCGCGTTGCTGACTACTGTTCGCACTTTCATAGATCCCTCAATTCACAGTCTCCGGCGCGGGTATCAAACGTACGTAGGCCTTTCTCGTTGCACTCTCGTTGCACTCTTGTACTTTAGAATGTTACTGACTTTGTCTCAATCCTCCTTGCCTGCCATCAAACTTCGCATCGACCTCGCAACAACACCATACAACAACTCAAAATTATTGAGGAGTGAATTTGGTTAGGGCGATCGCCGTAACCGCTCTGACAAGCGGGACAGCCGCCTCGCGTTGGAACATGGACCCGATGTTGCCGCCCGCCCGCCCGCTCGCCGACCCCCGGACCGACCGGATCCACTTCCCTGCCCTCATACAGCTAACCTCCCGTCAGTCCCCGGACGTCGTACCTGGCCAGAGCATTTGCCGCTAAGGCAGATGCGGCGCACGGTCACACCGTCCGTAACCCAATCCCTTCCTAGGAGAACCCATTTCTGACGGCGTTCGGACGAGTCCCTGGAGAACCCTTCCTGACGGCGCTCGGGATGAGCACGCTCGAGTCACATCGATTCTTGATATGTACTTGATGTATATTTACAGTCTCAGAAGCTGTATCGCTGTTTGCTTTAGCCTCCTGTGCCTTTGAAGCGATCTGCCTAATTTAGCGATCGCGCCTTAAACTCCGCTCCAATACCATGCCACCCAAAAGACCAGAGCCCAGTACGTAAAATAGCTACATTGAAAGGTATTACATGCTAAACTACCCTTATAGATGTTCATACATGCGTGATCTGCCCTGAGTTCGCCACGGACAGCTTCAAAGTCAGCGCGCATCTCAGGGCCCATCTTGCGGACATAGATGGACTACACGAGTCCCACACACTATCCGTAATGCGTGCTCGCACTGAGGATGACAGGCTCATACGCATCCTTCTTCCCACGATCGACGGCAGCACGACATGTCCAGTTTGCCCCAACACTACAATCAACGACATTGGCCTTCTCCGGCACCATTTTCGAGATCACCATGAATTTGTGCCACTCTCGCGTGACCAGTTTCAACGTTTGAGGGATGTTATCTGGCGAGAGGAGACCTTTGGGGATTGGTCGATTGAGGCACTCCAGTCGACAAAGGAAACGCTCACTGCTGAATACTGGACACGGGATTACATCGAAGACCTGGCTATGTCTGCTTCAGGTGAGTTTGCAACACTCGCATACCTTCAAAGACTCACATTCCTATCAGTAGATGCTGTTGATTTCGGAGGAGCTGCTGAATATGATGGAGATCTGTCTAATGTTGAGATTGAGGAGCGATCCACCATCATGGAAGAATTGGACAGCTGTACAACAACCCTCTTGCTGCCAGCCTTCCAACGTCCTTCCGAGCAACATGCCACTCCCCCTCCTTCAAATGGCCGTCTCTACCCAAGCGAGTTGACCCGCAACTCGCTATGCTTCATTGAGCACACCAACTCCCTCATACTCACATGCATGAGGTGTGAGACCGCGCTCGGAACAACACCTTCAATAATACTTGAGCACTGTCGCAATACCACTCACCGACAACAAGAGAGGGTTGGTCCCTGCTTGGAGCCTGAGGAGGAGGGAAATGACAAGCGTCTCCTCACTACCCGCACCGCTGAGATCGAAATTTCAAGCAACTATATCTCAAAGTGCCTTGCAGAGAATCCCACCGCGATCTTCCTCAGACCGGCCGATATTCCTTTGCCAACAGTAGTCATTCCCCAGCTTCCCCATCTCAAGTTACGGAATGTGTGGGTATGTAGCTGCGGAGATATCCATCTCAGTGCCAAGTCCCTTCAGGCACATCGTGTGGACACTGGTCACGTCGGGGTTGAGGAGAAGACAGCTCAGCAGTATGCTAGGTTGTGCAACTACTTCCTAGTTACTCCAGCAAGCGTTGATCCCTCAGAGGAGGCTCATCTTTTGCAGTACCTTTCTGCTGCGCAGAACTTGGCCAAGCAGTCCTCCTCCACTGTCGTCTATGACAGCAACCCCAGAGCGATAGCACCATGGCTCCGTGAGCATCACTTTCATCTGCTCCTGGATGGAAAAGATCCACAGGTCCACCTCAAAGCATTAGCACCGGTCATGGTGCCAAGTCAGAGAGGGAGCATCAAACCAGCATCGATAAGAGCACAACTCATCGCCATCATTGCTTATATATCGTTCATTGATGCAAATTGCACTCGCAAGACTCTCTCCCTCCCTGTACTCGATCTCTTTGCAAGCACCTTCCCTTGGGGTCAAAGGCTGACAGGTGAACGTGCGCATCTCAACACACTTGAAGATGTGTGGACTCTGGTTCGATATTCATCTGAATCTGCAAGATATGTTGCATACCTTGTCAATGTAAGCGACTCTTGCATTCTTGATCCCGAAATGCACCAGCAACTGGAAGATGAGGAGCACCTCCACTCGCTCAGTCAAGCTGTAAAGTCGTTTTCCTTGGCTATAACCAAGCTTGCCTCTGCCAAGGGCATTGAAGAGCATCTCTCAATGTATGTCACCACTCCCAATTTGGCGCGTCAACGGCAGGCAGAAGAGGCGTTTAACCACCCACACGATTGGCAACCAACTGGAAATGACCATCTTGACAAGATCTTTCGCCCCATGTTCACCTCAGTTGACGCAGTCCCCCTTTTCCGCCAAGTCCTTCTCTCTTCGCTGGAGATCATCTATGAGAATGTTCCAAACCAGCGACTTGTCCCATTCAGTCGTTTCCTTGGGTGGACAGCATGGAACATGAATACAGCAGCGTTCTTTGAACCACGGGTCATGACATCCCGCATTACAGGACTGTGCTATACACTCCGTCTCACAGCATTGCTCCGAGTCAAGCAGCTATCCAAGTCGGATACGCTTTCAATGATGTATGTATAGGAGTGGTCCTTTCACATCTCCATTCTGACTTGCCCCCCAGTGAACTACAGGAGTATCATGATCGCTATCTGACAAACAATCTTAGGTCACACTTCTCCCAGCTATATACAATTGAGAAACGGCTCACCTCTCTTGCTCGATGGGCCAACTCTATCCCCCAGGTGTTCTGGATAGAACAGGATGGCCAACTGCCGATCCCTTCTGTTCATAACATACCAGTCCCATTGCTTGAGTTGCGAGACCTGGTTCACCAGTGTGTCAACAAGGCGATCGACATTATGGAGAAAGAGTTACTATTTGGTGGGAAGCTTGAAGACCTGGTACCATCGACAGCAAACCGTCAGTTCTTTGCTGAATCCCCAACCTTTCATGAGGCTGGCAAGAACTTTATCGACATGCCCGCAAACCAGTCACGTTTCCAACCATTGCAGGCTCACATCCTTGACCAACTTACCAGCAATCCACATCTCCGACAATCGTTCTTCTATTCAGTTGCTGGGCAACAAGTCGTATGGAAGCCAGGAGCAGTGGCTCATTATCTTCAATTGCACCAAGAGTTTCTTCGGTATCTATTCCCTCCCCTTTACCTCCTCAACCCGGCACGGCGTGGTACTTCATGGAGCCATCTTGCTCTTGCCAATCTTGTCGGGCGTCCGCGAGGGTATTGGTCCCTTCTCGACATTGGCCTTTTAGTCAGTCAGGTCGATAAGACGGAGCATATTCATCGAGGAGCACAGGTGGACCCAGTCCACATCGTCTTGCAACCACTGCATGGTGCTATCATGGCCCTGCATGCTGCTGTTGTTCCCTTCTGTCGATTGCTCCAGCAACAACTGTTCCATGCAAGACCTGCGATTGACCTGTACAACTACCTATTTACTGATGGTCAAACCAGGTGGGACACGAAGAAGTTTTCCAAGATTCTACTTGATTTTACTGCCCCACGATTTCCTCCCGGTCTTACCATCTCAACGATGCGGCAGCTCAACATCATGATCGGACGCAGATTTCTATCCAAAGAGTTCACACTGCCATCACTCAAGGACACCAACGAGTCTAGTGTGTTCGACAAAAGCACTGGCCACAGTACTGCAACTAGCCTTGCAAACTATGCGGTAGAGCAGGCATATGCCTTTACAACGATCGACGCTTCATTATTGCAGATGCATGTTCGTTGCTCTGCAGCTTATGCAGCATTGTACGACTTTACTACTCCATCGGTATGTCATACACTCCTCCTGTCCTTTCTTAACTGACTTTTATCCAGATTCCAATCACACTTCCCTATGGTTCATTCTCGCAATACCAGGACCATCAGATCAACACATCTGGAAATACGGTATTTCGACACCAAGTGGAGACATTTGGTATTGATATTGGGGCAATCGTGGAGAAGAGAGTTAGTGCGCAGCTTGATCAGTCGCTCCATCGCATCGTTGAACAGCATTTGGTCACTTCTGGTGTAAGAAAACTCTATACCCAGCACGTCGACTCTTTCCAATACCCAGAGACACCCTTTCCACTTGTTACCCAGCTTCGCAACATGCTCGGAGTGCAGAACGCGTCTTTCAAGTCTGAAGAGCAAGCTGCCATCACCACCCACTTCCTTTCCTGCAGCAGTCCCTCTCTGCTTGCGGTTATGCCAACTGGCGGAGGCAAGACGATCACATTTGCACTACCTGCATTCACTGAACGAGGAACAAGTGCAGTTACTCTCGTCCTTGTGCCGTTCCGAGGTCTGGCTGTCAGTCATCTTGCCAATCTTGAACGGTACAAGGTACCTTCAGTCTATTATCAGGGGGAAACAGAGTTGGCCAAGCTCTTATCGCAGCAGTCGAACATCATTATCATGACATATGATACCTTTGCGGGTGCAATAGCAAAGCATGACCTCAGAGGGATCAATGTCCGGCGTGTTGTTGTTGATGAAGCACACACAATCCATACTGATGCTTCCTGGCGAATGGTTATGGAAGTGGTCGGACCCTCAGTTGTCAAGCTTGGACGACCATTTCTTCTTTTGACAGGGACACTTCCAGTTCATTTCGAATCTTCCCTGCTTCGTCAGTTCTACCCATCTCCTGTAGCCCTTGTTCGAATGAACACAGCAAGACCAAATCTTCGGTACTTGATCAACCTGTATGAAGAGGAATCGGAGTCCATCGCAGCACTGGTCACAGCAATAAGAGAGGAACTCAAGAGCTCTGTTCCATTGCATGAGAGCAAGTGGATGATCTTCGTCAGTGATGTTCCTGGAGTCAGCAGGTTGAAGGAACGGCTGGAGACCACTTGTCCCATCCTTGGGAGGATTTCCCATTACCACGGGTGTATGCAGCCAGCTGAATCGGACCCAGATTTGGGAGATTGGCTAGCAGGGACCACAGTGAGTCCTGCATCCCTCGATTCATACCTCTGCTAACTTGTTTCCTTAGAACGTCATCATCTCCACTTCTGCACTTGCACATGGGATTGATACACCACATGTACGCAACGTTTTCATATTGGGCTTTCTTTGGGGAGTTGTCACCTATGTACAAGCGGGTGCTAGGGCTGGACGAGACAACCAACCCTCCACTGTCTCCCTCTTTGTCCACCGTTCCCATCTGGAGACACACGGTTCAGAAGGTGAAGAAGGACGGCAGGCACTTGCAGATATGATTCGATCTGATGAATGTCGCCGTGTTTCCATTTCAAGGTTCCTTGATCGGCCAATCACGTCTTGTGCATCGCTAGTCAATGCACAGCCCTGTGACAATTGCGTCAAGTGTGGAGGAGCACCAGCACCAGTGGAAGACTATCGACACAAGCTCTATGCCAACATTGTCAATGCACAAGAGATATTTGAAGCTCGTTTCATTGGGGCTCTGTACGATGCATGCAAAATGCTCAAGTCAATCAACTGCCGAACCTGCTTTTTGTTGCAGATCCCCCAGTCTGACCCAATTCACTCCGACAAGGACTGTCCCACTCGGCTCTTTGCAACCTATGGTGCAACTGTTCGTCGCTGGATTGCTGGTTCACTCTCCTCCAACACAGGTCTTGCATCCAACCTGACGTTGTGCTTCTACTGCACACTTCCACAAAAAGGAGGACGTTCAGATGCGATGAACATTCATGAGGAGCATGTTCCAGGTCCGCCAGGCTCTTGCTGCGACCTTGTTCATATTGTCGTGCAAATCATTACAGCCATGCTCTTCTCTCCTCGGGTCACGACTGCCATCTATCAAGCATATTCCCTTCCACACAGTCCCAATTCCATTCTCCCTCTTCTTGCTGGCTATCCCGAGACCATCCCCAACCAGGGCAATGCCACTCGCCCTCAGATTCTCTACACACACGTCTTTCTCTTGGCTGCCTATACCCTATCACTTTATTCTCCATCAAATCCCTGGCCCAAGTCTCAGGTTGAGGTCCTACTCTCTGAAATTCCGGCATTTGGCACCCTTTCAGCACAGGTCTTGAAGCTCCCTATGTACGCCAATGCTGAAGTTTCTGTTGTAGTCCCTCCGTGTACAACAGTAACAGCAAGCATCCCATCCTCTAGCCAATCTCCCTTGATCGATGCCCTCTACTATGCAGCAGGTGCTCTGTTGTGGAGAAGATGTTGCATCAGTTGCAGCATACGAGGATTAGATGATGCAGGACATCGAGACAACACCTGCTCCTCTTTGGTTTTTCGTGATTCAGGCAGTGCTATCCTTGGCCATCTTCAAACCCATCTCGGAGATGATGTCACCACATGCCTCAGGTGCTGGCTTCCTCGGACTTCAGCAATCGCCAAAGAGTATCATTGCCACCAGGATCAAGACGCCACAGCTCTGCAATGTCAACTCAAGAATGTAGTTCTTGCTGCCCTTTCCGGACTCTTTTGGAGTGCGGACATTCTCTGTCTGCTCCGTGCTCTCTTCCCACAATACAGTCTACGCCAGATCTATGAGAAACTGCCAGAAGTCTGGACTGGTCACTCCATTCCCTCACAAGTTCCGAATCCCTCTCTTCGGTTCTATCACATCCTATTCCTTTTAGCCTATACAACTGTCGAAAATTCCATTGACACCACGAATCCCATCAAGATGTTGCTCAGGGAGCTTGGTGGACTTTCCAATCTTCCGTCAACATTCTCCCCTGACAACCTACAAACCTATGCACCCCACTTGAAGACGCCTGAGCTGGTGTCTCAACTGTTCTCCAAGCTCCCACGATCTTCTAATTTGGTCTTGCCAATTCATCCTCTACCACAGAGCACCAGTACATTGTTTGGTAGTCAAGTTGGCTACCCCCATGCCCGAAATCGCAACTTGAAGATGTTGGTGTCTGCTTTCCAACATATACCTATCTAGCGAAAGAGGGATGACGATCAGACTTGAAGAAGATGATGGGAAAGTGGGACTTTCGAGTGATGGGAAAGCAGGACTTTCTACTTATACGATTGTGCAATCAAATATATTCTTCATTCCTCATGAGCGATTGGCATTTGAGATGAAAATTTTTGTGTGGTTTTTTGTTGTCTGTCGCGTCACCCTTTTTTGGTCATTCCCCATTCCCCACATATTGGTGATCCCCACCCGATCCCTGTACAACCCCATTTCTGTTGTTGCATGTGATAATATGTATCAGTATAAACAACTGCAGGCAGGATGGTTCTTCCATTTACCCTCTTCCGTTTCCCTCTTCCATTTCCCTCTTCCATTTCCCTCTTCCATTTCCCTCATCCGTTTCATTCTACAATGCCTTTGATCTCCCTTCCAGAACTCTGTAGGCAAAGGGTTTTGCATTTCGCATCTTAAATACTGACTTTCTCTCTTATAGCTGAGCTTCCAGCATCTCATCATTGGGATCTGACCTATGATGAACAACAAACCATCAATATAATCTACTCGCGAGATCCATCGAGTCTGTTGAGTGTCGGTACGGTCTTGGCCAACTGGCTACAGGACACCTGCATCTACTGCCTCTATTGGGGCAATAGTAGTGTTGTTGTCTCCCACCAGAGATCTGGGTGTCCAACGGCAGTTGGTAGTACCATCGAATCCTTCGTTAGGCAGCTTGGTGCTGCATGTAGAAAACAGGTTCAGGGAACCACCAACTGCTGGAGGTGCTTGCTTCCAGACCCGTCCACCAAGGAGTAAGCCTTATCATTCTATGCCCTCGACATGGCTAATGGGTCCCAAGCATCAAAGCAAATCATGTCAAGCATGATGGTCCGACATGCACCTACAATTCCGACATTTTGCTTGTTTCAATGGCTGCTGTTTGGGCTTTGCCCAATGCTCCTCTCCGGTCTGCTGTCACCAACAAGCAAGCATTCTCCACGGCCGACCAAGTCTGCACCCTCATCTCCCACATGATTCCCTTTGGTCCTCAACCGAAGCAGGGACTCTCAGCCAGTTTACCAATATTCCTTTCTGCTGTCATTATAATGGCACCTGTTCCGGAATATGTGATGCAAAAGGTAAACAAGGAGATGGTTCCATCCAACAAGAGGATGGAATATACTCCTGATGGTCGACCATGTGTACGTTTCCCCACAATGATTCACCGCATTGGACTTTCAGCGGGGACTCTTGTATCATCCCCCATTGCTCCTCCCCCCGTTCCCTACAATGCAACTCCTCGATCCCATCTCATACAACCGAACCGAGCCATTACATCTTCGTCCTCGGTCCCCGGCTCATCCCATACTGCCCACCCTCTGCCAACCTCTGGGCACCAGACCCTACCGGTATACAAGGCACGGCCATCCCGTTTGCTAGAGGTGCCAACTCCCATCTCTACTCCAAAGCCAAAGACACCGGTGGCAGTCGATCGATTCCTCACGCCCCCCAATCCCCAAACCTCCTCTCACAAACCGCCACCGTTTCGTAAGCCAAGCAACAACCTCCTACGTATGCCTCTCAGTGGGAGCGCATTGAGCAAGAGGAAGCTAGTAGGTAGAATACATCTCTATTGCCAACCTTGCTGACTATGTAACAGGCGGATATTGAAGACCATGGAGGTGAGACACCCAGCAAGCGCCAGAAAACGTTGCGTCAAATGCTTTAGATATTTTCCCTTTTGTCTGCTGTGATTTTGTTCTTGTGATGGAGAGCTGTTCAAATGAAGTGCCTTCATTTGTCACTCATGTCTGCATCCGTTTCACACTGTATCTTGATCCAACTGGGTCACCTTTTCGTAGTTCTTGTAACCTTTTTGTAGCCTTTTTTTGTAGTTTTTGGGACAGTTTGCTCGATTCAAACCCACGATCGGTTGATCTGGTGGTGGTCTAGTAGATAGATGTAGTCTAATATTACACTGTTGTATCTTGGTCCATCAGTCACTCAGTCCAAAGAGGTGAAAGCAGTGGAATTACAAGAGAAACCGGTATGTAAGTCGATCTTCACACTGGGGAACTGACTACGAAGTACAGGTATTTAAATAGTAGAAACGAAAAATTAAATACAGATGGAGAAATTGTAGAATACAATTTTATATGATTTCTAGACAAGTCTTTTGGTTCAAAATGGAGGGTGTCATTTGGCTGCCGGTGCAGGCTGAGGGTATAGAGGTCAGCTAGCTAGTCAACGATACGAAGTTGTGTTACTGACTGTTGCGAACGACGCGTCCTGGTTATAACGTCGCACATTGTGGTGTCCCCGACCTCCTCCAATCATCCTTCAACGACTCGTCCCGGTCGTCCATTGGAAGCTTGAGCTATGGTTCATCCGACTATGCTCTACACCTGCCTGAGCGGCTGGGAGAAGCCCACCTTGTTGTTGAGGTGGTGGTGAAGTCCAAAACGGATGAGTCCCGACAAAGGACACAACTTGGCCTCATCCGTGTCGACGTCTCGTCGCCCAACGCCTCTGCACCCTCTGCACCCTGTCCTGGAACGTGTATCATCTGGTGTTCGTAAGTACATTTCCTCAGCTCCCGCCGTTCCTCCCATCCTTGTCGTCGCCTTGCTAACTGCTGCTCGCACTTTATATTTCACAGTCTCCGAAGCGGATATCAAACGTATGTAAGCATTTCTCGTTTCCTGTCACTGTCTCGTCGCTGCTCTCGCGTCGCTGCTCTCGTCGCTCTCGTCGCTGCTCTCGTCGCTGCTCTCGTCGCTGCTCTCGCGCTGCTCTCTATATGCTCTCTCGTTGCTCTCTATATGCACTCTCGTTACTCTCGTTGCTGTCTCGCGTTGCTCTCTCGTTGCTCTCTCGTCTCTCTCTCGTCTCTCTCTCGTCTCTCTTTTATTATTGAGCCTTACTGACCTTCTTTCATTCATCCATGCCCGCCATTTAACTCTGCATCGACCTCGCAACAACGATTCTGATAAGCGGTCCACCACTTGGAACTTGGACCCGACGTCAACCACCATCACCGCGCGCACGCTTGCCGACCCTAGTAAGTAGCTTCTCATCAGCTCTTTCCGTTGTCGAGACCCAGGTTGACAAAGCACACTTCTTGGACCCGATCTCTCCCAGCCGCTAGGCAGGTGCAGAACCCTCCCCTCCCTCAGCAGCGCAGACCTAGCCAGAGCGTTCACCGCCAAGGCATATTGGGCGTGCAGTAGGACGCCATCCACCCACCCGGTCCCTCTAGGAGAACTCATTTCTGACGGCGCTCGGAACGAGATCCAGGACACCACTCTCCCAGCCGCTAGGCAGGTGCAGAACCCTCCCCTCCCTCTGCAGCACAGACCTAGCCGGCCGCTGCCAGGCCCTGCGTGCAGTCAGTCCCCAGACGTACCTAGCCAGAGCATTCACTGCCAAGGCAGATTGGGCGCGCAGTGGGACGCCGTCCATCCCCCCGGACCCTCTAGGAGAACCCATTTCTGACGGCGCTCGGAACGAGAACCAGGACACCACTCTCCCAGCCGCGACGCAGGTGCTGAGATCGGACCATCGGTGGTGCCCTCGGCAATCTCGGAGGCTTGTCCGATTGTCCACTGATCCTTCTCTGCTCGTTGCACCTGGTAAGCCACCTCTGATCCACCACCTTATCATTAGTAGCTAACAATTTATCTGTTCATCAGTGACGTGCACTCGCCATTCTCGGAGGCTTGTCCGCTTACCCACTGTCCAATCTCTGCTCGTTGCACCTGGTAAGCCACTCCGATCCACCACCTTATCATTAGTAGCTAACGATTGATTATCAGTCTGTTCTTAATGGCTTCAACACCTTCCGCTCCTCAAAAAGTCCACTCCCTCTTCCCAGACTCCCCTACCAATAGATTATTGCGTGATGAGACTACCTGTGGTTGTGTATTTTTTACTTCCATCCCTTGTGTTACCCCAGCCCAGACCTATGCTATACCACCTGTTATCACACTGGAGATTAGTCCGACATCGGCCTTAAGTACATCGATTGATTATGAAGGTCACATTGAGTACCGACGTGGTGTATCAAGCCGTGAGGGAAGATATGAGGAGGACTTGAAGGCTACATTGGATATTGAGACGCGCTATGCAATGCAGCGCAAACTCCCAGTGCCGATTCCTTGTGAAGGCCCCCAGGTGTACGTGTGCTGGTCTTCCAACTGGGACAGTCCAATTCCCCCATATCCGGGTCTTCCTCCTGGAAAGCGTGATGACCTACAATTCCCCTTGTTCTTCGTCCTTGATGGCTCCCATGGGAAATGGGACTGCAGAGCACCGCAATGCTGGGACAATTCTCGACCTTGGGCACCGCTCATTCCCAGCAAAGCCTGTCCCCGCTATGAGAACCACCCAGCACTGTCATCACTCGTTGATGTTGCGATTGAGTCAATCTCCATCGACACTCCTTCAACTCATAATCACCCTGTTACCGATTCACCCCTCCTTGTCCTTCCGTCTCTCCTCTTCACGATCAACCTCTTCAAATCGATCCGTGATGCTGAAATTGCACTGTTTAGAGCAGCAAGAGGCCGTCCATTTGTCATGTGGCTCAGGGGCTATATGTACCCTGTCCCTGATGGTGAAAAGGACGAAAAATGGCTGAAGGAGCGAGTGTTTCGCCGGGTTGAGGAGGTGTTCGGACGGTTTGGCGTTGCACAATGCTACGCCTGTGAGCTCATTGCCCTGGCAGAGTGGTGCCGTTCCTGTCGGAACTTAATGATCGGACAGTACCCAGATGGACCACTCTCGGCTCGAGTCCGACCACGAAACGATTGTGTTGGTGGATGGGTCACTGGTGCGCCATTACCGGTTATATGGCACTACCAAAGCATTGGAGTTCCGCTCTTCTTCATTGAGCATTGCAGAGAGGAGCGACTGCCCAAGGGCCTTGTGAAGGAGCGATTACCAGGGTTAAATGGGTCGTCCTTCACCCAACTCCCAGAGTATATGAATCCTCCCGCGATCTTGAATGATCTTTCGCAGCGTATTCTTGGTTTGATTGCCCAGCCTCTCCAAACCACTCGTCTCCGATTTCAGGATGCGCGCTGGGCTCCTTATAACCCCCCAGAATGTTGGGTAAATGCACCACCAACTATGGTTCCAGTCGGGTGGTTGCCATCTATTCTGCAAACCACCGACCGATTGCAAGGGTTATCAATGTCTATTCAGCAGCTCGCCTTCTACAACAACTCACATCGCCTTCATTTGTGGTCCACTTGGACACAATGGCTTCTCACTCACCGTGAAGCATCAATTCTATGGAAGGATAAGCGGGAGTTCATTACCCACCCATGGCATGCATTTCAGCCATCCACTGGTTTGAAACCCATCCCGCTTCCTGATAAATACGATACAGTCACGCATTTCTGGGTTGAGCGGGTTGATGGAGAAGGGTTTGCAGAGGTGAATGCTGCCCATATCCCTGAGTTCAAGGCACGTGGTTTTGTAGGCTGGCGTCACAAGCTCTGCCAGCAACTGGTGTTCTTCTACATGCCCAGTTCCCTCGATGCTGCTGCAGAATCGAAGATAGCGGAAATTTTACAACCACTTGAGTATACTGAAGGCCCAATGGAGATGGACCTGGAGCTCGATTTGGACGACATCCCCTGTGACGCCCCAACCATGGAGAGCCGAATGCCTGGGGTACATAGCATGGAGCGGTTGGAGCATGGGGGACGAATCCTTGTCAGTAGGAGGATGGCAGATGCAGACCGTGATACGCTGCCTGAGACTGAGGAAGGAGAGGTTGGTGGTTTTGATGATCAGCGAAACCATCATACCCCCTCTTCTTCTGGTGTATCTGGTCCCATCTGCGCAACCAAATCGATCTCCCTAGCCATGCAAAATGTCGGTCCCCTCCCAACCAACAAACAGTGCGGGAAGCATAAGGCATGGAAACAGCGGGATGCACCATCGGATCGGAGGCAGCGGTTGTGGGGTCAGTGGGGAAAGTTGGCCAACTTCTTCAATTCTCATCAAGATTTGCTGAATGACCTTGAGCCGCCGCCTGCAACAGTCCCAGGCAAGCACTCGAACCTCAAAAAGCCAGACTGGGAGGGTTTGCTGAAGGTAGCAGAGGAGTTATGCAAGTGGATGCATCGAAACCGTGACACTGCCCAGTGGATGGTTTCGCAGCATTCTGATGATGAGGAGCGCCTGCATTTGTGGAGGGCTGCCCTCAACCGATTGGATTATCATAAGGTCTGGATTACTCAACAAATGGACATGCCACGCAAGGATGAATCAGCTCATCAGCAATGGCTTCAAGCCAAAGAGCGTTGGTTGACTTCGATTCCTAAGTAATGTACCCTTTCGTTCTTTCATGTTATGCCTCCTTGTGCCTCTCTCGCTCCCTGGATTGGTTTGTAATATGTTCTGCCCAGTTTGTTACTCGCTTCACTGATTATGGACAATCTCACATGCGGTTTTCATCTATGTACATCCCCATTTGAAATATAGGATCCCATTCAATTATATCACTTATGTTAGAGACATGAAAGACACTCGCGAGCAGAGCTTGCTAACTCACTGGTGAGTTTTCGTTTTGTTGGGCCCGTTGCCAATTGTTCTCTCTCAGAATATGTATATACATCAGATCTATCATATCCACCATTCAGAACATGCTTGCGCCAAGCTGCTATTTATCTACTAATTTTTGCACAAGTTTCGGGCGATCCATACAATTGATACAATATGGGGTCATGAGTGCTGCTGAATGGCCGATAGATTACACACTTTCAAACCCAAAATGAATCAACTAAATCGTCCCAGCCGTTCTTGCTGTACAGACAGATCTTTGGAGGTGGGTGACTTGGGCTGCAATTTGGGTGGCAATATGACCATCTGCTTCACCAGTGCTTTCGGAGTAGTGGTGGAAATGTGAGTACAGGTGTTGGTTGGCATTTGCATGAGGATGAGGGGTTTGTGTGCATGGTTTATTAGGTTGTGAGGATGGGTTGTATGGTGCTGTCTTGTTCTCTTCTGCTGGTTAGGTTGCAGAGGCTGTAAATCATCAATATGTTGATAATGAATCCATCCATTTCTGTGCTACACTGGAATGATGGCCAAATCACTGTTCATTAGCTTCAAACATACAGGAATTTGCCATGCAGGCACACCCCATGACTGCATAAATAGTAACAACCCAAATAAAGTCAATGGGTGTCATTGCAAACAAGCCCAAACCATGTGAACAAATCAGTCTAGTGAGTGTCTTGAGGGCAGGCAGTCTTTTGCAACTGAGTTTCCAAAGGTGGGCATGGTGGGGCTGGCTCATATTATTGCTGAGATGCACTCTCAGGAATATAATTCGTATTTTAGAACCATGGGACAGAGGCTAGCAGCCCTGATTCACAGGGTACTCATTGGTCAGTCAGGTTTTTCAAAGTTGAGTTTTTGGGGGTGAGCACTGTTTGCTTGGCTCATATTATTGGTATTAGAAATATAATGTGTATTTCAAAGCCATGGGACAGGCTAGCAGCCCTGGATCCAGTGGGTGGCTTGAGGGCAGGCAATGTTTTGCAGCTGAATTTTTGTGAGTGGGCACTGCATGACTGACTCATATTATTGTTGAAATGCATACCTAGGACTATAATGTGTATTTTAGGTCCATCAGAAAGAGGCTAGCAGCCCTGATTCACAGGGTACTCAATGGTTAGGCAGGTATGTCAAAGTTGTGATTTTGGGGGTGGGCACTGTCTGGCTGGCTCATATAATTGCTATTATACACTCCCAGGAATATAATGTGTATTTTAGAGCCATGAGACAGAGGCTAGCAGCCCAGATCTGGGTTCTTGAGGGCAGGCAGTTCTTTGCAACTGAATTTTAGGGGTGGGCACTGCAGGGCAGGCTTATATTATTACTGATATGCACTCTCAGGAATATAATGTGTATTTTAGAACCATTAGATGATGGCTAACAGTGCCCAATTGAATACTTGAGGGCAGGCAAATGTGTGCAG
>Ga0137412_10001819_pt1 | contig 16689 bp, 16 predicted proteins | sample CZODoug2_1_16fun_FD_122160 | JGI IMG/M metagenome (GOLD analysis project Ga0137412, IMG submission 122160) | Vadose zone soil fungal communities from Angelo Coast Range Reserve, California, USA - CZODoug2_1_16fungal (Hybrid Assembly) | ecosystem: Environmental > Terrestrial > Soil > Vadose zone...
GGTGTTGGGTGCCGGGGGAGGCCTGGGGCTGGCTGGGGTCGAGTTGGGAGCGCTGCTGGGCGCGCGCGTAATTGCGGCGATATCGAGTGAGCCCAAGGCAACCGCCGCTCGCGAAGCGGGGGCGAGTGCGACTGTGCTCTATCCGCGGGGACCGTTTGATGCGGCCGGCGTGAGATCTCTCGCCACACTCTTCAAAAGTGCGGTCGGGGAGCGGGGAGCCGACGTGGTGTTCGATCCAGTTGGCGGGGACTATGCCGATCCGGCAATCAGGGCCATAGCTTGGGGTGGCCGCTACCTCGTGCTGGGCTTCCCGGCCGGCTTGCCGCGTTTGCCTCTGAACCTGCCGCTCTTGAAGGGCTGTGATGTTGTGGGCGTATTTTATGGGGCTCACGCATTGCGGGAGCCCGAGCACAACCGAGCTGCCGTGGCTCGCCTGCTGGGCTGGCTGCAGGAAGGGCGGATCAGGCCCCGCATCTCCGAGCAGCTGCCGCTGGAGCGAGCGCCCGAGGCGATCGCCAAGCTGGCCGCGCGCGCAGCCGTCGGCAAGTTGGTCGTGACACTATCGGATGATGTAGACCATTGAACGGTGGCGGGAGGTCCCGCCTCCACTGACTGCGGAGATGAAGATATGCGCTTCCACCACATGTGTATCGTCACCACCGACATTGATGAGGCGATTCACCTTTGGCGCGATGTCATGGGCTTTGAGCTGAAGGCGAAAATGACCATCCCGGACGGCGACGAGTTTGGTCCAACCACCATGGCCCCGCGCAAGCTGCTGGAGGATCTTTACAAGATCGAGGGTGCAACCGCCACGGTGGCGGTGCTCATCTCCAAAGATCGCGCAATGATCGAGCTCCTCGAGCCACACGTTCCGTCGGTTGCTGCCACGCCGCCCGATCGCTTGCGGTACGCCCACACGGGCATTCATGAGCTCGGTCTCGTCCTCGAGGACATCGACGGATTCTTCGACAAAGTGCGCGCGGCGGGCTACGAGACACAGACCGAGTACGTCTGGCCATGCGCCAACATGGGTAAGACCTTCATCTTCTATGACAAGGAGGGGAACATGATTCAAATCTGGGAACATTCCGCGGAGGCGCCCGCCGAGTTTCGAGTTCCCTGACCGGTCTCTACACTGGAGTGTTACTTTCATGAGAGTTGCCGAGCTGACTGGACCGGGGATAGAGGCGGTGCGGATCGCGAGCCTCCCGGAGCCCGAGGTGGGGCACCGCCAAGTGAAGCTGCGCGTGAAAGCGGCGTCGCTCAATTACCGTGATCTACTGGTCGCGCAGGGTTTTTTACCGCTGAGTTATCCGCGAATTCCACTGTCCGATGCTGTCGGAGTGGTCGTCGAGATTGGTGCGGATGTGTCCCGCGTGGCCGTGGGTGATCGCGTGTGCCCGACCTATTATCCGGACTGGATCAGCGGCGGGATCGCGCCGGAGAAGTTTGCGCGCGATCGTGGCGGTGCGTTTGATGGTATCGCCGCCGATTACCTCGTCCTGAGCGAACAGGAGCTGCTGAAGATTCCGGCATTCCTGAGCGACGCCGAAGCGGCGACGATTCCTTGCGCCGCTGTGACCGCCTGGTCGGCGGTCACACGGAACATAACACTCACTCCCGGCAGCACGGTGCTGATTCAAGGCACCGGCGGCGTGTCGCTGTGGGCCCTGCAGTTTGCCCTGGCGGCGGGTGCGGAGACTTACATTCTCTCCTCGAGTGACGAAAAGCTTAGGCGCGCCCGCTCGCTGGGTGCCCACCACACTCTGAACTACCGGCAGACGCCCGATTGGGGCGCTGCCATCCTCGAGCAAACGGGAGGGCGGGGTGTTGATCTGGTTGTCGATGTGGTGGGGCCAGGCGCGCTGGAGCATTCGGTCAACGCAGTCACGAGCGGTGGGCACATCTCACAAGTGGGTGTGCTGGCGGGAATCGCGGCCAACCTGCCGATTCTGCCGGTCATGGTCAAGGAGGCTCACATCGACGGCATCATCTCGGGTAGCCGTGAAAGCGCCGAGGCGATGCTTCGCGCGATCACGCACCATCGACTGCGTCCGGCAATCGATCGCTCCTTCCATCTGCACGAGTTGTCGGCTGCCTTCAAGCATCTGCAAACGCAGGCGCATTTCGGCAAGATCGCCATCAGCTTCGATTGACGAGCCGGGTGTCGGCGTCGGTCCCTTACAGTCCTAACACCGACCTGGCGAGTATATTACGCTGCACTTCACTCGAGCCTCCGTAGATGGTCGCCGCTCGTGAGTTGAGATATCGCGCCATGGAGATCGAGCCCTCATCGCAGTCTCCATGAGCGGTGGTAGCGTCGAGCTGGTACGCTGCGCTGGCTCCGCCCGCCAGTACGGCCAACTCGGTCGCTCGCTGCACGGTCTCCGTCCCGGCAAGTTTCAACAGCGACGGGGCGGAGCTGTCCGGCAAGCGCTGCTGGCCGCTGACCAGCCGCAGCTCCGCGGCTTCGAGAGCATCAGTCTCTATGCTGATTTCCGCAAAGCGCCTGCGAAAGTCACGATTTGACCACAAACCCCCGTCCATGCGGGCAAGGCGCTGGACACGGGCGAGTACGCGTCGCGCGCGGGGGCCATAGACGCCGCTGCGCTCAAACTCCAACAGGCGCTTGGCGATTTGCCAGCCGTCGTTCTCCGCGCCCACCCGGTTGCGGACGGGCACGCGTACAGCATCGAAGAACAGCTGGTTGACTTCGTGCTCTCCGGACATGCTGATGATGGGTTGGATCGTCACGCCTGGGGAGGACAAGTCCATGAGGAGGAAGGTGATGCCGCGCTGAGGGCGGCCTTGTGTCGAAGTACGCACCAGCAGAAAGATCCAGTTCGAATGCTGGGCGTAGGTAGTCCATATTTTGGTTCCGTCGACGACATAGTCATCGCCGTCGAGCGTTGCGCGGCACGCCAAGGCCGCGAGGTCCGATCCGGCGCCCGGCTCGGAATAGCCCTGGCACCAGTAGTCTTCACCCGACCGCAACCGCGGCAGGAAGCGCGCCCGCTGCTCAGGCGAGCCGAATGCCAGGAGAGTTGGGCCGCACATGAGTAATCCGGCCGCCGGCAGGATGGGCGCTTCCGCATAGGCGCATTCCTGGTCGAATAGGTACTTCTGCAGCGCGGACCAGCCGATACCCCCGTGCTCCGTGGGCCACGAAGGGGTAATCCAACCCTTCTCGTACAGGATTCGCTGCCAGCGACGGCTGATCGACGGATCGGAATAAAGGCCGGTCTGGCGCGCGCTGGCGGCCCGCATCTCGGGAGTAAGACAGAGGTCCAGAAAACCGCGCACCTCCTGCCGAAACCCCTCCATGCAAGTGCGCGTGTCCTCTATCAACGCAGCGTTCTCAATCAACATGTCCATTACCCTTCCGCTCGAGGCCCACCCAGCCATCCCGGGCGCGTCAATGTTCCTTTGCTCATATGAAATGACAATAGCATATTGACAATGAGAATGCATCTCTCCGATGATGTCCTGGACTTCCGTGGAGGTGGGCCGCCGCAGTCGCCATTCGGGGGAGGGACCCTTACGCAGGGCAGCAACTCGGCTGGAGCACAACCGTGGGTCGTGGGTTGTTGGTCAGCTTCGATCTGGAGCGACGCGAGGGGGAAACGATGTCCGGGTTCAGAGTTCCGAAGAAACTCCTATGCGGAGCCCTTGGCGCGGTGCTGTGCGCGGCCGTGTGCGCGGCGTACGGCGATGCGGCGGAGGGGTCTGGGAGTGAGGCCTCGAGCGATTCGAGTGCCGATGCCTTGGCCGAAGTTGTCGTAACCGCTCAGAAGCGCGAAGAGAAGCTCCAGGATGTGGGTGTCACGGTGGCGGCGGTTTCAGGCCAGCAGCTGCAGAACGCGGGTGTCAGGGATATCAAGGACCTTGGCAACGTCGTATCCGGCTTCCACGTGTCGACCAGTTACGATGGCTTGCCCGAGTACAGCATCCGAGGGCTCGGCTTCACTTCCAATCAGATCGCAGCATCGCCTACCGTCAGCGTCTATGTGGATGAGGCGCCGATGCCCTATCTGGTGATGACGGGCGATACCACGCTGGACCTGGAGCGAGTAGAGGTCCTCAAAGGACCGCAGGGCACGTTGTTCGGCAACAACTCGACCGGCGGCTCGATCAACTTCATCGCGGCAAAACCGACCCCCTATCTTTCCGCGGGTGTGAGCAGTTCCTTCGATCGCTTTCGCCGACTGAGTCTCGATAGCTTCGTCAGTGGTCCGGTTGCCAGCACGCTCAATGCCAGGGTTGCGGTATCCGTCACCCAAGGTGGAAATTGGCAAGAGACCTACACGCCGGGACCGAAGCTGCAGACGGGCGCCGCGGATAAGGTCTCAGGCCGTCTGCAGCTCGACTGGCGTCCTATCGACGATCTAAAAGTGGCGATCAATCTGAACGGTTATTACGACGATTCGGATCCTCAGATAGTGCAGCTCATCAAAGCCGCGCCGTCCGGGGGAACCGGCAGCGGCTATGTCGATCCCCTGTACGGAAGTATCGAGACCTATCCTCTTCCACCCCGTAGTGACCGAGCAGCCGACTTTCCTCACCCCGGGGCGCAGCACACGGATTTCTACCAAGGAGTCGTTCGAGCGGACTACACGTTGTCTGAGACGCTTACGTTGACCTCTCTGAGCAACTACGCTCATCTCAACATGGCGATAGCGCGCCCGTACGACGGTACCCGGATAGACATTATCGACGGCGCTCATGACGGAACGGTGAGGACGTACGGAGAAGAGCTGCGGATGAACGGGGACTTCAAAGATCTCGGCCTGCACGTCATCGCCGGCGCCAATTATGCGGATAACTCGGTCGATGAGCACGAGCCTTACAGCTTCAATCACTTCTCGATTCTTCCTTCAGGCTTTTTTCTGAATCCGAACGGCATATTTACGAGCCGCAGCGGCGCGGTGTTCGGCAACGTCCAGTGGGATATCAACCAGCAACTTACCGTTCTCGGTGGGGCGCGTTATACCGTCGACCACCAGACCGATGTGAACTGCCTGCCGACGTCGTCCGCTCTGGAGGCAGGCTTCTTCGGCGGCCTCGCAGGCGCCTACCGTGCAATCTATTCGGGGCTCGGGCCGACAGACGCCTACACGGTGGGGAAGTGCTCTACCATTGGGCCCGGCCCGGAGTATCTGCCGTTCACCTACGATACATCCAGCACCGATCACAACGTCTCCTGGCGCGGCGGGGTGAACTGGCACGTCACTCCGGATCTGATGCTGTACACGCTGATCAGCAGAGGCTACAAGGCGGGTGGATATCCCTTTCAAACTTCGATCACCTCGGATCAGCTGAGCAAGGTGCAGCAGGAGAAGGTCACGGCCTACGAGGTGGGTGTCAAATATTCCGCGAGGAGAGTCAATGCCTCGCTGGCTGGCTTCTACTATGACTACATCAACAAGCAGGTCTTTGCGGACTCGCTGGTGCCGCTGTTGGGGCCCGTGAGCATCCTGTCGAATATTCCGAAATCGAAGGCTTACGGACTCGACGCGGAGGCGACCGTGACGCCGGCGGCCGGCCTCACCTTACACGCCGCCGTGAATTACACGCGAACCGAGGTCACGGATCCGGGCTCTTTGCAGCTCGATGGCTTCGGTCAACCGATCGATTACCGCGGACATCCCTTCCCGTATGCTGCGAAAATCTCGGGCATCTTCGATGCCGAGTACCGCTGGATGCTGGCTGCGGGTATGGATGGCTTCGTCGGTCTCAACGGCTCCTATCAGGGCCAGCAATCCGGCGACTTGTCGACCGAGCCGAATTTCAATATTCCCGGGTATGCGCTTTTCGATGCCCGCGGTGGTATCGCAATCGACAAGGGCGTGACGCTCACACTGTGGATACGAAACATAGCCAACAGGTACTACTGGACCGACGCTAATTTCGGTGGGGAGGGTTACTTCAAGACGGCAGGCTTCCCACGCAATCTGGGGATCACCGCCGCCTATCGATTCTGAGCTTCTCAACGACTCCATATGGTCAGCGGGAGAGTGTGATGAGCAACGTTGCCGCAAGTGGGTATCAGCCACCCGCCCTGTTTGCGCCCTACACGGGACTGATCAACGATCTGGATGCGCACGAGGCGCTACCGGTGAGTCATTGGCGTGAGGAGTTCGGCTCGGCGGTCGGGGAGTTCGTCGAGGCGCAGATGAAGCTCGTGTTCAACCCCGACGCGGACAAGGACGAAGCGCCGATCAATGTGCACAATGTCTGGAATCTGAAGATGGAGCAGGCTCCCGGCGCTTTCGATCTGCAGCGGCGGCTCGAGGTCATCGATTTCGTGGGCATCGACCGGCAGATCATATTCCCCGGCGGCCTCGGCCAGCAGGCCATCTATTTCTACAACAAGGCCGACGACCCGGCCGCATTCAGCGCGATTACGGCCAATCGCAAGCAATACGCGCACAAGCTGATCGAATGTCACAATGATTGGTGCGTGCGCGCCTGGCGTGGCCAAGACCGTCTGCGCACGGTTGCGATTCTGCTGGAGGAGAGCGTCGATGACATGTACAACACGCTCAAATCGCTGATCGACAAGGGCGTGCGCCTGGTGCAGCTGTCCTGCACCAAGCCCCCGGCAGGCCTCTCGCCGGCTGATCCCGCTCTGGACCGGGTGTGGGGGCTCGCATCCGCCGCCGGTGTTGCCTTTCTTGCCCATGTGGACGGCAGCTCGGCCGACGGCTTTCTCGCGACACAGAAATGGAAGCAGGCACCCGCATTTGCAGGTTGGAAGATCGGTGATGAATTCGCGCTCGATCCCTGGACATTGACTAACCTGCACCTGGCGGTACAGAACTTTCTGGCGACACTCGTGCTCGGCGGCGTCTTCGACCGGCATCCGAATCTGCGCTTTGGCGTGCAGGAGTTCGGCGCGCACTGGGTCGGTCCCCTGGGCGAGAACATGGATCGCTATTACGCCCACACCCCGTTTCCAACAGATATCGGTGAGCGGCGCCTGAAGCTGAAACCCTCCGACTACATTCGCAAACATGTTCGAGTGGCACCGTTCTATTTCGAGCCGGTGGGTACATACATCGATCGGTATGGGTTTGAAGACGTCTTCTGCTTCGCGACTGACTTTCCGCACTTCGAAGGCGGCCGCAAACCGATGGAGGACTTCGCGGGCAGCCTGAAAGATCAAAGCCCGCAGGTCATCCGGAAGTTTCTGGTGGAGAACGCAAAGCAGATCATGCCCAACCTGTGAGCTCGAACTGTCGTGAATCAAGTGCACGGAAAGATAGCGATTGTCACAGGTTCGGGGCGCGGCATCGGCCGACAGATCGCGCTTCGCCTTGCCCGTGATGGTGCCGATGTCGTCATCAACGACTTGGACGAGCAGCCCGCGGCGGAGGCAGCGGATCTCGTCCGGGCGCTCGGACGGCGGGCGGTTGTATGTAACGGCGACATCACCAGCGCCGATTTCGGCGAGCGCATCGTGAAGACAGCCGTCGGGGAGCTGGGTGGCGTCCACATCGTGGTGAACAACGCGGGTTACACGATGGATGGCGTGATCCAAAAGATGACCGACAAGCAGTGGTACGCGATGATCGACGTTCACACGACCGCGCCTTTTCGCATCCTGCGTGCCTTCGCAGACCACCTTAGAACCGTGGTTCCTGAGGAGCAGCGGGCGGGACAACGCATCGTGCGCAAGGTTGTCAATGTCTCCTCGACCAGTGGTGTGCGGGGCAACGCGGGCCAGGTGAACTATTCAACCGCCAAGGCCGCCTTGATCGGAATGACCAGGACGATGGCGAAGGAGTGGGGCCGGTACGCCGTTACGGTGAATTGCGTTGCATTCGGGATGATCGAGACTCGCCTCACACAGCCGCTCGCCACGGGGGAAAGCAGCTCGATTACGATCAGAGGCGAGACCGTCAGGGTTGGCATTCCGTCCGAGCGCATAGCCCAACTCAACAGTGCCATTCCCCTGGGCCGGGCAGGAACCGTGGAAGAGGCGGCCGGCGCGGTCTACTTGTTCTGCAGCCCCGACAGCGATTACATCAGTGGCCAGGTCGTCCTGGCCAACGGCGGCGCCTGATGTCGAAGTGCATATCCAACCTGCGGAAAATAGCTTTCATTGGAGCTGGGCAGATGGGACGGCGGGTCGCTCGACTGCTCGCACGGGCCGGCCATGAGCTCACCGTGTGCGATCCTGATGCGGCGGTTCAGCGGCAATTTGCCTCCGAAGGTGTGACCACAACGACGACTCCCTCCGAGTGTGCATCTGCAGACGTGGTGATCATCTTTGTGATGAATGGCCCGCAAGCGCTGGAGGTGACGCTAGGTCCGCGAGGTTTGCTTCAAGGCGTGAGCACCGCCTCGCCCCCTCGGGTCATCATCATGAGCACAATTGGGCCGGAGGATGTCAGACAGATCGCCGCAGAGCTCGCGACCAAGGGCGTGCGTACGATCGAGGCGGCTGTAACGGGTGGACTGACGCTTGCCGAGCAAGGCCGCTTGCTGCTGCTCGTGGGCGGTGATCCGAAGGATATCGACCAGGTGCAGCCGCTGCTCGAGCTGATGGGACGCAAGAGCGTGCGCTGTGGGCCGCTCGGCTCCGGGCTCACCGCCAAAATCCTCAACAATATGCTAGGCACCAGCAACATGTACCTGATGCAGGAGTGCTATCGGTTGGGCCTGGCTCATGGCCTCGAGCCGCGGTCGGTCGCCGCGATTCTCGAGGACGGTGCCGGGCAGAATTTCTGGACGCGTGATCCACATGACACGCTCGTGCAGTTGGACCTGCTCTCCAGACAGCCGCAATACTTCGCCACGGTATTGACCGCCAGCGTGAAGGACTGGAGGCTCGCCATCCAGCTGGCCGATCAGGTTGGAATGGCGCTACCGTTTCTCGGGGCCATGATAGCGGCGGTGTCGAGTGTCGAAGCCTCCACCCTGCATGCACAATGGCGGCGTTTTGTCGATCAGGGCATGACACACACGAAGAGTGAGTCCTGAGGAAATCAGTTGGGCGATGAGCATGAGTGAGCCCGCGGCGAAGCAGATTGAGGACCGGCTTGCGCAGCTGGAGCAGCGGGTTACCGAGCTCTACGATCGAATGCAGATCGAGCAGCTCGTGACACGCTACGCGTTCGCCGTGCGCGAGCAGAATGTCGAGTTGGTGCTATCTTTGTTCGTCGACGAGCAGGCGGCCGTCGATTTCGATCGCTCCGCGATCCCCGACGGCGGTCTCAGGATGGGCGCTGCGCAATTGCGTGCGGTGTATGCGCGGGGATTCGAGCAATTGCAGCCGTGGCCGCAGTTGTTCAATCATCTGATCGAATTTCAGGATGCAAACCATGCGACCGGGATCGTGAGTCTCGAGTTGAGAACGGGCACGAGGAGTTACCAGGTCGCGTGGATCGGAACCTATCGGGATGTCTATGAGAAGGTCGGCTCGGCCTGGAAGTTCAAGTCGCGCGCCGCCGCCGTCCAGCACACTCCGATGCTCGAGGAGAATGTCGTGCGACGCTGATCGAAGGCCGTTGCTGCTTCCGTGTGAGCTTTGGGAGATTGAAACATGGTCGCTTATGTGATCGTCATCAGGGAAAAAACCGTGAATCCCGACGAGGGCGAGGCCTACACGCCCAAGGCGCGCGCGGCATCGGCAGGGCATCCGCTGACCATTCGGGCGTACCACGGCCGGCACGAAGTCCTCGAGGGGCCCGCGATCGAGGCGGTGGCCATTCTCGAGTTCCCCACTTTCGAGTCGGCCCAGGCCTGGTACCACAGTCGCGAGTATCAGGCCGCGCTCGTCCATCGGCTGCGCGCCGGTCAGTACCGCTGCATGATTGTGCAGGGTGTCTGAGGAGCTGGACGGGCAATGACCGGTCCGCTCAGTTCATCTGTGCGCCGACGATGCGCACCGATTCCCGCAATTGATCCGTCAATGTGCGAATGGTCCGCTCGGTCATCTGGTGGTCGAAACCGATCAGGGCGATCGCTCGCGTGACTCGCTGGGTTTGGGGCGGCGGAATCAGGCCCGCGAGGATGGTGAGTCCACGGATGTAGTTACCTCGGTCAATAGCCACACCCTCCGTTTGAGCCCGCTCGACGTCGGCATACCATTCCTCGAATCGGGGTTCCCGCTCCCACTTCAACGTCTCGAAGCGCTTCTTCAGCTTGTCCTTGCTGAGACCGGAGACTGCGGCCATGCACCGCCCGGTGGCACTGACAAACTCGGGAAAACGGCTGCCGACACTGACATACAAGCTGACAGTGCTGGAGGCGCGCGAAAATGCCACTACGACCATGCGTTCGCGGCCATCGAACTCGGTTGCAAGGGCATTCACATGGTTTTCGGCGGCAAGCCTGTCCAGAACCGGTTGTACGATACGGGGGTATTGCGAATTGGCCATCGAGTCCCGGACCAGCGCCAGGAGCCCCACGCCGGTCCGGTAGGTTTTCTTCTCGGCATCGAACCCCACAAACCCCTCGTCGACGAGGGCGCGCAACACGTGCAAACACGTGCTTGGAACGACACCGACACGGCGAGCAATTTCTGACACACCCAGGCCCAATTGCTCGCCTGCCAGACATCGCAGGACTGACGCTGCACGGGACACCGCTGGCGCCCGGCTGGATGCTCGTTCTGGTGTGTCCGGGACGCTCGAACGCCTCGCATTCCCTCGGTTTCGCTCTCCAGAAACTTCTCGCGCCATGAACGTTATCCCGATGTAATTCGCGAATGGTAGCATTATTGGGCACTACCCTACCCATCATTGCATTAATACAAGGAATATTCTATATTGAAAATGAGGCGATGAGTCAACGGGGGCGGCACGCCGTCCCGGCGGCCGAACAGGCGTCGTGAACTTTTGCAGCACATGTGGAGAGGCTCTCGGACGGTCGCATTCCAGTCCCCGCGTTGCCCATGTCAAATGCTCGCGGTGTGGGACCGTTCATTACTCCAATCCGAAAATACTCGTTGCCTGTATTGCCTATTACGGCCAGAGACTGGTCATGTGCCGGCGTGCTCTCGAGCCGGACCGAGGTCGTTGGAGCATACCGGCGGGGTTCATGGAGCCAGGAGAGACTGTTGAGCGCGCCGCGGCTCGCGAGGCTGCCGAGGAAGTGGGAATTGTGCTGCAGCCGGAGACTCTGGAGCTGTACGCAATTCTGAGTCTGCCTACCCTGGACCAGGTCTACATTACGTTTCGGACTGAGCTGTCCGAGCCGCCCCGGCTGCGTTGCGGCCCCGAGTCGCTGGAGGTCGCTCTTTTCGCCGAAGGCGATCTAACCGCCGATCAGTGGGCGTTTGCCGGCACTCTGGTGAGCAATAGCGCGGCAACTCTGTTCCGCGAGATGCGTATGGGCCAGTTTGGCATCCACAAGATGTTGTTCGACCCGTCCGTCGGCAATCAGGTGGAGATGCGCACCTATTGGCTGTTGGAAGGAGAGCCGCAGCAGTGGTCGGGGTAGGGCGGACCACGCGACGGCAGTGTGCCCGATTTACCGGGCCTGCGAGCCCAACATCAACAGCTCCAGCATGACGGCGTCGCGTGAATCGAGGCTCGCGCCGAAGCTCACCCCCCAGCAGGCGCCCGACAATGCGCGCCGCACGGTGCACGGATCGATCCCTCGCGGCACGCCTGGTGCGATCGCCAACTCGATCTCGCGCAGGTGCGGCACCAGAGCAGTCCGGAAATATTCCCGAGCTTCGCCGAGCTCCGCAAACAGCGCGCCGACGAACAACGGCCCGTTCGCAGTAAAGAACGGCAGCGCTAGCCGCAGGTATGCCGCCAACATCTCGCGAGGCGGCGCGGTTAACTCGCGGGTTCGCTTCGCTAGATCGGCCAGCGCCGCGGCCAGCGGCTCGAGAACAGCAGCGTCGTACAGGTGTTTTTTCGACACGAAGATACGCAGCAGGAAGGCCTCAGTGATGCCGGCGCGGTCCGCAATCTCTCGTGTGCGCGCGCCACGCAAGCCGTGCGTCAGGAACACCGCGCGCGCGGCCGCCAGGATAACGGCGACCCGCTCGGCCCGCGGCATTAACTTCCTTGCTGACGCCTGGTCTGCCGTCGCGGCGGCCACGGGCGACGGAGAGCTGCGCTTAGCTGGCAACGCCGGTAGCCCGCGCCGCACCGCTGGGAAGCCGCGGCCGACCGTTCTGGCGAACTCGTTGGCGACGCGCGCAATATCCACTGCCTTGTTCTCGAGAGTTGTTTCGAGCGCGACACCAAAGTGCGCGCCCATAAGCGCGCGGATCGCGAGGTTCATCCAGGGCGACCGCGCCGGCAGACCTGTCAACGACATCATCGGCATGAGCAAGCACGCGCGCACTGCCGGCATCAGCGTCCCGCCGAAGAAGCGCGGTCCCTCCACCGGGTCAGCGAACTGTGCCGCAGACATCAGAGGTATCATGGCAGGGAGCTCGGCGAGGATAACCTCGTGGATACGCCGCAAGGCGTCATCCTTCGGACCGGACTTCACGCCGCGCAAGCGCGTAAGCAGGTGGGAGAGTGCTTCGTCGAGCGGCGCCAACACCGCGAGGCGGAAGATCTCCTCACGGGAGCCAAAGCGTTGGTAGACGAAGTGCTCGGTGATACCCGCTTCGTTGGCGATGTGGCGTACGGTCGTGCGCCGAGCGCCGGTCCGGCTCCACACAACCTTCGCCGCTTCGATGATTTGCGCCCGCCGCGCAGCGGGCTTCAGGCGTCGGCGCGGTGGCGCGCTTGTCTCTTCGCTCACGTAGCCCGCGGCAGCTGCCACATCTGAATCATGTTTCCTTCGGGGTCGTAGAAAATGAAGGACCTGCCCATGTTGCCACACGACCAGACGTAAGGGGTCTGCACGCGATAGCCGGCAGCCTTGACCTTGGCGAAAAAAGCGTCAATGTCGTCCACGGTGAGCCCGAGTTCGTGGATGCCCGTATGTCGATACAGAAGCTTCTCGGGCGGCGTTGTCTCCACGTCGGGTTGTTCGGGGGCCAACAGCTCGATCATTGCGCCATCCTTAGACGCCATCAGCGCCACCGTTGCCCGAGCGTCGGGATGACCGAGGGTGTCGCGCATCAGCGAGCGCGGCGCCAGCACGGTCAGCCCGAAGTCTTCGCCATCGGGGATGGACATGCGAACTGCAAGATCGAATCCCATCATGTCACGCCAGAACGCGATCTGACGATCGAGATTGCGCGTGACAACACACATGTGGTGAAAGTGCATAGCGGTGCGGAGCCTCCGTTTGCGATCAGTCCGGTAGCAAAACCTTGCCGTGCTCGACAAAGAAGCCGCGGATCGTCTCTGGAGAATGCCCCTGGAGGCTCTGCAGGTAGCGGTTCATCGGATCCTTACCGCCCTCGTGGTGCGGAAAGTCGCTGGCATAGCAGTACACCTCCGCGAGCCCAAAACGCTCGATGTAGCGTCCTACCGGCTCAAACTCGAACGACATGACCCGCAGGCACTCGCGCAGGAATTCCGACGGGAGGCGCTTTAACGGCCGTTCTCCTTTGTCGCTGGGGAACGGCGAGTTCAGGTGCCAGCGGTCGAGATTCTCGGCCATCGGCCCCACCCAGTGCCCGGTGAATTCGGCGACGCCGAACCTTAATTGCGGGTGTCGCTGGAACACGCCTCCCAAGACCATCGTCGTAACGTAATTCTGCACAGCGAAGTGGATCGTAGAGAGCGTCCAGGGGTCCAGCGAGAACTCGCCGCCGAGTTTCCAGCCGCGAAAGTCCGGCGCTTCGCGCCAGACCAGAGTGCGCAGGAAGTTCTCGCTGATACAAATATGCGCGAGCATCGGACAACCAGCGGAAGAGGCGAGTGCCCACATTCGGTCCAGCGCCGGATCGGCAGGGGAGACGCCGCCCGGCGGAGTATCAGGCGAGATCATAAATGCCCGCACACCGGCGTTCACTAACCGATGCATCCGCTGGTACATCTCATCAGGTGTGTCGCCCAGCAGGATCGCAGTAGGACGGATTCGGTCCTGCTCGCGGGACAGCCGCGCGCACCAGTCATTGTAGAGATCCACCATCCGCGTGCCGTAGCCCTTGCGGTCGGTGGTGATCGACGCGAACACAGAGGGGTCGTCCGCCTTGTTGATTAGTGCGTGCGCAAAAATGGGCGCTGCGCCTGGGAAAAGGATCTGGCGGTGGACACCGGTAAGGTCCAGCACGCGTCGGCGTCGCTCGAAGTCGAACGCGCCCGGCGCGTATTCCATCTTGCGATGCCAGACCGTGTGTCCATTGATCGGTTGGTCATCTACCAGGGGTGGAGGCAGGCCCGATTCAACTGCGCGGCCCGCGTGCTGGTTGGCAATCGGGAGACAGGCATCCCGCAGCGCAGCGATCGCCGATCCGAATTCTTCAACCCAGTGCTGGATCGGCGTGCATTCATGGCTGTCAATGTCGTTGATCTGACCGGCGAACGGCGCCAGCGTGGCAGGAAGACTCCAGTCTGCGCGCGGTGTCGCGGCGGTGGCGGTGGCTTGGCTCATCGACGGATCCCCCCTTTAACTGAAGTTTGTACTATACACATTTAATGATTATTCTCCACATCGAATACTCATGCAACCAGAGCAAATTGAGGGAGGACGCATGTTCGCCGTTTACGTCGAGAAGCCGAATCCGGTTGATCCCCTGTCCGCCCTCGTAGTCGGCGAGCGGCCGGCACCAGTGGCTCCCCCAGGGTGGGTGCGCGTTCGCGTGCAAGCCGCGAGCCTCAATTGGCACGATCTGTGGACACTAAGGGGCCTGGGCGGCCCCAATGGTCGTCCTGAGGTGTTTCCCATGACCCTGGGCAGCGATGGAGTCGGGACGCTCGACGATGGCACGCCAGTGACGCTTTACCCTCTGATGGGGGATGCTGATTGGCGGGGCGATGAGACCCTCGACCCGCGCCGGACCGTGCTGTCCGAGGAAGTGCAGGGCACATTCGCGGATTTCGTGGTGGTACCTCGGCGCAATGCCGTGCCTCTTCCTGCGGCGATTCCGCGCGAGGCTGCGGCGGTGCTCGGTGCCACCTGGCTTACCGCGTACAGGATGCTGTTCACGAAGGCCCGCGCTCGTCCCGGTCAGACGATACTGGTGCAGGGTGCCTCGGGAGGCGTCTCGACCGCGCTGATCCAACTGGGCCGCGCGGCAGGTCTGCAGGTATGGGTAACTGGCCGCGGGGCGACTAAGCGCGAGTTGGCGGTGAGGCTCGGCGCCCAGCGTACGTTCGAGTCCGGCGAGACGCTGCCGCGACCAGCGGATGCTGTATTTGACCTCGTCGGCGCCGCGACCTTCTCGCATTCGTTAAAGCACGTGAAGACCGGAGGCGTGGTCGTTCTTGGCGGCGGCGCCTCCGGATTTGAAGGCAGCCTCGACATCGCGCGCGTGTTCATCGAGCAAATCACGGTAACCGGAAGTTTCGACGGCACGCTGGACGAGTTCTACGCGCTGCTCGACTTTGTCGCCGACGCGGGCCTGGTGCCCTACATCGGGCAGGTGTTGCCCATGGAGCGTGTGGCCGAGGGCCTGCGCATGATGCTGGAGGGGCGGTTAGCGGGGAAGATAGTGTTAGCACGGCACGCATCCGGATGACGAAGGGAAGTTAGTCCATGAACAAGCAGACATTGGCGATCGTGGGGCCGCTCGAGCCGTTCGCAGCTTTGGATCCATTCTTCCGTGCGATCGAGAAGGGTCTGGAAGGGCAGGCAGATGGCGGGCACTTTTTCGACCTGCTAGCGGACGACGTCGTGTTCGAGTACGTGATCACGGTTCCCGGCTATCCGCGGCGAGTCGAGGGGCGCGCGGCCATTGCGGACCTGTATCGGCCCTACGGGACGATGCTGGTTCTCGATCGGTGCGATCTCACCGGCGTACATCGCGATGCGGCGGCTGGTGTGGTAGTGCTCGAATACGCCTCGCAGGGGCGTGCAGTGGCGAGCGGGAGACCTTACGCCAACCGCTATGTCTCCGTTATCGCGTTGCGGGAACGCAAGGTGGTGCACTGGCGGGATTACCTGGATCCGGTGGCGGTGTTCGAGGCCGTTGGATGGCCGAGGGCTGCATCCCCGCAGGATGTACGCGCAGACGGAAAGGCCGTTGGGTGATCCGAGTTGTCGGTGCCACGAGATTTCGGTAACACCACCATTTATGAATGAGTCGGTTGCGTGACTTTAGAGATACTATAAGTGTATCTGCTAACTTATTGAAATTGCATAACAATCTGGCATTCTGTCAAGTCCACCTCCGAGATTCCGGTAACACCGTATCCAGCTCCAATGCGGCGCGCGCTTGGGTTGGGTTGTGTCGAGACATTTGTCGAGATTACGTTACAGCGCAACTCAAGCTCCGTGCAGACTGCCTGACAGCAGCACCGCGCGCACAATACTGCTAAGCTTCGCTAACAATAAGACCTGGACAACCTCGATGCAGAATGGACTCAGCACACTCGCGCACAGCCCCTATCAGCGACTTCTGTCCCTTATCCTCGCAGCCCTGATGAGCGCCGCTTTGTCCGCTTGCGGCGGTGGTGGAGGTGATGGTGGGACCACCCAGCCCCCACCTCCGGCGGTAACGACCTCGCTTACGCTCAGCGGAAATTCCGCAAGCTTCACCGGCGTCCAGAATGGAGCGGCTCCGGCCCCTCAATCATTCACCATCACGGTCTCCGGTGACACCACGGCCACGGTCGGCGCGGGTATCTCGGGCGGCGCGAGTCAACCAACTTGGCT
>Ga0137412_10001820_pt1 | contig 16686 bp, 12 predicted proteins | sample CZODoug2_1_16fun_FD_122160 | JGI IMG/M metagenome (GOLD analysis project Ga0137412, IMG submission 122160) | Vadose zone soil fungal communities from Angelo Coast Range Reserve, California, USA - CZODoug2_1_16fungal (Hybrid Assembly) | ecosystem: Environmental > Terrestrial > Soil > Vadose zone...
CTGAATTTATATACCGGAACGTTCTCGCGGGTTTGAAAACCCGCTCCCCCGGACTAAAGTCCGGGGCTGGCACAGCTAAGCTATTCGTTGATCCAAATGGGGCAAAATGTCTTCCGCCGGCCAATTTGCAGCTCCAGAAATGTAGAAACTCCAAGGTACGGGCTTTAGCCCGTACATGCCGGGGATAAATCCCCGGCCTACCCTGGAACCGAGTCTGGACGAAAGACCTCCTGGATCAGCCCTCGCTGGCCTCCGGCTCCGGCGCAGCCTCAACCTCACCCTCGTCCTTAGGCACGAACAAATCCACCGTGAAATAAAACGTACTCCCGCGCCCCGGATTGCTTTGCACCCATATCCGGCCGCCATGTCGATTCACGATGCCGCGGCACAAAGCCAGGCCCATCCCGGTACCACCCTGCATCCGCGAATCCGAAGCATCCGCCTGCTGGAAACGATCAAAAATCAAATCCAGCTTTTCCGGAGGAATCCCCGCACCCTGGTCCTGCACCTCAAAGGTGACTTCCTGATCGCTGCTCGCTCGCGCGGCCAGGCGGATCTCGCCCCCCTTTTCAGAGAACTTGATCGCATTGCGGATGAGATTGCCCAACACCTGCAGGATGCGGTCACCATCCGCCCAAACATCGACCGGCTGCGCGTCGATGCGGAAGGTCAACCCCGCGCGTGCCGCACTCGATCGCTCCGGATCCATCGCGCGCCGTAGCAAATCAATCGCATTCCATTCACTCTTGTGCAGCGGCAGACTGCCATTGCCAATGCGCTCGAAGTCGACGATGTCGTTCACCAGGCGAACCAACCGGTCGCAGTTGGCCAGCGCAATATCCAGCATCGGCCGAACCTTCTCCGGACGCTTTTCGAGTGCCCCGCTCGCCACCAGGCCGAGCGCGGCGCGCAGCGAAGTGAGCGGCGTGCGTAGCTCGTGGCTGACCGTGGCGATAAATTCGTCTTTCATCCGGTCCAGCCGGCGCCGCTCGGTAACATCTGTGAAGGCAACTACAATACCGTCCACTTGCCCGCTCTCCACCAGCGGGCAAGCCACATATTCCACCGGCAGCGATTTCCCATCTTTCCGCCAGAACACATCGTCGTCGACATGCAAGGGCGTTTCCCGCTGCACGCTGCCAAAGATAGGAGACTCCTCTACCGGGTACGGTGTGCCGTCCGCACGCGAATGATGGATGAGCGCATGCATGTTTTGTCCCAGCAACTCCTGCGGCGAGTAGCCCAGCATCTCGGCTCCGCTGCGATTGATGAAGGTGAGCCGGCCCTCCATATCCATGCCCCAGATACCATCGCCCACTGAATCCAGAATCGATTCATGGCGGCGCGTCAGTGCATTGAGCTCTTCTTCCTTCTGCGTCTGCTCGGTGATGTCGATCCCGTGGCTAAGCACAAAAGGATCCGTGCCCGGAAGGTGTAACAGCTTGTTGCGATAAGCGGCGATGCACAGCTGGCCCGCTTTTCCTCGCAAATAAAAACGTCCCTGGTGATCCTGATCCGGTGCTTGCTTCAGCGCCTCGAAGTATGCGTCGTAATCGGCCAGGTGATCGGTGTCGATATAGTTGCGCAGCGGGGTGCCGATCAGCTCCTCCGGCTCGAAGCCCAGAGTGGTGGCGGCATGGGAGTTCATGGAGAGCAGAACACCGTTCAGATCGTGGGTGCAAATAAAGCCCAGGCTGCTTTCCACCAACTGCCGGTAGCGTTCTTCGCTGGTGCGTAGAGCCGTTTCCGCTTCCCGCTGCTCGGTCACGTCTGCGCCGGTCATGATCACAAAACCGACTTCGTCCTGGGCATTCACCAGCGAGGTGGCAGTCCAGGCAATCCGCCGCAGACCACCTGATTTAGTGCGCCAATTAATTTCAAATGACTGGGTTCCGTTGCCGGTGCGCACTTGCTCGAAGATGCGGATGGCGGTCTCGCGCTCCTCCGGTGGGAAAAGTTCTTCCGGAAACGCGCGGCCCGCCAGGTCGCCGAAACTGTAGCCGGAAATGGTTTCGCAGGCTCGATTGAAGCGCACGATGCGGCCGGCCGTATCGAATACCAGCACTAGCGCACTGATGGTGTTGAGCACCGCGGAGACGAAGTTCCGTTCCACCGTAAGCGCCTGCTCGGAACGCTGGCGTGAGCGAACAACGCTCTCCTGCACATGGCCGGTTGCATAAAGCTCCAGACGCGTGCTGACCTGCCGGGCGAGCACCTGCAAATTTTCCAGGTTGCTACGGCTGAAGGCGTTGGCTTCCACGGAACAAACGGCAACCGTGCCCAGAATCATGCCGGAAGCAGAGAACACAGGAGCGCCCGCGTACGAGCGGCACCGTAGGCCATCGTCAAGCACAATGCCTGAGGCCGCGAACCGGTGGTCTTCCAGGGCATCTGTAATCAGGAGTGGCTTGCCGTCAAGCAGAAGAAACTGACACGCCGACCCGCTGCGGCGTATCTGGCGCGCCGCGAAACCAACCGTGGACTTGAACCACACACGCGACCAGTCAAGAAAACCGATGAATGCATACGGTGCATTGCAGATCGAAGCCGCCATGCGCGCGATCTCATCGAACGCGGGATCGGGAAGCGTGTCAAGAATCTCGTATTGCAGAAGAGTCTTGAGTCGCTCGGTCTCGTCATGCTGCACGGTTGCGGAACTTGAAGGCATCGGTATTCTCTGTATCCTTACGCTTCGAATCATCAAATTACCCGGGGGCAGGTAGAATGCGAACGGAAAACACTCCGGGCATCCATCTAGTGGGACATGCATTCGCCTGGGGGATGATTGATACAGACTGGGTACATCCTAACCTGAGAGTCGTGCTCCTGTATGTGGGAAGGCAGCAAGAATCGACCGAAGTTGCAGACTGCAGGTTACCGATGTGGCACGTTAAGCTTTTCGTCCGATTTATCTAGCCATAAAGTAATGGCCGCAGGTAACACAGCATGATGGAAACGCAACAAGTCGTAACCGGTGACGCCCCTTCGCTCCGCAGACATGCGGTCGCTGTTGCAGGGATGGTCCTTTATTGTCTGGGACTATCAGCGGCCGCATTGCATGCGGTGCACATCGGGCTGCCGCTGCGGCTCGCGGGCCTGGTCGTGTTAGCTTGGTCAGCCTGGCGGCGGCGTTCGTTGATGGCCTGGATATTCTGGGCCATGATCGCGGGCGGTGAGTTGGGCGCGGACGCACCGGCGCATGCCATCCGGCTGCGCGTATTCAGCGACATCTTCCTGCGCCTGATCAAGACTATCGTTGCCCCATTGATTCTGGGTACTCTGATCACGGGAATCGCTGCCCATGGGCAGATGCGCAGCCTGGGAAGAATGGGCCTGAGAGCGCTGATTTATTTTGAAGTTCTCACCACCATCGCGATGTTGGTGGGACTGGCGGCCATCAATATCACGCACGCTGGGGTAGGGTTGGCCGTTCCCCAGCAGCACATAACGAATAGTCCCGCCGCGCAAGCGCCGCTCACCTGGGATGCGGTTTTACTGCACACCTTTCCCGAGAACATAGCCAAGGCCGTAGCCGACAACCAAATCTTGCAGGTCGCGGTTTTTGCCGTACTGTTTGGCGTGGCCATGGGCCGGTTGAGCACAGAGCACCGTGCGCCGTTGCTGCGCGTCATTGAATCGCTGACCCATACCATGTTCGCCTTCACCAACATCGTGATGTATTACGCCCCGGTTGGTGTCGGGGCCGCGATGGCATACACGGTGGGGCAAATGGGACCAGGCGTGCTGTTTCACCTCGGCCGTCTGCTGCTTACGCTTTATGGTGCGCTGCTGGCCTTTGGTTTGGTTGCCTTGTTGCCGGCCGCGTTGATCGCAGGAGTCCCCATCCGCAGGTTCTTGCGAGCAGTCGCGGAGCCGGCCACGATTGCCTTCGCCACCAGTACCTCGGAAGCGGCATTGCCACGGGCCATGGAAGCGATGGAAGCCCTCGGCGTCCCCCGCAGAATCGTCGCCTTTGTCATTCCCGCCGGTTACAGCTTCAATCTCGACGGTTCCACCCTTTATCTCGCGTTGGCATCGGTTTTTGTCGCCCAGGCTGCCGGTGTGGCCATGAACTGGAAACAGCAGATCTTCATGGTCGCCACCCTCATGCTCACCAGCAAAGGTGTGGCCGGCGTGCCGCGTGCCACCCTGGTGGTGCTGCTGGCGACGGCGGCCATGTTCCATTTGCCGGAAGAACCGATCTTTGTCGTCCTCGGTATCGACGCCCTGATGGACATGGCGCGGACCTGTGTCAATGTAGTGGGCAATTGCCTGGCTTCCGTGGTGATTGCTCGATGGGAGGGCGAATTTGCCCTGGAGGAGCCGGCAGTTGAGACCATGGATGCCCTGCCATAAAGATAATGCCGGGCCCCGGCCAAGCTTGCTATACTACGTGATCAAGAGTAGTTAGTCGCGCCTGAGGCCCCACCCGGGGTCTTTTTTGATGGTGCGATGCACAAAAGGGGTCGCAAGGGCGTACACGAGACAACATGGGGAAATTACTCGATACGATTCACTCGCCCGCGGATATCAAGAGCTTTACCGTGCCGGAACTGGAGGCACTGGCTCAGGAGATACGCGAGCAGCTGATCCTCGTGCTTTCAAAGACGGGCGGCCACCTGGGTCCGAACCTCGGCGTCGTAGAGCTGACGCTGGCCATGCACTACGTCTTCAACACTCCTTCTGACCGGTTTGTGTTCGATGTGAGCCACCAGGCCTACATTCACAAATTGCTCACTGGCCGGCGGACTCGTTTCAACACCATGCGCCAGCCTGGCGGCCTGAATGGCTTCGCGCTGCGTACCGAAAGCGAGCACGATTGCTATGGCGCAGGCCACGCCGGCACCGCGCTTTCCGCTGCTCTGGGCATGGCGGTCGCGCGCGATCTGGCCGGCACCAAAGAGAATGTGATCGCCTTTGCCGGCGACGCGGCGTTCACCAACGGCATAAGTTTTGAGGCGCTCAATAATATCGCCCAGCAAACCAAGCGCCTGATCGTAGTGCTCAACGACAACGAGTGGTCCATCGACCGCAATGTCGGCGCCATCGCCAATTACCTGCACAAGATCGTCACCAACGAGCGATACACCAATCTGCACGATTCCGCGGCCCGCCTGCTCGAAAAGCTCGGTGGCAAAACCGCACGACATATGGTGCGCAAGGCGGAAGAAGCAGCGAAGGGAATGCTCTGGCCCTCGATGCTGTTTGAGGAGTTTGGGCTCACGTATTACGGTCCTCTTGATGGCCACAACATTAGCCTACTGATCGAGACCTTTCAGTTCCTCAAGACTCAGGATCGCCCTGTGCTGTTGCACGCCATTACCCAGAAGGGACGCGGCTTTCAGCCGGCGCTCGACAAGCAGAAGAAATTCCACGGACTTGGACCCTACGACCCCGATACCGGGGAGACCACGCCTGCTGGTCAGCGTACCTACTCCGAAGTGTTTGCGGACACATTGGTCAAGCTGGCGGATCAGGATCCCAAAGTCGTGGCGATCACTGCGGCCATGCCCAACGGAACGGCGCTCGATCTCTTCCGCCCTCATCATCCGCGCAGGTATTTCGATGTAGGCATTGCCGAGGAGCACGGGGTCATCTTTGCTGCCGGCCTGGCCACCATGGGCTTCCGGCCGTTCTGTGCTATCTATTCGACGTTCCTGCAGCGTGCCTTCGATCCCATCGTGCACGATGTCTGTCTGCAGAATCTGCCCGTCGTCTTCTGCATGGATCGCGGCGGTCTTTCCGGGGATGACGGCCCCACCCATCACGGGCTTTTTGACATCAGCTATCTCCGCGGCGTCCCCAACATCATCCACATGGTTCCCAAAGATGAGGATGAGCTGGCAGACATGATGTATACGGCCTTGCAGCAGCCCGGGCCAACAGCAGTGCGCTATCCGCGCGGTACAGGGCCGGGAGCGCCCGTCAAGGCTCACCCGGTAGCTCTCCCCATCGGCAAAGCGGAAATCATCAGTGACGGCGACGACGTGGCAATTTTCGGCCTGGGAGCCTTGATGCCCATGGCGCAGCAACTCGCCGCCGAACTGCAGAAGCAGGGTTTCTCCGCGGCCGTGATCAACCCCCGTTTCGTCAAGCCACTGGACCGCGAAGTCCTGGCCGAGTACGCTCGCCGCGCCGGGGTCATCGTGACCTTCGAAGACCACGTTCTCATGGGTGGCTTCGGCAGTGCCGTCCTGGAAGCGCTCAGCGACATGCAGATCGAAGCGTCGGTGGTGCGCATCGGCTGGCCCGACCGCTTTATCGAGCACGGCAAGGTGGACCAATTGCGGGCCAAACACGGCATCAGCGTAGAAGCCGCCCTGGAAAGACTGGCTCCCTATCTGCAACAAAAAACACGCAAACGATTGGTGGCCCGCTAGGGAAATAACATCTCGCGGTATCGGTAAATACCGAAGTGTGCCCCAGCCTGCCGTGGGGTCTCGCTTTGACCTGGGATCCCTGCAACCGGCTCTCCCCTTTTGGCTATTGACCGCTTAGGGCCTGCAGCGCACCATAGTTAAGAGAGACTCGAATGGCGAGGACGGCAACAAACCCGAAACAACAGGCTCACGAGCTCATCGACCGCTTGTCCGCCGGACAGGTCTCCGCCGTCGTCAATCTGCTCGAAGCCATGCTCGATCCCGTCTCCGTTGCCCTGGCGATTGCCCCGATTGATGACGAGCCGGTAAGTGAAGAAGAGGCCCGTCATATCACCGAGTCGCGCGCTGCCATCGCGCGGGGAGAAGTCGTTTCTAACGAAGAAGTCCTGGCCGAGTTCGGCCTGACCACCGAGGATTTCGAGTGCATGGGACGCCACCCACTCGAACCCGAACCACACCATCCCGAATATTAAGCATGGACCGCAAGAAGATCGCCTGGCGGGAACAGGCGAAGGCCCAGCTCCGCACCATCGAACAGCCCACCGCCCTGCGCATTCTTCATGCTTTGGCCCACTTCGCGGCCACTGGCGAGGGCGACGTGAAGCGGCTTCAGGACATTGAGCCGCCCGAGTTCCGGCTCCGCGTCGGCGACTACCGACTCCGCTTCTACGACGACGACCGCACCCTCTACGTTACCGCCGTCAAGCACCGCCGCGAAGCCTACCGCTAGAGGCGAAGCGATAAATCAGGCATCGGAACCGGATCGACCACGTGGACAACGCCGTTCGACTTAATAACGTTCGCAATCGTAACCGTCGAAGTTCCACCTTTTTCGTCGGTAAGAACCACCTTGCCGCCGTTCATCATCGCGGTCAGGGTGCCGCCCTCGACCGTGGTCAGTGTAGCTTTACTGCCGCCCAGCTGGATCCTCCTGGCAATGTGCTTCGAAAGTCATCTTGCCGGCTACTACGTGGTAGGTCAGAATCTTCATCAAGGTGGCAAGATTTAACAGCTACTGCAAACAATGATCTGCACCAAAATGGAACTCGTCTTCTGCTGTGCTTTGAGGCTTTTCACGGTCACTTCACATCACAGACAGCGAATGCGGCTCATGCTGCTGATGGCGACGCGGCAAAAAACCCGCGCCGCGCAGGGTGTATCATCGGCATGAATGCATGGTTGACTACTAACGGCGCTTTGACAACGCATTCCCATCCAGACCGCAATCGCTGGCTCATCGCAATTGGCGTCCTTAAACTTCTGAAGGCGGTGCTCTTCGTCTCCATGGGGTTTGGCGTCATCAGGTTGTTGCACAAAGACATTGCCGACGTCTTGTTGCGGGCGGTCACCGCCCTGAGATTCGATCCTGAAAATCGTATCGTCAACGTTCTACTGGAAAAATCAGCTCTCCTCAGTCCCCACCGGCTCAAAGAGATCAGCTTCGCTATTTTTCTTTACGCCGTGCTGGACGCGATTGAAGGCACCGGGTTAGTGCTGGAAAAGGTTTGGGCGGAATACTTCACGCTGATTCTGACTGGCTCTTTCCTGCCCTGGGAGCTGTACGAAATCATCCGCCACGTCACCGTGTTCAAGATCGTGCTCACGCTGCTGAACCTGGCCGTGTTTATATACCTCGCCCACGTGGTCAATGAAAAGGTAAGAGCGCGCCAGCAACCGTCCGAGCCGGTAATGGTTAAGAAGGATACCGGCTCGTGATAACACTTAAGTGTTACGACGCCTGCCTGAGTTTTGCTCCGTTGACAAGTAAATCTCGATCAGGCCGAATCAACCCAGTTAACACAGCATGTTGTGTATCAAGGGCATTTAGATTCAACCAATTGTATTTTTCACCAACCTCGCGCTAAACCCCCTCTTTCTCAACAATTTGCCGGAATTTCCCCTTTGACAGCCTCCTCCGCTGGGCTAAGATGTGGACAAAAGTGGTCGAAAGTGGAAGCAAGAAGCAATCCTGAGTGGGTTTAGCCACCATAAGTGAGAGTAGCTGATGTTTCGTGGCAATCACCCAACTCGCGTCGACGAAAAAGGCCGGCTCAAGCTGCCGGCAGAGTTCAAACACCTGGTGGATGAGCGTTACGGAACGCAGTTTTACATCACCAGCAAGGATGGACGGCGGGCAGAGATTTACCCCCTCCCGGAGTGGGAAAAGATCGAAGCAAAGTTGGCGTTGATACCCAACTTGAACCCGGCCAAAAAGAAGTTCCTGGACCGGGTGAACTATTACGGGCAGATGGCGGAAATGGATGCGCAAGGGCGAGTCCTGCTACCGCAGATCTTACGGGAAACGGCAAAGTTGGCGGGAGATGCAGTCGTTTTTGGGCAACAGACGTACCTCGAAGTGGCCAACCACGACGAGTTCAAGCAGTCCATGGACACTGATCCATTGACCGCGGATGACCAGCAGGCTTTGGCGAGTTTTGGGCTCTAAGGTGAAGCAATTTCACGATAGGTGTGGCCGGTGAAGATGATTCATACGGGGCTTTTCTCCAAGAAAAGCCCCACCTCGCCGAGGCCGGATGGGACACGGTAATCGTGAAATTGCGCTAGGCCCCCCAGGGGGAGCACATGGTACCGAGTAGCGAGCGGCATGTGCCGGTTCTTTTACAAGATGCGATCCGTTACTTGAACGTGCGTCCCGGCGGGACCTACGCGGATGCCACCCTGGGGTTTGCGGGGCATTCCGCAGCCATCGCCCGGGAACTAGGCGGACAGGGCCGGTTGATCGGGTTCGATCGCGATCCCGATGCGCTGGAATTAGCGCGGGCCCGGTTTCAGGCTCTCAGCGAAGAGCTGGGCGAGCAGATGCCGCAATGGGAGCTCCACGGCGACCCATTTTCCGACATGAGCCGCCAGATCCCGGAAGCAAGCCTGGACGGCTTGCTGGCCGACTTTGGAGTCAGCTCCATGCAGCTGGACTCAGCGCACAGAGGATTTAGTTTTCAGGCGGACGGGCCACTCGACATGCGGATGGATCCGCGGAGAGGCCCGACTGCCGAACAAGTGGTAAACCAGGCCGACGAAAAAGTTCTCGCCGACCTGATTTACGAATTCGGAGAGGAAAGGAGATCGCGGAGATTTGCCAGAGCCATTGTCAGGGCGCGGCCGATCAAGACCACGGCACAACTGGCCAAAGTCTTATCAGCCGTCGCCCCGGCGATGAAATCTGAGCGAGGCCGCCATCCGATCCATCCCGCGACCAGGGTTTTCCAGGCGCTCCGAATTTACGTGAATGCCGAGCTGGACGAGATACAGGCGCTGTTGCAAGCGGCGCCGAGGCTATTGAAGCCGGGGGGAAGACTGGTAGTGATCAGCTTTCACTCTCTCGAGGACCGGCTGGCAAAAGATGCTCTGCGCGAGGGCGCACGGCAGGGAATTTTTGAGGTGTTTACCCGCAAGCCGGTGACGGCGAGCGAAGAAGAGACGGATCGCAACCCGCGGGCGCGCAGCGCTAAATTGCGCGCAGCGGAGAGAACCAACAAACGGCAGGAATGAAGTAGGAAGTGGAACGGTAACGAAAATCGGACAGGCAGCATAGGGCGGAAAAATGGCAACGCAGACAATCCCGGCATACGAACTCAACCACGGATCGCGGCGGCACAACCAGCAGGTCGCGGACCGGAACCTTCACTTATTCGCGGCCCAGCAGCGCGCCCGCCGAGGACCTACCCCCGAGGTCTTCTGTTGCAAGCGGATGGATAATTCTCGCCTGGTAAAGGCGGCAGATCCGGTCCGCGTACGCGAGATGCGTATCTTCACCGCTGCGATGGCGGTGTTGTTTGTGATCGTAATGTTCTACGGCCTGCAGCATTTCAGTGCGATCGAATATGGCTACAAGGTTGAGGCGGAGAAGCAGCAGCGCACCTTGCTCGAAGAACAAAATCGCGAGCTGCGGCTCGCCGAAGCGCAGCTTTGTGATCCCCACCGCATCGATCAGATGGCTCGCAAGCTAGGCCTGGATGCGCCTAAGCCCGGCCAGGTGGTGCGCGGCGAAGATCAGTTCGATACCAACGCACCCGTGATGGCCCAAGCATCGCCGCTGCCGCTCGGAAGGTAACCGAAGCGCACGGCCTTGAAGGGTACGGCCTTTAGGCCGTACGTTGAGTAGTCAAGATGAATCGGCTTCAGCCGCTGAGGGCTGCTTAGGCCAGCACAAGGGATACCCTCAGGGGCTAAAGCCCATCTTGGTTGGGTAGTTAATGTACGGGCTGAAGCCCGTACCCTTCAAAAAGATTAGTTTCCACGCAGACTCTTAAAGTCCGTAGCTAACGTACCGAAAGGAAACCGCAGACTCTGAAGTCCCTGAGGTACGTTCTTATCTGAAGGCTTTCAGCTTAGGTACATCAAGTGCCACTGTCCATCGCTCAGCGCTGGTGAGAGATTCGAATGTAGAACTCCTTCATGGCAGGTGCAGTTGAAACAGCTCTTTTTCCAGCGCCAACCGCAGCGAACGCAACCACACACCCAGAGGGCGGGCGAATCGTCTGCACGCCCGGTGAGCACCGGCACAGTGCGCCGCCGCCTCGGCTTGCTCAATATTTCTCTCTTCTTCGTGGTCTGGGTGGTTTTGATCTGCGGCCGCCTGGTCTGGCTACAGGTCATCCATCACAAAGACTTTGTGGATCGCGCCGCCAGGCAACAACAACGTACCTTCGAGGTCGCGCCGCGCCGCGGCATCCTCTACGATCGCAACCTGCACGAACTGGCCATGACCACCCTGGCAGACTCGGTGTACGCCGTTCCCTCGGAAATTGAAGGCGAGGCAAAGCGGCAAGAGGTCGCCGCGGCGTTGGCCAGAATAGTCCACACCGACCCGACCGATCGCTTCACTTCCGCACATCAGATTGCCGCCCGGTTGAACGCCTCAAGAAACTTCGCCTGGATCGCGCGCAAGCTTACGCCCGCGGAAATCGCCCGGGTGAAAACGCTCAATCTCAAAGGGGTGTACTTCCAAAAGGAATTCAAGCGCTTCTATCCCAACAGCCAGCTTGCCGCACAGGTGCTGGGATACGTGGGCACCGATGACAATGGCCTGGGAGGCATGGAGCGCAAGTTCAACCGCGATCTGCACGGTGTTCCCGGCCGCATGCTCACAGCCCTCGATGCTCGCCGGCATGTGCTGGATAGCCAGGAGCGTGAGCCTGACCCGGGACAAAACCTGGTCCTCACCATCGATGAAAATATTCAGTTCATGGCCGAGCGTGCTCTGGATTCCGCGCTCGAGCGCACCCATGCCTTGAATGGAACCGTCGTTGTACAGGATCCATACACGGGGCAGATTCTGGCTTTAGCGATCCGGCCCACCTTCAATCCCAACGACTTTCGCCACGCGACCACCAGTCTGCTCAAGAACCATGCGGTCAGCGATATCTATGAGCCGGGCTCCACCTTCAAGCTGGTGACCTACTCAGCGGCGTTGGAACAAAAGGTGACCACCCCCGAGCAGATGATCGACTGCCAGGGCGGCAAGATGGAGTTGGCGGGGAGGATTATTCACGACAGCCATGCCAATGGTGTCCTGACAGTTTCCCAGGCATTAGCGGAGTCAAGCGACGTCGCTGCGGTCAAGCTTGCCCTGCGCATGGGTCCGCAAACCTTCAACAAATACGTTCACGATTTCGGGTTCGGATCTCGCAGCGACATTGAACTGCCGGCCGAGACACGGGGTTTGCTCGCGCCCACCAAGCGCTGGTCAGGATCGAGCATTGGCTCCATTGCCATGGGACAGGAGGTGGGGGTGACTCCCATTCAACTGGTCACCATGGTCTCTGCCATGGCCAACGGCGGCGTTTACCTGCCTCCTCACATTCTGATGGAACGGAGTGGCGGGACGGCCGGCAAACTTCGGCCGGTTGCCTTTCATCCCCATGCCGAGCTGCCGGATCCGCTACCTACCGGCGCCCACCGCGTGATCTCCACCATGACCGCGGCCCAGATGCGCAAAATGATGGAAGGCGTAGTGCTGTTTGGCACCGCCAAGAATATTGCGCGACTGAATGGCTACACCTCCGGAGGCAAAACCGGCACCGCACAGAAGATCGATGTGTTGACCCATCGCTATTCCAAGACCAAGTACATCGCGTCGTTTGTGGGCATTGCGCCGCTGAACAATCCTGCCATCAGCGTGGCGGTGATCATCGACTCGCCGCAAGGGAACCACTACGGTAACGTAAACGCCGCTCCCGTATTTCGCGAGGTGGCCCAGGAAGTGCTCGAATACCTGGGCGTGCCCCACGACACCAACCTGACGCCGCAAACCGATTTGGCGAAAGCGCAGTCTGAGCCAGAGATGGAAGAGGCGCCCTCCGAGCCCGCCGGCGATCTCGACGCGCTCTTTGCCGAGGTGAACAATCTGCCGGCCGATGATCCGCTTCGCGGCACGGTGAACGGCCAACAGCCGGTGCCTTCCGCGGCGAACGAGCTGGCGTCCGGGCCAGCGTCCAGTCCAGATCAGCCCCAGGCTGTGCCTGCAACGCCGCCACCCGCTCCTGCTGCGGTTGCTTCGCATGGACCACCAGCAATCCCCATGCATGCGCCTGCACCCAAATCAGAACCGCCGCCGCTCGAAGAGGCCGCGGCCGAGGCGCCCGAGCCTCATGTGAGCGGCCACGGCATCGTGATCAATGCCGCGAATCGGGTCGGAGTTCCTTCTTTTCTGGGTGAACCACTACGGGTGGCTGTGGAAACGGCTGGAACAGCCGGCCTGGCGCTGCAGATTGTGGGCAGCGGTATCGCCCGGGAGCAGGTTCCCGCGCCGGGGAGCATGGTGCCTCCAGGTACGGAAATCGTGGTCCGCTTCTCTCGCTGATCTTCCCTTACACTGTCACACATGGGACGCGAAGCCACATGCCACTGTAAGTGGGGAGCAGAAGAGGGCGACTGCAAGGTGTTGCTCGAAGGCCGTGAACTTATCCTGCGTTCTGGCATCCGGCGCCGTGTCTCCCTATCTGCAATCTCCAGCCTTGCGGCTCGCGGCAGCAATCTCGTTTTCACCGTGGGGCAGGATCAGGTAGAACTGCGTCTCGGTGTGGACGCAGCCCAGCGATGGGCCAAAGCGATCCAGACTCCCCCTCCCAGCCTCGCCGGCAAACTGGGGATCTCGCGCGCCACAAGACTTTCGGTCGTGGGAAATATCGAGAGCGATGAGTTGAAGGAAGCAGTCGCCGAAGCGGCGCCGGCGAGCGAAAAAGAAGTGGACCTTGTTCTCCTCTGTGTCAATTCACAATCCGAACTACAGCAATGCTTTGCAGCCGGGACCTACACTTCTCCTCTATGGGTCGTCTACCCCAAAGGGGTCAAAAGCGAAGTGAAAGAATCAGGTGTGCGGGACCTTCTTCGTAGTCGCGGATTCATCGACACCAAGGTAGCGTCAGTCTCGGCCAGGCTTACCGCGCTTCGCTTCGTCAAGCGCAAAAGCAACAGCGAAGCGTGAGCGGCCCTTTGCATCTCGACGGCGTCTTGTACGGCGTCGACTTTGTACGGCGCGCCGGGCCCAACCCGGTGGTCACGCGCGTCGAGTACGACTCGCGGCGAATCCGCGAAGGCTCTCTCTTTGTCGCCTTTCGCGGAGGCACGACCGATGGCAACCGGTTCCTGCCACAGGCAGTTGCTCAGGGCGCTCGGGCCATCGTTACCGATTCCGCCGCGGGCTTTGCCGCGGCAACAGCGCATCTGGGGTTAGCGGTCGTCGAAGTAACCCATGGCCGGCGTGCGTTGGCTGCCGTCTCTGCAAACTTCTTTGCCCATCCCGATGCGCAGCTCAAACTGAGCGGCGTCACCGGGACCAACGGCAAGACGACGACGGCCTTTCTTCTCGAGGCGATGCTGCGTAGCTGCGGGCGCAAAACAGTCCTCGCCGGCACCATCGAGTATCACGCTGCAGGCAGGGTCTTTCCCGCCCCACACACAACGCCCGAGTCGCGCGACCTGCTGGAGTTATTTCGCGAAGGTGTGGACGGTGGCGCGACCGAGGCCGTCATGGAGGTTTCTTCCCATGCTCTCGACCAGGAGAGAATTGCCGGTCTGCATTTTGATGTGGCTATCTTCACCAACCTTACCCGCGATCATCTCGACTACCACGGCACCATGGAGAACTACTTCTCCGCAAAATCAAAACTATTCGACGGCTCTCTGGGAACTCCCCCCCGGGTCGCAATACTCAACCAGGATGATGCGTACGGGGCAACGTTGAAGTCCCACACGCGCAGCTCGCTCATCTATACGTACGGCCTGCATCAGGGAGATTTTCGCGCCGAGAAGTTGCAGATGAACCCTGCCGGCATGCATTTCGTCATGGTCACGCCCTTCGGGGAGGCGCCGGTTGCGACGCGCTTAACCGGAGGGGTGAATGTCTACAACCTGCTGGCTGCGGGGGCCGCCGCTTCGGCTCGCGGTCTAACTCTCGAGCAGGTTGCGCAAGGCGCAGCCTCCCTGGACTTTGTGCCCGGCCGTTTTCAATCAGTCGATTGCGGCCAGGATTTTGCCGTGGTGGTTGACTACGCCCACACCGACGATGCTCTGCGCAACATCATCGCCGTGGCCCGCGAGTTCGTGAGCCGGAGAGGCGGGCGGGTGATCACCATGTTCGGCTGCGGCGGCGATCGCGATCGAACCAAACGTCCGCTGATGGGCCGTGCGGCCGGGGCAGGCAGTGACGTGGTCGTGCTCACCTCGGATAATCCACGAGGCGAAGATCCATTGGCCATCATCGACGAAGTGCTGCCCGGCCTGAGCGACGCTTCGGCTCCGGTCATCGTGGAGCCGGATCGCCGTCACGCCATTGAATTGGCCATCGCCCAGGCGCGGCCGGGGGATTTGGTGCTTCTGGCCGGCAAGGGACATGAAAAAACACAAACCATCAACGGGCAGGTGATACCGTTCGATGATGTGGCCATCGCGGAGCAGGTATTGCGCGGCCGGGAGCCAAGCCGATGAAGCTGCAACTACAAGACATCGCGGCTTATATGGGAGCCGAGCTCAGGCCGCGGGAGGGCGACCCCCTGCAACAGCCGGCAACGGGATACTCCATCGACACGCGTACGCTCTCGCCGGGAGACTTGTTCTTCGCCGTCCGCGGGGAACGCTACGATGCTCACGACTTTGTCGCCGCCGCGCTCGAGCGAGGAGCTCGTGCGGCAGTCGTCGCCCGCAACAAGGTCACAGAGTTGCTCGACGTGGCACATACCCACACCTTGCTGATTGTTGACGATCCGCTGACCGCGTTGCAGACGCTGGCCGCCGCTGTGCGCAGGCATTGGAACAAACCCGTTGTCGGGATAACTGGCAGCGCCGGAAAGACCACGACCAAGGAGGCCGTGGCAGTGGTTCTGGGGGCGCGCTTCGCGGTTCTTAAATCGCAAGGAAACCTCAACAACGAATTCGGCATGCCCCTGCAACTGCTCAAGCTGGAGCCGGAACACGAAATGGCTGTGATCGAGATGGGCATGTCGCACACCGGAGAAATCGCAGCCCTGGCTCGGATCGCTCACCCTGATTGGGGCGTCGTCACCAACGTCGGCAGCGCTCACGCCCAGAATTTTCCCGATGGTATGGCGGGCATCGCGCGTGCCAAATATGAGCTGGTGCAAAGCCTGCCGGCCTCCGGTGTCGCCATCCTTAATTGTGACGATCCCTACGTAGGCCAGTTCGGGCGCGACTTCCGCGGGCGTTCCATTTACTTCGGAATGGGACCGTGCGCCGACCCGCGCGCCTCCAACATCGAGGAACTTGGCGCCGAGGGAATGCGCTTTCAGGTCACCGCAGGCGAAACGCAGGCAACCGTCACCTTGCCGCTGCTTGGCCGGCACAACATCTGGAACGCGATGGCAGCGATCGCAGCCGGCTTGGAAGCGGGCATTCCCCTTGCCGAGTGCGCTGCTGCGGCCGGCCAGCTCCGGCCTCCTGACAAGCGGGGCGAAGTGCTGCGTATTGGCGAAGCCACGGTGATCAATGATTGCTACAACTCCAATCCCGAAGCGCTCAAGTCAATGATCTCGACCCTCGCCGCCATGCCCGCCAAGAGGCGGATCCTGGTCGCCGGCGAGATGCTGGAGCTGGGGCCGGAGTCCATCGCATTGCATCGTGAGTGCGGTAGAGTTGCGGCGGAAGCCGGCATCGACCTGGTCGTGGGAGTGCGAGGAAACGCGCAACACATTGTCGAAGGCGCGCGCGAGGCCGGAGCGCTGGCCATCTTCCTGCCTCTGCCCCTCGAAGCCGGCGAGTGGCTGAAAGCCGAGCTAAGACCCGGCGACGCCGCACTGCTCAAGGCCTCCCGCGGTGTAGGCCTGGAGCA
>Ga0137412_10000481_pt1 | contig 16682 bp, 15 predicted proteins | sample CZODoug2_1_16fun_FD_122160 | JGI IMG/M metagenome (GOLD analysis project Ga0137412, IMG submission 122160) | Vadose zone soil fungal communities from Angelo Coast Range Reserve, California, USA - CZODoug2_1_16fungal (Hybrid Assembly) | ecosystem: Environmental > Terrestrial > Soil > Vadose zone...
CATCGATGGGCGAACGGATCGACGTGTACTCCAGATTCAAACGCGCGGACTCGACTGCGGCTTGATTCTGTTTGACCTGGGCCTCGCCCACGTCGACGGCGTTTTTCCGGGTGTCGTAGTCCTGCCTGGCAATGGCCTTGGACTCCACGAGGTCCTGGACGCGGGCAAACTGGATCTTGGCGAAATCCAGGGCGGCCCTGGACTGGGCCAGATTGGCTTCCGCAGCGTCAAGTTGCGCCTTGAATGGCCGCGGATCGATGGTAAAAAGCTGGTCGTCCTTCTTCAAATCCGCGCCGTCGGTAAAATGGATTTCCGTAATACGCCCGGATACCTCGGGTTGGACAGAAACCACCTCCCGAGCGACACATCGGCCGACCTCGTCCAGGTAATAGGGCACATCCAGCGAAATTGCCGAGGCAACGTTTACGGGGGCCGGGGGCCGTTCAAAAGCCGGCGGGCCCTTTTTCGCGCACCCCACGAGGACGAGGGCTGCAACACACACAAAACTCAGGGGTTTCCCAAAACACAACATGGATCTCTTACTCCTTACTTCTCATTGAGGTGACTTCCCCATTTCAGCTAGTATGACTCAGGTGCGTTAGATGTACCAGACCGCATCGGGGTCATAGCGAGGGCTCCTGTAATTTGAACGGGTTCCAGGGTCGAGGCTTTTGATGCAATTTCCTGGTGTGTCGGTACTTATTTGTTTCGAATCAGGGCAAAAGAACACACATCGAAAACCAGACCGTACAGAGTAATGTCCTGGCGTCAAGACTGAACAAAATCGGGGACGGAAGTTTCAGATCTTAGTTAGCTGTTTTGGCGAGCGAGTGGTGTGTTGGCGGCTTGGAGCCCGCCAGAAGTAGAACCGCGTAACCTTGGAGCGTTATTTGCCCGGGGTACCGGTTTCGGAGCACAATCGTTTCAGCTCTTCGGAAGTGAAGACGATCTGCACGGCATGCCCGAATCTTTGCGTGTGGCCCACACCTAACAGTCGCGAGAGCCACCGCAAGTCTGGGAGCGAGAGGCCCAGCAAGGCGGCCGCTTTGCATTCATCCACTATTCGATCTGTTCCCGGGTTTTCCATGAGCGAGTTCCTTCGGGGCCTTCTGATCTCAGGTGATTAACTAAGAGGCAATTTGCGTGCCAGGGGAGTCGAATGGTAAGTCATTCAGAATTAATAGCTTCAATTACATAGGTGACTCACGCGACGCTTCCTGGGCAAAATATTTCACTAAATGTATGGGGTTGTTCCTAGCTGGGAGGCGCCTCCATGGCCACAAGCGCCACCCCAAGTGAAGTCTTGCTGTAATAATTGGGAGGTAACAAGACTGCTAAAGAGGGTGGTGGGCTAGTTTGAAAAGAAGCATGCCCGCTCCGTCCCGGAGAACACGGTTCACCGTGAACGTTCACTGTGAACGGGACGGAGCGGCCGCTACAAAAGCACTATGCAGCGGCGGGTGTTGCCCTTGTAGCGGCCGTTCACGGTGAATGTTCACGGTGAACCGCCCGGTTCTTGGGCGGGCAGCGGTTTGTTCAATCGAGGACCAAAATGATCCACTACCTCGGGTAGGATAGACGCGCCTTGGCAAGAGCCTCGAACATCGCCCCGAATCGGCACGCGCTGCACCCGTTCGATCTGAAGTATGGGACCGACACGGGCGGCTATCTCCGTCCCGACGAAATTGGCAGCGGCGGGATTCACGATGCGATGAACAATGGCTACTCGGCCGTGGCGCCGTCGGTGTTTCGTGAGGCGTGCCGCCTCTGGCGCGAGACGCTTCCTTCCTCGGCCGCGCGCCTCGAGGCGTACACTTTCGTGGACGTGGGAGCGGGCAAGGGGCGCGCGCTGCTGCTGGCTGCGGAGCTGCCCTTTCGCAAAGTGCTTGGCGTGGAATTAAATGAAGCGCTGGCGCGTATCGCGCGAAAAAACATAACGCTGTGGAAAGATCTCGCGCGGTCTCGAGCGAAAATCCGTGTCATGCGGGAAGACGCGGCGGATTTTCGATGGCCCCGGACTCCGCTCCTGGTCTACCTCAACAACCCGTTCGACTGCGCGCTGGTGGCGCTGCTGGCATCCCGAATCGCAGCAGCAGCGGCGTCCGGCCCGGGTCTCGTCGACCTGCTTTACGTAAATCCCGCCTGCGCTGACGCGCTGACTAGCCATGGAGCCTTCAAGCTGCTGTGGGGCGCGCAAATCCAAATGGACGAGGTTGACAAGCGGGCAGATCCGTATGGCGCTGCCTCCGACCGTGTGTCGGCATTCCGATATTGTGCGAAATTTTCCTAAAAGCTAGCTTCAAATTCGCGAAAGCGGCGTTCGAGTTCCCATTGCTGCTGGGCTTTTTCGCTGGCCTTGAGGAAAGCCGCGCACGCTGCGGATGGTTTGTTTGCGCCCGGCACGTCCTGCGCGCAGGCGGAAGCGAGGTGAGTGAAATTATCCGGCTCGCGCCACAGGCTCACGCCGGGAAGGAAATTGTGGTCGAGGCTGGTGCGGACCATTTGTTTTAGCTCTGTGTAGCTCAGTGCGTAGGTTTCGGCGGCGCGCACACACTCATGCGTCAAGTCGATACGCGACACTCCCTCGTCATCGGTGGAGAGCGCCACGGGAACATGGTATTTGCGGTAGATAGGCAACGGATGGTCTTTGCCGTTGACGCCGAGAATTACGTCGTTGCTGGTGAGATTGATTTCCACCATCACGTGTTTCGCGGCCATTTCTTTCAGCAGTTCGTAGGGGCGATCCTCTTGCATCACGTCAACGCCGTGGCCGATGCGCTCGGCGTGAGCTTCTTCGACAGCAAGGTGGATGTGGCAGCAAAGGCCTTCGGGCGTGACCAGGCCGGGGGCGAGTTCGCCGGCGTGCAGGCTGATGTGCACCTGGGGATAGAGTCCGTGCAGAAAGCCAACGAACTTCATGTGCAACGCGTAGTCGGCCATCGAAGTGACGCCATCCTCGGGCATGACGTAATTGATTCCTACGAAGCGGGGATCGGCGGAAACGACCTCGAAGCCCAGCAGCGTTTGCGCAAAAACTTGCTCCTTCGGAAATCCGCGCAGAACCTGGTAGAGGTAGCGGATCGTAATTTTGCACGCGGGGGCTTCCTGCGGTTCGCCGCAATGTTCGCGCGCGCGGCGCGAAGTTTCCGCTTCATCCCTTGCGGCGCGGGCCACGGCGATATCGTCGCGCAGTCCGCGCGCAAGCAGGTCCGTGCGAAGCTGGCCCAGATCTTCATTCTGGCTGGCTCCAAGTGGAGCCCGCACCCCGCGCCACCCGATCTCCTTTGCGATCTGGGCGGTGTGGCTGAAATCGGGCGTCTCCATTAATTCCAGGTATTGTACGTTCTTTGAGGCGGCGCGCGCAGCTATCTCGTCAAGCCATTCACCGGAGTGGCGGTGGCTAGCCGCGTTGTCGCCAAACAACGCGTCATAAAATTTGCCGAAGGTGTCAAAGAAATGATCATGCCCGCTGATTCCTGTTGTGGGGACGAAGTTGCGCATCGAAAACGCATCGATCAGCGAGTCGTAGAGATTCTGGTCGGCGAATGCCTTCGCGGCGGCCACCTTCCCATCGCCGCATATTGGTTGCGACGCCTCGGATTGCACCGCGGCCGCCGGTCTGACAAAAGAATGGCTGGCAAGGTCCACGCAAAGGCCCTCTTCCGCAGCGACGCGAATAAAAGACTCCGCATAGATCCCGCCGCTCAAGTGGTAGTGCAGGTCCGCGCCCTTCGGCATGCGCGCGAGAAAGGCGCGCAGATCGAGCGGATTCGCGCGAGCGGCCTCGAACGCGCGCGCCGCGCGTTGTTCGGGAATCGCTCGCTCCGCAGCAGAACTCTTGGCGGCGGTTTGCGCGTAAACGCTTGGTGACCAAAGTAAGAGGAGGGCAACACCAAGCCGGAATGCGCGGGCGACCGCAGAAATGTTGGGTCTAGGCATCAGTCAGTCACCTATTAAGAACATATCTCATTATTTTAATCGCCTGAAGGGCGCCGCGCGCTCCAGGGGCTAAAGCCCAATTTTTATTGATGTTTTGATGTCGCGGCAGAAGCCGCGACGCACAAAGCCAACTTATGAGGTGGCTTGAAGTATTAACGCGCATGAGGAATCGTCGATTCGCGTTCGCCCCAATGTTCGACTAAATCACGAACGACTTTGTCGCCAACAATTTCCGCCGCTTCGACAGCAGGCAGATAGGCTGCGTACTTTCCGCCAACCATACTTTTAAGACTCTCGGCGGGAGTGGAGCCGGGAGCCTCGCGGTCGTAGTTGCTTACCGTGCGCAGTACGAGCACGCGGTTCAAGTCCACGCGGCCGGCCTGATTCAAGAACGTGAGGGCTTGCAGCGTGCCCGTATCTTCCATCGCGGCGATCATGTAATTGCCTTGGCCACCGGTATAGTAACGGGTCCACGCGTTCGCCCATTCGTCCATCCGCGTGCCGTGCCAAAAGGTGCTGCTGGACATCGTATCGCCACGCGTCACAAAGGGAGGCTTCCTGGCATTCGGAAATCCAGTGAACCGCGCTCGGGATGCGCGCATCTCCTCCGAATCCGCGAGGGGAACGTCTTTCGTCAGTTGAAGCGCCCAGGCCGCAAGGTCCTGGTTGAGGGAATACAACTCGCCATCCAGTGGAGACCGCACTGGTTGCTCGTAGGGTGTCGACATGCGCAGCGGCACGAAACCGGTCGGCCAGTTCCGGGGAATTTCGCGCGCGTCAATTTCATATCCGATGTCGCCGTCGATTACGTGGTTTGCCCAAACCGCCGAGCCGAGCGATACATCGGCCGGATCTCCTCCGCCGATGCCGGCGATGAGCCAATACGCCTTGGTGAGGTCGAAGCGCGGGTCGAGGCCCAGCGCCATCACCGATGCCGCCGCCTTTGCCGTGGCTACGCCCGTCAGCATGCCCAGCACTCCATCCTGGTTCATTCGCACATGATGATAGCCCGCCGGGAGCGGCAGGACTTGGTCCAGGTGCTCGCGCTCCACCCACAATTGGTATTCGCCGGGAACGTCGCCCGTATCTTCTCCCCGTTCGAACATGGCGACCACGACGACTTTGACGCGGATGGGCGCGGATGGCGAGGCGATGGGAGGAGCGGTCTGAGCAAATAACGGGATCGAGCCGCAACCGAACAGGAGGAGTGTTCGAACAAGATGGCAGCGAAATCGGATCACAAATCCCTCCTTCCGCGCTGACCAGGATTCCCGGACAGCCGGAATGAGAGTTTACATCACCGCGAATCGCCGGGGACGTCCAGATGCATTCTAAATAGCGATCAAGACGATTCCGAACTGCCTGTTGACGGTGCCACGCGTGCGGCATATATATGGGCGCGATTCGGACTCCTCTGGGGAGGCGTTGTGCTCGAGCGGTGGTTCAAGCTGGCCGAAAATAAAACGGGCGTGCGTCAGGAAATGCTCGGCGGCGTGACGACGTTCATGACGATGTCGTACATCATCGTCGTTAATCCGAGGATTCTCGCGGAGGCCGGAATGCCGATCGAGGGCGTCCTCTTCGCGACGTGCATCTCGGCCGCCGTGGCGACGCTGGTAATGGGTCTGTGGGCGAATTACCCGATTGCCCTCGCGCCGGGAATGTCGCTGAACGCGTATTTCACTTACTCGGTCGTGCTCGGCAAAGGCGTTCCGTGGCAGACCGCGCTGGGGGTCGTATTTATTTCGGGCTCGCTCTTTCTGCTCCTCACGCTCACGGGCGTCCGCGAACAAATCGTCAACGGCATACCCGACTGCTTGAAATACAGCACTGCGGCAGGCATTGGATTGTTCATTGCGTTCGTGGGGCTGCGGAATGCGAAGTTGGTGGTCGCACAGCCGGCGACTTTCGTGGGGCTGGGGAACTTTTCAGATCATGAAGTGCAGATCGCCGTGTTCGGACTGATTCTCACGGCCGTGTTGCTGGTGCGCCGCGTGGGCGGCGGGATTTTGCTTGGAATTATCGCCGCGACGATTGCCGGGATGTTGAGCGGCGTGAGTCAATGGCCGAGCCATATTTTTTCGCTGCCGCATCCCGCGGGTACTTGGATGAAGCTCGACTTGATTGGAGCCGTGCGCATGGGCTTGGTCGAGATCATCTGCGTATTTTTCTTTGTGGACCTGTTTGATAACGTCGGCACGCTGGTTGGCGTTTGCGAGCAGGGGGAATTTCTTCGGGAGGGCAAATTGCCGCGCGCGGGCCGCGCCCTGCTCGCCGACGCCGTGGGCACGATGTTTGGCGCCGCAACGGGAACGTCAACGGTGACGAGCTACATCGAGAGCGCAGCTGGAGTGGCGGCCGGGGCGCGCACGGGACTCGGCAACGTGGCGATTGCGGGATTATTTCTTATTGCGCCATTTTTCTCTCCGCTGGTCAGCGCGATTCCTTCGTACGCCACAGCGCCAGCGCTGATTCTAGTCGGCGCGCTGATGTGCAAATCGGTTGTGCGGGTGCAATGGGATGACTTAACCGAAGGGTTTCCTGCGTTTCTCACGCTGGTGGCGACTCCGCTGACGTTCAGCGTGGCCACGGGTTTGAGCCTGGGGCTCATTTCCTACACGCTCGTGAAAATCGGCGCCGGAAAGTACCGCGAGATCAGCCCCTTGATCTGGATCTTGACCGCTTTGTTTGTGCTGCGTTACGCCTATTTGGCGATTGGATGACCTCTCGGCAGCCGTGGGGCGCTTAAGCACTGGCCCGCAGTTCTCTTTACAGGAAAAGGAGATTAGTGGTAGTCTTAGGTATGTAGCTCAAAAGCTACAGACGCGCTATCACTTGCATGCCCTGTGGAAGCCCGCGAGCGCCAAGTTCGATACTACGAATATGGGGATCACTGCCCATTTCGCGAATGGATCAGCGCTCTTAAAGATCGAAGAGCGATAGCCGCCATTGACGCCAGGATCGCAAGATTTCGCACGGGCAACTTTGGCGATTCTAAGTCCATTGGGGAGGGCGCATCAGAATCAAGGATCGACCTTGGGCCAGGGTACAGAATCTATTATGGCGTAGACGGAAACGACATCATTGTACTCAACGGAGGCGATAAAGGCTCACAGACTAGCGATATTGCTGATGCACTGTCTTATTGGAGAAGGTACAAGGAGCGAAAAGCTTATGAGCGAAGATAAACATGGTTACAAAGTTGATCTCCTTGATCGTCTTAAAGACTTGCAATACGCACAGCTTTATTTAGACGCCGCAGCAAAGGAGTCTCAAGAGACTTTTCTTCTGGCCCTTAGAGATGTTGCGGAAGCACAAAAAGGAATGTCCCAGCTTGCTGAGGAAGCAGACGTAAATCGTGAAAACCTTTACCGAGCCCTCTCTGAAGATGGAAACCCGCGATTGAGTACGCTCGGTTCTGTTTTGGACGCCTTGGGAATGGAATGGGGCATTACCCTTAAGCATCCTCATCACGATGCTGCCGCAAAAAAGTAGCGCGCTTTTTCAAGGCTCCTACAATTCACCCAGTTCCTCAATTCGTGCGAGATGGATTCTCGCCACCTCGGACGCATAAAAGCCCAGTAAATTTAGGAGCCCACGACGGGAACGACGTCCACTAGCACGTCCCTATTTTGGTGCTGGCCGCCGATTAAAATTCTTTTCGCGGGGCGAACGTGGTCGTAGTCTCGTCCCCAGGCAAGGGTGATATGCCAGTCCGACGGTATGAGCCCGTGGATCGGATCGAAATCTACCCGGCCAGATTCAAGCGCATGCGCGCTCACCCGCGCCCCGCGTTCTACGCATGGGGGTGTGCGTTTCCCCACATTCTTTCCAAGCCGGTGGCTGCAAATTGAGCACGCAGGGAGTTTAATCTGGTGCGAATGCGGGGTTTCGGCTATAGTTAGAGATTGTGTTTGCAGTGCTGACCCCACCTGAGTGGGTCTGCCGGGAATCTGAGCCATGAATCGCGTCATTGAAAAGTTTCAGGAAGCACAAGTGCGGAAAGATTTGCCGGCGCTGCGGCCGGGGGATACGGTGCGCATCCACGTGCGGCTGAAAGAGGCCGAAGGCGAAAAGGAACGCATTCAACCGTTCGAGGGCGTGGTGATCAAGAAGCGCGGGAAGTCCACCGGTGCAAGTTTCACGGTACGCCGGGTAAGTTTCGGCGTCGGCGTCGAACGCGTCTTCCCGGCGAATTCGCCTTCGATCAGTTCGATCGAGGTGTTGCGGCAAGGCCGTGTGCGCCGCGCGAAGCTGTATTACCTGCGCGGGCTCAAAGGCAAATCCGCGCGCCTGAAGAGAGTGGAACGTGTTGAGATTCCGGTGACAGCGCCCACGGAAGAGAAATCGTAAGTTCTCCCATTGCAAATTCAGCTTTCCAGGGCCCGGGATATACCATGCCGGGCTTTTGTTTTCGTGGTTCTTGGCGGGATCGGTCCCAGAACTAGCGCCCCCCAAAGTGAAGAAATAAGGCGGGCATTCCAGCCATTCTTAACCCCGAGCAGGAAAAACATTCCCTTTTGGAAACAAATTCTGCGAACGACAAGTGTCTGCTCCGGAAATCATCGTAAGATGATGGCTGCATTTTACGAGGATATCTGCTTTCGTGACTGGACAACAGGCGATAGATTCCGAGACGGCGCGGGAGCAGCTGGACGGCTTTGCTCGCTATCGAGACGAGCGCCAACGCTTCTGGGATGAGTTCGCGCAAACCCTCGATCGGTGGGAATCGATTCGGGGGTACTATCAGGCGCGATTGGCCTCTGTTTACCGCTTTCTGATTCCGCCGGGGATGCGCGTCCTCGAACTTGGCTGCGGCCAAGGAGATCTGTTGGCTGCCTTGCGGCCAAGCCGGGGCGTCGGCATCGATCTCTCCGAGCGCATGCTGGACCGCGGGCGTGTGCGGCACGCGCACCTTACATTTTTTCACGCCGATGTCCATGACTTCCTCTTGCGGGAGAAATTCGATTTCATCATCCTCTCGGACCTTGTCAATGACATCTGGGATGTGCAACGAATGCTCGAATTGGTCGCGCAGCACTCCCTCCCTTCGACTCGCGTGGTGCTGAACTCCTACAGCCGCCTATGGGAGTTCCCGCGGAAGCTGGCGGAAATGCTAGGCTTGGCCAAACCCCAGTTGAGCCAGAACTGGCTGACAAAGGAAGACCTCAAAAACCTGTTGTACCTGGCCGGATTTGAGACCATTCGGGGGTTCTCGGAAATCATTTGGCCTTTGCGAACCCCGGGGCTGGACATCCTCTGTAATCGCTATCTGGCAAAGCTGGGACTGTTTAGCTGGATGGGAATCACGAATTTTCTGGTGGCACGCCCGCAGCCGAAACAGCCCGAGGATCGCGAGCCGGTGGTGAGCGTGATTGTTCCGGCGCGCAACGAAGCGGGCAATATCCGGCGCATTTTCGAGGAAACTCCCTCTCTTGGCGCAGGTACTGAACTGATCTTTGTCGAGGGCCACTCTCATGACAACACTTATGAGACGATCGAACGGGAGATCGAGTGTTGGCCGGAACGGAGCGCGAAACTTTTCCGCCAAACCGGCAAGGGGAAAGGAGACGCGGTCCGGCTGGGGTTTGCCGAGGCGTCCGGCGAATTGCTCATGATCCTCGACGCGGATCTCACCGTACCGCCCGAAGATTTGCAGCGATTCTACGAAACGTGGCGCACCGGCAAAGGTGAATTCGTCAACGGTGTGCGCCTGGTTTATCCCATGCAGGACCGCGCCATGCGATTCTTCAACTTCCTTGGAAACAAATTTTTCAGCTTGGCGTTCAGCTGGCTGCTCGGCCAGAGTGTGAAGGATACGCTGTGCGGGACAAAAGTCTTAAGCAAGCAGCATTATGAAATGATCGCGGCCAACCGTTCCTATTTCGGCGACTTCGATCCGTTCGGCGATTTCGATCTGCTGTTCGGCGCCGCCAAATATAACTTGAAAATCGCCGATCTGCCGGTGCGTTATCGCGAGCGCACTTATGGTACAACCAACATTCAACGATGGACGCATGGATGGCTGTTGCTGCGGATGGTCGCGCAAGCGATGGCTCGGATAAAATTCGTATGAATCCTTCCGCGACTCACACGCAAGAACCCGGACAGCGGCGTGCGCTCATCACCGGGATTACGGGTCAGGATGGCTCGTTTCTCGCGGAATTTCTGATCCATCGTGGTTACCAGGTGCACGGAATCGTGCGGCGCGCGTCGACGTTCAACACCGAGCGGCTGGACGGCATCTACGCCGACCCGCACAACCAGGGCGTGAGACTTTCCCTCCACTATGGGGACATCACGGATGGCGCGGGACTGCGCCGGATCCTGGAACAAACAGCGCCCGATGAAATCTATAACCTCGCCGCACAATCGCATGTGCGGGTGAGTTTCGATCAGGCTGAATACACAGCCGACGCGGTAGCGACGGGCACCTTGCGGCTTCTCGAGGCGGTGCGCGACTATATCTCTTCGGGGCGCAAGCTGCGCATGTACCAGGCCGGCTCTTCAGAAATGTTCGGAGCCGCCCCGCCACCACAAAACGAGAATACTCCCTTTTACCCCCGCAGCCCTTACGCCGTCAGCAAAGTCGCCGCGCACTGGTACGCCGTGAACTACCGCGAAGCCTATGGCCTGCATCTTTCGAACGGTTTGTTGTTTAACCACGAATCCCCCCGGAGGGGCGAGACGTTCGTGACGCGGAAGATCACTCGCGCGCTGACGCGCATCAAGCTCGGGCTGCAGGAGAATCTCTATCTCGGGAACCTGGAGGCGCGGCGCGACTGGGGATTTGCCGGGGCCTACGTCGAAGCCATGCGGCTGGTGCTGCAACAACCCGAACCCGACGACTACGTCATCGCTACCGGCGAATCGCACTCCGTGCGGGAATTTCTCGATGTCGCCGCCTCCCACTGCGGTCTCGATTGGCGGAAACATGTGAAAACCGATCCTCGCTATTTTCGCCCTACCGAGGTGGATGTCCTGTGCGGGGACGCCAGCAAGGCCCGCAAGAGGTTTGGCTGGGCTCCGAAAGTAGGTTTTCCGGACCTGGTGAAGATGATGGTGGAGAATGACCTGGAGCTAGCCGAGCAAGAGAGGACACTGACCAGGGCTGGGCATGTCGTTCAGCGCGGGGCGTCGCAACGTTAAATTCACATGGATAAGCAGAGTCGAATATTTGTTGCCGGCCATCTTGGGCTGGTGGGTTCGGCAATTCAACGGAAACTCGAGGCGGCCGGACACACCAACCTGATTGTTCGTACTCGCGCGGAGCTGGACCTAACGAACCAAGCGGCGGTGGATGGGTTCTTCCGTACTGAACGGCCTGAGTATGTGTTCCTCGCAGCCGCGAAGGTAGGCGGGATTCTAGCCAACTCCAATTGCCCTGCTGATTTTCTTCGCGAAAACCTGCTGATTCAGGCCCACGTGATCGATGCCGCCTACCGGCACGGCGTGAGCAAGCTTCAGTTCCTCGGCTCCTCCTGCATCTATCCCAGACTTGCACCGCAGCCGATTCGCGAAGACGCGCTGCTGACGGGTCCGCTGGAACCCACCAATGAGGCCTACGCAGTAGCCAAGATCGCGGGACTGAAGATGGCACAAGCCTACCGCCGCCAATACGGGTTCCCCGCAATCTGTTTGATGCCAACAAATCTATACGGGCCGGGTGACAACTTCGATCCAGCCTCCGCGCATGTAGTGCCGGCGCTGATCCGAAAGTTCCACGAGGCGGCGCGCACCGGCGCGCCGGAAGTGACCATTTGGGGCACGGGCGCGCCGCGGCGTGAGTTGCTGCATGTCGACGACTTCGCCGGCGCAGCGGTCTTTTTGATGCTTAATTATAACGAAGAGTTAATTATCAATGTAGGTACTGGAGAAGACGTGACCATCCGGGAATTGGCCGAATTGATTCGAGGAGTGAGCGGCTACGGCGGCCGCCTGGCCTTCGACCCCTCGAAGCCTGACGGAACCCCTCGCAAGCAGTTGGATGTCTCTCGATTGCAGGCGCTCGGTTGGCGCGCACGAATTCCTCTTCACCAAGGCCTGCTCGACACTTACAAATGGTTCGTTGCCTCGGGTCAATGACGATTGATCCCCGCAGTTATTCCTGCCAAGAATTCAAGAATGCTGCGCCCGTGGAAACGACAAAGAGCCTCTGCAGGCGCCCGTTCCCATCGTTTGTGAGAAAACAGGCGAAGTGCGTGCTAGAATCCGCGGGGATGCACAGGCAATGCTCGTCCCGATTCGAACGCGAAGCGCGCAAATGCGGCTGGCAACGAATTGCCGGCCTGGACGAAGCAGGACGCGGATCTTTGTTCGGGCCGGTTGTGGCTGCCGCGGTGATTCTGGACCCCAAACGCCGCATCGTCGGCCTGGATGATTCAAAGAAACTGCCCGCCGAGAGGCGTGAAGTCCTGGCGCTGCGAATCCGCGAGCACGCCCTCGCATGGGGCGTGGCGGAGGTCGACGCGCGCCGCATCGACGCGTGGAATATCTACCAGGCCAGCCGGCAAGCAATGTCCCAAGCTCTGACGCTGCTGAAAATTACTCCCGATTATTTGCTGCTGGATGCGATGAGGCTTGATGAATTGATTGAACAGAAACCGCTGATTCACGGCAACGCGCGTTCCGTCTCTATCGCGGCCGCCTCCATCCTGGCCAAAGTCGAGCGTGACCGCCTGATGCTCGAATGGGATCAGGTGTACCCACAATATGGCTTGCGGCAGCACAAAGGATATGCCACTCCCGATCATCTGGCCGCACTGCGATTACACGGCCCCTCGCCGCACCATCGATTTTCCTTCGCTCCGGTGCGGGACGCTTCCTGCTGGGCCGCGGGCGCAACGCAGGCTGCTTTGCCGCTTACATGAAGCGAAATATGGGGGACCCCTCCGATGTGCCGAAGGGTCCCAGCCTTCCCAATCCCGATGATTACTGCCCCGAACGCCTTTCAAAGCGTTGCGTTGACTTGGGTTTTTACGACGTGCTAGCGTAAATTTGGTGTCTGTCAGGCTGGCCCTTCGGCCAGGCCTTTCGGCAGTGGTCCGCTATTGGAAGTGTGGCGCGCCGGTCCGGATGGACCGGCGTAGGAACAGCTGCGAAACTACCTCTGTCCTACTTCGTCCCTTCCAGCCAGGGCAGTGGAAAGAGCATTCGAAGATGGCCTATAACAAGAGCAAACACCTCGACGCGGCGCAGAAGTATCTTCAACAGGGGAAGTTGCCGCAGGCCATCGCTGAATACCAGCAGATCCTGAAAAATGAGCCGAAAGATCAGGTCACCCTGATGACCCTGGGCGATCTGTTTGTCCGGCAAGGCGAAACCTTCCAGGCACTGGAATATTTCGAACGGCTCGCGAAGATTTTTCTGACGGACGGTTTCACAACCAAAGCCATCGCCATTTACAAGAAAGTTGCCAAGCTGGCGCCAGAGGAAACTCGGCCTTTGGAGCGATTGGCGGAACTCTACGTTCAGCAGGGCGTGCTCAGCGAGGCGCGGCCGCTGTATCTGCAGCTTGCGGAAGTGCATTTGAAGGCCGGACGCCAACCGCAAGCCGCGGGACTCTTGCGGAAGCTGCTGGAGGCGGAACCGGAAAACCTGCGTGTCCATACGAAACTGGGCGAACTGCAAGTCGCCATGGGGCAGCAAAAGGAAGCGATCGAGACCTTTTTCATCGCCATTCAGCGAGTTCACGAGCATGGCGATCACGCCGAAGCAATTCGGCTCGCCGAACGGCTCTTGAAGATCGATGCACAGCATCTGCCGACGCTCACCTTGAAAGCGCGCGCGTTGATGGGCGCAGGGAAGCGCGCCGAAGCCTCCACGCTCCTGGAATCATTTCCTGATCAAGACGCCGGCGGCGAGACTACGGCGATTCTGCTAAAACAGTATTTAGAAAGCGGACAACCTGAAAAAGCCGCGGCGCTGGCGGAGAAAGTGTTTGCGCGGGAACCCAAGAACTATTCGCACGTACATCAAGTCGCAATCGTTCTGGTGGAAGCCAGCGACTTCGACCGTGCGCAGGCGTTGCTCGCGCTCATCCGCAACACAATGATCGATTCGGGCGACCACGAGGCTTTGGCGCAGACAATTTCGCGGCTAGCCGAGCGCCGTCCAGGACAGATTGAGCTGCTCGAATGGCTCGTGGATCTTTACGGAAGGGCCAGTGATTCGTTCCGCCTGCCCGATGCACTGGCTCAACTCGCGCAGGGGCACGAAGCCGCGGGGAACGACAAGAGCGCGCTCGAAACGTACGAGCAGTTGCTTGCTCGAAGCCCGGAAGACGAAACGACCCGCCGCCAGTATATGAAGTTGCGCGCGAAGGCCGGGCTTGAGCCTATGGAGGCCGAGATACCGCCGCCGGTGAAATTGGCGGCCCTGGAAGCGAAGGCCAAACCCACTGCTCCACCGCCCACCGAATCAGACCTGGATGAAGAAACACAGCGCTACGTCACGCAGGCATTGACCGACGTCGATCTGTTTTCCAGCTATGGACTGACGCAGAAAGCCATCGACTTACTGGAAACCGTATTGGAGCGCGCCCCGCAGCATACGCCGATCCTGGAACGTCTCCTGGATTTTTCGGTGGGAGCGGGCAATGACAATCGCACAGCGGAACTGGCCACGACGCTTGAACAAGTTGCGATCCAACGCAAAGATCGTGCCGGCGCCGAGAGATACGCGGAATTCCGGCGCCGATTCCAACGCGCGGCAGATCTTTCCCCCGCGCAAGCAGTTGCTCCGCCGCAGTCTTCCGCAGGTGCTCCGCCGGAGTTTTCCGTGCCGACGATCGAAGCGCAACTGGAGGAGCCGGTCGCGGAGGTTCCGGCCAAGCCGGCGCCAGTGGAACAGGTGAGCCCACGGCCTACAGTGAAATCCGTCGTGCACGAAGTGGATTTGTCGGACGAGTGGGCGGCGTTGTCCCAACAGCTGGGGGAGCGGACGGCAAAGGCCCCGGAAGCCCCGGTCAATGCAGCGTCGGCTACTCATTCGGAAGCGGCCCCGCCTGTGCCTGTTGATGTGCCGGAAGAAATAGCGAAGGGAGCACATGCGGAAGCTCCATCCTTCGATCTCGAGCTGCAGCCCGCGGCGCCCACGATCGGTTCGCAGGCCGAATCTTTGTCAGTTGACTCACTCTTTGCCGACCTCGCAATGGAATTGGAGTCGGCGACGTCATCCCTGGGAATTCCGGAAGAGATCGCTCGACCCGCGGCGCCTCCTCCCGCAAAGGCTCCTGCCGCGGAAACGGCGCCGCCGAAGCGAGCTGCACCGGCAAATGGGACCTCCGCGCCGGCTGCCCCTTCCGATGGCGAGATGAGCGGGCCACTTGGCGACCTGTTTGAAGAATTTCGCTCCGAAATGGGCGAATTGGGAAAAGATGAACACGAGGATCTCGAGACCCATTACAATCTGGGTATTGCCTACAGAGAAATGGGCTTGCTGGAAGAGGCCATCAGCGAGTTCCAGAGAGTCGCCAAATCGGCCGATAAGGGACCGGCGTTTCGCTATGCGATGCAATGTTGCACCCTGCTGGGCCTAGCCTTTATGGAAAAGGGACAACCGGCCATCGCGGCGATCTGGTACGAACGCGCGCTCCAGACCCCGGGACTTGATCAGGAATCCATCCTTGCGTTGCGGTATGATCTGGGAGTGGCACAAGAGCTGGCCGGCGATAAAGCCGGCGCGGTTAAAAGCTTCTCTCAGGTTTATGCGATGAACATCGACTACCGCGACGTCTCCGAGCGGATCAGCTTGCTCGGAAAGGCGCGCTAGGCAGCGCCAGGATGAAATCCTTACTTCGTGTTTTGCTGAGCCTCGATGTGTTCCTATTGGGAGTGGTGCTGATTCTTATCCCCTGGCTGGGATATTGGGAGCACAACTTCTTTCTGGACAAGTATCCTGGACTGATTCCCTACCTGTTGCATCCTTCCGTGCGCGGCGCCGTGACCGGGCTGGGCGCGCTCGATGTTATGCTCGCTGGAAGCATGTTGCGGGAACCTACGAACTCCGTTGCCACGCGAACGTAAGCCCACTCTCTGCTACGTGACCAGCAGGCGCGCACTCGAGCGCGCGTCTGCGCATTCTCCAGGCGATCCGGTTTCCGGGAAGACCACGACAGATCCCACGCACGCACTGCTGGAAACCATTCGGAAGGCGGCAGCAGCCGGAATCAACTGGATTCAGATCCGTGAAAAGGACCTTGGAACCCTCGCCCTCGCCGAACTGGTGCGCCTCGCGGGCGCCGCTACGCGAGAGAGTGGCGCGAGGATTCTGGTCAACGATCGTCTCGATGTCGCGCTCGCCACGGGCGCTGCGGGTGTTCATCTGGGCGAATTGTCGCTGCCGGTGGAAACGGTGGCGGAATGGCGGCGCGCCGCCGGCCGCGTGGAATTTCGGATCGGCGTGTCGTGCCATTCGGTGGAAGCGGCGCGCGAGGCCGATGTCGCTGGCGCTGACTACATCTTCTTCGGGCCCGTTTTTGCGACGCCGTCAAAAGCAGAATTCGGCGCGCCGCAAGGAATCGGGCGGCTCCGCGAGGTGTGCCGCGCGGTGCGCATTCCAGTGCTCGCGATCGGCGGCGTCACGGTTGAAAATGCTCATTCGTGTTTTGCCGCAGGCGCAGCGGGGGTTGCGGCGATCCGGTTGTTTCAGGAATCCGAAGATGTATCGGCCGTCGTAAGCCGTCTGCGAGAACCGGAGAAAAAGCCCCTGGTCTGAAGACCCGGTCTACAATTTCCGGCGGG
>Ga0137412_10001821_pt1 | contig 16680 bp, 10 predicted proteins | sample CZODoug2_1_16fun_FD_122160 | JGI IMG/M metagenome (GOLD analysis project Ga0137412, IMG submission 122160) | Vadose zone soil fungal communities from Angelo Coast Range Reserve, California, USA - CZODoug2_1_16fungal (Hybrid Assembly) | ecosystem: Environmental > Terrestrial > Soil > Vadose zone...
CCAGCTCGGGTCGAGGGAGAACTGGGCCCTGGCCACGTCCACCAGCCGCACCACGAACGCGGCCAGCACGGTGCCCAGCACGGCCACCGAGCCGCCGGTCAGCGCCACCCCGCCGATGATCGGGGCGGCGAAGCTGGGCAACAGCCAGTCGCCGCCGATGCTGGAGTTGACCCCCGGCGCGGAGGCCACGGTGACCGCCGCCGCGATGCCGATGATCAACCCGGAGAGCGTGTGCGCGAGCACCAGGATCCGGTCGTTGGAGATCCCGGACAGCCGCGCGGCCAGCGGGTTGCCGCCGCTGGCCAGCAGCCACCGGCCGGGCACGGTGCGCCGGACGAACACCGCCACCGCAGCCGCCACCAGCAGCGCCACCATCAGGATCACCGGGATGTAGGCCACCGAGGCGGCGCCAACCGCCTTCAACCCCGGCGAGTAGTTGGCGATCGTGCGGGTGCCGACCACCCGGTACTGCAGCCCGATCAGCACGGTCATGGTGGCCAGGGTGACCACGAACCCGTTGATCCGGGTGAACACCACGAGCAGCCCGTTCACCGCGCCGAACGCGGTGGCCAGCGCGATACCGGCGAGCACGGCCAGCACCGCCGGCCAGCCGGCGTCGGCCATCATCGAGCCCATCAGCACGGCGGTGAAGCCGCCCAGCGCGCCCACCGACAGGTTCATCTGCCCGACAGCCAGCACCACCATCTGGGCCAGCCCGATCAGCACCGGGACGGCCACGTAGGTGAGCACGGTTTGGATCGCCGGCCCGCGCAGCAGGTCACCGCCGGAGGTCACGGACAGCGCGGCGAAGCCGATCAGCACGACGGCGAGCAGGGTGGCCTCGGTGGAGCGCAGCCGGGCCGGGGTGATCCGCCGAGGTCTCGTCTGAGTGTCGGTCACGAGGACCTCCTGCGTCGGGTGAACAGCTGCCGGATCCGCACCGCGGACAGCGCGACCAGCAGGATCAGCCCCAGGTAGATGTTCAGGCTCTCCAGCCCGACGCCGAGCATGGACAGGCCCTGCTGAATGACCTGGGTGAGCGAGATGCCCATGAAGGTGCCGATCACCGACACCGCGCCGCCGGTCAGTGCGGTACCGCCGAGCACCGGCCCGAGAAACGACGGGATGAGGAACGCCGAGCCGATGCCGGCGGTGAATGACCCGGCGGTGACCGCGAGCATGAACCCGGCCAGCCCGGAGAGCAGCCCGGACAGCGTGTGCGCCCCGATCACCCGCCGCTTGGTCGGGATGCCGGACAGCTCCGCGGCGGTGGCGTTGGAGCCGGTCAGCAGCATCTCCCGGCCGGTGCGAGCCCGGGCGAACAGGTAGCCGACGCCGCCCAGGGCTACCACGGTGAGCAGCAGCAGCTGGGGCACCGCCGGGGAGCCGCACAGGTCACCGGCGCACAGGTCGGCCATCGAGTACGACCGCAGCTCCTCCATCCCCGGCGGCTTCACGGTGAACGCCGCCAGCGTGGTGAACTGCCCGTACACCAGGGTGACCAGCCCGAGCAGCGCGAAGTCCAGCCCCAGGGTGACCACGAAGGAGTTCACCCCGGTACTGGTGATGATCAGCCCGGCGAGCGCCCCCACGGCCGCCCCGGCCACCAGCCCCAGCACCAGGCCGAGCACCAGGTTCAGCCCCAGCACCTGGTAGGAGAACCCGGAGACCAGCGCCCCGAAGGCGGCCATCCGGCCTACCGCCAGGTTCATGTGCCCGATGGACAACACCGCGAGCTGGGCGAGGCCCACCACGGTGAGCGTGGCGATGTCGCGCAGCAGCGGGAACACCACCAGCCGCGAGTCGTAGAACGCCGGGCGCAACGTGCCGAACACGATGATCAGCACCACGACCACCACGGCCAGCCCGGCGCGTTGGCCGGTGAGCGCGCGCAGCACCCACCGGCCCCGCCGGGCGGCCGGTGGGCGCCGCTGGGTCTCGGAGTCCGGATCGGCCAGCAGGGTCACGCCACCCTCCGTCTTTGACTGCGTCGTCTCTTAGCGGGCTGTCGCCTACTGCGCCTTGCAGCGCAGCACGGTGTTCTGGAACTGCTCGAGCAGCGCCTTTGTCTTGGCCTGCCGCTCGGTGTCGTAGCTGGCGACGTTCTTGGAGTCCACCACGAACGAGCCGGAGTCGATCGCCACGCCAGGCGTGGCCACGGTGCAGGCGCCGGTGACCAGCTTGGTCAGCGCCCAGGTGCCGACATAGGCCTGGCCGGCCGGGTTCTGCGCCACGGTGGCCGATACCGAGCCGTCCCGGATACCGGCCAGGATGGTCGGGTCGTCATCGATCGCCACATCCTTGATCGGCAGCTTGCTGGCCTTGACGGCGGCAGCGGCGGCCACGGCCGGGTTGTAGGCGGTGCTGACGATCCCGTTGATCTGGCCGCCCTGCGCGGAGAGCAGGTCGGAGACCGCCTTCTGCGCGGTCTGCAGGTCGGTGTCGATGTCGGTGATCGTGGTCAGCAGGCGCACCTTGCCGCCGGTGGCGTCGATCGCCTGCTTCACCCCGGCGATCCGCCGCTGGGTATTGGAGTCGACGTTGTTGCCGGTCAGGTGCACCAGCACGCCCTGCCCGCCCATCGCGGTGATGGCCGCCTGGGCGGCCTTCTCGGCGGCCTGCTGCACCTCGGTGGACAGGCAGAACGAGGCCTGGTCCACATCGCCGGCCGGGCAGGAGCCCAGCGACGCGACGGTGATCCCCTTGCTCTTCAGGTCGGTGAAGGTGCTGTTGATGTCGGTGGGCGAGACGCCGAAGATGCCCATCGCGTTGTAGCCCTGCGCGGCCAGCGAGTTCAGCGCGGCGTTCTGCTTGGCTTGATCCCACTGACCGGTCTCGTCGAACGTCATCCCGCCCAGCCCGAGGTCGGTCTTGGCCTGGTCACCGGCTGTCTTCCAGGGTTGGAAGTAGGGGTGCGCCCCGCCGGGCACCAGTGCCACCTTGACCTGGGCGGCGGAGGTTGCCGCAGGTGCCGCCGGAGCGCCGCCGCCACCGCCGCCGGTAGCACCTCGGGTGCTGCAACCGGCTGTGACGACGAGGGCGGCAATGCCCAGTGCGGACAGGCCAACCCGTACCGCGCGCGTCGTGTTCATCATCGGCTCCACGATCTCGTTTCCTATAGGATGCTTCGTGCTTCCTACGGGAAGTGACCCGATCGGGTCAAGAGTCGGAAGCGGGGCGAAGCGGTTTCGGACTGGTTAGCGGGTGCCACTCGGGGCCTCCCGGGCAGCGCGAAATTGCAGGCGGACCGGCGCCGCCTCGGGGGCGAGCAGAGATGGTTCGCGCACTACGGCGCGCATTACCGAACTCCACACCAGACAGGTCACCTGCGCCCCACACCTGCGCGCTGTGCAGCTCGGTAACACCAAGCCGGCGAGCACCGCCGACGCCGGCCTCCACCGCGGGCCAACCCCGTGGACAAGCGCCCGCCCGCCCGGCGACGTCAGGCGAGGGGCGCATCACTCCGCGCTTAGCCCGCCTACTGGTCGTGGTTGCGGCCGAACATGCCGCCGCCCGGGGTGTGCGGCCGAACATGCCGCCGCGACGAGCCGTTCCCCACCGCTCGCACAGCTCCCGGGGCTCGACACAGCTCCCGGGGCTCGACACAGCGCGTCGACGAGCTGTGTGAGCACACCGTGGGCTGTGTGAGCGGATCGGGAGGCTGTGCGAGCGCGCCACGGGCTGTGTGGGCGGGCGGCTGCGGCGGTGGTACGACGGCTGCCGAGTGAGTGCGCTGGGGGCGGGTGGTCGTGGGGTTAGCCAACTCCACACCGGGCAGGCTTTCCGCGCGTACAACCTGCGTGCTGTGGAGTTGGGGAACGCACGGCCGCCCGGGCGAGTCACGGTTCCGACGGCCGCTCGCGGCGCTTGGATCATGGAGCCGGCGTGCTAAAGATGCTAGCGTCGGGCATAGCGTCCGGACACTGTGTCCAGACAGGGCTCGGACCGCGCCAACCGGCCCCTGCCCTGGAGCGAGCCATGACCGTCACCAACCCGGCCACCGGGCGCACCGGGCACGTCGTATTCACCGAGGAGCACGACGCGCTGCGCGCCTCGATCCGCGCGTTCGTGCAGCGGGAGATCGTGCCGAACGTGGCGGAGTGGGAGGAAAAGACCTTCCCGGACTCGATCGTGCGGCGGATGGGTGAGCTGGGCTTTCTCGGCCTGTCCGTGCCCGAGGAGTATGGCGGGCAGGGCGGGGACTACTTCGGCAACCTGGTGCTGGCCGAGGAGATCGCCCGGGGCGGCAGTGGCGGTTTCCTGATGGGCCTTTCGGTGCACACCGACATGGTCATTCCGCCCATCCTGGAGTTCGGCACCGAGGAACAGAAGCGCCGCTGGGTGCCGCCCGGGGTGGCCGGCGAGCAGATCTACTCGCTGGGCATCACCGAGCCGGACGCCGGCTCGGACGTGGCCAACATCCGCACCAGGGCGGTGCGCCAGGACGGCGGTTGGCTGATCAACGGGTCCAAGACGTTCATCACCAACGGCCACCGCAACAGCATGATCCTGCTGGTCACCAAGACCGACCCTGACGCGGGACACCACGGCTTCACCCTGTTCCTGGTGCCGATGGACTCCCCCGGCGTGGTCAGGGCGAAGAAGCTGCGCAAGATGGGCATGCACGCCTCGGACACCGCGCTGCTGTCCTTCACCGACGTATGGGTGGACGACTCGGCGGTACTGGGCACCGTGGGCAAGGGCTTCGAGCAGATCATGTGGGAGCTGCAGGCCGAGCGGCTGATCGGCGCCGCCGGGTGCCTCGCCTACGGCCAGTACGCGTTCGACAAGACGCACAGCTACGCCAGCGAGCGGCACACCTTCGGCCGTCCGCTGGGCCAGCACCAGGCGATCCGGCACAAGTTCGCCGACATGGCCACCAAGCTGGCGGCCGCCCGTGCGCTGATCTACCAGACCGCCCGGGCCTACGCCGCCGGCGAGTACCCGGTGCGGGAGATCTCGATGAGCAAGCTGTACGCCACCCAGGTCGCCTGGGAGGTGGCCGACCAGTGCGTGCAGATCCACGGGGGCGCCGGGTACATGGACGAGTACGACGTGTCCCGGGTGCTGCGCGACATCCGCCTCTACCGCATCGGCGCCGGCGCGGATGAGATCATGCTGGACGTGATCGGGAAGTCGTACGGGTTCTAGGGCCGACGCACATGCCTTCAGTGACCCGCAAGACACAGGGCAGCCGCGCCGAGCGTCGCGACCAGATCAAGACGCGGCTGCTGTCCGCGGTGGAGTCGCTGCTCGCCGACGGGGAGAACTTCACCGAGCTGTCGGTGGAACGCCTGGTAACCCTGGCCGGGGTGTCCCGATCCACGTTCTACGTCTACTTCGAGGACAAGGGCGAGCTGATCCGAGCCTGGCTCGCCGAGATCATCTCCGAGCTGGACGTGGCCGCCCAGGAGTGGTGGTCGCTGGGCACCGACGGCGGGGTGTCCTGGGCGGAGCTGCGGGCCGCGCTGAACCGGGTGGTGACCGTGTACCGGCCGCACACCACGCTGATGGCCGCCGCGTTCGACGCCGCCGCCTACGACCCGGGTGTGCGCGAGCAGGTGGACACCATGATGCAGCGCAACATCGCCGGCCTGCGCAAACACATCAGGGCCGGCCAGGCCGCCGGCACGGTGGACGAGCGGCTGCTGCCCGCACAGACCGCCGCCTGGCTGCAGTGGATGGCCGAGCGCGGCCTGCACCAACTGATCCGCCGCGCCACCGACGACGAGCTGCGCGAGCTGATCGACGCCTACACCACGATCGTCTGGAACACCCTCTACGCCGGCGCCCGGAGCTCTGGGCGGGCTAGTGGCTGAGAGCGAGTCCCGCGCCTCGCCGCGGCTAGCATCGTCGGAGTGAGTACCGGAGCCGACACCGCGGCGGGCGTCGTGCTCGCTGGCGGGCGCTCCTCCCGGATGGGTACGCCGAAATCGGAGCTGGAGTGGCACGGCTCGACGTTGCTGTACCGCACCGCCGCGTTGGTCGCCCGGACCGTGGATGGCCCGGTCGTGGTGGTGGGCGCCCCCGGCCAGAAGTTGCCCGAGCTGCCAGCTGGTGTCGCGGTGGTGGACGACCCGGTCGAGGGATTGGGCCCGATGCAGGGCATCGCCGCCGGCCTGGCCGCGGTCGCCGACCGCGCGGCGACGGCGTTCGTCTGCTCCACCGACATGCCTTTCCTGCACACCGCCTTCGTCCGGCGGGTGCTGCGCGCGTTGGCCGCCCCCGAAGTGGACATGGTGCTGCCGGTGGCGCGTGGCTTCCGCCAGCCGCTGGCCGCCGGCTACCGGACCGCGCTGGCCGGGCTGATCACGAAGCTGGTCACCGAGGGCGACCTCCGTCCGGGGATGCTGTTCAAGCACTGTCAGGTCCTGCAGCTCGACGACGCGGAGCTGCTCGCGGACACCGCCCTGGCCCGGTACGACCCTGGCCTGGAGTCCGTGGTGAACATCAACACCCCGGAGGACTACGCGCAGGCCCTCGGACGCCCTCCGGCGGAGGTCACCGTGCAGTGTTTCGGCGCGCTGGCCGGCGGTGGTCGGCGCGGCGCGCGTTCGGTCCGGGCGGCGACGTTGGGTGAAGCGGCGAGCGGGGTCGGCCTGGCGTTGGACCGGCACGTGGTGGCCGCGTTGAACGGGGACCAGATCACCCGGGACGGGCAGTTGCCGCTGGTCGCCGGGGACAGCGTGGCGTTCCTGTCCGCGGATGCCGGCGGCTGAGTGCCACGCGGCTGAATCCACCCCAAAGGCCCGAACAGGCTTACAGTCGGGGCGTGACCGCGGGCGGGTACTTCGGCCGGGCGCTGATTGTCGAGGTCAGCGGCCGTGCGGCGACCGGCGTGCCGTTGGAGATCGAGGAGCGGGTGCTGCGGTCCTACCTCGGCGGGGTGGGCCTGGGCACCTGGCTGCTGCACCGGTGCGCGCCGGCCGGGGTGGATCCGCTGGCTCCGGCGGCCCCGCTGGCCTTCGTATTCTCGCCGCTGGTTGGCACTCCCCTGACTACCAGCGCCAAGTTCGCCGTGGTGGCCAAATCGCCGCTTACCGGGCTGCTCACCGACGCGCTCGCGTCCAGCCAGTTCGCCATTTCCGGCAAGCTGACCGGCCACGACGCCATCGTGATCCGCGGCCACGCGGACGAACTCTCGGTGCTGCTGATCGACGCCGACGGGGTGCGCCTGGAACCGGCACCGGAGCTGGCCGGGCTGCCCGCCGCGGCCGCGGAGAGCGCCGTCCGGGAACGCTTCGGCCGAGGTTGGCGCACCGCGGCCATCGGCCCCGCCGGAGAGCGTGGCGTGCGCTACGCGACGATCAGCCACGACGGCCGACATGCTGGTCGAGGCGGGCTGGGCGCGGTGCTCGGCGCGAAGAACATCAAGGCGGTGCTGGTGCGAGCCGGCACGAAGGTCGCCGTCGCCGATCCAGCGGCTGTCCTGGCCGCCGCCCGTGACCTGCGGGCACGCAGTTTCGGCCCGGCCACCGCCAAGTACCGCGAGCTGGGCACGTTGGCGAACCTGCTGGCCTTCAACGCGGTGAGCACCCTGCCCACCCGCAACTTCACCGCCGCCACGTTCGAGGGTGCACCCCAGCTGGCCGCCGAGGAACTGCACGAGATGCGCGGGGTGGCCCGCAACAGCTGCGCGTCCTGCTCCATCGGCTGCGAGCACATCTACTCCCGCAAGGGCGGCGGCAGCCAGCGGATGGAGTACGAGAACGTGTTCGCGCTCGGCCCACTCTGCGGGGTGTCCGACCCGGATGACGTGTTCGCCGCGAGTGCCCGCTGCGACGAGTTGGGCATCGACACCATCTCCGCCGGCGGGACGATCGCCTGGGCGATGGAGTGCGTCGAGCGCGGACTGATCGACGAACCGTGGCTGCGTTTCGGCGACGGCGCGGCGCTGCTGCGCGCGCTGGACGCGATCGGCGCGCGCGAACCAGGCCTGGGTGAGCTGCTCGCCCAGGGGTCACGGCACGCCGCCGCGGTGGTTGGCCACGGATCCATCGACTTCGCCCCGCAGGTCAAGGGCCTGGAGCTGCCCGGCTACGAACCGCGAAGCCTGCAGTCCATGGCGCTGGGCCTCGCGGTGAACTCCCGGGGAGCGGATCACAACCGCTCCGGTGCCTACGAGGCGGACCTCTCCGGCGAGCTGGACCGTTTCGACGGCGGCTCGGCGCACGTCGCCGCCGCGGTCGGCACCGAGGACCGCGCCGCGGTGATGGACTCGATGATCCTGTGCAAGTTCCTCCGCGGCGTGTTCACCGAACCCTTCACCGAATGGGCGGCGCTGCTGACCTCGGTGACCGGCTGGGCTGTGGATGCCGACGAACTACGGGAGACCGCGCGGCGGATCGTGCGGGCCAAGCGGGCGTTCAACCTGCGCGAGGGGGCCACCGCGGCGGACGACACGCTGCCGAGCCGGATGTTGGAGACCCCACTGGAGCTGGAGTCGGGCCGGATGGCCACGCTCACCGCCGAGCGGCTGCACACGATGGTCCACGGCTACTACGCGGCCCGCGGCCTGGACCAGGCGGGACGGGTCGCTCCGGCGGACCTGGCCGACCTACTACTCGACGCCTGAGATTCTCCGGGCTCCCGCCGAGGCGCCGGGTGCGGCCCGTTGAACTAGGGTTGCCCGGGTCACACTACTTAAGCAACAGGGACCCGAGATGGCGGTTGCCCGGACGCGACTTCTCCCCTCCGCGACGGAATCCGCGGTGGTCGAGCGGCGACCCCGGATGCTTTGCATACTGTATTCAGCTAGGGTTGCGCGGGTCACACTGTCTGCAAGACGGAGGTCGATATGACGGCTGTACAGGAGCCGGCTACGTCGGTCCGCACCGTCACGGCCGAGATAGACGGCCACCTGGTGACGGTGCCGGAGGGCACCACAATCTACGACGCCGCGAAGCAGGTCGGGGTGGACATCCCGGTGCTGTGTCACAACGAGCGCTACGACCCGGTCGGGGTGTGCCGGATGTGCGTGGTCGACACCGGCGGTCGGGTTTTCGCGGCGGCCTGCGTGCGGCCCTGCGAGGACGGCATGGAGGTCAAGACCTCCACCCCGGAGCTGGAACGCAACCGGGCCACCCTCACCGAGCTGCTGGTCTCCGACCAGCCGCCGCGCGCGCAGGACCCGAAGCAGACCACCACCGGGGACAACCTGCTGCTGGAACTGGCCGACCGGTTCGACGTCGCCAGGGAGACCACCGACCTACCCTGCGGCTCCGGCCGGGGCCACGACTCGTCCAACCCGGTCATCGACGTCGATCATGATGCGTGCATCCTCTGCGACCGGTGCGTGCGGGCCTGCGACGACATCCAGGGCAACGACGTCATCGGCCGCTCCGGCAAGGGCTACTCGACCAGGATCGCCTTTGACTTCAACGACCCGATGGGCGCCAGTTCCTGTGTCACCTGCGGCGAATGCGTGCAGGCCTGCCCCACTGGCGCCCTGACGAACAAGGCGATCCGGGACATCCCGATCCGCCCGCGCGAGGAGCTGGACGCGGTCGACAGCGTCTGCCCCTACTGCGGCGTCGGCTGCGCCCTCACCTACTACGTGGACCGCGAGCGCGGGGCGATCTCCTTCGCCGAAGGCCGCGACCAGCCTGGCTCGCAGAGCCGGCTGTGCGTCAAGGGCCGCTACGGCTGGGACTACTCCGCCTCCCCGCAGCGGCTCACCGTGCCGCTCATCCGCGTCGACTCCGCCTACCCCAAGGGCCCGTTGTCGGCCGACGTGCGCGGCGACGGCCGAGGCGGTACGCACAATGATCGCGGGCGTGGTGGCGGGGGTGGCAACCGCGGCGGCGGTGGCCGCCCGGACAAGCGCGAGGACGGCCGGCCAGGCAAGGACCGCGGCCGCAAGCCCGGTGGGCTGGTCGACTACGACGAGGTGCTGCCGTACTTCCGGGAGGCCAGCTGGGACGAGGCGCTGGACCTGATCGCCCGTCGGCTCACCGAGATCCACACGGCGGGCGGCCCTGGCGCGATCGCCGGATTCGGCTCGGCGAAGTGCTCCAACGAGGAGGCCTATCTCTTCCAGAAGCTCATCCGCACCGGCTTCGGCACCAACAACGTCGACCACTGCACCCGGCTGTGCCACGCCTCGTCGGTGGCGGCGCTGTTCGAAGGTGTCGGGTCGGGCGCGGTGTCCACCACCTACGGCGACGTCGCCAACGCCGATGTGGTGATCATCGCCGGCTCCAACCCGACGGCCAACCACCCGGTGGCCAGCTCGTTCTTCAAGCAGGCCCGCCGGCGCGGCACAAAGATCATCTATGTGGATCCGAGGGCGTCAACGGTCTCCGAGCACGCCGACATCTTTGTGCAGCTCAAGCCCGGAACCGACGTGGCGTTCTACAACTCGATCATGCATGAGGTGATCCGGCTCGGGCTGATCGACCGGGAGTTCATCGCGGCCCGCACGTCGAACTACGACGAGCTCGCCCGCACGGTCGCGGACTATCCGCCGGAGCGGGCCGCGCAGATCACCGGGGTGGACGCCGATCAGATCCGCGAGGTCGCGAAGCTGTGGGGCGAGGCGGGCGCCGCGGTCGTGTACTGGGGCATGGGGATCTCCCAGCACACCACCGGCACGGACAACGCGCGCTGCCTCATCGCGCTCTGCTCGATCACCGGCCAGGTCGGGCGCCCCGGCACCGGCCTGCACCCGCTGCGCGGCCAGAACAACGTGCAGGGCGCCTCGGACGCCGGGCTGATCCCGATGTTCTACCCCGACTACCAGGGGGTGGACCGGGACGCCACGCAGCGCCTCTTCGAACAGGCCTGGGGCACCCCGCTCAACCCGAACCGCGGCCTGACCGTCACCGAGATCATCAAGTCGGTGCTGCAGCCCGACGGCGTGCGCGGCATGTACATGCTCGGGGAGAACCCGTTCCTGTCCGACCCGAACATCAACAAGGTGCGCAAGGCGCTCTCCACGCTGGACTTCCTGGTGGTCCAGGACATCTTCCTGACCGAGACCGCCGAGTTCGCCGACGTGATCCTGCCGGCCACCTCCTACCTGGAGAAGGACGGCACCTACACCAACACCGACCGCCGGGTGCAGCTCGGCCGCAAGGTGATGGATCCGCCCGGCCAGGCCCGCCCCGACTGGCAGATCGTCCAGGACATCGCCCGGCGTATCGGGCTGGACTGGACGTATGAGTCGCCCAGCGAGGTGTTCGACGAGATGGTGGCGCTGATGCCGTCGTACCAGAACCTCACCTACGACAACCTGGGGCTGAGCGGGAAGCTCTACCCGAACGCCGATCCAGAGCACACCGACGGCACGATCGTGATGTTCGACGAGAAGTTCAACACCGACGACGGGCTCGCCCACCTGGTGCCCGCCCAGTGGCTGCCGCCCAGGGAGCTGCCGGACGCGGACTTCCCGCTGGTGCTCAACACCGGGCGGTTGCTGGAGCACTGGCACACCGGCTCGATGACCAGGCGGTCGTTCGCGCTCGACGCGATCTCCCCGATCGCCGAGGTCTACATGCATCCCAAGGACGCCGCCGACCGCGGCCTGGCCCACGGCGAGATGGTGCGCGCCCGCTCGCGGCGGGGGTCGATCGAGCTACAAGTGCGGATCAGCCACCGTGAGCAGCTGGGCAACTGCTTCATCCCGTTCCACTTCCGGGAGGCGGCGGCCAACCTGCTGACCATCGACGAGGTCGACCCGTTCGGCAAGATCCCTGAGTTCAAGTTCTGCGCGCTGCAGGTGGAGCCGCTGGGCATGCGGTACGCGGGAACGGAAGCGACGCAGGGAGCGCAGGCATGACCGAGGTGACCGACCGCGCGGGCGAGGTCTGGTCGCGGCGGGTGCCGGGGGTCGAAGCGCGGGCCGGGAAGTTCCCCGGGCCCTCGCTGATCCCCGCGCTCAACGCAATCCAGGCTCGGTTGGGCTGGCTGCCCCGCGAAGAGCTGGAGACGCTGGCCAGGGACGTCCGGCGGCCTCGCTACGAGATCGAGGGCCTGATCTCGTTCTACCCGCACTTCCGCACCACCCCGCCGACGAAGGTGGCGCTGAACGTGTGCCACGACCTGTCCTGCTGGCTGCGCTCCGGCGACGAGCGGATCGCCGAGCTGCGGGAACGCTACGGCGCGCAGACCGACGTGGAGCTGGTCGAGGTGTCCTGCCTGGGCCGGTGTGACCAGGCCCCGGCGGCGGCGGTGAACGAGTACCCGGTGGCTGTCTCGGGTGTCGATGCGCTGGTGGCCGCCGCTCGGGACAGCGGAGTGGGCCACGCCGAACCCACCTCGTCGGGGCGCACCGAGCCGTGGCCGAACGACCCCTACCCGGCAGGCTCCGGGGTGGGCGAGCGGTACGCGAGCCTGCGGGCCCTGCTGAGCGGGGAGCTGACCGCCGACGGGGTGGTGGCCACGCTCAAGGACTCCGGGCTGCGCGGGATGGGCGGCGCCGGGTTCCCCACCGGACAGAAATGGGGCCTGGTCCGGAGCGCGGAACCGGGCACCATCAAGTACGCGGTGTGCAACGCCGACGAGTCCGAGCCGGGCACCTTCAAGGACCGGCAGATCCTGGCCGACCAGCCGCACCTGGTGCTGGAGGGCCTGCTGCTCGGCATGGCGGTGGTCGGGGCCGAGCAGGGCTGGGTGTTCATCCGGCACGAGTACGGGCCGGAGGAGCACGTGCTGCGCGCGGAGATCGACGCGCTGCGCGGCGCCGGGGTGATCGGCCCGGACGCCTGCGGCAGCGGACGCCGCCTCGAGCTGGACATCTTCGTCTCCCCCGGCGGCTACATCCTCGGCGAGGAGACCGCGCTGCTGGAGTGCATGGAGGGCCACCGGGGCGAGCCGCGCAACAAGCCGCCGTTCCCCGGCAACTACGGGCTGCACGGCCGGCCGACGCTGATGAACTCGGTGGAGACCTTCGCCGACGTCCCGGTGATCCTGCAGCGCGGCGCCGACTGGTGGGGACAGCAGGGTCTGGGCGAGTCCGTCGGCTGGAAGTTCTTCGCCGTCTCCGGGCACGTGCAGAACCCCGGCGTCTACTGCGTGCCGATGGGCACCACCGTCCGCTCGCTGATCGAGCTCGCCGGCGGCGTCCCCGACGGGGGCCGGGTCGGTGCGGTGCAGCCGGGTGGGGCGTCGTCGAACTTTATCGGGCCCGACCAGCTCGACCTGGAGCTGGACTTCGGCACGCTGGCCAAGGCCGGCACCATGCTGGGCTCCGGCGCGCTGGTGGTGCTCGCCGAAGGCACCGACCTGCTGGCCGCGTCGACGAACGTGTTGCGGTTCTTCCGCAACGAGTCGTGCGGCAAGTGCGTGCCGTGCCGGGTGGGCTCCACCAAGGCACACGAGCTACTGCGGGGCGTGCTGGACTCGGGGACCTCGACGCTGGACGAGGCGCAGACCGGGCGGATCCTGCAGCTGGAGGAAGCCATGCGCAAGACCTCCATCTGCGGGCTCGGCCAGGTGGCGCTGGGGCCGGTGGTGTCGGTGTTGGGCCTCGACAAGGGCGCAGCGGCGGCCCGCGAGCAGCCCAAACCTATGGGTCAGAAGGAGCAGCCGCCACGGTGACCGGGCGGGAGTTCTTCACCGCCCGCACCGTTGCCGAGGCCCTTGCGGGGTTTCAGCCCGCCTACCGCACGTCGGTGGAGACGGTGCCGCTGTCGGAAGCGCTGCACCGTGTTCCCGCCGGCGAAGTCCGCGCGCCGTCCCCGCTCCCGGGGTTCGTGCGCTCGACCGTCGACGGGTTCGCGGTCCGGGCCTCGGACACCTACGGCGCGTCCGAGGGGCTGCCGTCCTACCTGGATCTGCTCGGCGCGGTGCGGATGGGCGCGGCGCCCACGGTCGCGGTGGGCCCGGGCGGCTGCGTGGCCATGCCCACCGGAGGGGTGCTGCCGGACGGCGCCGACGCGGTGGTGATGGTCGAGTTCACCGCCGAAACGATGCCCGGCACGATCGAGGTCACCCGGCCGGTGGCGCCCGGCGGCGGGCTGGTCCGCGCGGACGAGGACGTCGCCGCCGGAGCCACGTTGGTGCCGGCCGGCCGGCCGCTGCGCGCCCCTGACCTGGGCCTGCTCGCCGCCGCCGGGGTCACCAGCGTCGCGGTGCATACCCGGCCCCGGGTGGCGATCATCTCCACCGGCGACGAGGTGGTGCCGCCGGACACCGTGGAGCTGGCACCCGGGCAGGTGCGCGATGCGACCGCGTCGGCCCTGGCCGGGTTGGTCCTCGACGCCGGCGGCGAGCCGGTGTACGCGGGCATCGTCGGTGACGAAACCGGGGCGTTGAAGAAGAGACTGTACGAGGTCCTCACGGAGGCCGACCTGGTCGTCGTGTCGGCCGGGTCGTCGGTGGGCGCGCGGGACGAAACCGCTGATGCGGTGGCCGCGGTGGGCGAGGTCTGGTGCCACGGGCTGGCCATCAAACCCGGGAAGCCCACGCTGCTGGCCGACTGCGGCGGTACCCCACTCATCGGTCTGCCGGGCAATCCGCTGTCCGCGCTGGTGGTGTTCGGCCAGGTGGGGGTGCCGCTGTTGTGGCGCATCGCCGGCTGTGAGACCCCGCCGCCGCAGCCGTCCCGCCGCGCCCGGCTCTCCCGCGACCTGGCCTCGGCGGCCGGCCGGCTGGACATCGTGCAGGTGCGGGTCCGGGACGGGGTCGCCGAGCCGCTGTTCGGCCCGTCCGCACTGCTGTCCGTGCTGACCCGCGCGGATGGTTACCTCGTCGTCCCCGAGCCGGCCACCGGGCTGGACGCGGGCACCGACGTCGAGGTCACCCTCTACCGATGAGCCGCGAGCGGATGGCTACCGTCGAGCGGGTGAGCGCTGAGAGCCCGTTCGTCTCCGACGTTCCCGCCGCCCAGGCGCTGGAGGCCTGGCGGGAGGCGCGTGCCGCGGCGGGGTGTCCCGCTCGGGTGGAGTCGATCCGGATGCCGGTGGGCGCCGCGGTGGGGCGGGTGACCGCCGAACCGGTGTGGGCGCGCCTTTCCTCGCCCGCGTTCGACTCCTCGGCGATGGACGGGATCGCGGTACGCGCGGCGGACACCGTCGGTGCCGCCGAGACCACCCCGGTACTGCTGGCCGCCGGCGACTTCGAGGTCGTCGACACCGGGGACCCGCTGCCGGCCGGCTACGACGCCGTGGTCATGCGCGAACACGTGCACCGCACTTCCGCCGGGGCGGCCGAGCTGCGCGCGGCGGTCCCGCCGTACCAGCACGTTCGTTCGATCGGCGAGGACATCAGCGCCGCCGAGCTGCTGCTGCCCGAGGGACATCGCCTCCGGCCGGTCGACGTCGCCGCCTGCGCCGCGGCCGGAGCCGTCGAACTCGCCGTTCGCCGGGCGCCGGTGGTGGTGATCGTGCCGACCGGGGATGAGATCCGCCCGATCGGCAGCGACCTGGCGCCCGGCGAGATCCTGGACACCAACTCGCTGATGCTGGCGGCGCAAGCCCGCGAGCTGGGCTGCGAGGCCCGGGTCACCGAGATCATCACCGACGACCCGGCGGCCATCACAAAGGCCTTGCGTACCGCCGCCGCGGACGCGGACCTGGTCATCCTGATCGCCGGCTCCAGCGCCGGACGGGACGACTACACCGCGCGGGTGGTCGCCGAGGCGGGCACGCTCGCGGTGCACGGCGTCGCGGTCCGCCCGGGTCATCCGGTGGTGCTGGGCACCGTGGCTGGCGAGCCGGCCACCGCGGTTCTCGGCGCACCGGGATATCCGGTCTCCGCCGCGCTCACCTTCGACATCTTCGCCGCGCCGATGCTCGCCGACCTGCAGGGCGCCGCGCCTCGGGAGCGCCCGTCGACGACCGCGCGGCTGGCCCGCAAGCTGCCGTCGGCGATCGGCATGGACGACTGGGTGCGGGTTCGGCTCGGCCGGGTGGGGGGTGAGGTGGTGGCCACTCCGCTGCCCCGGGGCGCCGGGGTGCTCACCTCGTTGGTGCGCGCCGACGGGCTGCTGATGGTGCCGTCCGGGCTGGAAGGTCACCACGCCGGCGCCCAGGTACGGGTGGAGCTGCTGCGTGGGCTCGCCGAGATCGGCCGCACGATCGTCGCGATCGGCTCGCATGACCTGGTGCTCGACCTCGCCGCCTCGCGGCTGCGCGCCACCGATCCGCTGATCACGCTGGCCTCGTCGAATGTCGGCTCGCTGGGCGGGCTGGTGGCGCTGCGCGACGGGCTGTGCCACATCGCCGGGTCCCACCTGCTCGATCCGGCCACCGGGCAGTACACGCTGCCGTACCTGGACCGGCTGCTCGGCGCCGATTCCGACGTCGCGGTGGTCCGGCTGGTGCACCGCGACCAGGGCCTCATCGTCGCCCCCGGCAACCCACTCGGCCTGACCGGCGTGGAGGATCTCCCCCGCCCCGGGTTGCGCTACGTCAACCGCCAGCGCGGGGCCGGCACCCGGGCACTGCTCGACCACGAACTGGCCATCCGCGGTATCGATCCCGCCCAGGTGGCCGGCTACTCCCGCGAGGAGCACACCCACCTGGCGGTCGCCGCCGCCGTGGCCGCCGGGCGCGCCGACACCGGGATGGGCATTTTGGCCGCCGCGCGGGCGTTCGGGCTGGGCTTCGTCGCCGTCGCCCAAGAGCCCTACGACCTGGTGCTGCGCACCGCCGGGCTGTCCGACGAGTTGCTCAGGCCGCTGTGGGAACTGTTGGGGCGCGCGGACTTCCGGGCCGAAGTGGAAGCGCTCGGCGGGTA
>Ga0137412_10001822_pt1 | contig 16680 bp, 12 predicted proteins | sample CZODoug2_1_16fun_FD_122160 | JGI IMG/M metagenome (GOLD analysis project Ga0137412, IMG submission 122160) | Vadose zone soil fungal communities from Angelo Coast Range Reserve, California, USA - CZODoug2_1_16fungal (Hybrid Assembly) | ecosystem: Environmental > Terrestrial > Soil > Vadose zone...
TCGACCAATCGGCGCTTATGTTGACGAAGCCCTGGCTGCCCAGCGGCAGGCCGAGGTTGGCCGATATCTGGCCGTCGCCGCCGTCGCTCCCGTAGCCGGTCGGGAAATATTTTCCGTAGCGCCCATCCACTTGAAAGCCCGAAGGGGCATTGCGGAACTGGTAGTTGAGCACTCCGGCGATGGCATCCGAGCCGTACTGCGCAGACGCGCCGTCGCGCAGAATCTCGAGCGACTTGACGGCGATGGACGGAATCGAGTTGAGGTCGGGCCCTTGTGAGCCGAACGCCAATTCGGTCTCGCCGCCCTGGTACACCTGCACGAGTGCCGAGCGGTTCATGCGTTTGCCGTTGAGCATCACCAGCATCTCGTCGGCAGGCAGGCCGCGCAATGACGGTGAGCGGACGAAGCTCGATGCATCGGAAATGGCATTCTGGCCGACGATGAACGACGGCACGAGGTTGGACAGGGTATCCAGCATATCGGCAGAGGGATAACTCTCAAGGTCGGAGCCGGAGAGCACGTCGATCGCCGCCGAGGACTCCGCTACGGTGCGGTCCAGGCGCCTCGTTCCCGTGACGATCACTTCGGCGAGCTCGTTTGCCGGAGCCGCGTTGCCCGTGTCCGAGCCGGTGCTGCTTTGCGAGCGGGCCACATTCATTGACAGTGTTAATACAGATGCAATCCCGACAATCAACGTAATTTTCATTCATCTTCTCCCTGAACGACGATGGAAGTCTTGATCATGATGGGGTAGGCCGGTTGATACGGGCCGCGCTGCAGTCTCGACTGCTTCTTCCGAACGATCATCGAGGTCCCTCCAATTGGACACGCCTCACCGAAGCGCGCAGGCATTCGCCGCCCGGATAATGGACTCGCTTCGACTCTCTTCTCTATTCATCCCCGCCAATCAATGCAATCGAATGGCGGCTTTTTTATATGTTCAGGGCTAGTGTAGGGCCGAAGTTCGCGGTCCGCAACCACGTCGGCGCTTGAGGCTCGGCGCACGGACAGCGCACGGACAGCGCAGGTGCAGCGTTACTCTTGCGCTCCGGCGCCTACGGCAACCCATGCGAGATCCGCGCTCGACACGGAATCGATCTTGAAATTTTTGACGGCGGCGGCCATGCGGGTGAGCGCTTGCGCCAGAGGCATGGGCGGCTTCGCATCGCCTTTCTTCGCGCGGTGAAAACGTACCGGATTGATGCGTGCGACGACGTAGTTGCGCAAGTAAGGCGACTTGAAGCCGCGCGCTTGCAGCGCCGCGATCACGCGTTTCGCTTGGGCGTCGATTTGCAGCAATCGCGATGCAAAGCCTTCTCGTTCACGCAGGCTGGCGGCGAGGGTCCGGTCGCTGAACCGATCGACTTTCTTCAAGAAAGAGCTGTATGCGCCGCCGGCGAAGCGCGAAGATTTTTCGTACACGATGCCAAGCGTCAGCAAGTCCGCGGATTCAAACTCCGCGGTGTACTGCGCCTCCTTGGAAGTTGCATGCCGTTTCGCGAGGCTGCGGGCCATGCGAATCACTTCCAGGCTACGGTCGCGCAAGTTGTGAGCTTTCTCGGTATTGAGAGCGAGGATGCGATAGGCCAGTGTCTCGTCCGGCGAAATCAGCGCCGTGATCTGTTTCAGCCCGAGAACCTTCCCGGCGGCCAATCGGTGACGGCCATTCGGCGTCCACAGCCGGCCGTCCTCGCCGCGCACCACGATCAACGGATCCAGAAAGGCCGCGGTCTCGTCGATCTTCACCGCCAGACGCTTCGCATGGGTGGGCGACAGGTCGCGCTGGAAGGGCGTCGGTTGAACGGCATTGAGAGGCAGCGAGGCGAGCACCAGCGGCCGTCCGCCCAGCGGGTCGCGATACGCTCCGATGAGGGCGCCTCCGGCTTGGCGCACCAATGCGACGACGTCCGCGATCTCGGCACTATCCATGGCGATGGCGACATCGGCCGCATCCAACCCCCGCGCGCGGCCGCCAGGCGCCAATTTCCCGCGCGCGCGCTTCGCGGCCGCCGATTTGCGCGGGCGGGCGGTCTTGGATTTGGCCTTGGCACTGCCCATGGTTCTCGTTGGCCGGTTGCGTGATGGTCTGACGAAGCGAGCTTGATGATAATCGAATCGCCCGAAAAATTTAATGTTCGGCCCTATCGCGCGCGCGGATAATTGCGCGGCTTCACTTCGTTGTAGGGGACATAAATGGCTGGCTAACGACTAAAAGGAAACACCATGCGTATTCCAACAGTTCACAGTAGACCTGCGGGATTTTGGGTTCTAGCGGTTGTTTCATTCTTGATCGGCGCAGCGGCGTTCGGACAAACGCCCGCGTCGATCCACCGACAGATGCTGCAATGTAGCGAGAGAGAAGGGATTTTCTGTGCCGAGCAGGGAGATATCCCCTCCTATGAATACATCGGCCACGACGAGCCGTCGCTGCTCTTTTACTCCGATCGAAATGGCTCCGGTAACAACAATGTCTGGAGAATGCGGCTGCCGAAGGACCCTCCCATGTTGCCGCTTGCCGATGGTTCAGGCGGCACGTGGAATTTCCAGCTGCGTCCGGCGTTCTGGTTCGGCATGGCCATTTGCGATTCGCAATCGTATCCCGAGTTCACCTCGGTTTGTAGGCCCGATTCGGACGATAACATCGCGGACAGTTCCGATCCCTCCAGCCCGCACTATATCGGCAAGCATGCCGGCACGGCGTTCATGGAGATGCAGTTCTATCCGCCGGGATGGATCAACGGCAACAGCGCGACTCAGTGGACGGCCGCACTCAATATCGACAGTTTGTCGCAGAACGGAAATACCGGCCAAGGCAACAATGCGGCGTGCGGAGGTGCGATCGAGTATGTGAATTTCGCGTTCATTCAAATCGACGGCGTGCCCACAGGTCCGCCCGCGCCGCTGCTGGCAACCGGCAACACCTTCACGGTGAACGCGAAAACGCTGTACATGAATCCGGGCGACGAGCTGTTGGTCACGGAGGAAGACACACCTCACGGGATCAGGATCACGATCAAGGATCTGACCACGGGCCGGAGCGGCCATATGGTTGCGAGCGCCGCAAATCAATTCGGACAAATACTGTTCGACCCGAACGGCACGACCTGCGATGCCGCGACCCATAACGTTCCCTACGACTTTCACCCGATGTATGCGACGTCGAGCGAGCACACGCGGGTACCTTGGGCCGCACATTCCTACAATGTCGCGTTTTCCGACGAGATCGGACACTTCGAGTATTGCAGCTCCGTGGACGCGGAAGGCGGCAACTGCACCTCGTCGGGCACGAGCGATCCGCCGGGCGTGGATGATGCATTCTGCTTCGATGCGGCGTTCGCTGTAGCCTTGGGGCTGGTGCCGATCGGGGGCTGCATCGATTCGGATGTCGACTTCGACGGGGTACCCTACCGCAACGTGTGGCCGGGTAGCTTGGCCGACCGCAGCCTCGATCGCGTTTTGCACGCCCAGCCGGTGATCTTCGAAAGCCCGCTGTTCCGTGACGGCCGAGGCGAGGCCAGAGACTACAACCGGATCGCCTTTGAGGCGGATCTGCCGCGAATCGAAACCAACACCACCCCTCCCTGCCAGCGGCACATTTCCAATCCCGCGGATCCGCAACCCGGGGCTGGCTGCGTCAATCCCCCTGTGGGCGCCGACTTTTATCCGATCTACACGACCCGGCACGTCGGCGGCGATCGCTGTCAATGGCAGTTGGGAGGCCCGTATTTGGCGGGGACCACGCAAACCTTTGGCGGCACCTCGGCCGCGGAGTACGGCCCCTTGCTCGAACTGGCTTACCCAGCGGTTAACGGGCCCTCATTCCGCTATAACAACTTCCGCCGAGTGCTCAACCGAAATCCCTGTCGCGCTCTCGACGATTGAGATGGGTCGTTGCGGTAGTGGTCAAACAGAGGCCAGGGGGGGCGGCGCATGCCGCCCCCCCTGGGGCGATTCGCCCGATCGTATGAGGTGTACTACGAATAGCCATTCTCACCCATTTCATGGAATCTCAGCATATTAGGGGAGTTTGAGAGAACCAAGGGAATGTCGGAACAACACGCGACGGGCAGCTTGAACGCAATGGTCGGTTCATTGAGGAGTTCGCTGGGGATCCGGGCGGCAACGATGGGTAGGCCCGAGCGAAGCAATCAGGCAAACACCAGCCGCCAAGAGACGGTGGAATACTGGGCCAACCGGATCATGTGGGTATTGGTCATAATCACGAGTCTTTGGGACATTGGTGTAACGTTCGGCAGGCATTTGCCGTAGCGTTCGACGAGCATTTCGACTCGTCAAAGCGTTTGTATTAACGCAAGATGCGCGATTGGTTGGCCCAACCGATCACCGGAGCCGCTCGTGCATCGCATCCGCCGCGCGGCAGTTACGCTGGGACTCGCGTATCTGTCGACTTTGACGTCCGCCGCGCCTGCGGCAGAGAAACCCCACCTGTTTCAAGCACCCGCTCTCAGCCGGGAACTGATCGCTTTCGGCTATGCCGGCGATCTCTGGACCGTTTCGCGCGAGGGTGGCCGCGCCGTACGCCTGACCAACGGCGTGGGTCTGGAGAGTGCGCCGGTATTCTCGCCGGACGGCCGCACCATCGCCTTCACCGGCGAATATGACGGCAATACGGATGTGTTCACCATCCCCGCCACGGGCGGCATTCCGCATCGGGTGACCTACCATCCGGCTCCGGACGTCGCCGTCGGATGGACGCCGGATGGGAAGCGGATTTTGTTCCGCTCCACCCGCGAGTCGGCGAGCCGGTACACGCAACTATTTTCCGTTCCCGCCGAGGGCGGCGTGGCCACGCGCTTACCGCTCCCCATGGCGCACCAGGGCCAGATGTCGCCGGACGGTTCGCACATCGCCTACTCGCCGCTGGCTCCGGCCTTCGGATTCGACTACACCGCGTTCGTATCATGGGGAAACTACCGCGGCGGACGCGCCAGCACCATCTGGATCACCGCGCTCGAGGGCTTGAACTCGGTCGAGATTCCTCACGATCGAACTTCCGACTTCTTCCCCGTCTACTGCGGCCGGCAGATCTTCTTCCTGTCCGGACGTGCCGGACACATCGGGATTTTCCGTTACGACCCCGCCACGCAGGCGGTGACGGAGGCTCTGCACAACGATGGTCCCGACATTCGCAGCCTCGCCGGTGACGGAAATGCCCTGGTCTATGATCAGTTGGGAGAAATCCATCTGCTCGATACCGCCAGCGGCAAAGATCATCGGGTACCGATCGAAGTTGAAGCCGACCTGCCCGAAGTGCGGCCCAGCATCAAGAACGTCGCCGCGGAAATCGATCACGCCGCGATTTCGCCCACCGGCCTGCGTGCGGCAATCGAGGCGCACGGCGAGATTCTGACCATACCAGGGAAGGCAGGCCCGATCCGCGACATCACCAATACGCCGGGCGTGATGGAGCGTTCGCCCGCGTGGTCTCCCGACGGCCAATCGATTGCCTATTTCTCCGACGAATCCGGCTTGTACGCGCTGCATGTCGCCGCGCAGACGGGCGCTGCTCAAACCGGCGCCGCCGCGGTCAGGAAATTTCCGCTGGCGCCGGAACCCGCCTATTACTTTGCGCCGAAATGGTCGCCGGACTCGAAACGCATTGCATTCCACGACAACCGCCTGAACGTGTACCTGCTCGACACGGTCACCGGCAAACTCAATGTCATCAACGACAAGAATGTATACGGCGGCTTTTCCGATGCCAGCTACGATCTCGCCTGGTCGCCCGACTCGAAGTGGATTGCCTACCCGCGCTCGCTCGACAATCACTTGCACGCCTTGTACCTCTTCTCGGTCGACCGCGGCACGTCCACGCAGGTGACCAATTCAATGGGAGATGCCCGGCTGCCTGCCTTCGACCGAAGCGGTAAATTCCTCTACTACACGGCGAGCACCAACGCCGGTGCCAGTTCCGATGGTCTCGACATGACCAGCGACCTGTACGAGGTGCGCTCGAATATCTACGCCCTGGTGCTCGCGGCGGACCAGGCTTCGCCGATCGCTCCCGAATTGGACGATGAGAAGGCACCGGGATCGAAGCCGAGCAAGGGCAAGGACGGCGATGCCGGCGACCGGTCCGACGAGCCGGAACCGGCCAAGAATCAGGCGGGGCGCAAGCCGGCCCCCGCCGGATCGGTACCGGCCCCCGCCGGAGCAGCGCGGGCCGCCGCGGCAACCGTCCCTCCCACCAAAGTCGATTTGAACGGCATCGGGTCTCGGGCCGTGGCCTTGCCGCTGCCCAGCGCCGCCTACGTGGCCCTGGCCGCGGGGACTCATGAGAGCCTGTATTTTTTGGTGCGATCCGATCCCGGCCGATACGACGATCGGGCAGCGACCTTGAGCCGCTGGACACAGGAAGATCGCAAGACGGACAAGCTGGCCGAACGCATCGAGAGCTTCGAGCTCTCGGCGGACGGGGAAAAAATGCTCCTGGCCGTCTCCAACCGCAAACCCGACGCGCCGCCGGACGCGAACGGCGACGATGCGCGACCCACGTGGGTCATCGCGCCGGCGAATGTTCCGTGGAAACCCGGCGAGGGCGCGCTCTCATTGACCGCTTTGCAGGTGCGCGTCGATCCGGCGGCGGAATGGAGCCAGATGTACCACGAAGTCTGGCGGATCGAGCGGTCGTATTTCTACGACCCGAATTTCCACGGTGCCCCCACGGTTGCCGACGAACGCCGTTATCAGCCGTATGTGGCCTCGATCGCCTCCAGAGCCGATCTCAACTATGTCTTCCAAGATATGCTGGGAGAATTCTCAGTAGGTCATCTGCGGGGCAGCGGAGGTGCGATTCCCCGGGCCCGTCGCGTCCCGGGAGGGTTGCTCGGAGCCGACTACGTCATCCGCGACAACCGCTACTGCCTGGCGAAAATCTATTCCGGCGGCGAGTTCAATCCGCACGACAAGGCTCCGCTCGCGCAGCCCGGACTCAATCTCAGTGCCGGCGATTGCGTCCTCGCCATCAATGGGCAGGAGTTGTTCAGTTCGGTGGACATCCAGCAGCCGCTCGAGGGTACGGCCGAACACGCCATTACGCTGCGGGTTGCCGCCGCCGGCAAGGTTCGCGACGTCACCGTCGTGCCTGTGGCGAGCGAGGCCGGCCTGCGCCATATCGATTGGATCGAGTCCAACCAGCGCCGGGTGGAGCAGATGTCCGGCGGGAAACTTGCGTACATTTACCTGCCGAACACCGGTGCGGAGGGCTTCACGAATTTCAATCGCTATTATTTCGCGCAGACCCAGAAGCAGGGCGCGATCATCGATGAGCGTTTCAATGCGGGCGGCCAGATGGCGGACTACATCGTCGAGGTCATGAGCCGACACATCGAATCGTATTGGTCGCCTCGGTACGGCAGGGTGGAACACACACCGAATGCCGCCATCTATGGACCCAAAGTGATGATAGCCAACGAAATCTCCGGCTCCGGAGGCGACGCGCTCCCCTGGCTGTTCAAGCAAGCCAAGATCGGCACACTGGTCGGTAAGCGAACGTGGGGCGGCTTGGTCGGCATCAGCGACATTCCGGTCCTGATGGATGGCGGCCATGTCACCGCACCCAGCGTCGCGTTCTTTTCCCCCAAGGGCGAATGGGACGTCGAAAATCACGGAGTCGACCCGGATGTGACCGTCGAGCAGGATCCGAAGGCGGTCGGCGCGGGACACGATCCCCAATTGGAATCGGCGGTCGCCATTGCGCTGCGCGAGCTGGCGGCGCATCCCACGGCTCAGCCGGTCCGGCCGGCATATCCGGATTATCATCACTAGCGGAGAGACGGAATGATCATTGAAATCGCGCAGTTGACCATTCGTCCAGGCAGTGAGCCGCAATTCGAGGCGGTGTTTCCCGCGGCGATCAAAGTTCTAGGCGGCAGCAAGGGGTATCTGTCGCACGAGCTGCGGCGCTCCATGGAAACGCCCAACCGCTACGCATTGATCGTGCAGTGGCAAACGCTGGAGGATCATACCGTGGGATTTCGCGGCTCGCCGGCATTCGCCGAGTGGCGCAGACATATCGGCCCCTATCTCGATTCACCGCCGGTGGTCGAACATTTCCAATCGGTCGCCGGCGCGATGCGTATGCCGGCCTAAATCGTCGGCAGGCCGCGCCGCGGTCGCCCGCGCGGAAAAGCCGCGTCGATTCTCGCCAACTCAGCGGCGCTCAGATCGATGCCGGCCGCGCCGGCGTTCTCCGCCACGTGGACAATGCTCGACGCCTTGGGAATCACGAACACTTCCGGGTGGCGCAGCAGGAATCGCAGCGCCACCTGCCGGGCGGTCGCCCGGTGGGCCGCGGCAATCTCTTCGAGCACCCTGCCTTGCTCCGTTCGCGCATCGAACGGGCGGTTCGATTTACCGAAGGGCGTATACGCGACCACCGCAGTGCCATGTCCCTGGCACCAGGGCAGCACCGCATGTTCGATCGCGCGTTCTTGCAGATGGTAGAGCACCTGATTGCAGGCCGGATGTCCCGCGCCGGCAATCGCGGCCACTTCGTCGAGGTCGGCGACGTCGAAATTACTCACGCCCCAGGACAGGATCTTGCCGTCGCGCACCAGCCGGTCGAAGGCCGCGATCGTTTCCTCCAAAGGATACGCACCGCGCCAGTGCAGCAGGTAGCAATCCAACCGATCGGTGCGCAGCCGCGCCAGCGACTTCTCGCACGCCGCGAGCGTACCGCGCTTCGAGGCGTTGCTCGGCAGCACTTTGGAAACCAAAAAGACCTCGTCGCGCCGACCCGCGATCGCCTCGGCGATGACGCGTTCCGCGGCGCCCGACCCGTACATTTCGGCGGTATCGATGTGGTTCAGCCCAAGGTCGAGGCCGCGGCGCATGGCGGCGACGGCGGAATCCGCTTCCAGACCCTCGATTTTCCACGATCCCTGGCCGATGGCCGCGACGTCGCGCCCCGTAGGACCGAATATGCGCCTCATGCTTGCGGTCATGGAGTGAATTCGCACGCCAGCAGCCGTGCACCGAAGCTCGCGAGCAGCGCCGCATGCGTTTCACCGCGGCCGGCCAGCAGACACTTGGTCAGAGCATCGGCAATCGCCGCGCTGGGCGCACTCACGCTGACATGGCCCGTTCTGATCTTCCGGCGAGTCACGCCGTGATAATAGCCGAAGTGCTCTGCCGGTCGTGCTGCGCTGCAAACTTCGCTGGTGGCAAGAGCGGCGTTCTTGAGCTCGATCGCGCGGTCAGCCGCCCCTCGATTTCTGATGACGACGGCGTGATTGCGGTCGCCGAACACGCCCAAGTCACCGCCCGCGTTGACCAGAGCGCCGCGGCAACCGGCGGCACGCAGCGCGATGAGCGCGCGGTCGACGGCATAACCTTTGGCGATGCCGCCGAGATCAAGGTGCAAAGGCACATGCGGGATCACGAAATGCGGCGCTGCAAACTCCAAATCTGGCAATCGTCCGGCGGCGCCGGGTAAGCAGGGGTCAAACGCTCCCATGGATGCCTGATTCAGCCGCAGCGACAGCGAGAGGACATCCCAAGTCCAGCCATGGATGGCCACGGGACGTCCGAGCGCGCTTTGACGAATGGCGAGCAAATCGCTGCCCGGCCGTGTGGGATGCATGAGTCCTTCAACTCTCGCGATAACCGCGAAGGCCGCCTCTATGCCCGACAAAGCGCGCCGCGCCGACCCTGCCTCGGCGCTGATCGCAATGATGGTTCCCATCCCGACCCGCAACCGGGATGCGCAATCGACAAGGTCCGACGTTTGCAGCACGTTGAGCTAGCTCTACTGAGAAGGCGTTCTTTGTAATTTAGCAGCAATTAGGTGCACAATTATTTCGTCGATCATTTGATTGTTCGCCGACGAGCGCCCAAACAGGCTCTTATTTGATTTTTATACCGCGCTCGGCCCATAGGATGGTTCGAAGAGCAGGGAGGTCTCGAACGTGACGATGCCGGCCGTGTCGGATGGAGACCGCAAGTCCGCGCTCGTCTGGGATTTCATGCGCCTCGGAATTGCGGGTCGCGTCGCCTCGCTGGGCGCCTTCGCCGCGATCTATTCGGTCCTGCTGATTCTCGGCTTGGTGCTGCGCGAGAGTTCCCAGCGGCTGACGATCATTTGGCCGGCCGCCGGTTTGCTGTTCATGGCGCTCTGGTTTGCGCCGCGCCGCAATTGGATCTGGATCCTGGGCGTGCAGGTGACTGCGGAGATCGTGATCGACTTCGCGCGGTCCCTGGATTTCATTTGGCTGCACTACGGGCCCTTCATCCTCGCCAATTCGATGGACGGTGTCGTCGGCGCGTTCATTGCCGGTCGACTCATGGCGACTCCGGAAATTCCGCGGATTCGGCATGTCTTGCAATTCCTCGCGGCGGTTGCACTCGGCGCCGCCGCGAGCGCGGTAGTGGGCGCCTTCGGATCAGCGCGATTGGGGGATGCCCCCTACTTGCGCGAATGGCAGCTGTGGTGGGCGGGGAATTGGCTGGGATCCTTATGCATCGCACCGGTCGTGATGGGCTGGGCGGTTCGATGGCACACGCGCGAACACTCGGCCCCATCGCCGCCGGCGGGCGAATTGGCGCTCATCGGGAGCCTGTTGCTCGGCATGACGGTTTGGGTGTTTTCGGCGCCCGCCGGCAGCGTCGCTACGATCCTCGATCCGCCATTCATACTCCTGGCGTTTGTAATCGTTGCCGCATTTCGCTTGCCGCCGCGCTGGTGCACGACGCTCGTGGCCGCTGCCGCGATAGCGGGATCATATTTTGCAAGCCGTGGTTTGGGGCCTTTTGCGGCCGACCCGAGTGCCTTTATGCGGGTCGGGGCGGTGCAGTTGTACTTGGCGACCCTGCTCGTGATCAATTTCATGCTGGCCATCGTGCTGCTCGAGATGCGAAACACGGTGCAGTTGCTGAGCACGAGCGGCGAACGCTACCACAACTTCATCGAACAGAGTTCCGAGGCCGTGTGGCGCATCGAACTGGACGTGCCGATGGCGCCCGATCTGACGGTGACTGCTCAAATCGCCTGGCTGCGTGAACATGCCTGCGTCGCTGAATGCAATCTGATGTATCTGCGCTTCAATCGACTGTTCGGCCTGCCCGACGCCGACGCGCGTCTGTGGCGCGCCGATGTGCCATGGTCCGCGATTTATCTTGAACATATCGGTAAGGCCGCGCAGCAGGGCTACTCGGTGGACGGCCTGCAATTCAGCTTGTCGAACGATTCCCGGCAGTTCACCTATATCACGGGTTTCCGCGGCGTGATCGAGGCAGGAAAGTTGGTGCGCGTCTGGTGCGTGGCGCGCGACATCACCGAGCTCGTCGATCTCAACCGCCGCCTTCGCGAAAAGCAGGATCGGCTGCAGCAGTATGCGCGCCAATTGGTGGGCGCCGAAGAGCGGGCCCGGCGGGCGACGGCCGTGGATCTGCACGATGGCATAGGCCAGCAACTGGTAGGTCTTTCAATGACCCTGGATGCCGCCGCCTCGCGCTCGCCGCCCGAAGTGCGGCTGCTGCTCGGCGAGGCGACCCATACGTTGCGCGAGGTGCAGTCGATCACTCAACGGGTGATCGCGGACTTGAGTCCGCCGGGACTCTATGAACTTGGCTTGGAGCCTGCGCTCAAGTGGCTCAGCATCTACATGCGCGGACAGGATGGCTTGCAGGTCGAGCTACATGTCGCCCCGGACGCTGCCGCGTACAACCTGGAACTTCGAGTGCTGGTATTCAAACTCATTCGAGAGCTGCTGCGAAATGTGGTCAAACATTCCGGTGTGAAGGCGGCGACGGTCACAGTCACCCAGACCGCCGATGAACTCTGCGTCGTGGTCCAAGATCGCGGTGTCGGATTCGAGTGGCAACTCAGCCTGTTCGAGCCGCGGACGGAGGGATTCGGCTTGTGGAGCGTGGCGGACCGGGTGCGGGCCCTCGCCGGCGAATTGACGGTCGACACAGCCCCAGGCCGCGGATGCCGGGTATCGGTGGTGTTTCCCCACAGCACCATTCATCCGCTGATCCAGCGAACAGACTCGGGCAAGGAGTCGCACGGCTCAGAAAAAGGCCGATCCGCGGCACTCTGACGGCAATCTGGCGGTCGCCGCCAAGAAGCTGCATCGCGTCACTTGGCCGATTCACCGGTAATCAAAGCGTTGCGGGCGCGGCGGTCAGTTGCTATCGCTACGAAACTAAATGATAATAATTCCTATTCGTAATAGCGATCCCAACGACGTGCACCATCGATATCAAATTCCGGGTCTGATGCTCGCGGCCCTGCTGCCGGTTCCGGTGCTGGTCGCGGCCGACTATCTCAGCGTGGACGCGGCCCAGAAGGCGATCTTTCCGCAGGCCGACGCCTTCCAGGAAGTGCTGCTGCCGCTGACGCCCGAGCAAATGCAGGTTTTGCAGGCCCGCGCCGGTCCGCAGCCGCCGCACGGGGCGATGCACATTTGGAGCGCGACGCGCGGCGGCGTGCCGCTGGGGCACGTCTTCGTCGATGAGGTGATCGGCCGACAGAGCCTCATTACCTATGCTGTGGGCATCGATACCGTCGGGGCGTTGCGCAGCTTGGAAATCCTGGCGTATCGCGAGAGCCACGGCGGCGAAATCCGCAATGCCGCCTGGCGCGGCCAATTCGAACACCGGGACGCGCTCGAGCAATTGCGTTTCCGTACCGACATCAAGAATATTTCCGGGGCCACGCTGTCCTCCGAGCACGTCACTCAGGGTGTACGTTGGCTGCTCGCGCTGTGGCAGTCCGCACTGCGGCCGGCCGGTGGCGCGGGCTGACAATCCCATGCAGAGGCAGGAGCACGTGCGAGTGCATCGGCATGTGGATCATCGCCGCGCGCCGTCAAAAAAATCGCCGGTGCCCGACCGCATGGCGGCGCGCAAACGCCTGGCCATTTATTCGCTGCTGGGCACGCTTTGGTTTTCAGGCTGTGCGTGGCTGGTATTGGATCGGTTTTTCGTATCGAAGGGCCAATTCGGCATGACGCCGCATCCTTGGGCACCGGCAATCTTGTTGCTGCATGGGATGGTCGCGATTCTCAGCATGTACCTCTTGGGCTGGGTCACGGCGCGCCACGTGCTCAGGTGGTGGCCGGGTCGATTGCGGCGTTGGAGCGGCGGAGTGCTGGCCGGCTTTTTCGTGTTGCTAGCGTTGAGTGGGTTCGCGCTGTTTTTCGTCAGCGACGACCGGTGGCAGCATTTCGCGGCGACTGCCCACGATGCCCTTGGGCTCGGCATCACCGTCCTGGCAATTCAGCACTGGTTCTTCGCCAGACGCCGCGACATGCGCAGTGCCGCTTCGCGGCCCTGGTAGTAGCCCTGCACGACGCCCACCTGATCGAAGCCCAAACACTCGTAGAAGATGCGCGCCGACTCATTGCGCGTGCGCAGCTCGAGATTGATGCGAAAGACGCCGGCTTCGATCGCGGTGATCGTCAGCCAGCTCATGAGCTGCCGTCCAAGACCCTGGAGGCGATGCTCCGGCGCCACCGCGAGCAGGTTCAAGTGCGCCACCTCATCCCCGAAATGCATGATGGCGAACGCCGCAATTTGCTGCTCGCGCCGCGCGACCACCACCGACGATTCGGGTCCGGAAATGAAATGCTGCACGCGTGCCGGCGTCCACGACCAGGTCAATCCCTGTTCGATCAGATCGCGCGACATTTCCGCGATTTCGCGCGCATCAGCGGCGCGGGCCAAGCCTAAGGTCGCGAGCTCCGACATTTCTCAATGCGCTCCGGTTTTGACGGGAGGAGCCGCTCGCCGCGGCAATCCGGCCGGTGTCGCAGGCAGGACCTTCATGAGTTCCTGGATGCCACGCTCCAGTTGCGGATCATGGCCTTTCAGCACCTCCACCGGATCTTGCTCGACGATGATATCCGGATCCACTCCGTGTCCCTCGATGATCCAACGGCCATTCTCATCGGCCGTACCGAACTCTGGCACAAATACCGTGCCACCGTCGAGCAGCGGGCCGTGCTCGGTGATGCCGACCGCGCCTCCCCACGTACGCTTGCCGATCAATGTTCCGATTTTCCATTGACGGAACGCGTACGAGAAGATATCCCCGTCCGACGCGGTGTCCTCATTGATCAATGCCACCTTGGGTCCCGGCTGCACGACGCGCGGATAGGTATCCGTCGTCTCCTGATTGCGCCCAAAGCTGGTGCCGCGGAGCGTGCGCGCCAGCCGTTCGATCAACATCTGGGAAATATTACCGCCGCCGTTGTCGCGAACGTCGACCACCAAACCTTCCTTGCGGACCTGGGGATACCACCATTTAATGAACTCGCGAATGCCGGCCTCTCCCATGTCCGGCAGATGAATATACCCCACGCGGCCCTGACTCAGGCGATCCACGCGGGCGCGATTTTCAGTGACCCATGCGAGGTACAGCAGGCTATTTTCGCTGCTGAGCGGTTGATAGCGGATGGTGCGCGCCGCGTTGCCGTCGGCGCGCGCCGACACTCGCCACTCCACGGGTTGGTTCGGCGCCGCCTGCAGCAGCTCATAGGGATCTGTGCCGGCCCTGAGCTCACGCCCGTTGATCGCGAGCACGTAGTCGCCCAAATGGACATCCACGCCGACTTCCGTGAGCGGCGACCGGTAGCGTTCCTCTTCGTTCTCGCCGGCGAATATCTTGGCGATCCGGTAGCGGCCCGATGCTGCGTCGAGTTCGAAGCGGGCGCCGGGCAGTGCGACAAAAGGCCGCTTCGGCAGGCCGAAATCGCCGCCTTCGATGTAGGCGTGCTGGACGGTGAGTTCCGAGATCATTTCGGCGATGACGTAGTTGAGGTCCGCTCGAGACCCAACGAAATCCAGCAGCGGTTGGTACTTTTCCCGCAGCTTTTGCCAGTCGTAGCCGTGCATGTTCTCGACATAAAAATAATCGCGATAGCGGCGCCACACGTCGGCGAAAATCTCGCGCCACTCGGCGGCAGGAATGCGCGTGGTTACCAGGCCCGCCAGCGAGACTGTTTTGGCATCGTCGCTCTGGCCTTTCGAGGCCGTGCCGACTTCGAAGTATTTGATTTCCTTCGACGAGAGTTGCGCGAGCACGTGCTTGCCATCGGCGGTCGCCGACCAGGCGGTCACGTCCTCCGCCACGGGCTTGGCCTCGCGGTCCTTGATCGAATAGGCCATCACGCTGGCTTTGACTCCCGATTCGCGTCCGTAGTAGGAGGGTCCGCTGCGAAGGTACAGCAGACTTTCGTCGCCGACCTCGAGATTGCTCAGATTGTCGGCCTCCAGAGGCACGCGGATCACGCGCTGTTCGATGCCCTCGAACTCGATTTTGATCGGAGTTTTCGCCCTTTCCTTCTTCTTGCCCCGGCGCTTGCCGCCGCCCGCGCCCTTGTCCTCGTCGGTATTCTTGTCGCCGGCGGCATCCTCGTCGTCCGCCGCGTGCTTGTCATCGCCGGGTTCATCATCGCGCAGGCCAAAGGGATTCTTCGCGTCTTTGCGCAAGGTCACGGCGAATATTCCGGTTTGCCGGTCGGTGGCGAAGTCGAATTCGATGGTGCTGAGAAGCGGCTGATATTCGCGCTCGCTCAGGAAGTACAGCAATTCGCCGTTCGGCGCCCATGCGGGCGTGTGCGCATTGAACAATGGCGGCGTGACGCGCCGCGACTCTGCGCCGGCCGCCGACCAGATATACACGCCCGAGAAACCGTTGGGTTCGTCGAGCGAATAGCTCAAGAACCGACCGTCGGGCGACCAGCGGTAGTCCTGCGGCAATTCTGCGGGATCGCGCGCGACGGTCACGCGCCGCTTGCTCGCCACGTCGATCACGTAGAGCCGGCCGGTGTTGTCGGCAAACGCAATGCGCTTATCGTCGCCCGACCATCGCGGCGCGTAATAACGGGTGGTCGATCCCGAGGTCAGTTGAACGGCCGGATCGTTGCCGTCCTGCGCCTGCACGTAGATCTCTTCTTCGCCGCTGCGGTCCGAGACGAACGCCAGACGCTTGCCGTCGCTCGACCAGTCGAGTTCCCGGTCGTGCGCGGACGACGACCGAGTGAGATTGCGAGAAACGCCATGTTCGACGGGAATGGAGAACAGGTCGCCGCGCGCCACGATGCCCACCCGTTCGCCGCCCGGACTCACAGCCAGGCTCTCGATATTGTCGGCGGCGTTGACCGCTTGCGGGCGGGTCGTGGTGGCATCCGCCGGGACCACGATCGACACTGCCCGGTCCTGGTCGTCGCGGGTATCGTAGATATGCAGCTCGCCGTCGGATTCGTACACGATCTGGCCGTCGGCGTCGGCGCTGGGCCAGCGCACATCCCAGTCCGTGTAGTGGGTGAGCTGCTTGGTTTGCCGCGTCGCGACATCGTAGCGAAACAGATTGAACACACCGGTCCGGTCGGAATTGAAATAAACGGCGCCGCCGATCCACATGGGATCGCGGTCGGTGCGCGGATCCTTGGTGACCTGGATCAGCGAGGGGTGCTCGAGGTCGAAAATAAAGAGATCGTTGGCCCAGCCGCCTTGGTACCGCTTCTCGCTGCGAAAATCCCGCCATAAGGGTGAGTAGACGATCCGCCTGCCGTCGGGAGAGAAATGTCCGGCGCCCGATACCGGCATCGGCAACGCGGTCGCGCCGCCGCCGCCGCAGGGTACGGTGTACAATTTTGAGCCCGCGAGAATGAAGGCACCGCGCGACGATCTGAACAGCACGGCCGCGCCGTC
>Ga0137412_10001823_pt1 | contig 16677 bp, 10 predicted proteins | sample CZODoug2_1_16fun_FD_122160 | JGI IMG/M metagenome (GOLD analysis project Ga0137412, IMG submission 122160) | Vadose zone soil fungal communities from Angelo Coast Range Reserve, California, USA - CZODoug2_1_16fungal (Hybrid Assembly) | ecosystem: Environmental > Terrestrial > Soil > Vadose zone...
GGTGCCCTGCTATCTGGCGTTGCGCGCATATGGTCAGTCGCTCGACCTGCCGCCCAAGAACGTCATCGGATCGATTGCACCACGTGCCGTGCTCATTGTCGGCGGCGATCTCGACCGGCTGGTACCCGCGTACGTGCCGCGGCAGCTCTTTTCGGCCGCCGGCTTCCCCAAGGAACTATGGCTGGTTCCCCGCGCGCACCACGACGACTTTGCGCAAATCGCCGGACCGGAGTACCGCAATCGTGTAACCGGCTTCTTCGATCGTACGCTGCTTTAAATTGAACGTTCGCGACTGCAGCGGGTCTTTAACGATATCCGAGCAGCGGTCGGTAGTACAGAGGCGCGCATTACGTTGCTCGATCGCAACGCACTCGTTCTCGCGTAAGCGCCCATCCCGCCCTCGTGTAAGCGCCCATCACGCATCCGAAGCATGCTGCAAGGCGAATTGTTCCATTGACAAATCATTAATTTTTTTCCATTGAACGCAATGAATCATTTGAAGCCGCGACCGATCTGATATACAACATGCGTGAGAGTTAAGATGATTGCGAGAGTTAAGGTGATCAGCGAGAGTCGACACGCGAGATAACGCTCAGTCCAATTCCCGAGTGGAGGTTCGACGATGGGAATATCAGAGGATGAATCCAATCCGGCGGATTTCCTCAATTCGCTGACGGACTTCAGCAAGCAGCATCGAGCGCAGCGATGGGAAGGAACTCTCGGGGACTTCTTGACGCATATCCTCCCCGTCAAACCCATGGCATTGGTGCGCACCAGCCACGAATACATTTGGGACATGCTGCTGTGGTACGGCCGCGACGTTGAAGGCAACGAAGTCCAGAAGGCGAGAGAGCTCTTCAAGCGGGAATTATTCGGCGTCGATGAACCCTTGGGAAGGGTGGTCGACTACTTCAAGGCAGCGGCGGCGGGCTCCGATGTGGGCCGTCGGTTGTTGCTGCTGCTCGGCCCGCCCTCCGGCGGAAAATCGACGATGGCGATCCTGTTGAAGCGCGGGCTCGAGGAATACAGCCGCACCGACGACGGCGCGCTCTATGCCATCAAAGGCTCGCCCTTGCGGGAGTCACCGCTGAATCTCATTCCAGCGAGCTTGCGCGCCGAGTTTCGCGAGACCTACGGGGTCGATATCGCGGGTGAAGTGAGCCCGTGGGCGCGCGACTACGTGGATCGCGAATGCGACGGTGATTACCTGCGGGTACCCGTGGAGCGCATCTTCTTGTCGGAGGCGGCACGCTGCGGCATCGGCACCTACGCTCCTCACGATCCTTCGACCGCCGATATCGCCGATCTGGTGGGATCCGTCGACCTCTCCAAGGTGTCACACGTCGGCGACGAAGGCGACCCGCGAGCCTGGTCATGGTCCGGCGCCGTCTATGCCGCGAGCCGCGGCGTGCTCGAGATGATCGAGATCCTCAAGGTCAAGCGCGAGTTCCTCTACCTCCTGTTGACGATGACGCAGGAAAAAAACGTCAAGGTCGCGCGGTTTCCCCTGATTTACCTCGATGAGACCATTCTCGCCCATACCAACCTCGCCGAATTCAACCGTTTCCTCCAGGAAAAGGAGAATGAGGCGCTGCTCGATAGAATGGTGATCATCAAAGTACCGTATGCGCTCTCGTACCGTGACGAGGCACGGATATACAAGAAGCTGGTGTATGGAGCGCCGGCGTTCCGCAACACGCATCTGGATCCCCATGTGCTGCATTTGGCGGCCGTGTTCGCCATTCTCACGCGGCACAGCAAGCCGGAACGCGAGGGCATGGATCTTCCCAAGAAGGTGCGAATCTTTGCCGGCGAGGCGGTCGAGGGGTTCTCCGAGACGGAAACTCAGCGGCTGAAGGCCGAGGCGCCGGACGAGGGCCTGAGCGGCGTGAGCCCGCGGTTCGTCATCAACGCCCTGTCGACGGCCATCACGCGCGGCAACTCGCGCAGCCTCACCAGCATGGAGCTGCTGCTCGCCATCAAGGATGCGATCGAAAGCGACGCGCGCATGGATGCGAAGCAGAAAAAGGTCTGGTTCGATCACTTGGTGACTGCGCGCAAGGAATTCTACAATCGTTGGGTCAAGGAGGACGTCCACCGCGCGCTGTTTGCTTCGTTTCAAGACGAGGCGCAGCAGCTACTGGAGAAGTATCTCGACGAAATCGAGGCGTCTCTCGACCAGCGAAAGGTCACCGATCCGATGACGGGCGAGAATCGGCCGCCGGACGAGCGATTCCTGCGGTCGGTCGAAGAGAAGATCAAGGTCTCCGAATCCGGAAAGCAATCCTTCCGGCAAGAGGTGATCCGTAAAGCTATGGTCGCCTTCAAGGCCGGCGAGAAGTTTCGTCTTGCAAGCCATGCGCGCGTACGGGAAGCGATCGAACAGTACCTATTCGAAGAGCGCCGCGACGTGCTGCGCCTGGTGACCTCCACGGCGCGACCGGACGACGATGCGCGCCAAAAGATCTCCGTGGTTCAGGAACGGCTGGTGAAGGAGTACGGATATGACGAACATAGTGCTCAGGAAGCCCTCAACTACGTCACGACTTTGTTGTCGCAGGAGTAGCCGCAAGCCATGAACCCGGACCTTCCAGGGAGCGAACCACACGCGACACCTTACGCCGCTGCGCAGGCGGTCAATGATTGGTACGAGTTGTTCTCGCGCGGCTCGCGGGACTGGCTCCGGCACAGTGAAAAGATTCGGGAGGCGGTGCGGGATCACCTGCCCCAAATCGTCGCCGGTTCGGACATCATCAACGACGGGGCCCGCACGGTCCGGGTACCCGTGCGCATGCTGGAACATTATCGCTTCAGACTGCGGTCGGAAACGGAGCCGCAAGGCGTTGGTCAAGGGGCGGCGAAGCCCGGGGACCTCTTGGGTCCGGCCAACGCCGGCAGCAAGCCGGGCGGAAAGGGCGCGGGCGGAACGGAGCGCGGCGGTGCCGAACTGTTGCTCGAATTCAAGGTCAACGACATCATCGAGTGGATGTGGGAAGAGCTGAAGCTGCCCAATTTGCAGCCCCGGGTGGGCCAGTCGGAAGAAGCCGAGTGGAAACGCGAGGGCTGGGATCGGCGTGGTGCGAGATCGCGGCTCGATCGCCGCCGCTCCCTCAAGGAATCCGTAAAGCGGCGCGCGCTCGAGCCTTCCGCTCCCTCATTCATCGATGAGGACCTGCGCTTCCGGCAGCTCACGCGCCGCAGGCAGCCGGCACTGCGCGCCGCCGTGTTCTTCCTCCTGGACGTTTCGGCCAGCATGACGGATGCGGATCGTCAGCTGGCGAAGACCTTTTTCTTCTGGGTGGCCGCGGGGCTGCGACGCGAGTACCGTTCGCTCGACATCGTGTTCGTGGCCCACACCACCGACGCGTGGGAGTTCGGCGAGTCCGATTTCTTCAAGGTCACCGGCAGCGGCGGCACCGTCGCGTCGGCGGGTTTGCGCAAGGTGCATGAAATCATGCAATCGCGCTTCGACCCCGCCACCTGCAACGTCTATCTGTTCTATGCGTCGGACGGCGACAATGCCATGGACGATCGAGAACCCGCCCGCACAGCGCTCGATGGCATCGCCAAGGTGGCGCGCTACTCCGGCTACGTCGAGATAACGTCGGGGCTGCGCAGCACCCAAAGCGAGACGGCCCGGCTGTTCGACGAACTAGGGCGCAACGCCTCCTCCGTCGGCCGATGTTCGATAAAGGATGCCAACGATGTGGTCGCCGCCGTGCGGCATTTCTTCACGCTTGAATCGCAGTCCGCTGCGACCGGTACCGCGCCGGGAAGTGAGCCGTGAAACCCGACTGGCGCAGTCATTTGCCGCGTCTCGAAGATCTCGCCCACGAGCATGGGCTTTCCTGGTCCCCGGTCATATTCGAGGCCGTACCCGACAGTTTCATGACCGAGATCGCGGTCTACGGCCTGCCGGTGCGGATGCCGCATTGGTCCTTCGGCGCGCGCTACATCTATCAGCTGCTGCAGCGGCATATGGGCTATTCACGCCTGTTCGAGGTGGTCTTTCCGGGAAACCCGGGCCGCGCCTATGTCGCATCGAGCAACGGCGTGGCCGACAACATTCTGGTGGCGGCACACGTGCTCGGTCATGCCGATTTCTCCAAGAACAACCTGTTGTTTCAACGCTCGCAGGAACAGGTCAGCGAGCACATCATCGAACACGCCGCCAGCCATGCGCGGCAGATCGAACGGGACATCGAGGCGCACGGCTTCAATGCCGTGGAGAAAGTGCTCGATGCCGCGCTCTCCCTGGAACAATATGTCGATCTTGATTGCGGCCTGCGGCGCGAACCCTATCCGGAGTACGCGCCTGACCCTCCCCCGCCGTCCGATGATGCATTCCGGTCGCGCTTCGCGAGCCTGGACGGCGACGACAAGGCCGCGCCGCATGCGCGAAAAATCCGCGCGCCGCTGCCGCCGCATCCGGAGAAGGATCTGTTGTGGTTCATCGCCACGTACGCGCCCGATATGGAGAGCTGGGAACGAGACATCTTTTTGGCCGTGCGCGCCGAATCGTTCTATTTCTACCCGGTGTACGCCACGCAGACCATGAACGAAGGCTGGGCATCGTACTGGCATGCGCGGCTGCTGCGCGAAGCGGATTTCATCGCGCAGGATACATACCTGGATGCCATCAAGTGTCATTCGGATGTGGTCCGGCCCGTGGCCGCTGAAGAGCAGATCGCGCTGGCGGTCAATCCATACCATCTGGGTTTCACCCTCTGGGAGGAAATCATCAAGGAGGGAGGAATCGACGCCGCGCGCCAAATCATGCGGGAGGACGACGACTTCAGCTTCCTGCGGAATCACCTCACCCGCGAGCGCGCGGCGGAGATGGGGCTGTTCCGGTATCAGAAACAGGCGAATGGCCCGGTCAAGGTGCTTGCCGAGGACATCGACGAATTGCGCGAGGCCATCCTCAAGGACAAATACAATTTCGGCGCCCCGCGGGTCTCGGTGACCGAAGTCCGCAGCAACGGCACCCTGGTGCTCGAGCACCACAGCGACATCGACAAGCGCGGTCTCGACACGGATTGCGCGAGGAAGGTGCTCGAGTACGTGGCCCACGTATGGCGGCGCCCCGTACTGCTCAAGACCATCGATGCGGCATCGAAATCCGTGGAGGTGTCGACGTCGACCGCTGCCGCTTGAGTCGCGCCCCCGAGGTTCTGCGTGCATTCCTGAGGCTGGGCCTCATCTCATTCGGCGGACCGGTGGCGCATATCGGCTACTTCAGAGAGGAGTTCGTGGCGCGCCGCCGATGGCTCGACGATGCCGCGTTTTCCGATTTGGTCGGACTGTGCCAATTCTTGCCCGGGCCGGCGAGCAGCCAGCTCGGATTCTCCATCGGTCTCCTGCGGGCGGGCTTCGTCGGCGGCCTCGCGGCGTGGACCGGATTCACCTTGCCGTCCGCCATTGCGCTCACGCTGGTGGCCTTCGGGACCGACGCCGCGTTGCAGGGAAGCTCCGCATCGGTTGCGGCGGGATTGGTGCACGGGCTAAAACTGGTGGCGGTCGCCATCGTTGCGCAGGCGGTGTGGGGCATGGCGCGCACGCTGTGCCCGGACCGGCAGCGCGCGGCGATCGCCATCGCGGCTGCCGTCGCCGTGTCGGTGGGCGCATCGTCGATGATGCAGGTCGCCGTCCTGCTATGCGGTGGCCTGCTGGGGATTTGGTTTTGCCGGACCCCCACACCGGCATCGACGGCGCAACCGGTCGCACCCGTGTCGCGGCTTGCCGCCCCGGTATCGCGCGCCGTCGGGATGGCATCGCTGGCCGCATTCGCGGTGTTGCTCATCGGCCTGCCCTGGCTCCGTGGATGGCACACGGCGGCGCTGTTCGACGCCTTCTACCGATCCGGCGCGCTGGTATTCGGCGGCGGTCATGTGGTGCTGCCGTTGCTGCGCGAGGCCTTCGTGGCATCCGGGTGGGTCAGCGACGACGTCTTTCTCGCGGGCTACGGCGCCGCGCAGGCGGTTCCGGGTCCGCTGTTCACCTTCGCGTCCTATCTCGGCGCCGTCGCGGCCCCTGCATCCCACCGCGTGGCCGGCGCACCCCTCGGCCTTATCGGAATTTTTCTTCCCGGGATCCTCATCCTGCTGGGGACACTCCCCTTCTGGGATCAATTTCGGGTTCGGACCGACGCGCAAGCCCTCATGCGTGGCATCAACGCCGCGGTGGTCGGTGTGCTCGGCGCCGCGCTCTACCATCCGATCTGGACGAGTTCGGTCACAACGGCCAGAGATATCGGGGTGGCGTTGACCGGTTTCGTCCTGTTGACCGTGTGGCGCGCGCCGCCGATCCTGATCGTCACCTTGGGCGCAGCGGCAGGCATCGTGCTCACGAGAACCTGACCTCACGCCCCTCGCCGGCCCGGGCCGGCGCGCTTGCTATACTGAAGGCATGGATTCGGCAACCGGTTCACTTCTTCTCAAGCGCGGAGAAGGTTTGCCGACTCCCCGCCGCTATCTGGCAATCGTCGCGGTGGCCCTGGGAACGGCGCTTGCCGTGATCGACGGTTCGATCGTGACCGTCGCCGTGCCGACGCTGGCGCACGATCTGGGCGTTGCCTCGTCCGCGGCGGTGCTCGTCGTCACGGTGTATCAACTCGTGCTGGTGATGACCCTGCTGCCGTGCTCCGCGCTCGGCAGCCGCATCGGACTGCGTCGCCTCTACCAATACGGCCAACTTCTGTTCCTGTTGTCGACCATCCTGTGTTTTTTTGCAAGGAACCTGCCGCTGCTGCTGGTGGTGCGCACCCTCCAGGCACTCGGCGCCGCGGCTTCGCTGAGCGTATCGAGTGCGCTGATCCGGGCCATCTATCCCGCGCGTCAGCTCGGCCGTGGCTTGGGTATCAGCAACGTCGTGGTATCCAGTTCCAACGCCATCGCACCGTCGCTGGGCGGGCTGGTGCTCTCGGTGGCGACATGGCCGTGGATATTTGCCGCGGCAGCTCCTTTGGCCCTTCTATCGCTGATGCTGGGCCGGCGAGCGCTGCCCCACCCCGAGCCCCACGAAGAGCCCTACGACGTGCTCGGCGCGGTACTCTGTGCGCTGACCTTCGGCCTCATCATAGCCGGCTTGGAGAGCATGGTGCATGGCCATTCGCCCGTTGTTTCCGGGGTCGTCATCGCGGCCGGCGTCTCGATCGCCTATGTCTTCGTGCGCCGCGAACTGGACTCGAAGATGCCCATTCTGCCCGTCGATCTTCTGGCGAAGCCGGTGCTCGCACTCTCCACCATCGGCGGACTCACCGCGTTCATCGCGTCGATGACCTTCATCCTGTCGCTGCCGTTTCGCTTGCAGCAGCATTACGGGTTCTCGCCGGGCGAAGTCGGTGCGGCCATCACGCCCTGGCCACTGGCCATGATGGTATTCGCGCCGCTGGCGGGCATGCTCTCCGACCGTTTTCCCGCCGGGGTTCTCGGCGGCGTCGGGATGGCGATCGCGGCCGCGGCGCTGTTGTCGCTGGCATTCCTGCCCGAGCATGTGTCGCATTTCAATCTGATTTGGCGGATGGCGCTGTGCGGAATCGGATTCGGATTGTTTCTCGCTCCGAATGCGCGGCTGATCGTGCACTCGGCGCCGCACGAGCGGGCCGCGTCCGCCGGCGGACTGATTTCGACGACGCGACTGACCGGTCAGACCTTGGGCGCGACATTGCTCGCGGCGCTGCTGTCGTTCGGTATCGGCAGCGACAAGGTCCCCGCGCTGATCGCCGCCGGCCTCGCAGTACTCGCCGGAATTTGCAGTGTCGCGCGGCTCAAGCAGACGCTGCTGCACCCGAGAGCGCCTGCACCCTAGACACATGGCGCAGGCCCGCCTCCCTGCCTATACTTCGCGCGGTCCTCACGCCCGGAAGGCAAATGCGGAACTTATCCACGCACATCATGATCGTTGCATTGTTGTTCGCGGCAGCGACGGCGCCCATCGCGCCCGCTCTCGCGGACAATGCCTATCCACCGGCTCGCTTTTCGGACCCCGACCGGATCCAAAAGATCGAAGCCGCATTTCCACAGATCGACGAGATCTTTCGACGCTATGCGGACGAGGAGAAGATTCCTGGAATGGTTTGGGGCATCGTCATCGACCAACGCCTGGCGCACGTCGCTGCCTCGGGCGTCCAGGATCGCATATCCAAAGTCCCGGCCGGCGGCACGAGCGTATTTCGAATCGCCTCGATGACGAAGAGCTTTACTGCTCTTGCGATTCTCAAACTCAGGGATGCGGGCAAACTTTCCCTCGAAGACCCCGTGGCCAAATGGCTCCCCGAGTTTGCGCGCATGCAATTGCCAACTCGCGATACCGCGCCGTTGCGCATCCGCGACCTCTTGAGCCACAGTGCGGGATTTCCTGAGGACAATCCCTGGGGCGACCAACAGCTGGCGGCCAGTGAAGGCGATCTCACGCGGTGGCTGCAGCGCGGAGTCCCTTTTTCAACGGCGCCGGGAACGCGCTACGAGTATTCGAATTACGCGTTCGGCCTGCTGGGCCGAATCGTCGCCAAGGCATCCGGAGTCCCGTACGAATCCTACGTGGAGCGCGAGATTCTCGCCAAACTTCACATGTCATCCTCGACGTTCGAATTCTCCCGGGTGCCGGGGGATCGGCGCGCCGTGGGTTACCGATTGCAGCCGGATGGGTCTTATCTCGATGAATCTCCCTTGCCGCAGGGTGCCTTCAGCTCGGCCGGGGGTCTTCTCACGACAGCGGCCGATCTCGGCAATTACATCGCGTTTCATCTGTCCGCGTGGCCGCCGCGCGACGAGGCCGAGGCCGGCCCCGTGCGGCGCAGTTCCGTACGCGAGATGAGCCACCTGTGGAACTCGTCGAATCTGAGCATGCGCCGCGCCGACGGCAGACTCGATGCAACCGCCAGCGGTTATGGCTACGGCCTGCGCGTCAGCAGCGATTGTCGATTTGAGCACATCGTCGGGCACGGCGGCGGGCTTCCGGGATTCGGCTCGTACATGCAGTGGTTGCCGGACTACGGCGTCGGCATCTTCGCCATGGCCACACTGACTTACTCAGGGCCTTCCAAACCCATCAGCCGGGCGTGGGATGCACTCCTGAAGTCCGGCGGCCTGCAACAGCGCGAACTACCCGCCTCTCCCATGCTGGTGCGATTTCGGGAGCGCATTCTGGATCTTTGGACGGGATGGGATGATTCCAAGGCGAGGAGCATCGCCGCCATGAACCTGTTGCTCGATGTGCCGCCGGCCCAACGCCGTGCCGAGATCGAAAAACTCAAGCAGGACGTGGGGCAATGTACCGGCCCAGGCCCCGTCATGCCGGAGAACTGGCTGCGCGGCCAATTCAATCTCAGTTGTGAGCGCGGCACGGTCGGCGTGTTCTTCACCCTGTCCCCTACAGAGCCGCCCGCGATTCAATACCTCGTGTTCCGCAAACTCGACACGAGCGGCAATCGCATGGTCGCACCCACAGGACCGCCGGCAGGTGTCAGCTGTTCCGAATTCTAGGCCGCAGCGATGAATTTCCGGATATGGGGCTCTGCAAATCTTTGGACCCGGGCTTTGGACAGCACGGCGGCCGTCAATATGAGCACCATGCCGAGACTCACCCGCAGCATGAGTTCCATCCAGTCGAGTGTGCTCTGGGCCGGAGCCAGCGGAACGTGACCGCTCAGCGGTCCGAGGTGCAGGACGGACAGAATACAGAGGTGGCTCGCGACATAGCCCGCGGTCACGTCCTTCAGCCAGCCCGGGAAAAAACCTTGGCGTAAACACTTCACGATGACGGAGCACAGGACGCTGGTGCCGCCCAATTCGCCCACGACGAAGAACGCAACGATCGTCGCTGATGGCGCCGGTTCATTCAGGACCATGAATACGCTGAATGCCCCAAACAATAGGAGTTGCAGCAGGGCACTCGTGCAGAGATTCATTGTTTTTCGCATCCGGCTCCCCCGTCCGACCTCATGCGGACCGATGCCTCATAGTGAGCGATCGGAGGCTCGTAAGCACTTAGGGATTTAATGTACTTGACCTAGTACTTGACCTAGTACTTGACCTACACGTGTTCCCGCTCCGGACTCCCGGCGTATTCGCCATAATCCGGGGCAATTCGGCCTCTGAGGCCTATCGGCTCACATGTGCGAGGCAGTTCCCAAGGAGTCATCGAGAACAGCAGCGCGCGTCATCAGGGCTTCTCCGCTACCCGGCCGCGCACCGGAATCTCGATATAGCTGTCGTTATACCATCGCACTTTGAGGGGGATCCTGCCATCGGCGATGGATTCCTCACTCACATCGTTCCCCGAGCCATAGTTGATCTCGCGATCCGGCCGCTTGCTGATTCCGACGACGAACACCAATCGGCTGCCCTTCTGAAGCAGTCGGCTCGTGAACCGTTCACTCTTGAACGTCAACTCCTGACGTTCACCCGCCTTGAGGAGATGTCGGTGGACGCGATCGCGCGCGTAGCTGGCGCGAAACTCGTAGGTCGGATCGAACAGACGGATATATTCCCCGTCGGCGCGTTGTTCGTAGAGCATGACGAAGAGATCCATGTCCATCCTGTTCACCTTGAAATCGAGCCGGCCCGAGAATAGACCGTTGACCTCGGTCTGATCGCCCAGCGGTTCACTCACGAACACCGCTCCGTTTGGCGTCTCCAGGTTCTTGCTGACGAGTTCGGTGGGCGGCACGTGGCCGCCGTCCATGCGATCGACGAAGCCCATGGTCTGTTGAACGAAAGCGGACTTCGCATTCCGGTGCTGCGCCAGCGGATGTGTCTCGTTGGACGCGCCGGCGTCCATGTAAAACTTCAATGATTGCCCGGCCATCGCTTCGAGGGATGGGGCGTGCCGCCATTCGTTGGCGCCCATGACTTGGTAATTGACTCTGTCCTTCAAGAGAGACGGTGCGGCGGCACCCTTGAGCACGTGGCCGAACCATTGATAGCGCAGCTCGCGAAGGTCGGCGAGAGCGGCAGAATCGAGTTGATAGCCCTGCAGCGTGGCCGAAGGACCTTGCTCCATCACGCCATCGTCGTAGGGTCCGATGACCAGAGTATGGTCGGCGTGCGGGTTGAATCGAAGGTGCTGGCTGAAGAAGTACAGGTCCGCCGCCTGGCTGCCCGCGTAATAGCCGGTCGTCGTCAGGACCGGAATATTGAGCTTCGCGAATTGCTCACGGTACGGCACCAGCTTTTGCCAGTACCGATCGTAGCTCGGATGATTCAGCCAGCGAATGAAAATCGGATTGGGCCTGCCAAATATGCGGCCCAAATCCCGATACCGCCGTCCGCTCCTGTACCACGTCTGATCGAGCGCGGACCATTGCGCCTCATCATCATCGCTGTTGCGGTCCGCGGCCATGGCGGTGGGCTCGTGCAACGACCAACGGTAGGCGGAGTTGCGAAAAATGCCGCCTTCCATCGGAAAGCTGATTCCGGGCGCAATGGAGGCCGATGTGGCAATCGCCTTGAGCGCGGGCGGCGGTCGTTTCGCGGTCGCCCAGGGGGTGAAGGCGCCATATCCGTCGCCGTACATGCCCACCCGGCCGTCGCTCCAGGGCTGACGGGCGATCCACGCGATCACCGCGCGCGCATCGTCGCCGTCATGCTCGAAGGGAGACAACCCGTCGGGACTACCGCGATTCCAGCGGGCATGTGCCACGACACCGACATAGCCGTGGGCCGCGCACTCCTTGGCGTAATTCCGCGATCCGGAGAGCGTGAACTCGAATAGCGCCGGCAGTACGGCGGTGCGGCCCTTGGGGCGAATCACCATCGCCGAGATCCCGGCGCCGCCCGCGCCCTTGATACTCTCGTTATCCACCACGTAGCGTCGATTGTCGTCTTCGGCCACGAGCCCGGCAATCAAGGGATTGAGCGCGCGATAGGCATCGAAGGAGACATAGCTGCGAATGAGTTCCACCGCCTCCGCTTGATCGATCCTGTCCTTGTTTCGCAGGCCATCCAGTGCCGCTTGCAGTGCATTCCGCAGTTCGGGAAGTGGGGTCTCGAGCCAGCGAATCACGGTGTACGCATCTTGATCGTCGAGTCCGGATACCATCTCTCGGAAGGAAGTTGCAAAATTATCGGCAAATAACGATCGATTCTCCGCCTCCATGGCCCTCGCTCGAGCATACATGTCGTAGATGATCCCGCGCCCGACCGGAAGGCCGGCCTCCGTGCTTCGCCGGCGCTCACGCAGCGAAAGCCGCGAGCCATCGGCGGCCGTGTAGTCGAGAGCGGCCATCTGCAGCACCGACAAATTTGCGAGATACCGGTCGGCATCAGGCTCCTGATACACGGGAACGAGTCGCGCCGCCAAATCGCGCATGATCATGGTCGTCTGGGGGTCCTCTGCCGTCGAAGGCGGGCGAAATTCGATATCGGGCCCGTCCGCCCATGCCGCCGAGGCCATCATGAACAACAGCAATATCAGCGAATTGACCGCTCGTATGCCGCCAATTGACGCGACCGGCTTCCGCGACTCGTTCATTCGCGGTGTCCCGGGTCTTCGGTCCGTGCTGCGCCCGGCCCATCCCCCGCCCGCTCGTTCTCAGACGCCGCGGTCCTCGGCGCTTTGACGAGATGCAGAACGACCGGGAAGAGAGAGTGCGCCTCGCCGGCCCCCCCGATATGGATGATGCTCGTGTGCTGTAGTTCATTGGTGAAGACGCCGATGACGAGTTCGAGCACTTCGTCATCGAGCGTACCCAGCGTACCGTCCATCAGCACCCACGGCGGCGCCTGCAACAGCAGGCGGGCAAATGCGAGACATAGCTGCTCGTCTTGACTCAACTCCCGGTCCCACCGGTGCGTCCGATCCAGCAAGAGTGCGAGCCGTTCAAGACCAAAGCGGTAGAGCGCACGGTTGAAGGCGCTCGTACTGAACTTATCGGCCTTCAAGGGATAGGCGAGCACCTCCCGCAGTGTCCCGCGGGGCAAATACGGGGTGCCGCGGGGCAGGTAGAATATCTGCTCCCCCTTAGGGCGCGCGATCTGTCCGGAACCCCACGGCCACAGCCCCGCCAAAGCCCGAAAAAGCTGGGTCTTTCCCGTTCCGGGAGCACCCAGGATCAGCGCGCGATGCCCGGCCCTGACGACCACATGCCTCTCCCTCAGCATGTCGGAATTGGCCGAGGAGACGATCTGCAGGTCGTCGAGTGCCACCGCCCCGGGTTCCCCTTCCGTGTAGGCGATGCGGCTTCCGAAGCCCGCCGGTTCCTTGGTGGTCACCAACGCATGCCGGAAGCTCGCCACCCGCAGCAACGACGCCCGCCAGTCCGCAATCACGCTGAAATTGTCGATGAACCAGCGCAGCGAAGACTGCGCCTGAGTGAAAGCGCCCGCCGCCATCATGAGGCCGCCGAACGACACCTTCCCCATGAAATATAACGGCGCGGAAACCAATATCGGCGCGACGATCGTAACCCAACCGAAACCGGCGGTGACCCAGGTCAGGTGGGTATGCCCCAGCACAATTCTGCGGGTCGCCGCGAGCACGTTGCCGAGGTGCAGTTCGATGCGGCGCTTTTCATCCGCCTCGCCCTCCGCCAGCGATATTTCATCGACATGCTCATTGACTCTCACGAGCGAAAAGCGCAGGTCGGCCTCGCGCGCGTAGCGCTCCGCGTTGCGGCGGACGAGACCTCGCCCAACCCAATAGCTCATGAGCGATCCCGCGCTGGCATAGACGACCGCGGCCCAGACCATAAATCCGGGGATCGGATAGTCCTGGCCGCCGAAGCGTAACGAGAAATCGGTCGAAAGCACCCAGAGCACCCCGGCAAAGGTGCCGAACAGGATCGACGCTTGCAGCAACCCGATGCCAAGATCGGCCGACAGCTCGCACAGCTTTCGCGAATCTTCATGGATGCGCTGATCCGGATTCACGCCCATCGTGCCCGAGTTGGCGAGCCAGAACGCCCGGCGCGGCAGCATCCAGTCCCCCAGGAGGCTGCGCGTGAGACCCTCGCGAAGCTTGACCTGCAGGGTTTCGGCGAGCCACCGTTGCGCCACGTTGAGGACCAGGAGACATCCGGCGATTACGAAGAAGACGCCCAACTCATACAGGAAGTCCCGCAAATCACGCCGCGACAACGCATCGAAAAACGGCTTGTTCCAACGGTTGAGGCGAATCTGACCGTAGGCGGTGGCAGAGATGACGATGACCAGCGAAGCCACTAGCATCGTGAGGGCCTTGCCCACCGGAGAGGCGAAAATCACACGGATCATCATCAGCATTTCGCGCGTGAGGCCCAAATGCGCGGACCCACCCTCGACTGCTGCGCCGGACTTTGTCTTCGAGACGTCTGTCACTTTGCTTACGCACCCCTCGAGGACGTGCTGCAAACGACTTCCGCAGGCGTGCGAAGGACGGTCACTGAATCGCCCTCGGTCATGCAGGCGCTTCCGTCGACCATCGCACTGCGCAGTGGAGCCGTCAACGGCGGACGCAAAATCACCTTGGCGTTCACCGCGGCGCTGATTTCACATCGCACGGTTGCCGAATCCAGCCTGTGAAGCGAGTAGCTCAAGGGTCCGTACAGCGTCGGCATGCCGTTGACTCTCACTCCGGCCCCTTCGAGCCATTCCGGCGCAAGCCCCGCCGCAATGATCAGGGATCCGTCGCTCTCGCGTTCATAGGCGAAGAGGCTGCGAACGGCGAGAACGTATTCCGCGGCAATCCAGGTATGCGGCAGATCTCCCAGGTGAGCGGGCGCCGCACTATCGCGCCACGAAATCTCGGGCCACTGGTTCCAGGGCCTTGGACGGCGATCCGACATGAAGAACCGCAATAGTTCCAACGCCGCGTCGCGCCGCCCAAGCCGCACGAGGGCTCCGATGATGCGAATTTCATAGGGCGTATAGTTCTGCGAGGCGAGTTCGCCGCTGCGCTTCCTGCGCCACTCGGCCAGATATATGTCGAACGTTCGCTCGACGGCCCGACGATCAATTCCGTCCGGGATATCCAGCAAGTAAAGGGCGTTCGCGGTCGCCGTCGGATCGAAGTCCGCCCACTCGATGCTGCCCGGAATGAAGTCCAGCTTGCGCTGCGACCGCGTCGTCTCGATCGACGCGAACAGCGCGGACTCGAGGCGCTTTGTCAGCGTCTCCCAGTGCGCCGCGGAGTCCAGGCGGCCCATCGCATGCGCCAGATGCGCCGCATCACGCAAGCCCCGCAAGGCCCAGAAGTCGTCCCAATAGGAATGCACCGGCTGCGCCAGGTAACCCTCATGGCTGACTGATACCGGCAGCAATCCATCCTGCCCCAAGAGTCGCTCGATGCATCCGACCGCCCCCACGATGAAGGGCCACGTGTCCTCGACCAGACGATCATCCGACGCGAATCGATGGTAGTCGGCGATCAGGGCCAGCAACTGCCCGTGGCTATCGTGTTCCACGAGCCAGTCCACTCCCTCGTTGTCGATGCAGCAAGGCACGAAGCCGTCGGCGCGCTGATGGGGTGCATACCAGCGAATGAACTCCCGGACCTCCTCCGCGTGCCCCATGCGCAGCAAGGCAGCGCTCATCATCGCGCCATCCCGGATCCAGGAGCGCGTGTATCGCCGCGGTCCCGGCTGCAATGCGGCACCCGAGCGGGTCACCAGAATATGGGCCGTTGCGGTGAGCGAGGCATGAAGGACATCCGTCAGCCAGCCATCGCCCGTCCATTGGTTCACCGACAGCCTCGTGCTCCAGTCGAATGCCGGCTCGCCTGTCGCTTGCCGCACGCCGACCGGCAAGCAGTCCATGACGACTTCACCGACTTCACCGCGCTTGCCCGGCAGTTCAAAATCCAGCGCGCCGGTGGCAAATCCGAATGGATCGTGCACCTTTGTGTAAGTCGGCAGCGCCCCCGCGGCAAGACGAGACGCAATGAATCCGTCGTCGAAGCACATGGATCCGAAGCCCGCGGGAGGGGTTGCCGGTACGACACGCGTGGTCTCGTTGACGTAGACCGCCCCTTCATGCCACGCCAGATCGTGAATTTCGCTGACTCCCCCCAGTCTGCGGAAATTCTGCCACGGCGGCGTGACCTGAAACGGACGAAGCAGCACGAACAATCGGGCGGTCGAACGCCGCTCGCTGAGATTCTCGAATCGATAACGCAACCGCACCGAGCCGCTCACAGTCGCCTCGGCCTGTATGCGCAGACGCCACTCCCCCGTTTCCCAGATCGTCGAGGGTACGGGCATCCAATCGTGCAACAATTCCTGCCGCGAATCGACGTCCGCCCAGGTGAAGAGACGCTCATCGATGAACAGCATGGGTTCGATGGAGAAAATATCTTTCTTCTACCAGACAAGAACCCCGTCAGTAAACCGGGTTTCCCCTGGCGCCCACATATTTCTTGTGATTTAAGCCGTCATTATAATCCAAGGTCGCTCCCAGAAGACATTGCCGCTCTAGGAGTCCTGATTCTCGAGCTGAAGACCAACTTCTCGGCTGGATGGATGGAAGGCGATGAAGAGTATGATACAGGGATAAAGTCAAACAGGTCGCGACTTTATCGGATTCTGGACGAGTGGAAGGGTGACCTCACAGATTTCTACCGTAACCTGGGCTCAGCCTGCTTTCAATTCGAGATCCTTGTCGAGGGGTTTGATAATCCTAAGATCGACCGGAGCTTGAGGAGCCTGGCCATTTTATACAAATGCATCCTGAATCCGCTCTTCCAAAAGCTGGTGACCGACTT